>PDWI01001069.1_pt1 | contig 80649 bp, 67 predicted proteins | sample 1430891 | NCBI WGS metagenome assembly PDWI01 (sample SAMN01162508, study PRJNA174530) | Oral metagenome, whole genome shotgun sequencing project. | biome: Marine environment; feature: Marine mammal; material: Swab sample of the gingival sulcus; isolation source: swab sample of gingival sulcus... | reverse complement strand
CTCTTCCCATTCCGAACAGAGAAGTTAAGCCCGCCAGCGCCGATGGTACTGCGTTAGTGGGAGAGTAGGTCGCTGCCAATTTTATTAAGCCTGGGTTCTGTTGAGCTCAGGCTTTTTTTATGTAAAGCTGGCAATAACTTTTTTTTATTATCGTTTTTATCTCAAAAATTATTTTTTTAAACGCTTCGGCCAATGGTGAAACTTTTACCTGAAATTCCAGGAAACTGAATTGATAACAATGATCGGTAACCTGGTTAATAAACATATCGAAAACTGGTTCTTTATTGCTGCCCTGCTTTTTGCTGTTGTATTACCATTTTCGCATGCAATGGTGTCTATTTTGGCAGGTGTATTATTGTTTACGGCAATTTGGGAGGATAGTTGGAAAAATAAATTAGCGAGATTAAATAAAAACCGGGTACTTTTTTTTATTCCTGGTATATTTTTAATTTACCTGATAAGTTCAGTATTAACTGTTAAACCAGGAGAGCCTTGGTACGACCTTCAAAAAACACTTTTTTACCTGGTTATTCCTTTAGCTTTTATAATAGGCAAACCCTTTACTGACTACCAGCAACGGAAATTATTATTTGCCTTTTCATTTTCAGTAATGCTCTCAATATTTACCAGCTTGGTAAGGTGGCTGGTTTTACCTGATAGCGCTGGGTTTTCCATGCACGAGATAAGCCTTGTTTCACATATCCGGTTTAGTTTTCAACTTATTTTAGGTTTCTGGTTTTTGATCTTTTTTTTTCAGCTTAACTGCAATAACCTTTTGCCAAAATACAGGATTGTGGTTTTATTGTCAGCTGTAGTTTTTTTGCTGTTTTTATTCTTTCAGCAATCGTTAACCGGGCTTATTGCTTTTGGGGCAAGCCTCTTGCTATATTCTGTTTATCATGTATTTCAACTTAAATTAATAAAGCGATATGCTTTTTTGATCTTTGTTTTACTGGTTATTGCTGTTCCGGTAGTTTATCTTGTTCGCACCATTAATAACTTTTATAATATCGAAAAAGTAAGTGAAGAAGCTTTAGACAAAACTACGATAAGGGGTAACCCATATCTTCATGATCTTGATAACCCAATGGTTGAAAACGGACATTACGTTTTTATCTATTTATGCGAAGATGAAATGCGAAATGAGTGGAATAACCTTTCTACGTTGAAATATGATTCACTTGCGGGAAATGGTTATCCTGTAAGTGCCTCACTGATCAGGTATCTTACATCGAAAGGACTAAGAAAAGATGCTGATGGAGTACTTGCACTGTCGGAAAAAGACCGGAGAAATATAGAAATGGGTATGGCCAACGTTATTTTTTCCAGAAAGGAATATTCACTTTACCCACGCATCTATCAGACCATATGGGAATATTATATGTTTTCGAAAACCGGTGATCCTAATTACCAATCTTTTTCACAACGCATTGTTTTTTCACATGCTGCCATCGAAATAATAAAAGAAAACTTTTGGTTTGGCGTAGGTGCCGGAAATTGGAAAGAGGCATTTAACCAGGTTTTTACAAAAGAATATCTTTCATTAAAAGAAGATTTATATGCTTCCTCTCATAATCAGTATTTAAATTATATGGTTAAATTTGGGATTTTGGGCTTTCTTGCTATCATGTTTTTCATTGTTTACCCTGTTGTGATATCCCGAAAATATGTTGATCATCTTTTTATTTTATTCTTGGTTTCTCTGTTTTTTGCCAATTTTGCTGACTCCAATTTTGAAGCGCACATGGGAAGTTCCTTTTTTCTCTTTTTCTACAGTTTTTTTATGAAGAGCGGAAAGACTACCTACCTCAAGCTTTCATAATCAGAGTTAAAATAATTATAATAGCGACCCTTTAAACCTATTTAGCTATTTGATTGTGAACCTTTTATATTTTTTGCTGTTTTAACTTCAAAAAACAAATATTCTAAAGATGGAAAGAAGAAAATTTATTACTGTTGTGGGAACAGCAGCTGTAGCGACACCTGTTTTAGGATCGCTTGCATCTTGTGCATCAGATAAAAAAACGTTTGAAGGGCATAAATTTCCGGCATTACCCTATGCTTACAATGCGCTGGAACCTTATGTAGACGCGGAAACCATGGAGCTGCACTATTCAAAACATTATCGTGGTTATTACAATAAGTTTATGGCAGCTGCAGAAGGGGCAACCCTTGCTGATACACCAATGGAAGAGATTTTTGCAAAAATTAGCGATCAACCCGAGGGCATCAGAAATAATGGTGGAGGTTATTATAATCATACTCTTTTTTGGGGAAATATGACACCTGATAAAAAAGAGATTCCCGCAGAATTAAAAGCTGCTTTAGAAAAAGATTTTGGCTCGGTGGATAAGTTTAAAGAAGAATTCAGCAAAGCAGCGAAAACACGATTTGGTAGTGGTTGGGCCTGGCTCTCAGTTGATAAAAAAGGTAAATTGTTTATTTCATCTACTCCCAATCAGGATAATCCACTCATGAATATTGTTGATGAGCAAGGTAAGCCTTTACTTGCACTTGATGTTTGGGAGCATGCTTATTATCTTCATTATCAGAATAGAAGAGCTGAATATGTTGATAATTTTTGGAATATTGTAAATTGGGACACGGTAAATGATCGTTTAGCTTCAGTGTGAAAATACAGTAGAAAAAATACCAGTTTTAATAGGAGGCTTGTTATTTTTGAATTAAATTTAAAAATAATGAGCCTTCGTTTTTGTATCATAGGTGCAGGTAAGCTTGCAACACAACTTGCCATAAATCTGAAGAAAGCTAACTTTGTTATTACGCAGATTTACAGCAGGACATCGCATTCGGCAGCAGGTTTGGCAAAAAAAGTTGAATCTTCATTTATAACAGATATTAAATTAATCGATATATCAGCCGATGTTTTTGTTATTGCCTTATCAGATAGTGTTATAGGTGAAGTATTGTCTAAAACAGTATTTCACAATAAATTACTTATTCATTGTTCCGGTAGTTTGCCGCTTTCTGTTATAAAGGGTTATTCAGCCAAAACCGGAGTTATCTATCCGTTACAAACGCTTTCAAAAAACAGGTTTGTATCATTTAAAAATGTGCCGCTTTTTATTGAGGCAAATTCAAAAGAAACTGAACAGGAACTGCTAAAAATTGCACGGAAATTATCTGAAAATGTATCAGTATTAGCTTCTGATAAAAGGATGATACTGCATATCTCAGCTGTGTTTGCCTGTAATTTTGTAAATTATATGTATACCGTTGCTGCTGATTTACTTCAGTGCAACGGAATTGAATTTGATACATTGCGGCCACTCATTTTGGAAACTGCGCAAAAAGTAATGGATATGCACCCGATAGATGCTCAAACAGGCCCTGCAGTTAGGTTTGACAAAAATATTATAGAAAGCCATTTAGAGGCATTGACCCAAAACGATGGTTATAGAGAATTGTACATGTCGATTTCAAAAAGTATTTTTGAATTGCATAAAAAACAAATCCAATGACGATTTCACAAAGTGAACTGGGAAATATTAAAGCATTTATTTTTGATGTTGATGGTGTTTTGTCTCTTGATGCCACACCTTTAAATAGCGAAGGCAATCCGGTTAGAACAGCCAATGTAAAAGATGGTTTTGCCATTCGGAATGCAATTAACTTCGGATATCATGTGGGTGTAATTACGGGCAGTAATATGCCTAGCGTAAGGTTAAGGCACGAATATCTCGGCATAAAGCATTTTTATAATAATACCAGAGACAAAGTTAAATGTATGGTTGATTTCAGTTCGAAAACCGGAGTTTCTCCTGAGAATATTTTATTTATGGGAGATGACCTTGTCGATTATGCGGTTATGCGAGAAGTGGGATTCCCGGTATGCCCTAAAGATGCTGTTTCGGAAATAAAAGCGATTTCAAAATACATTTCCGGCAAAAAAGGAGGTAAAGGATGTGTGCGTGATGTGATTGAGTTGGTATTGCGGGCGCAAAACAAGTGGTTTACAGAAGCGATGCTAACCGATACTTTTTAATATGGATTGGTTTTCGGAATACCATTACATTCTTGGCTCAAAATCTCCTAGGCGGCAGCAACTGCTGCAAATGCTGGGCATAGATTTCGAAGTTCGTACATGTGAAATCCCCGAAAAATACCCGAGTGGGCTTTCAAAGGAGGCTATACCTTTATTTTTGGCAGAATTGAAAGCAAAACCGTTAATCAGTGAACTTGAGGATGGCGACCTGCTGATTACAGCAGATACCATTGTTTGGCTCAACGGCGAAGTTATAGGCAAACCTAAAGATAGCAACGATGCCAGGCAAATGCTTAGCCGCCTCAGTGGAAGAAGCCATCAGGTTATTTCGGGTGTTTGTTTGTCTTCGGTTAAAAAGCAGGTGTCGTTTTTTGCAAAGTCAGAAGTAACTTTTAAAAAGCTGACACTGCAAGAGATAGATTTTTATATTTCTCAATCTAATCCTCTTGATAAAGCAGGTTCATATGGTATTCAGGATTGGATTGGGGTTATTGGCATCGTCGGAATAAAAGGATCGTTCTACAATGTGATGGGTTTACCCGTTCAAAAATTATACGCCGAAATACAGAAATTTTAATTGTATTTCAACGAAAGCGTGTAATAGCTGGTGATGTACAACCCGATAATAACCCGGTTTTTATACCATTTTTGTTATCTTCTCTTTTTAGCAATATTTTTATGAATAAAAATTTGAGTATTAACCTAATCTTACAAACCTTAAAGTAATGAAATTAAGCTACTTGATAAATTTTGTCCTTGTGTTTTGCATTTTCTTAAACCTGAGTGCACAAAATATTTCGGTTAAGGAGACTGAAGAAATTTTTACAACTTATCCATATTCTGATCCTGATCCGGTAGTGAAAATGTCAAAGATTTATCCTTACTTTTATTTTGATGGCTATGCTGTGGAAGGCGTTGAAAGGGATTGGAAAGTAGTCAGGCTTGAGAATGAGTATGTAAGTGTATGGGTAGCTCCGGAGATAGGAGGTAAGGTTTTGGGTGCTTTTGAAAAAAGTACTGGCAACGATTACCTCTATTTTAATAATGTTGTAAAGTTCAGAAATGTTGCCATGCGCGGGCCATGGACTTCGGGTGGGATTGAATTCAATTTTGGATCAATCGGGCATTCACCCACCACTTCATCACCGGTAGATTATATAGTGCGTAATAATAAAGATGGGAGTAAAAGTTGCTTTGTGGGTGCTATGGATCTTTCATCGCGAACAAACTGGGTGGTAGAAATACGGTTGCCTGCCGAAAAAGCTTACTTTGAAACCAATGGAAACTGGAGCAACCCAACAGTGTTGCCAACCTCACTCTACCATTGGTCGAATGCGGCAGCCGATGCATCTGACGACTTGCGGTTTTGTTATCCCGGAACACACTACATTGGCCATAATGGCGATGCACATCTTTTCCCGGTTAATGAGGCCGGTATAGATATTTCGGTTTATGGAAACAACAACTTCGGAGGGAGTAAATCGTACCATGTATTGGGAAAATATACTGATTATTTCGGAGGCTATTGGAAAAACAGAGATTTTGGGTTTGTACATTTCTCTGAATACAGCGAAAAACCGGGTAAAAAAATATGGATTTGGAGCCTTTCCAGGAATGGCCAGATTTGGGAAAACTTACTTACTGATACCATGCCCGGACAAAAGCAGTATGTTGAAATACAAAGTGGTTTTCTTTTTAACCAGGCTGCAGGCGAAAGTTCATCTACACCTTTTAAACACGTGGCTTTTGAACCCAATACCAACCGCTCTTTTAATGAAAAATGGTTTCCCGTTAAAAATATTGGGAATATCACCAATGCATGTGAATTGGGTGCTGTAAACCTATACGTTGAAAATGGCCAGGCATTCTTTAAATTTGCTGCTAATCAACAGGTTAGTAGAATACTTAAAGTGGTTTCTGATGATGTAGTTTTACTCGAAGAACCAATCAATATGAAACCTTTGGAAGTGAAAGAATTACAATTTAATATTAGCGAAAACAAAGAGATAACTGTTTATTTGGGTGATGATATTATTGCTTTGCACCATGAAAACAATTATGACCTTTCCCGGCCGTTAAAGGCAGATAAATCTTTTAACTGGGATTCGAGTTGGGGCCTATATACGAAAGGCAAGGAAGTAGCACGTCAACGCGATTACAATAATGCCGAACGGTTTTTTAAACTGTGCTTGCAAAACGATTCAAGTTTTATTCCTGCTTACAATGGTTTAGGAGAAATGCTTTTTCGTAAAATGGAATATCAATTGGCCAACAAATGGTTTGATAAAACACTGGCTTTTAATACTTATGATCCTGCTGCCAATTTTTTTTCAGGTTTAATTGCTGAATATGAAAAAAGGTATTACGACGCCCTTGACCGCTTTTCCATAGCATCAAATAATATGCAATACGGATCTGCTGCAACCGTTAGAATTGCTAATACATACTTGTTGAAGAGAGAGTGGGGGAGCGCATTGAAATATGCAAAAAAAGCGATTGGCAACAATCCAAAAAATGAAGCTGCCCGGCAGGCTTATATTATCGCATTAAGATATAACAGGAAATTTGAGGAAGCTTTGAATGTTATTGGTAATCAGTTAGAAGTAAATCCTTTGGATCATTTTTGTGCTTTCGAGCAATTTTTGATAACCAATAATGCCAGCGACCTGGAGTCTTTTAAGGCAATAATCACTAACGAATTTCAACATGAAACCTATTTGGAGATAGCAACTGTCTATTTCAATGCAGGTTTGTATGCCGATGCCCTGAAAATATTGGAACTTGCATCTGTGCATCCCATTGTTGAGCTTTGGAGGGCCTGGTTGTATAATAAAAATGGCCGGAATGATAATGCTCGCATGGCATTTGCGTTATTCGAAAAAGCACCGGTAGCTTTTGTTTTCCCTTTCAGAAGAGAAACAGCCTGCATATTAAAGGATTTGAGTAGCTGGGCTAGTGATTGGAAATCAGATTATTACCTGGGTTTAATTTATTGGTCAAAAGGCCTAAACGAAAAGGCTGCGGAATTATTTCGAAAATGCGGCGATAAACCAGATTATTATGCTTTTTACCTTACGCGAAGCAACCTTATGAGCGGACAAGCAGCTTACAACGAAGAACATGATTTGCGTAAATCATTGGAATTGGCACCCGATCAATGGCGAACATATAGAGCATTGTCTTCTTTTTATGAGAAAAAGAAAGACTTTCGACAATCTTTAGAATGGGCACAAATAGGCTACGATAAGTTCCCCGGAAATTATGTGATGGCTTACCAACTGGCAAAAGAGATGGTAATAAATGGCAGGTATCAACCAGCTTTAAATTTGTTGGCAAATACTACTATTTTGCCTCACGAAGGAGCCAGCTACGGTAGAACAACTTATCGACAGGCTTGTTTGATGGCAGCTGTTGAAAGCATTGGAAAAAAACAGCTTAAAACAGCAAGGAGCTATGTGGAAAAATCACGCCTTTGGCCGGAAAATATTGGAGTGGGTAAGCCTTATAATACCGACGAAAGGCTTGAAGATTATCTTGAAATCCTATGTCTTTTGAAAAAAGGGGCAAAGACAAAGGTGGAAGAACTGGAAGAAAAAATTATGGCTGAAACACTGAAGTCGGCAACATTTTCTTCTTCGGACTACCTTGGAGCAATGCTGATGAAGAGGAAGGGGAAAAATGAGGAGTTGAATAGTGTTTTGAACAAGTGGAAAGAGCATCCAGATAACCAAGTTGCCCAATGGGCCTTGGCAAAAATAGAGGGAGACAATTATAAAGCAAAAGAATTACTAGATGAAATGTTGGAAAACTACGGTTCATTATTAAGTCCACAAAATAATGATGCTGCCTTTGCTGTTATTATCGAAACGGATAAATTAAGATAAAGGTTTTATAAAAGTTACATCGTTAACTTTTAAGTATGGTTGTGGTTACATTATGAGCCAAACTTTAACGAAGAAGCAATTTGCCGGAGAAATAGTATACAAAGCAGTTGAATTGTATTATTGAATAGAACAAATCTTTGCATAACCTGTTTGAAAGGTAGTGTTGCTAAAATTTATACGGATGCCATTTTTCTTTTTTGAAGATTAATTTTTGGGTTTTGAAATTTGAAAGCCTGGTTCTTATAATCTATTCTGAATTGTGGTACACCGAATAATTTTTACTTTTGCACCGTTTAATACAGATGATTAAGCATCAATGAAGTATCATATCATAACATTGGGTTGCCAGATGAACCTTTCTGACAGTGAAAGGGTGACATCGGTATTGAACAATGCCGGCTACCAGTGGACCGACAACGAAGAAGAGGCCGGACTGATTGGCATTTTGGCCTGCTCGGTACGTCAGAAAGCGATTGATAAGGTCTATTCACGAATTTACAAATGGAACAAATGGAAGAACCATAAAAACCTGGTTACGTTTATTACCGGTTGTGTTTTGCCCGACGATCACGAAAAATTTCTGAAGCTTTTTGATATTACTTTTCAGATGAAAGACCTTCCCCAACTTCCGGAAATGGTTAGCCGGTATGGGGTAACTACGCCAACGCACCTCAAGGCAGGAATTGATCCCCATAACGAGAACATCGAAAAATTTTGGAATGTAACTCCCGATTATAAATCTGGTTTTGAGGCATTTATTCCTATTCAGAATGGCTGTGATAAGTTTTGTGCTTTCTGTGCCGTGCCCTATACGCGCGGTCGCGAAGTCTCCAGACCTTCAAAGGATATTGTTGCCGAGGTGGCACTTCTGGTTGCAAACGGTTATAAAAGCATTACCCTTTTAGGGCAAAATGTAAACTCTTATGGCCTCGATAAAAATGGGGAAGAACTTACTTTTGCACAACTCTTACGCGAAATTGGCGATTTGGGAAACCGCACAAAAAAGGAGTTTTGGGTTTATTTTACATCGCCACATCCCCGCGATATGACCGATGATGTGATTGAAACCATTGCAGCCTACCCGGTGCTAGGCAAGCAAATTCATCTGCCCATGCAAAGTGGCGACGATAAAGTGTTGGCACGTATGAACCGTAAGCATAATATGGGAAAATATCGGCATATTGTGGAAACCATACGGCGAATTATTCCTCAGGCAACGTTGTTTACCGATATTATTGTGGGCTTTACGGGCGAAACAGAAGAGCAGTTTGAAAACACACGGCTTGCCATGGAGGAGTTCAGGTTCAACATGTCTTATACGGCCATGTATTCGCCACGGCCGGGAGCTGCCAGCCACCGTTGGGCCGATGATGTGCCGCACGATGAAAAAAAGCGCCGATTGCACATTTTAACGGAAGAATTGCGAAAACACAATGTTCCGTATAACCAAAGCCAGATTGGAAAAACAGTGCGGGTATTAGTTCGTGGCAACGATCGAAAAAAAGGATTCCTTTCGTCGCATACCGAGGGTAAGTTAATTGTGCGTTTTGCAGCCGAAGATAATAGTTTAATCGGGCAATTTGTCGATGTGAAAATAACTTCTGCGTCAGACTTTTCAATGGAAGGTGAACTCTTGAAAGTAAAAGAGGAAGTTTCGGTTTAAAATGACAGATATTTGCTTTTCCCCTTTTAAGTCCTTTGTTTTCAATAATTTATTTGTAAACGTGATAATACCCTGAGCCTTTGCAATTATAGCTTTACTTATTTGTTTTTTCTGAATACAATCTTTAAAGGTATTTTCGATGTTGCCGGAATTCCGTTATCAATTTTAGGCTGCCATTGCGGGCCATCCTCAATAAGTTTCTTTGCAATGTCGAAAACCTTCTGATTTGCGTTATTTTTGTTTTTTATGTCAGAAATTTCTCCCGTTTCGCTAATGGTAAGTTCGAGTTTTACAACTTCTCTGTTAAAAGGAAAAGTATCGGGAAGTGTAGCATGTTTGTTAAGGTATTCGATGTAATTTCCCATTCCTCCTTCAGGTTTGGGTGGTGTATTGCCATCGTCGGTTGCTAATAAAGAATCACTTTTACTTTTACGTTTGTGCTGTTTTGCAAAACCAACAACTACAACTTCATCTTGTGACTGTGGTGAAGCTTGCAAAAAAGTATTTGTCCCCGAATCATTTTCTGAAACATATTTAACCTTATTCTTTCCAATAAAGTTATTTGTAATTCTACCGTCTTCACCAGTTTTTTGTGGTGGTGAAAAACTACTATTCTTATCGTTGATACTTGCGTTTTTCGTTGCTTTTTGAACCACTGATACACCCGGCAACGGCATACTATCTTCAGCCGAAACTACCATCCCTTTTCTTGCAGAAGCAGTGGTTGCCTGTTTTTTGCTTTTATTCAACACCTGCATCGTTTTAGTGTCTTGTGCCTCGTTGTCAGCAATTGAAGGCGCTTCAGCTTTGATGGCGGAGATTTCTTCTGCCTCACTCACAGATTCCTGTGGCTCAGGCAACTCTTTCTCTTCAGCTATTGTTGCCGTATTGTTATTTCTGGTTTTTGCTTCAGTTAAAGGCATATTGTCTTTTTCCTGCCCGGCGGTTGGTATTTCTTCATCAATTGCTATCTCATTTGTTACGAACAAATCTTCCGGAGTTTGTTCTTTCTGGACATTTTTCGTTTCTGCCATTTCCGTTATGGGTGCTCGTTTAATCAGCTGAAACCACAATGTGCCCGCTGTTATCAGCAAAAGTACAGTTGCAGCAGCAGCCCACATCCGCAATTTTGTTTTTTTACTTCTTCTGTAAATTTTGCTTTCTAAATCCTGTAAATCGCTTTCCGTTTCGCTGGCCAAAAAATGTTTAAGTCCTTCCAATGCTTCAGCTTCAAAGGGGTGCTTTTGTAATTTTCGCTCAAAAGCGTTCCGCTCCGCTTCAGTCATTTTGTCTTCTTGGTAATGGCGAAAATCCATTTTGCTGATATGTTGTTTACCGTCTGTCATCCTTATTCTCGAGGCATATTTTAAGGTTACGTTTTCCGTTTTGAATATAACTTTTTACTTTTTTTTCTTCAAGGTTCATTAGTGAACAAATTTCACGGTAACTCCTGCTTTCAAAATAGAATAAGCGGATACACATTTTTTGTTCTTTTTTAAGTTTCTCAATACATTCTGCCAGCGCCTTTTCGTTTCGTTGGCCCTGTTCCCTGTCAATAGGATGCAATTCGACACTATTTTCCATAATGCCTTCTAATGTTTTTTCATCGGCAACCAATTGTAACTGTCCTGGCTTTTTCCTGCGCAGTTCCATCAAACAAAAATTTTTCGTCACTACATATAACCAGCTCTTAAAATTGTTGATTTTGTGCTTTCCTGTTTCACTCACCAGCTTTTCAAAAAGCTGCATAACAGCATCTTTCGCTTGTTCTCGCTCTTTAAAATATTTAAGGCAAACACCATAAACCAGTTGCAAATAACGTGCATATAACGAGCCGAGGATTTTCAGGTCTCCCGATTCTAAGTAATCCGACAATAGCTGCTCGTCAGATTTTTTATCGTCACTTTTTCCAAACGGTATAAGTTGCATGTTGCTTAATTCAGCCTAAAAATAATTGAATTTTTGTTATTTCTGAATCAGTAAATAGTTAGCCGATTAACCTGATCATAATTTTCCGGCATCACGTTTGTTGTATTTTTTTTGAGAAAATTTATGGAATCGAAAGCCATGTTGCATCTTGTATGTAGAAATGAATTAAAAATAAATTGAAAATGAAAAAGTTAATCCAGGTTATTGTATTTATTATGGTAGTTTCCGGTTTTGTTTCCGCACGTGAAATAACAGGAAAAGTTACTGATGTTTTTGGAAATCCCATTTCAGGCGTATCCGTTTTGGTTAAGGGAAAACAGAATGGTACGCTTACTGACATGCAGGGCGTATATAAAATTGAGGTTCAGGACGAAGATAAGATCCTCGTTTTTTCATTTATAGGTATGGAAACCAAAGAGGTAAATATTAACGCGAAAAGCGTGATTAATGTTTCTATGGAAGTAAAACCTCAAGAGCAGGAAGAAATAGTAATTGCTAAAGGTATCAGCCGCTCAAAAATGAATCGTACCGGAGCGATGGCAATACCTGCCTATACAGGATCACAGATGGCATTTTTTAAGTGTGAATCTGAAGACATAATGAACACCGAAAATTATGCGATGGTAAACGAAAACGGATTCAGGAATGCACAAGCTAACCCGCTTTCAACTTTTTCCATCGATGTTGATAATGCATCTTATTCCAATATGCGAAGGTTTATTAATAATGGAGAGAAACCACCTGTTGATGCCGTACGCATTGAAGAGATGATCAACTATTTTAGTTACGATTATCCGGCTCCAAAAGGTGAACATCCGTTTAGTGTTACTACCGAACTGGGGGAATGCCCCTGGAACCAAAACCATTATTTGTTGCATGTTGGATTGAAAGGAAAAAGCATTGAAAAATCGGAGTTGCCGCCTTCTAATCTTGTTTTTTTAATCGATGTTTCAGGTTCGATGACCTATGCCAATAAATTGCCGCTTTTAAAAAGGGCTTTTAGATTGTTGGTAAATGAGTTGCGGGAGCAGGATAAGGTGTCTATAGTTGTTTATGCCGGTGCTGCAGGCAAAGTGCTGGATGCCACTTCAGGTGATCAAAAACGTAAAATACTCAATGCCCTGGATAATCTTCAGGCGGGTGGCTCTACAGCAGGTGGCGAAGGACTGAAACTGGCGTATAAAACTGCCCGCGAAAATTATATCAACGGAGGAAATAACCGTATTATACTGGCTACCGATGGCGACTTTAATGTAGGTGTTTCAAGTACCTCAGAAATGCAACGTTTGGTGGAAAAGGAGCGTGAAAGCGGTATTTTTATGTCGGTGGCGGGCTTTGGTACCGGCAATATTAAAGACGATAAAATGGAAACTATTGCCGATAAAGGGAATGGTAATTATGCCTACATCGACAATATACTTGAAGCCAGAAAAGTTTTTATTAATGAGTTTGGTGGTACTTTATTTACCATAGCCAAGGATGTAAAGTTTCAGTTGGAGTTTAATCCGCAGCAAGTGAAATCATATCGTTTGATAGGTTACGAAAACCGTTTGTTAAACGACGAAGATTTTAATGATGATAAAAAGGATGCCGGAGAAATGGGTGCCGGCCATACGGTAACCGCATTGTATGAAATCATTCCGGCAGGTGTAAATAGCGATGAAACGCCTTCTGTTGACCCTTTAAAATACCAGAAAACCAAACCGGTTGGTGGAAAATATTCCAACGAATTGTTGACAGTTAAGTTGCGCTACAAAGCGCCTGATGGCAATAAAAGCAAACTTCTGGAAATGCCACTTCAAAAGCGCTTAGAGAAAAACACATCTGATGATTTCCGGTTTTCTGCTGCCGTAGCAGCTTTCGGAATGTTAATACGTAATTCTGAATTCAAAGGAAATGCAACCTTCGATTTGGTGCTTGATATGGCCGGAAAAGCCAGGGGTGACGACGAAGAGGGTTATCGTTCCGAATTTATACAAATTGTAAAAGTAGCGAAAGATCTGGGCCTGGCAGAAAAGTAACAGTAATGTTTTTTGTTCATTTAGCCTTTTGTTGACCAATTTCTTTTTTCGTACTCCGCTCATTTATTATCTTGGGCAGTTGAAAATAAAATAAATTTTATGCAAAAGATCATTTTGTTTTTCCTGATTGTCTCCAACGTTGCTTTAGCGCAACAACAACAATTAACTCTTAGCGATGCTATTTTGGGGCGTTACTATAAATTAAGTCCCGAAAACCTTAAAGGCCTTGGCTGGCAGGATGAGAATACGGTTACCTATGTGAGGAACGATACGTTATATGCTGTTAAAATCGCAAAAGGTACACCTACTCCTGTTATTTGCGCAAACGGGTTAAACTCAATGTTGCAGAATCTAAATATCGACAGATTTACCACCTTCCCTAAATACCAGTGGTTAAATCCAACGAAGGTTATGGTTTCGCAAAGTAACAGGTTTCTGGTTTTCGACTTGGCGAAAAAGCAATTGTTGTATAAAATCGACTTGCCTAAAGATGCTGATAACAAGGTGTTTAGCAAAGAAGGGAGGTTTGTGTGTTACACAGAGAAAGATAACTTGTTTTTAAGTTTCGCCGATGGAAAAACTATCCAGATAACTAATAACGGCGGAAATGGAATTGTTAACGGTAGTTTTGTTCACCGGAAAGAATTTGGTATAAACGGAGGAATATTTATTTCTCCAAAAGGTAATTTTGTTGCCTTTTACCGCAAAGATGAAACCATGGTGCACGATTATCCATTGGTGGATTTCATGCTTCGCGAAGCAGAAACAAAACCCGCAAAATATCCAATGGCTGGTATGACAAGCGAACAGGTAAAGCTGGGCGTTTATGAAATAAAAAGCGGGAAAACGGTGTTTTTGCAGACCGGCACACCTCTTGATCATTACCTTACCAACATTGCCTGGTCGCCTGATGAGAAATATGTGTACATAGAAGAGCTTAACCGCGAACAAAATAATATGTGGCTTAATACTTATGATGTTACAACCGGAAAAAAAGCACGTACATTATTTGAAGAACAGGATCCGAATTATGTGGAACCCCAGCATCCTGTTCTTTTTTCTATGGTTAATCCTGGCGAGTTTTATTGGCAGAGCCGGCGCGATGGTTGGAACCATTTGTATAAATTTAATACCAACGGAAACCTGGTAAAACAGATAACAAATGGTGAATGGGAAGTTACAAAGGTTTTGGGTTTCGACAAGAAAGAAAAGTATGTTTTTATTGAAGCCACAAAACCAGATCCTTTGGAAAATCAGCTTTACCGTGTAGATTTAAAAACCGGAGATATGCTGCAACTTTCACAATCGGAGGGTGTTCATCACGGAATAATTAGTCCGGATGGTGGGTATATTATCGATTCGTGGAGTGGTCCGGAAGTACCCCGTAGCGTGGATGTTATTTTTACCGGAAATGGTAAAAAACGAAACTTACTTACAGCAACTGACCCACTTGCGGAATATCAACTGGGAGAAAACAAGCTTGTTGCAATTCAGTCGGCTGATGGAGTAACAGAACTTGCAGGTAGAATAATTCTGCCTGTTAATTTCGACCCTGCAAAAAAATATCCGGTTATTGTGTACGTGTATGGCGGGCCTCATTCGCAAATAGTGGATAAAAGCTGGCAATACAAGGCGCGCTGGTGGCAGTATTACATGGCTTCTCAGGGATATATTGCCTTTACTATGGATAACCGCGGGACAAGCAACCGGGGCAGGGATTTTGAGACCTGCATACACGGCCACCTGGGTGTTCTTGAAACAGAAGACCAAATGAAAGGCATTGAATACCTCAAGGCGCTTCCTTATGTTGATGCCGACAGAATAGGTGTTCATGGGTGGAGTTATGGAGGATTTATGACACTTAACCTGATGTTGCGCCATCCCGAGGTATTTAAAGTTGGCGTTGCTGGTGGCCCGGTGGTCGACTGGAGCCTCTATGAGGTAATGTATGGTGAACGTTACATGGATACACCGCAGGAAAACCCCGATGGTTACCAGGAAACCAATATGCTGAATTATGTTGCGCACTTGCAGGGTAAACTGATGTTGATTCATGGTGTACAAGATGAAACAGTTGTGATGCAACACAGTATGCAGTTCCTGCGCGAATGTGTGAAACAAGGGAAACAGGTTGATTTTTTTGCCTATCCTACACATCAGCATAATGTAAGGGGTAAAGACCGGGTTCACCTGATGCGTAAAGTAAGCGACTATTTTATAGATAACCTGTAATACAATAAGCCTGTGTTGTCGAATAAGCTAACCCTGTAAAGCTTCTCTTATAATATCGCTGATTTCATTGAAGTTGTCTTCTAATTGTAACATGTTGTCAATAAAGAAGTTATATATTTCTGGCCATTTGGTCTGTTCGTGTATGTTTGCGCCTTTCATTAGTGTGTAAATTCGACACACCTCTTGTCCGCTGTCTTCGCGCTGATGATAAAATTCCCAAATAAGCCCGTTTTCAAAACCATTTTCAATGATACTTTTGTAGTTATCTAGCAATTCAAAAGCTTTTAAGCGGGTGTCCTCGTTGCGGTGATGTAATTCCAGCATCACTTTGGCATCTGTGCGTGTGATTTCAAAACGAAATGCAATTCCCCTGATTTTTGTGCGGTGTAGAATAAAGTTTTTCTTTTTATCCCTGAGTTTTGGATGTGCTTTACAGCGTTGTCTGAACAGTTCCCAAAACTTGCCGTTGAGTGCCTTTATTTCAGCTTTCGAATACAAATTTATTTAAATATAGGAAACGAACCGGAGAAAACGCAATTATAAAAAAACTTTAAACAGTGAGTTTATTTACTACTTTTCTGAATGTTTTAGTGAATAAAGGTTTTATATAACAGCATTACTAAAAGGAAACATCTTAAATCTTGAAAGCCCGGTTGGATAAATTATAAAAATAAGATGACATGACCATTATGTTCAGTCTTAGCAAAAAGGAAAGAGACTGCCTCAACAGACAGCCTCTCTAATCAAATTAACACCTCAGTAACGCATAAACGTTTTTGCATTAAATTTTAAAATCCTTAATTTTGAATAATCTATATGTCAAATAATTGTTTTATAGGGTCTTAGCAAAACTTCTTTTTCTATTTTTCTGAAGAATAGATTTTAATTACATCGGCTTCTTCAAAATCATATTTTAGTTGCATGGAAGTACAAATAATATCCAGTGCATTATTTATCGAACCTGTTGCCACCGAGCCAGTAAATTTACGCTCTGCTCCAGTACTTAATTCAATTCGTTCACTAAAAAATTTTTCTAATTCATCAACTATAACTTTCAGATATACAGCTTCATAGTTTCGGCTGAATAATGCCAGTTCCGGATAGTTATTTTCAACCGGCATTATTTTAGCAGGTTGATTATGACCTGCATTAGCCACTTTCTCTCCCTTCGACAAAATATAGGTGTTGTTTCCAACGGTTGTTTTAACCTTTCCTTCGTAACATTTTACAGAAATGGTTTGTGGTGAATTGTCAATCAAAAAACGGGTTCCTAAAACTTCAACTTTTCCTGTTTTGCACTTTACCTTAAAATTACTTCCTTTTTTAACTTCAAAATACGCCGTTCCATTAAGTTTAACCTTACGGTTCCAGAAATATCTATTGAAGCTAAGGTCCCCGTTTTTATCTAATAATACCCTTGAATGATCGGGCAGCCTATATGATGTAGTAAGTGAATTGTTGCCAGAATAATGAATGGTAGCTGTTGTAAAATAAATGCCTATAAGCAACGCCGCAACCGCTGCTGCTGCAATAGCAGCAAAGCGGCTGATTGGCGTTTTCTTTTTTTGTGGTTTTATCGCTACATTTTTTTCATGGCTTATTTTTGAAAGGATATTGTTCAGCGCATCCTCTTTAGATGAAGTATACGGGATATAATAGTAAGTAATTAGTTGATTGGTAATTTCCCTAATTGATTGATATTTGCGTTTTGACTTCATGAAAAAAGGATGGCTGAACATTATGCAGCTAACTATAGATAATATCCATTGTAGAAGAAATACCCTACCTCTTTTTTAAATTTTTTTTACTGAATTTTAAAATTAACGAAAAATACGGGTGTAAAACCCAATGCAGAAACATCGGAACGTAATGCCAGCGATCCGGTATCAGAGGTGAAACGCAGATAGTTGACTTCTACAATATTTTTGCGGTCAAGAACATTTAGTAACGACACTCCTGCTATTGTCCAAAAATGACGTATGAACACACGTTTGGTAAGGGCGAAATCGAGCTGCGAAAAATTTGTAGAGCGTTCAATTCCTTCTGGTGTCTCGCCTTTGGCGAGGTTAAGTACTGGCAATCCTGAACTAAAATGCCAGCTTCCGCTTAATGACCAGTTTTTCCAGGTAACCATTTCGGTAATTTTTAACCTGTGAACCCTGTCATTATAAGCCGGATACCATTCATCGTTCATTATATTTTCCATTTTTTCGCTTGCTTTCGACAAAGAATAACCGAGCATATGGTTAAATATATTTTGTTTCTTTTGTATCATAAGGTCAAACCCGCGGAATTTTTCACTGCTTTTACGTGGCAGGTAAATTATTGACGATTCATTGCCGGAATTTTGTGTTTCGGCAAAAAGATTCATTTTTCCTGAGTTGTTTTTCAGGTATCCTTCAAAATTGGCCATCCACCCTTTTTTTTCAATCCTGATTCCTGCAATTTGGTGAAATCCCTTCACCATTCCTTCATTGTGTGTGTTGGGCAAGTACCATACGTAGTTAAACCGTCCTTCGCTGTCAATTCGTTTTGACCGGGTTAAAAACTGGTGATAAATGCCAGAGGAATAGTAGCAGGTAATCCCATTTCCCGTGTTGTATTCAATTCCGGCCCGGGGTTGCAGGTATGGTTTCAGGGTTTCCATATTCAGGGTGGCACGTAAACCTAATCTCATTTTCAATTTTGGGGTAACAGCAATATGTTGCTGGAAATAGGTGTTGAAAAGATATAGCTTTTCACTGTTCATAATGGAGTCAACGGGATAATCGCCCATAACACGATTGGCAAAATAATCGAAACTAAACGCGTTGGCAGTCCATTCAATTCCGGCTTGAAGTTGATGCTTGCCAACCGAAACCTCGTTTTTCCAGTCGAAACGGAATTCATTCACGTTGTTGCGACCGTTGTCAACATCGAAGATTTTCTTAAATAAATTGTTTTCCTCATCCATTACCCATTTTGTATTTGTACTATGCAGGAAGTTTGGGGGAAAAGCACTGATTTCTTCCAGCGATCCCGTTTCTTCAATACTTGTATATTTTAATTGGGAATAGCCAGCACTGACGGATGAAAACCAATCTTGATTTACCTGCATATTGCAATTAAGGCTAAACCCAATGGTGGTACTGGCGACGTTTTCATTGCGATAATAATCAATGCCATTTGCTAACTCATAATTGCGGCTTTGATCGTCGTTGCCATATAACATGTTCAGGTTGACTTCCAGCCTTTCTTTTGGGTGAAAGCTAATTTTAGTATTTAGATCCTGATATCGAAGGGTAGGCAAAATTGTTGATGAAACGGGATTACCCGAGATAGCCGGATTTTCCTCATTATCAATAAGTCGCAGGTAGAGGTAGTTTTTCCAGCTGTCAATCAGAGAACGCCTCCAGGCAGCAGTAACTGATAATTTCGGCGTTATAGGAATGTTTGCAATAGCATTGGTATTCAGGAGGTTAGCTGAAATGTCAAGGTAGGCATGGTCATTCTTTCCTGATTTTCCTGTAAGCTCTATTAACCCGGCAACGCGGCCTCCAAAAGCTGCATCGAAACCACCTCTTGATACAAAAGCTTGCTGCACAAAACGCGCATTGATAACGCTCATGTTACCAAGTAAATGGCTTGTTTCGAGTACAGGGATACCATCGAATAAAACAAGGTTGTCGGTTGGTGCGCTGCCTCTAATTGATAGTCCGGCAGCACTTCCCTGTAGAAAATTTACGCCCGGAATAAGCAGCGCCACATTTCCTAGGTCGTCATCGGCTATACGTGGAATTCCCAGTGCCTTCACCGGATTTAGCGCTATTTTTTCGGGTTGAGGGGCTGCGCTTAATATGTTTTTTTCAACTTCAGAAATTACTACATCGGGCATAAGATACTCTGCAGGTGTAAGCATAATGTTCATTTGCCGGCCTGCAATTGCAATCGTGTCCGTTTTTTTATAACCAAGATGGCTGATCAATATTTTTATACTGTCGCCTAAAGCAGCCTGAAATGAGAAAAAGCCTAATTTATTGGTAATGGTACCCTGGCCTGAACCGTAAGCTACGTTGCAATAAACGAGGTTCTCTTTTGTAATTTTATCTTTTATAAAGCCGCTAATTAATGCCTTCCCGGGTTGAATTCGTTGTTTATATTGCTTAACCATGGTGTCACTGGTTAATAAAACCCATGTGCCATCAACATATCTTGAAAGAATAGAATAATCGGCTTCCAATATCCTGAGGAATTCCAATATGCCGATATTTTTTACTACTATCGTTGTTTCTATTTGTTGAAAGAGGTCGGAGTCGAATGCAAATTTAACACTATATGCTTCAGAGATGTCGCTAAGTACCAGGCTTAGCGGTTTATTAGAAGCGCTATAACTGATTTGTTGCTGCTGACCAAATGTATTTGCAAACAGTGTTATCAGTAATAATAAAAGCCAGTATTTTTTTTGAATATTCAAACTTGCCTAAATCTAATGTGGTTATAGTGTGCCGGTTATTTTAAGAAATAGAACGTCTGGTTCGCAATATTAGTACCAATAAAAATGTCAATAATTAAATTGTTTTATACCTAAGCCTGCAATTTCGTTGAATTTTAATTTAAAAAGTTTCGCCGAACTCGCGGCGTAGAGTGGCTAGAGCTATTTTCATTCTTTTTTCAACAGTTTTAACACTAATGCCAAGTAATGTTGCTATTTGCGCATAAGTTAAATTATCCATTCTGTTCAATAAAAAAACAATGCGGCTTTTTTCGCCCATTGCAGAAATGGTTCTTTGCAAGCGCTCGTCCACTTCTTTTACTTCCATTATAAAATCTGGTGATTCGTGCTCAATTTTTTCGAAATAGGTTGATTTAAAACGCAGGTCTGTTTTGTTGCGGCGATAACTTTTTAAAAAGCTGTTGCGGGCGATCGTAAATAAGTAAGGCCTTATTGTTTCATTTTTCACCTGGTCGCGTTTTTCCCAAAGCTGAACAAAAACATCCTGAGTAAGGTCTTCACTAAGTGCCACATCGCCGGAAAGGTAATACAGATAATTACGGATATAATCGAAGTTTGCTTCGAAAACATCTTCAAACCAATCTCTGCTTCCCCCGGTAATTTTCATCCTATAAAATGGCTGCTTTCAATTTTATTTCATCATTTTTTTGACTGGTTGCTGCTTCAATAGCAACTTCATTTTTTTAAAATGTATTTTGTGTAAGTTGTTGATATGTAGTCTATTGATTGAAGTCTTGATAGATGCTTTGTATATATGTTTATATTGAAAAATTCCATAGTTGTATTTATTATTAATTATGTTATACCACAAAGAGTCATAAATGTAATAACGAATGGAATTGGTTTTTAATTTTTCTGTTTTTAAAATTATATGTTTTTTACAGAAAATTTATAAATAGTGGTTGACTCTAAAGTTTCGCCGGGAGTTAATAACGTTGAGGGAAATTCCGGATGGTTTGGGCTATCGGGAAAATGTTGTGTTTCAAGGCAAAAGCCTGTTCTTTTGGTATAAGCTGTACCCGATTTCCCTGTTTCATTGCCTTTTAGGTGGTTACCGGTATAAAACTGAAGGCCGGGTTCTGTTGTGAACACTTCCATATAACGCCCGCTCTCCGGCTCATAGGCACTTGCTGCAAAGGCAAGTTCACCCGGTTGCTTGTCGATAATGTAGTTAAAATCGTATCCGGCAGCAAACATTAAAAGTGAGTCGTTATTGTCAATCCGTTCGCCAATAGCATGGGGTGTTGAAAAGTCAAGATCTGTTCCTGCCAAAGAAATAATATCACCGGTTGGGATCATTTCACTATTAACAGGAGTTGATTTACCTGCATTGATAACAATAATATGATCCAAAATATCGCCGTTACCTTCGCCACGCAGGTTAAAATAGCTATGGTTGGTTACATTAACAAAGCAGGGTTTATCAGTGGTCACAGCATAATCAATACGTAACTCATTTTCGTTATTAAGCGAATAGGTTACCATAACTGTTTTATTGCCTGGAAAACCGTAATCACCATCGTTATCGTGGAGCGTGAATATAATCTTGTTAGGCTCTTTTTTTGCATCCCAAACCTTTCGGTACCAACTATTCGGCCCTGAATGAAGGCACGCTGCCCCATTATTAACGGGCAGGCTGTAATTTACACCTTCAATTGTAAATTCGGCATTGCCAATGCGGTTAGCATAGGGGCCAACTACTGCACCATGACTTGCCCCATTTTGTTGATATTCGCCAATGGACTTAAAACCAAGTACAACGTCATTAAAATTCCCATTTTTATCAGGCGCATATACCGAAACAATCTTCGCTCCGTAATTAGTGAGTTTTACTATCATCCCATTGCTGTTTTCAAGGGTGAAAAGCGCAGTTTCCTTTCCGTTAATTTCTTTTTTAAAATCAGCATCTTTGTAGGGCATGGTTATTTCTCTTTTTTTTGATGGTGTACAAGCTGTAAACACAATCAAAATCATCAATAGGTAGTTTTTTATCATTTCTATTAGCTATAAGTTTTCTTTTTGCTAGCCGGTGCTTAAATATACAAAAATGTATTTAATTATAACAAATATGACTACAGAATGGTGTAATTCCTGAATTTGTTTTATAATCATCCATTTGTTATTGTAAGGCTGGTTAAGTCTTTGTTTTTAAGCGATTTAGCTATTTGTGCTGTTTTAGGTGTTTGGGCTTTTTTCAGCGGGGAGGTGCATAATAACCAAGTTACTGTCATTTCATACTCTGGCAATCGGGCAATAGTATCTAAACGGTGCAGGGTATTTCTCTTTTTGTGCTAAAACTACAGTACCGTCCATCCATTCCGGAATCCGTAGATACAACTCTACGTACCTTTTTTCTTTCAGTTTAAACAGGCATTTAAACTATCCGGTTGTGGATGGCCGGTTTGCTGTTTAATCATTTTTTGTAAATAATTGTTTTTTGCTATTTGGTTTTTTTCGGATTAGCCTTATAGATTTTTCGATTATATTTATGATTTTCAACTCAAGAAATAATAAAGCCTTTAATAGCACACTTGAACTAAAAAACAGAAAATGATGAAAAAATTTGGATTTAAATGGGCACTTATTTTTATTGGCGTATCGTTATTGTGGATATTAATTGAGAAGCTTGCAGGTTTTCACGATAGCCACATTGACAAACATCCTGTTTTCTCCAATCTGTTTGCTATACCGGCAATAGTTATTTTTGTTTTGGCATTGCTCGACAAACGGAAAAATTTTTATAAAGGCCGAATGTCTTGGTTAGATGGCTTTTTAAGTGGTTTAGTTATTTCTGTGATTGTTGCCATATTAAGTCCGCTGGTAGCTTGGCTGATGATAGATGTAATTTCACCCGACTATTTCGAAAATGCTTCTGAATATGCTGTAAGTACCGGAAGAATGACCCTTATGGAGGCAAAAAACTACTTTAATTTAGCTAATTATCTTATGCAGAGTGCTCTGGGTGCCGTGTTGCTGGGTGCTGTTATATCGGCAATTGTTGCTTTGTTTGTAAGAAAAAAGTGATATAAAATAAAGTACAAAAATCACAAAGTTGCTTTTTATAAATTTATGCAGGCAGGATTTTGCCACCTACACTTTGACAAAGAGCCCGGTGCAAAATGAAAAATAAAATCATACAGATGGATTTACAAGTAGAAGATAAGGTATTTATGGTAGCGGCATCCAGTAAGGGGCTGGGATACGGCATAGCGCGTGAACTGGCTAAAAATGGTGCATCGGTTTGTATTGCCAGCCGTACCAGATCTGATATTGATGCGGTGGCCCAACAACTTCGCGATGAAACAGGATCAGTGGTTCATGCGTTGGAATTTGATGCCGCTGATGCAAACTCGATAACACATTGGATGGAAGAAGTTAAGTCAACTTTTGGTAAGGTTGACGGATTGGTAGTGAATGCAGGAGGGCCGCCTCCCGGAAATTTCAACGATTTTACCGACGATGACTGGCTTGCGGCATTTAACCTTACATTGATGAGTGCCGTCCGGTTAATTCGCGGAGTACTGCCTTTGATGCCTGCCCAAGGCGGTTCAATTTTAACTATTACATCCATGTCGGTGAAAGAACCGGTTGACCGTTTGCTCCTTTCCAACATTTTCCGGTCGGGAGTTACGAGCCTGGTAAAAAGCCTTGCTACAGAACTTGCCACAAAAGGCATAAGGGTTAACAACCTGATGCCAGGCAGGATAGACACTGACAGGGTGCGGTCGCTCGATAAAAATACGGCTGAAATACAGGGTGTTTCTGTAATTGAAGTAAAGAAGAACATAGCTGCCGGCATACCTCTTGGAAGATACGGAACAATTGAAGAATTTGGAAGTATCGCTGCTTTCCTGCTTTCACCGAGAGCCTCCTATATCACTGGTGCCAGCCTTGCAGTTGATGGTGGTATAATGAAAACAGTATGGTAATGCAACAACGAACTTTAAACCTGTTGGCAGCATTATTGCTATTTGTAATACACTGGCAGTCAATGGCTCATTGTCGTACCGATGTTGTAAGTAGTTTTAATGTGCTGCACTACCTGTTCGAGCTTCATTTAAACGATTTTACCGATAAAATTGAGGGTAAAGCCTCTGTTTTTGTGCATGTAGTTTGCACGGAGGAAAAATTTACACTCGATTTAAATAACTTTTCCCCTTCTACCGGAAAAGGAATGCAGGTAGATGAAGTGACAGTAAATGAGAAAATTTCAGCATTTGATCACCAAAATAATCGTTTGGATATTTTTTCTAAAGGCGGTTTTAAGCAGGGAGACACTGTAAAAATTGTTGTGAAGTATTCCGGGGTTCCGGCTGACGGATTGATTATTTCTGAAAACAAGTTTGGCAATCGCACTTTTTTTGCCGATAACTGGCCTAACCGGGCACATTTCTGGATACCATGTGTCGATCATCCTTCTGATAAAGCAACGGTTGAATTTTGGGTTTTTGCTCCAAACAAGTATCAGGTTATAGCCAATGGCAGTCAAATGGAGGAAACCGATTTGGAAGATGGCTTTAGGTTAACGAGATGGAGTGAAACAAAACCGGTTTCAACAAAAATTATGGTGATAGGCGTGGCACAATTTGCAGTGTTAAACAACGGCATTGTTGAGGGTACTTCTGTAAGTACATGGGTTTTTCCAGAGAACCGCCAAGATGGTTTTTCAGAATACGCTGTGGGAACAAAACCATTGGCATTTTTTTCAAAGCTGATCGGGCCGTTTGGCTACAGCAAGCTGGCACATGTTCAATCCAAAACACGCTACGGTGGAATGGAAAATGCTGGTGCTGTTTTCTATGCTGAATCTACTGTTAACGGCAGGGCAGATGATGAATTGCTGATGGCTCATGAAACAGCCCACCAGTGGTTTGGCGATGCCGTTACTGAACGAAACTGGCATCACCTTTGGCTTAGCGAAGGTTTTGCTACTTACCTTACTTTGGTATATCTGAAAGAAATAGCAGGTGATTCACTTTATCGTCAGCGACTTATTGCCAGTAGAAAAGCTGTAAATCGCTACGAAGGGAAGAAGTCTGCACCTGTTATTGACACTACGGTTACCAATTACAATGAATTGTTGAATGCAAATACCTACCAAAAAGGTGCCTGGTTTTTGCACATGCTTAACCATGAACTTGGTGATTCCCTGTTTTTTGAAAGCCTCCGGCTCTATTATCTTATTTATCGCGATTCAACGGCACTTACCAAAGATTTTCAACATGTTGTTGAAATGGTTTCACAAAAGAACTGGAACTCATTTTTTCATCAGTGGCTTTTTCGGTCAGGGCACCCTAAACTAAAAACAGAATGGAGCCAGAATGGTAATTTGCTGAAAATGAATATCATGCAGAAGCAGTTGGGCGATCCCTTTTTCTTTCCATTAACGTTAAAGTTCGTTTATACTGATGGCAGGTTGCAGATCGAAACGGTAAATATCAGTGAGCAATTAACTCAACTACGATTCAAAGTTTGCGCTGATGTAAAAGAGGTAATCTATGATCCGGATATCTCGCTATTGTTTGAAACTACTTTTTAACCCGTTTATATTTAAATAGTTTGAATATCCAGTTGGGAAGCGGATGGTGGCCTCTTTTTCTAAAATCGACATACCAGCCCAGTTTTTTCAGTAAAGGAATACGATGGGTTTCAACGAATTCAATTAATGTGCCTTCAGGAGCCTGAATGTAAGCAAAGTTGCCGGCAGCCTCTCCCATATCGAACGATTCGGAAGCTTTTGCACTGTCAACAGTAAACGGGTACCCCATTTCTTTCGTTTTCTCACGGAAACTATCCATGCCGTTAATATCAAAACAAAGGTGAATAAACCCGGGATCACCCCAAATGCGGCCCTCATAAATAGAACGCGGCTCACGGCCTGAGACCTGTATCAGTTCAATTTCTGATTGTCCGAAAAAGGGACTGAAAGCACCGCTTTTAACATCGGAGTGGCGTAGCAAAACACGTCTGAATGTTTTATCACCACCGGGAATGTCAATCAAGTCATCAAAATTACCAGATGTATCATACACAATTTCGTTGTAATCAAGTAATTTCTGGTAAACTTTCAGGCTTTCTTCCATATTTTTAACACCGATGACAGCACCGTAAATACCGCCACTCACCGATCTTTCTTCTTTTTTGAAAACCCATTTTTCGTGCTTAACTTCCCATAAATTGTTAAAAGCATCTATCAGGTAAAAATGCTCGTTTCCAATAGGGTCTTTGCGAATCGGACCAAGAACATTCAATCCTGAGTTAACAAATTTAGTGTAAGCTTGGGCAACATTATTTGTTTTTAGTTTGCCTATATTAATACCGAGGTCTCCCAGCTGTATTTCAAATTTACACGGTTCCGGCTTTTTTCCTTTGTGTTGCCAAATTTCAAATCCACCGCCACCCTGCATATTGAACGCCAGCACAGCGTGCCTGTCCCTTGGTTTACCTTCGGTGTGTGCTAGCATTAGTTCAGCAGTAGCTTCGTCTTCAAACATTTTTATGTCCATGGCAAAATGCTCACGGTACCATTTCCACGCTTCTTCAAGATTTTCAACCCCAATGCCCAGTTGTTGAATGCCATTTATCTTTATCGTCATTTTTAAATTTTTGGTTTACACAAAATCTAAAGTGGTTTTACTCTCGATGCTAAATAGTAGAACAATTCAGGGAAAAAACGCCTGATGGTCAACATGATCATCTCTTTTCCACCAACTTTAATCTCTTTTTTATTTGATTTTAGTTGTTTTATAATTTTTCGGGCAGCAATTTCTGCTTTTACCCCATTGTTTTGTCCTTGGTCCATAACTCCATGGCTATTGCCATTTTTATCGATAGCGTTTACTGAAATGTTGGTCTTTATCCTGCCCGGAATTATAATAGAAACTTTAATATTGTTTTTGGCATTTTCGGCACGCAGACTTTCAAAAAATCCGTGCAATGCCTGTTTCGATGCCGAATAGGACGAGCGATATGGAAACCCGAATTTGCCAACAATGCTGGATGTTACAGCCATATGTCCACCTCCGTTTTTAATCATATTCGGTAAAACAGCTTTGGCGAGTGCAATGGTGCCAAAGTAATTGACATCAAATATTTTGCGATCTACAGCAACCGGAGTTTCCACAACAAACGACCGCTGGCTGATTCCGCCAAACTGGTAAAGTGCATCTATTTTTGTTCCGTTGGTTAGTACTTCTGCGGCTGCCATTTCCACTGCTTGTTGATCGCCCAGGTCAAATGTTACAATTTGCACACTACTGCCTAATTTTTTGCATATTGTAGCAACTTCCCGGAGTGCTTCTTCATTCCTTCCAGATAAAATTAAGTGCGCTTTATAATCTGCAATAGCTATTGCAACTGCTTTGCCAATGCCGGACGAAGCGCCCGTAATCCATATGGTTTTGTTATTAAAATCCATTTGCTTTTTTTCGGCTGGCACGAAGATAACAGAATATTTTTGCTGATGAAAAAGGCTTGAAATTAATATCGGTAGAAATGTAAAAAGGCGAATTGGTGAAACAAATGGAATTGTACTGCTTTCTTCCGGTAGTTATAAAATTGAAGCGCAATAGCTTTTATCTTTTCTTTTCAGGTAGAATAATACTGAAAACAATTGCCATGAACATTGCTAACAGGTAACTCGCTAGCCGCTCGGAAACACCTGTTACTTCCAATAGCCATGTTTTCCAGATAATAGTTGCCAGTATACCTGTAATTAGGCTGGCAAAAATACCTGCACGCGAAAGTTTTCTCCAAAAGATGAGCAATACAATGGCCGGTCCAAAAGAGGCACCGATGCCGCTCCAGGCATAGGAAACAAGCCCATAAACAGTATCTTTCATGGTAATGGCAAGTAAAAAACCTACTAATCCCACAGCCAGTGTAAGAATACGATTAAGAGAAAGCATACGTTTCTCATCAATTGTTTTCTTTGTTTTGTGTAAATAGAAATCTTCAGTTATAGAAGAGGATACTACCATAAGTTGTGACGATGCAGTTGACATCATTGCCGATACAGCACCCGAAAGCAAGATTCCTGCTAATATGGGATTTAATAAAGTCATCACCATTACGGGCATTATTTTTTCCGAATCGTTGGCAACAATAGCTGCATTATTGCCCAATGCTCCGGCCTTAACAAGTTGATAACCGATTATTCCAATTAAAAAGGCACCGGTATACGACAACAAGGTCCAGGTAATGGCTACCCATCTGCTTTGTGCGGTTTCTTTTTTATTGCGCATGGCCATCATTCTTACCAGCAACTGTGGCTGCCCGGTATAGCCAAAAGCCCAGCTTAAACCATTGAGGATAACAAGTCCTATGGTGCTTTTTTGCTCCAGCCCTGCATTAAGCTGAACGGTGTAACTGGCAGAACGTAATGTTTCGGCTATGTTTATATTGTAGGTTGCTGCTATTCCCAGGGCAACAATTGGAAGAATAACACAGGTTGTTACCATTAAAATTGCCTGGAAAGCGTCTGTGGCAACAACGGTAATAAACCCTCCGAGCATGGTGTAAATGGTTACCAATAATGAACCAATAACCATTCCCCAAAAAGGATCGATGCTAAAAGTATCGTTAAATATTTTTCCAGCACCACTAAATTGTGCTGCTATGTACAGGATAAAAAAGAAGGTAATGATCAACGAAGAGAGGATACCCATAGACTTTTCTGTTCCTGAAAATTTGCCGGAGAATATGCCCGGAACCGTTAAAGCGCCTGTTTTGTCTGTTAGTTTTTGTAAAGGTTCTGCCATGAAAGTCCATAGAAAAAGAATTCCTGCCACGCAACCAAGGGCAACCCAGATAGCTGCCATTCCTTCGGTGTAGGCAAGGCCGGTTAAACCTAACAGAAGCCAGGCAGATTCGCCCGTAGCACGTTCAGATAATGCCAGTGAAATGCCAGATATTTTTTTTCCGCCCAAAACAAAGTCTGAATTGGTTTTTGACCGCCGGGCAGAGTAAATCACAATGCTGATTAAAACAACTAAATAAGCAATAAAAACAGCAATCATTGTTTGGTTTTAATATTTGATTGGCAATAAAGGTAGAAAAGGTATTTGTTGCTACAAAGCCAATTTCAATCTGAACAGGGGGTAAAAGCAAACAATTTCTTGCTGTTGGGTTAATTTAATCCTGCGTATTTATTTTGTGTTTTTACAAAAGATTAATTGTTATATGTCTTTTAATCAGTTTGTTACATAAGAAAGCTTAATAAAATTCCGGCTGCTACAGCCGAGCCGATAACTCCTGATACGTTGGGTGCCATCGCATGCATCAGAAGGTGGTTAGAAGGGTCTTCTTTAAGCCCCATTGTTTGCACAACCCTTGCGCTGTCGGGCACTGCAGAAACGCCACAAGCACCAATCATTGGATTAATTCTATTTTCTTTTTTCAAAAAGAGGTTCATTACTTTTGCCCCGGTGACACCTCCGGCAGTGGCAATTACAAAGGAAGCAGCTCCTAAAGCAAAAATCTTTATGGAAGATGGAGTAAGAAAAACATCGGCTTGTGTTGATGCTCCTACAGTTATACCCAGCAAAATGGTAATTACGTCAATCAAAGCATTACTGGCTGTTGATGCCAGTCGTTTGGTTACACCCGACTCTTTTAACAGGTTGCCAAAAAACAGCATTCCCAAAAGTGGTAATGCCGAAGGCGCAATATACGCTGTAAGAATAAGGCCAACGATGGGGAAAAGAATTTTTTCAGGTTTAGAAACAGCACGTGGTGGCCTCATTCTTATTTTTCGTTCTTTACGGGTGGTCATTAGCCGGATAACTGGTGGTTGAATAACGGGTACCAGTGCCATGTAGGAGTATGCTGCAATAGCTATAGGGCCAATCAGGTTTTTAACAGTTTCACCATTTGACATGATATTAATTCCGTTTGCCAGTTTCGAAGAGATAAAAATAGCTGTCGGGCCGTCAGCGCCACCTATAATTCCTATAGCTCCGGCTTCAGGAGGAGCAAAGCCGAGGAAAATAGCACCCAGAAAAGTAAGGAAGATGCCTACCTGGGCAGCAGCTCCAAGCAACATTAGCTTGGGGTTAGATATAAGCGACGAAAAGTCGGTCATGGCGCCAAGCCCAAGAAATATGAGTGGGGGATACCACCCCTGAACTACTCCCTGGTAAAGAATGTTCAACACCGAGCCTGGTTCGTAAACACCAAGTTTAAGGTTAAAGTCAACTACCTGAAACATGGGAATGTTACCGATGAGTATACCGAACCCAATGGGTATAAGTAGTAGCGGCTCAAAATCGTATCTTATGGCCAGGAAAAGGAAGGTGAAACCCACAATCATCATAATGATGTGGCCCCAGGTAACATTAGCAAATCCTGAAAACTCGTAAAAATTCAAAAGGCCGGAAATAGCCCCGCTATAATTCTTATAAACCGATCCGTCTCCGGTAAGCTTGCCGTCAGTTCCAACCTGAAGTGTGCGCGTAGGCAATGTAACAATCTCTTTTTCCAGATCGTAGCCACCCGTATTGTTGGGGTCGGTACTTTTGCTCAAATGTGTAACTTCAACCGGGTTAAACCGGAGCGAAATAAGATTTTCTGAAATGGAATAATGGCCTGTGTAGCGTTGCTTCGCTGAATCAAGAATAAATGTTTTATTTTCATCGAACCACAGGGTTTTAAAGCGCTTTCTGGTATCTGGTTGTTTTCCATCACTTTCTTGTTTGTGATAAGTTGCAATGGGTACATAACCATCACTGTAATTTATCCATCTTCCGGAAGTTATTTCTTCTGCAAGGTTATCCGTTTTGTCGGCAATTGAGAACAAGGGCAGAATTAGTGTGAAAATGAATATCAGTTGAATCTTTTTTTTCATAATTATCGAGTTATCCAATTTCAACTAAAAGGTCATCCTGCAACACAGCATCTCCGGGTTTAACATTTATTGAAAGTACTTCGCCGGCTTTATCTGTCTGCACCTGGTTTTCCATTTTCATCGCTTCCATGGTAAGCAAATTTTGCCCTTCGACTACTTTATCGCCAACCGAAACATTTATTTTTAATATGGTTCCGGGCAAAGGTGCTAAAATCCTTTTTTTTCCAGTATTTTCACTCTTTTTTATTTGACCTTCACCAGGCATTATTTCCACCGGTTTTCTAATAAGCTTAGGTGTTTTTGATGTTTTGACCTCACTTTTTATTTCAACATGATAAGTTGTGCCATTTACATCAAGTTCGGCAATATTTTCTTCAATATCCTTTAAATGTACTTCGTATTCATTGCCACTAATAATGAATTTATATTTTTTCATCTGTTTATAATTATTTATTTTTTTATGGTAACAGACGGAACTCCCATGATTATAATCATTTGCCTATGTGTGAAAGATTTTCTCATGGTCGTTTCATTTTCCTTTTTATTACAATTTTTAACCAGGCCAGTTTTGGTTTACACTATAAATTTTTGAACTCCAGGGTGAGTATGCTTTTTTCACTTTTTTAATGGTGACGATGTTACTTTCTTCATCATGCAATTCATTAAAATAAAGGTGTAAAGCCAGGCTAATAGCAGCGGTAACATTTCCTTCGATTGAAAAATCTTCATGAATGTTTTCCGTTTTTGAATGTTTTTTTACAAACCACTTTTTGTAATTCACATTGATCAGTTTAGGCAACCGTAAAAAAACGGTGACCAGAAGTGCCAGTGCCGACAGGACTATAAAAAAACCTACCAGCGTAACTGTTACACCAAATTCAATGGAATTAGACAGGATGACTAATAAGGTGTTCATTTTCTAATAATTAGAGAGGTATGTTAGCGTGTTTCTTCGGAGGGTTCACTAATTTTTTTGTAGCCAGGCTTTGTAATCCACGAATGATACGAAACCGGGTGTTTCGTGGCTCAATTACATCGTCGATATATCCGTATGATGCAGCCTGGTAGGGATTGGCAAACTTTTCTGTATATTCCTCTTCGTGGTTGGAAATAAACTTAGCTCTTTCTTCCGGATCTTCAATTTCACGCAACCTCCTTCCATGTAACACTTCAACAGCTCCAGAAGCGCCCATTACCGCAATTTCAGCTGTAGGCCAGGCATAATTCAGGTCGCCGCGCAATTGCTTGCTAGACATAACATCGTGTGCTCCGCCATAAGATTTTCGCAGGGTAATTGTAATTTTGGGCACAGTAGCTTCGCCATATGCGAACATCAGTTTTGCACCGTGAACAATGATTCCACCGTATTCCTGCCTGCTGCCGGGCAAGAATCCCGGAACGTCAACAAGGGTAACAATAGGTATATTGAAAGCATCGCAAAAACGGACAAAACGGGCGGCTTTTGTGGACGCTTCAATGTCCAGTACCCCAGCCAGATAAATGGGTTGATTGGCTACAATGCCAACGGGTTGTCCGTTAAATTTGGCAAAACCAACCACAATGTTTTTTGCATAGTTGCGATGTATTTCCATAAACTCGGAATAGTCAACAATGGTATGAATAATGTCTTTAACATCATACGGTTGGTTGGGGTTCTCAGGGATTATTTCGTTAAGAAAGTCATCCAGCCTGTCGATAGGGTCGGAACAATCGGTAACGATTGGCTCTTCTAAATTGTTTTGTGGCAGATAGCTTAGCAGCTTACGGAGCAGCAATAAGCCTTCTTTTTCATTATCCACTAAAAAGTGTGCAACTCCCGATTTTGAAGCATGAATTTTTCCGCCACCCAGGTCTTCTACTGAAATGTCTTCTCCGGTAACCGTTTTTACAACTTTGGGCCCCGTTACAAACATGTAGGAATTTTGCTCTGTCATCATAATAAAATCGGTGAGTGCAGGGGAGTATACTGCGCCTCCTGCGCAAGGGCCAAAAATGGCTGAGATTTGTGGTATTACCCCCGATGCCAGAATATTACGCTCGAAAATCTCGGCGTAACCTGCCAGTGAAGTAACTCCTTCCTGTATGCGGGCACCCCCGGAATCATTAATGCCAATCACCGGCGCACCGTTTTTCATGGCCATATCCATCACTTTGCAGATTTTCTGGGCAAAAGTTTCAGACAATGAACCACCAAAAACAGTAAAGTCTTGTGAATAAACATACACAACACGGCCATCAATGGTGCCGTGGCCGGTAACCACCCCATCGCCCAAAAATTTTGATTTTTCGATGCCAAAATTAGTGCATCTGTGGGTTACAAACATGTCAAATTCTTCGAAACTACCTTCGTCTAAAAGTAGTTCTATGCGCTCACGGGCAGTAAATTTGCCTTTGCGGTGTTGTGCTTCAATACGTTTTATGCCACCACCAAGCTTTGCTTCTGCACGTAAATCAATCAGTTTTCTGATTTTATCCTGGGTACTCATAAGAATGGGTTATAATGAAAGTTTAATAATTATTTTCCGCAGATTTCGGTTAATACCCCTAATGTTGATTTGGGATGAAGAAAGCCGATGTTGAGTCCTTCAGCTCCTTTGCGCGGTGTTTGGTCTATCATTTGAATACCTTTACCACTAAGTTCAATTAGTGTATTGGCAACGTTATCCGTTGCAAATGCAATGTGATGGATGCCCTGGCCTTTTTTCTCAAGGAACTTTCCTATTGGCCCTTGCGGATCTGTGGATTCAAGCAATTCAATTTTTGTTTGGCCAACCCGAAAGAATGCTGTTTTTACTTTCTGGTCTTTTACCTCTTCAATAGCATAGCATTTCATCTCCAGTACCTTTTCGTAGTAAGGAATGGCTTCTTCAAGGCTGTTTACAGCTATACCAATATGTTCGATGTGGGTAATATTCATATTTAAATTTTTTGTTTAAAGGTATATTGTTTTTTTTATTTTAAAAGTGATTTTTATTTGCTTCTGCTAATACAAAATACTGAAATTCAAAATTCTACATGAAAAGTTTAATTTTATTTACGATTTCATCGTGATTTTCTTTATTCAGATTAAAAATTCATATGTAAAAGACAAAGGCTTTATAATTTTTCAGTTAACAGGTTTGTCAATAGAAATTATTCGTTGTCCCAAACAAAATGGAAGTGCGGGCCAAAACGTTCAAAAGCAGCCTTGTCTAATACTTCCTGATGATCGGGGTGAGCAATTGAAATAATAAGTTTTGCCCTGTCTTGTAAAGTTCGGCCATAAAGATTTACAGCACCATATTCTGTAACGAGCCAGTGTATATTTGCACGTGTACTAACCACGCCGGCTCCAGGTGTAAGGATTGGAGCAATTTTACTGATACCTTTATTGGTTACCGAAGGAATGGCAATAATTGGTTTACCACCTTTACTAAGTGAAGCACCTCTCAAAAAGTCGATTTGCCCACCTACTCCGGAATAAAACTTTGTACCTATGGAATCTGCACATACCTGTCCGGTAATATCGATCTGTAATGCGGAATTAATAGCAGTTACTTTTGGGTTTTTTGCTATTACGTTAACCCTGTTTGTATATTTTACATCCAGCATGGCTACACCGGGATTATCATCAACAAAATCGTACAGTTTTTTCGAACCCATCAAGAATGTAGCTACCAGCCTTCCTTTATCAATCTTTTTGTTTTTTCCGTTTACTATTCCTTTGTCAACAAGTGGAAGTATGCCATCGGCAAACATTTCGGAGTGTACACCCAGGTCTTTGTGGTTGCCCAGCATCGAAAGCACTGCATTGGGAATGGCACCAATACCCATTTGCAGGGTGGCACCATCGTCAACCAATTCGGCAACATAGCGACCAATCTTTCTATCAGTTTCTGATATTGGTCCGGGTTCAGTCGTTATCAGAGGGCTGTCGTCTTCAACAAAAAGGTCGATGGCGTTAATATGAATCATTGCATCGCCAAAGGCACGTGGTACATTAGGATTAACGATAGCAATAACTGTATCTGCTTTTTCTACTGCGGCTAGCGTTGCATCTACTGAGGTTCCAAGTGAGACATACCCAAATTTATCAGGTACCGATACCTGCACCATGGCCACATTCATTTTAAGGTATCCCTCGCGAATGAGCCGTTGCGTTTCGTGTAGAAAAACAGGTATATAGTCGGCATAACCGGCCTGGGTTTGTTTCCTTACATTACCTCCAACGAAAAACGATTCAAGTTGGAAAATACCTTCGAACTCTTTGTCGGCATAAGGTACTTCGCCTTCGGTGTGTATGTGTTGAATACGAATATTCTTAAACTCTTTGTTGCGCCCGCGCTCACATAATGCCTGTATTAGCGGGTGTGGGGTTACTGCTACACTGTGAAGGTGAATTCTGTCGTTTGACTTTACCACTTTTACTGCTTCACGGGCCGAAATAAATCGAATTTTCTTCATAATTTCCGAATTAAAAACCTGATGTAATTTTTAGCTTGCAAATATAGGTAAAACTATCTGCTGTTTAGCTTTCAAATATATTTAATGTTTGTTCAAAAGCATATGTAAATTATTTGTTAATTGCGAAATAATTGTTTCAAAGTCAATTTTACCCATATCGTCTTATTGAAGCACCCAGAATTTTAAATTAATAAATTATGAATTTGCAAGCTTTTAAAGGATTATGGGCAATATTAACAATTCAAAGAATTTTGTTATCTAAACAGGAATATGTCACGGCTTTTTTTTATTTTTAACCCCAAACGAAAAATTTCTGTATCATGTTTAAAGAAAAAATACTTAATGCACTAAATGACCAAATTAATGCGGAGCAATACTCTGCACTATTGTATCTTTCAATGTCGGCTTATTTTCACGACAAAGGTTTACCAGGTTTTGCCAACTGGATGTATATTCAATACCAGGAAGAACTTACCCATGCCAATAAATTTTTCAAATTTATAAACGAAAGGAGTGGAAGGGTTGAATTAAAAGCTATTGAACAAATGCCTACCAATTTTGAAGGAGTGCTTGATATTTTTGAAAAAACACTTGAACATGAACAGCATGTTACCAGTTTAATCCATAATTTGGTCGATATTGCTATTGAGGCGAAAGACCATGCAACACAGAGTTTCCTGCAATGGTTTGTCAACGAGCAGGTAGAGGAAGAAGCTAATGTTCAGGAAATAATCGATACACTTAGGTTGATTGAAAATAATCGATACACTTAGGTTGATTGACGGACAGAGTAATGGTATTTTTATGCTCGACCGTGAATTTCGTCAGCGTAGTTTCGTAGATGTTACATAGGTAGAATATATTTAAAATTAAAAAAAAGAAAGGTTGCCTATAAAGCAGCCTTTCTTTTTGAAAAAATGGATCAAAAAGAAAAGATATTTGCAAGGTTTCAGCATCTAAAAGAGATGTGTTTATTTAACTGGAGCCAGAAAGATGTTGAAAAAGTGGAAAAGGCTTTTCAGTTTTCATGGGATATTCTTGAGGAAAAGGCTTACAAAACAGGAGAGCCTTTTTTGGCTCGTTCGCTTGATGTGGCCACCATAATTACACAGGAAATAGGCCTGGGCACTGATTCAATAATGTCTGCGATTCTGCAAAGCCTGAATGATGCCGCGAGAGAAGAAAATGCAAAATTTACGCAAATAGAAATGCTTTTTGGTAACCCGGTTTTTTCCATACTTAACGGGCTGGCCAAAATTACTGCCCTCGACACTGAAACAGTTGACCTTCATTCGGAGAATTACCGGAAATTACTTTTGGCATTGGCCGGTGATGTGCGCGTGATCATTATAAAAATTGCAGAAAGATTACAGATATTACGTAACCTGGGACTTTATTACGAAGAAAATAAGAGAAAGTTGGTAATAGAAACCACCCATCTTTATGCCCCACTGGCACACCGTTTAGGTTTATATGCAGTAAACTCTGAACTTTTAGATCTATGCCTGAAGTATGAAAAACCAGAAGCGTATAATTATGTTGTTAACAGGCTAAAAGAAACGGAGAAAGAGCGTGCAGGTTTTGTGGCAGAATTTGTAAAACCGGTAGAGAAAAAGCTTAAACAGCGTGGTATGCAGTTTTCAATGAAAGCACGCACAAAATCGATCTCTTCTATATTCAATAAAATGAATAAGAAAAGTGTGTCTTTCGATGAGGTTATGGATCTGTTTGCCATTAGAATTATTCTGGATTCGGTGCCTGAAAACGAAAAATCTGATTGCTGGGTTGCCTACTCCATTGTTACTGAAGAATACCAAACCAATCCTAATCGGTTGCGCGATTGGATTACCATACCCAAATCAAACGGCTACGAATCGTTGCATACCACTGTATTGGGGCCACAGGGGAAATGGGTTGAAATACAAATACGTACCCGGCGTATGGACGAAGTGGCTGAGAAAGGCCTGGCAGCTCATTGGAAATACAAAGGTGGAAGCAGTAATGTAGGATATGATGGCTGGCTGATGGAGATAAGAAACATACTTGAGAACCCGGAGTTGAACTTGGCAGATTTTATCGACCACTTTAGTACCGATGTTTATAATGATGAAATTTTTGTTTTTACACCTAAAGGAGATTTAAGAAAATTGCCTAAGGGCGCAACCTTACTCGATTTTGCATACGAAATCCACTCAAAATTGGGCGATTCTTGTGTAGGAGGAAAAGTAAACGGCAAAAAGGTTACATTAAAACATAAACTAAAAAATGGCGATCAGATAGAAATAGAAACTGCTTCCCATCAAAGACCCAAGCTCGACTGGCTTGAATTTTTGGTTACTTCAAAGGCAAAAAGCAAAGTAAAATCAAGCTTAAATGAAGCCAGAAAAAATCAGGCTGCAGAAGGAAGAGAAATACTTTTGCGAAAATTTAAAAACTGGAAGATCGATCTAAATGACGATGCTATTCGGCAGTTACTTAAAAAATATGAATTTAAACTAGCTGCTGATTTATATTGTGATGTAGCAGCGGGAAAAATCGATCCAATTGATATTAAATCGACTTTTACAGGAAAAGCTGAAGTAACTGTAAAAGAGAGGGTTGAGGAATTGTTGCCAAAGGATGGTAGCTCCGATCTGGCATTTGCTGCTGACGATGATTTTTTATTGATCGATAATAACCTTAACAATATTAATTATAAGTTGGCCCGTTGCTGTAACCCTGTGTTTGGTGACCCTATTTACGGTTTTGTAACGATAAATGATGGCATTAAAATACATCGCAATAATTGCCCTAATGCCCGCCAAATGAAAGAACGGTTTCCATACAGGCTGATTAAGGCAAAATGGCGCAGCGATGCCAACAGAAGTTCGTTTTTGACAACACTTTTTGTGTCAGGTGTTGATGCACAAGGCGTTTTAACTGATATTACGCATGTTATAGCCAAAGACGGAGGCACACAAATACGTTCGGTAAATATAAATTCGAATATGGGAAAGTTTGAAGGTGAAATAAAACTGCTTGTTTATAACCTCGAACACCTCGACTTTGTTGTTAAAAAGTTGAAAAAGGTGAAAGGAGTTGTAACCGTTACACGTGGCGAGAAATGAATATTCTTATTGCCCCTAATAGTATGAAAGGTACCTTAAATGCCTTCGATTTTGCCGATACAGTTGAAGCGGCACTTAATGCTTCAGGGTTTTCATTTAATCTGCGGAAACTTCCGGTTGCAGATGGAGGTGATTTTACCGGGGAAGTACTTTGCCGGGCTATAGAAGCCAATCCTGTATCTTTAAAGGTAAAAGGGCCGTTGGGCCATCCTGTTTTAGCCACTTTTTGGATCTCTGGCACAATTGCGATTATTGAAATGGCAGAAGCCTCGGGAATGAAAAAGGTGGATGTAAGTTTGCTTAATCCGTTAAAAGCAACAAGTTTTGGTACAGGGCAATTAATAGCAGAAGCGATACAAATTGGTTGCACTGAAATTTGGCTTGCACTGGGTGGCAGTGCTACCGTTGATGGCGGCATGGGGGTACTGGAAGCACTAGGCTTCAAGTTTTTTGACGCAAAAGGCAGGGAAATACCAGGTAATGGAGAAAATTTGTCGCAGGTACATCAAATCCAGCCTGACAGGATAACCGAAAACCTGACGATAAAAATATTATGCGACGTGGACAACCCGATTTTGGGAAAACAAGGTGCTGCAAGAGTTTTTGGCCCCCAAAAGGGTGCAACACCAGAAATGGTTGAAGTACTGGAAAAAGGACTGAAAAACTGGTGTCGTTTACTCAATAAAATTGGCCGAAAAAATATCTCGGATATACCGGGGACAGGTGCTGCCGGAGGCATTGCTGCTCCTTTACTGGTTTTTAGCAATGCCAGAATTTTTAATGGTGCAGCATTCCTGTTGGAAAAACTTCGGTATGAAAAACATTTGGCTTGGGCCGACCTGATAATTACGGGAGAAGGGAAAATAGATGGCCAGACAACCGGGATGAAAGCACCTTTTGTGGTGGCTAAGCGGGCATCAAAATATAAAAAGCCTGTTATTGCTATTGCGGGTACTGCTGAAAAAATTTCACCTAACCCATTTCATAAAATAATTACACTGGTTTCCGAAAATGTTTCTTTAAAAGATGCAATGGAGAATACAAAAAATGAGGTATACAAAGAGGTTTTATTGCTGGCAGGTGAGTTGCCCAATATATTAGGCAGTTAACTATGAGTTAGATAGCTCTTTTTTTGTCGGGTTGTTTTGTATTTTATTGATTATTAGTGTTTTGTAAAATAATTGAGGCTGAGATAAATAGTGAAAAAAGTAATATTAAGGCAACGATAGCGGTTGGATGACAATGGTTCTTGGTTATCTGTTTTGTTAGTATTAAAAGTAAAAAATAGGATTTTTATTTGTTATTACTATTTTTGGTATCATTTTTGGGTCTTGAAACAAAAGTTAACATGTAAATAAATCAAATAATTAGTTAAATTAAAGAAAGTTTAAAATGATGAAAAAGTTACTATTCTTGATTGTGGCAGTTTTTTTTGCATTGGCTTCATTTGCACAGAATGCTGCTGAAAAACTCAATCAGGCGCAGGAAGCGTTAAAAGCTCAGGATTATGCTAAAGCATATCAATTGTATGATGAAGCGATGAATAATCTTGGAGACGTTCAGGTTGATAAATCTGTTAATTTTAATATCGGATATGCAGCTTATAAAGCTGGTAACGTTGAAGGTGCCATTAAGTATTTCGATAAAGCAATTGAAACAGGAACCAATGTGCCAAAGTGTTACGAGTATAAAGCGCTGGTTTACAATGAGCAAAAAGATTATAAGAATGCGTTGGCAAATTTTGAAAAAGCCATTGAAACATCAACAGGAAACACCGATGCTATTGTTTACAAAACTGCAATTGCTGCCTATCAGGGTGGAATGATGGAGAAAGCAGCTGAGCTTTTCGGAAAGTCGGTAGAAAATGGCTACAAAGGTGAAACTTCACTTTATTACAAGGCTGTAATTCTTAAAAAGTTAAATAAGAATGACGAATATAAAGCAATACTGGAAGAAGGTATTGTTAAATTTCCAAATAATAAAAAGATCAAATCTTCATTGGCCAATGTATATGTATCAGAAGGCAACAGTCTTTATAAAAAAGGCGCTGCTATTATTACTGCCGCTAATGCAAAAGTAAAAGACGGGTCGTTAAGAACCGATGATTCGGGTTATACTACCGAGTTGGAAAAAGCGAAAAAAGAGTTTAAAGCAGCTGTCGTGGTGTTGGAAAAAGCAAAAAATATTGATGCTTCTAACGCAAATGCGCAGAAACTACTGGATGCCTGCAATGCTGTGTTATAAAATTTAAAATAAACAGATGAAAATAGCCGTTACGTTGATAGTAACGGCTATTTTTAAATTTATTCTATTTTTTAACTACCAATTTTCCTGTTAAAATTTCATCATTGTATTTTACACGAACCATGTAAATACCTTCTTTCCAGCTTTGGGTGTTGATGGTCGTCTTTGTACCTTTAAGTTTTTGTTTTTTCAGTTTGAGGTTTTGAATGTTGTCGTAAATCTCTAGGTCCCATTCAGTAGTTTCGTCTAATGTCGTTTCGGTTGGGGTTGATTTTAGTGTGCCACCACCATTGTCGGGCAGGTCTAGAGAAATGGTGGTTTCGCCTGAGCCCGGATTGGGAGAAATAAGCACAAAATAACCTCCGCAACTGCCCTCGTAAAGGGTTATGGTTCCTATCGCAGAATTGCATGCATTCTCTATTTCGTACGAAAGTTGTTCCGATCTGCTAAACGAGGTAGGTATTCCAAACAATACATACCCTTCGCCGTCTTCTGCATATACATCCCAGCTACCAAGGTCCCAGTAATTATAGGTTAGCCCCATATCAATCGACGGTTCGGGGTGAGCCAGTAATTCGTTAGTTTCGCCGGGGCAATATTCACCATACTGGTTTAAATCCTCAGTATAATATATGGTTATATTATCCAGGTCGGGGGCACCTACCCAAACAGTTTTCCGCTCAGTAATGATGCTTGTTCCTGAATTAAAGCTTGTTATCTTACATTGAATCCAACCACTTCCATTACTTGTTTTTGTTGCTGTTTCGGAATAACTAGTTCCATTTGTCGATAACCTTTTGCTATTCCAATTATATGTGGCATTAACAATGTTTATCGTTGAATATAATTTCGAAGTACAAACGATATCGTCTCCGCTTAACGGAACCTTATAATATTGCAAATTAGATGATACATATGGACAATCTGTTGGAGAATGCCTGTAACGAGGCCATGCTCCCCACTTTGACTCAAATAAGTTTGAAGTTATAACTTCTGCCGAGTGGTCGCAGTGATTGACCCATTCATTATCAGAATATTGCCAACATGAACCATAATAACAGATTGTAGCATTTGATGGAGTTGCCGATGAATAAGTAGGTGCAGTGCCTGACCAATACTTTTTTAAATTTTCAGGGTCATCATCGTGATCATTATGTGCATTAAGTCACACATTATTTCCCCCGTTTTTTACATGCCATGCATAAGCATGACAATTGTAGGTAGCAGAGGCAGGTGCAACCCGTTCAGCTTCAGAATTATGGTCATTTATCCAATCAGCGGCATGAGATTCAATCAATGCTAGTTGTCCTGCTGAATATTCAGAACGAGCGATTGCCTCAACAGTTACATTTGTCGGGGTTTTTATTGTAGTGTGTTGGGCATGTGTAGCCAGGCTAAACAACACTAATGATATTGCTATTGTTAATAAGTGCGGAATATTATTTTTCATTTCAGTTATTTTTAAGTTGATTCAAAAAATTCTTCGATAAAGTAAATACGAGTTCAACTGTTTCCATATCAACATGCCCGTAGTAATTAATCAGTTCTTCTACTAATTTATTTTCCTCGTATACATTTAGAAAAGGCTCGTATTCTTCCTGCAACATTAGCCTTCCCAACAAGGTGGTTGAAACCTCTAACCCGAATAAAGCATGATTTTCAATATCATCCTTTTTTTCTTTATAAACAGACAAGGCTTTTTCTAATAATTCAATTATTTCACCATCCGTTAGTGGTTCCAGGTTATCCTGCTGACTAAAAATTATTTCAAAATTATATACGTTAAAAAGATAACGGCCTATCTCTACTAATTCCCAATTGGGATCGTAACCTGATGGGGCAATAGTTTGATATTTTTTTAGGAGACAGGAACCTCTGTCGGGCCTGGTTTCAAGTATGCGTACCCCCAAAAATCGGGCTCTTACAAGTGTCTCATAACCTTGCTGTGGATTTGAACCAGCCATGATTAATCTTAAATCCGGATAGCTAAGGCATGTTTCTATTAATCCTTCTGTTGAAATACAGGTCCCAATATCTTCAGGCAGATCCCAATAATGGGTGACCTCCTCGCTTGTCATGTCATGATCTTCTGGTAACTCGGGAAACTGGTAAACCCCGTCAACCAAGATATCGCAAGGATTATCATTCTCATTACAAGAAATAATACAAAGTATAAGAATTATTAAAAATGCCGTTCTATTCATTCTTAAGTTGATTTTTGTAATTTTTTGCAAGATTGACGATAGCCGATAAAGAAGATTTGTCATACAGTATCGAACTATCAATAAATTTTCTTAAATACTCATCGCTTTCCTTTATAGAAATATATGCCTGATATTTTTCTATGTCGAGTAATCGCCCTAATACCAGTGCTTGGGTTTGTAATCCAAATGTGGCATAATACTCAGGTAAGTAATGCTTTCCTTCATAATTTGAGATGCTGAGTTCCAATAATTCTTTTTTCGTATTATTATTCATACTTAATAATATAGGTCTTTGAGCCAGCAATATCTCTAAATAGGTAAATCGAAAAGCAAATCTTCCCTGCTCAACTAAATTATCATAGGTTTGAATATTAACCGGATTCAGTTTACTATATTCATTTATTAATTGATTTCCGACATCTTCACGTTTTTCAAGTTCTTTAAAGCCGTTAAATATCGATTTTAAATAACCATAACCTTCCTGTAAACTATTTCGTGTCATTATGAGCCTGAATTCAGGATAGGCCAGACAGGTTTTAACCAGTTCTGCCGTACTCATATTTTCTAGAATATTTTCAGGCATATTATAGACATTGAGTCTGTCACTATAACTTTTTAAGGTCTCCTATTCCTCTGTCTCTGGATTTACCGGAAAATCCCAAATAGTTCTTTCCTGAGAATGTAAGATTGCAGGAATGATAATTAATAAACAAAGAATAATTTTCTTCATTGTGCTTAATTTCAAAATTTTTGGTTTTATTTTTTTCGTTTTTAAATAGTGAATATATTACTACAAAGAACCTGTTTTAATAGGTTCTTTAGAATTAAGAACCGAAAAAGAGTGCATTAAAAAGGTAGGGTTCTGTTGCATTGGCAACCTGAGGTTTATGGCAGAGCAGGTGGTTCACTGTACAAACGATTTGTTTTGGGTATTACGAGGTATTCATGGTTGGTTGTATTTTTATGTTTTATGTTTCTGGCATTAAGATGATTAAAGGTATAAAAGAGTTGCGTTGAAAGCAAGGCAGCAAAGGCAAAAACTTCGATATCTTTGGGAAAAATTGTTAACCGCCTATGGCATAAAATTGAAAAGTGTTAGGGAAGCCAACATAGTGCTACATTGTTTCACCACATTCCGGTAGTGGCTCGTAAATGCATGAAATGGAATAAAAAAGGATGGCTTAACAAAAAAATTAAACCATCTCTTCCAAATAAAATATTCAAACCAATACCTGCTGCTAAATTGCCTGTAAAAAGCAACAACTGGTTATTGGTTTACATTCGCAAAGGGTATTTAAGCAACGAATTATCGGCCACCACCCAGCATGCCGCCAAGCAATCCCCCGATTCCACCTTTATTGCCATCCGATTTAAGTAACATTCCGGCCAGGTCGTCCATAACACTTCCGTCTCCGTCGGCATCCAGTATTTGTTTTACAAGACTTGAATTTTGATTGGAGTTTTTACCAAGCATTCCACCTAATAATCCTTCAAGCCCGTTAGCATCTTTTATTCCGGTGCTCTGCATTTTTTTACCAAGAAAACCCATAATAAAGGGTGCCGCAACTTTAAGTAATTGTGTTGCTTTTCCTAAATCGATTCCACTGCTTTTGCTAACAGCAGTAGCAACATTTTGTTGCTTGCCCTGAAAAACATGGTTCAAAATCCCTTCACCGTCCCGAACAACATCGTCGTCGATGCTATTACCACCCAATATGCTGCCAAGGTTATTTAAAATAGAACCATCATGGCGATTGTCCTGTAATGCATTTAACAAACCTTCAGCGCCTGATTTCGATGAAGCATTATTTTTCATAGCTCCAAGAAAAAGTGGTAACATTGAACCCAGTGCAGAAGAAGTTTGTTTTTTATCAAGCCCCAACTGGTTGGATGCGCCATTAACAAGCGCTTGTCCTTCCATGCTTTTTAGTAGATCAAAAATTTGTGCCATTTTAAAATTTATTAATTTATATTCTTATTTGCTAAAGATAGCATTTTTTACATCAGCAGAAAACCTATAAAACCCTGAACAATCTCTCCTGTTTCCGGATTTAATTCTGAACCATACATACTATGTGGAATAGAATAGACCAAAAGCATTACCACTGCTGCTACTATTGTGTACACTGGCCGCTCTTTTTTGCGGTTAACAATAAAGGCGAGCAGCCAAAATATAAATGCAATTAAAGTTTTATTGTCTGTAAGATCCCAGGCAAAAGGCACGCCTGCCCAAACCTCACCAAATGCATGGTATTGAACCCATGGCCCTAATATTAATCCGCCTGCGAACAGTATAATTAGCGTTAAAGAGGTGTATAACTTGTATCTACCATGCTTAAACGCAGCCATAATACCTGCAAGGTTTCCAAGTAACATGGCAAAAAACATGAGAAATATATGTGGAATCAAAATCCCTGCTGGCACATTTCCTTTAAAGCGAATTAATACAGGGTTACCATCATTCAATGGAAACTTCCTGTTGTTTTTTGATAGTAAAACTTTGTATTCATATTTACCGGCAGGAGGAAGATGTGGTAAGAAAGCCACCAAAAAATCATTCTCACGCATCATTTTAACCTCAGTCCACTCATTGGTGGTTGGGAAAAGACGGTATATTAACTTTCCCTCCATATCACTATCAGGAATGGCAAGTTGAATTTTAGCATCATTATTGCCACCATGGCTACGCAAAAGTTTTAACTTGTAGTCAATTTCATCAATGGTAATATTCACCCTTTTTTCATAGGTTGGGCCGGTTTTTCTTTGGTAAATAATAGCTGTTAGCGTTAAAATAACAGCAAACACCCAATAAAAAATTACTTTCATAACAGCATGTTTAAGCTACAATTATATGAGGTTTTTTTTATTTTTAGGCCTTTGAAACCAATTAAATACTTGTAAAATGAGAAAGATATTAAATACTTTAGTCGTCTTTGTTGTAGTTATTTCCTGCCAGGCACAACCTAAAATAAATGTCATTTCAAAACCGGCAGAAAAAAAGGTAGATGTATTGATTGGTGGCAAATTATTTACATCATATATATATCCTGATAATATTAAAAAACCGGTTCTTTGGCCGGTAATAACATCGGGAGGGAATGAGGTTACCCGCCAGTTTCCGATGAAAAACAAAGCCGGTGAACGTGTTGACCATCCTCATCATGTTGGTATTTGGATGAACTATGGCGATGTAAACGGTTTGGATTTTTGGAACAATTCTGAAGCTATTCCTGCTGACGAAGCTGATAAATATGGAACCATTTACCATGAATCTGTTGAAAGTGTCACCGCAGGTAAAGGCGAAGGAGTGTTGATTACCAGGTCTTCCTGGAAAGATGCTAAAGGTGACAAGCTTTTGAATGAGGTTACAGAGTTCAATTTTTCGGTGGAAGGAACTACGAGAATAATCGACCGTACTACTGTGCTAACTGCTGAAAATGGAAAAGTTGATATTACTGATAATAAAGAAGGAATGTTTGGCATACGCGTAACCCGTGAGTTGGAATTACCTTCAACAGGAAAAATAAAACTTGTGGATTCTCATGGCAAAGTAACCGAAGTTGAAGCAGCAGACGATAAAACTGCAACAGGAGATTACCTGAGCAGCAAAGGTATTACAGGTAGTAAAGTATGGGGTACGAGGGGCCGCTGGATGAAGCTTTCTGGCGAAGTAAATGGTGAGAAAGTAGCTATTGTTATTTTTGACCACCCGGGGAACCCCGGTTATCCAACCTATTGGCATGCACGTGGTTATGGTTTGTTTGCGGCCAACACACTTGGTGCAAAGGTTTTCTCAAATGGTAAGGAAGAGATGAATTTTTCACTTAATAAAGGCGACTCTGCCACATTCCGATATCGGCTGGCTGTATTTTCAGGCAACCCGTCGGCAGAAGAAATTAATGCTATGGCAAAAAAATATGAATCGAAAATCTGATACGTTTTTGGGTATATACAGTAGCGGAGTATGTGCAACCGAATCAGCTTTTTACTATCTCACTTTGATAATTTCTTTATTTTGAAGCTAATTTTTTATCATTGAGGGGAGTGCCGCCGGTAAAGCTTATGCATAGTATTCTTCGTGGCCTGTAGAAACCTATTTTTGTGAATAAAAAACATTTGTATCTTAACTATTTTTGAACAATTAAATGGCGTTAAATTATATCTGGATATTTTTTTTCATCACGGCTTTCATAATTGGCCTGATCAAACTGCTTTTCTTTGGCGATACAGCAGTTTTTTCAGAAATGGTGAACGCCACATTCGATATGGCCAAAACGGGATTCGAAATTTCCTTAGGCCTCACCGGTGTGCTTACCCTTTGGATGGGCATTATGAAAATTGGCGAAAGAGGAGGTATTGTGGCTGTTTTTTCAAGGTTGATTGGTCCGTTTTTTAATAAGCTGTTTCCTGAATTGGGTAAATCTCATCCGGCATATGGCCCGATTATGATGAACATAGCAGCCAATATGTTGAACCTGGATAATGCAGCTACTCCCGTGGGGTTGCAAGCCATGAAAGAGATGCAGGCAACTAACCCGAACAAGGAAACTGCATCGAATGCGCAAATTATGTTTTTGGTGTTAAATACTTCCGGGTTGACACTGTTGCCAATTAGTATTATGGTTTATCGCGCACAAATGGGAGCTGTAAACCCATCGGATATCTTCATTCCCATTTTGCTGGCAACTTATTTTTCTACACTTGCCGGATTAATTGCCGTTGCTGCTTACCAAAAAATTAATCTTTTGAATAAGGTGGTAATGGCATACCTTGGTGGGCTAACATTATTTATTGCCGGTATTATCTGGTATTTTTCAACGTTAGACAAAGATACCATCACCCTGGTTTCTAATGTATCGAGCAACCTAATTCTTTTTTCGGTAATCATTGCATTTATCGTGATGGCATTGCTGAGGAAGGTAAATGTATATGAAGCATTTATTGATGGCGCAAAAGACGGCTTTAAAACAGCAGTAAAAATTATACCCTACCTTGTAGCTATACTGGTTGCCATAGGCGTGTTTAGGGCGTCTGGTGCTATGGACTGGCTTGTTTCTGTTTTTTCATGGACATTTGAAACATTAGGCATTAATACTGACTTTACACCTGCATTGCCAACTGCTTTAATGAAATCCCTTAGCGGAAGCGGAGCACGCGGAATGATGGTGGATGCCATGAATACTTACGGTGCCGACTCTTTTGTAGGCCGTGTTGCCAGTACCGTTCAGGGGGCTACTGACACAACTTTTTATATTCTCGCTGTTTATTTTGGCGCTGTTGGAATTAAAAATACCCGGTATGCCGTGGTTTGTGGTTTAATTGCAGATTTTGTTGGAATAATTGCTGCAATCTTAATGGCTTATCTATTTTTTCATTAATTTCTTTTGGTGCTATTAAGAAATTACTTTTCAAAAAAAAACAAATATTGGGTATTAACAGGTAGAAGTAATTTTAAATTTAGAAAGTTCACTTGCAGGAATGTTTATTCTCAGTGAAAGGATTATTCTTCAGGCAGCGAAGTAAGCATTTGGGCCGGCACTTCAACTAAAAACGAGTTATTGATCTGCTCAAACCGAAGTATAAATTTATTTTTTCCGCGCACACCTATTAGTTCGCCCTGTAAACCCGCTAATGGCCCACCAATTACTTTTACTTTTTTACCAGCTTCAAAGTTTTCGTTAGATACCGTAATATCAAAGTCAAATTGCTGTAGCATTTTTTTTAGTGCGTCTATCTGATTGTCAGGAATTATGGCGGCTTTTCCTTCAAATCTTACATAACAAACTACATTTTTCGTTTGTAATACTTTATCGTACTCCTTTGGTGTTATATGGACAAAACAATATCCTGGTAGTAAGGGTGTTTCAACCCATTTCTTGCGGTCTTTCCATTGTCTGAGTTTTTTTTGAAGCGGAAGAAAACATTCAATATGTTTGGAAGTAAGCTCTTTAGAAACTTTTTTCTCGGAACGCGAACGCGTATAAATTACATGCCAGGTTTTTAAAAATGAATTGTTATTTTGCTCCATGGTAAATTGAGTCTCAAAACCTATTAATTGAACCTACTCCGAAAAGCAGGCAGGTTAATTTATAAGAAAATTGTTGACAAATTTATTCGTAGATGGTATAATATTGATCTGTTATGTAACCTGTTTTAGGATTTTATTTTCCTTGTCTTCATTGTGAAAATAAAAATAGTTAATACTTTGCAAGCCATCATCACATACCCGGGTAAGCCTTGTGCGCATTATCCATTTTTTAGAGTAGGCTCTTTGATTCAAAGGTAGAATTAATTATTTTGGAACAAAAACTGGCGAAGGATAAAAAGGAATCTTAATTTTATACTAAACAAGGTGGTTATTCAGTTTTATATATAGATGAAAATATTTAAAACATTTCATATTGCATCTCTGCTGTTGGTTTTAATCATTTCTTGTAAGACCGAAGAGTTTAAGTGGAAAAAATTGGGCTTGAGTGACAATTGGTCTACCAACTTTGTTGCGCCTTTGTTTACCGGTGACATGGAGTTTAAGGATTTTATCTGTAACTGGAGTGAATTTTCGGAACCGGATAATATTACAACAGCATTAAAAACACTAAAATTAAATAGTGGTGATTATTTGAAAATTGATGCCGACCTTATCTTCGATTCAACAACTGTAGTCATAAAAGATTATCCGTTACTTATACAGGGTGCGTATGAACTCGATAGTATTACCCTTGTATTTGATGTGGTAAATGCTTCGCCCTATCCTTTAAACCTTGCTTTGCGGTTCAGTCCCAATGGTTTGCCGGTAAAACCCCGTGCGTTCGATGCCGGGGAAAAAACGGGTGACGATAGTTTTGAGCCTTTGCAAACAGTTGACAGTGTGGAACTCAACGGTGCCCAGACTATGAATTTTAACAATGGGAAAAAAATGGACTTGATTGCATGGTACAGTCCAAATGATTTTCAGTTAGATACGTTGTCGGCACATTATCCTATTCGTTTAAAAATTACCGTAAAAGCAAAAATAAAAGGGAAAGATGAAAATTAGGAGATGGATAAAAATCTGTGTTTTTTTTATCGCTATACTCCTGACCAACTTTTATGTTGCATGTTTTGGGCAAACAACAGGTGCATTAATGCTTCTCCCCGATAATTTTTATGCACAAATGATGAACCCCTCTTTTATGCGCGACGATAAAGCTACGGAGATTGCTGTTCCGGGGCTTGCCGGTTTATCATTTAAAAATACCGGGAATTTTAAAATTTCAGATATAATTTCGGTAACAGCTGAGGGAAACCCTGTGATTGATTTTAACAGGTTTTACAACAACAATAAAAAAACGCTTAATTATTATTTAAGCCAGCAAATACAAATACCCGTAGCGTTTGTAAGTTTTCCTTTTAAAGAAGGCTACTTAACTGCCAGTTTTATCGAACATGTTAGAATTTTAAACCGCGGCCATTCCAATATTATTCATTTTCTTCAGGAGGGGAATGTTGTTCCTGAAAATCAATTTTTTGAATCCGGAAAAATATATTCTTCAATTTGGGGGATACATGAGCTTGCTTTAGGTTATGCAAAAAAGGCAAGTGAAAATTTAAGCATCGGGTTGCGCGGTAAATTAATGTTTGGTGCAGCTCATATGTCAACCAATAATTTTGAGTTTGGTATTTTAACCGAAGATAGCGGCAGACGCGTAATACTTTTATCATCAGGATCGGGCAGAATAGCGCATCCTTTTAAACAAACAATAAATAGCAGCCAACAGATTACCAATATTGAAACCCAAAACCTGGCAAAAGAATACTTTACAAATTACAAAAACCCCGGCCTTGCATTTGACTTTGGCGCTACCCTTGCTATTGACAATAGCAGGTTGGTTTCATTTGCGTTGCTTGATATAGGCGCAATATGGTTCAGGAAAAATTCTATACGCCTTATTCTCGATGGGAAATATGAGTTCGAAGGATTTGATTTGGGAGAGCCGTTATACGATGTAAACGGAAACCAAATTATCTCGTCACTTGAGTCGGTTCTGCAAACCAAAGATATGATTAGAAATGTTTACAGGCCGCTGGTCGATTCCACTCGTTTTCTTCTGCCACTGGCACCACGGTCTGTCCTTCACTATCAGTTTGATTTAACGGGAAATACGCAGTTTGGAATAACCAACCAGACTGTTTTTCAGCGGCATTTATTGAATACCTTAACTTTTACAGCGTTGCAAAAACCGGGTGCATTTTCTGTGTTCGAAAGCCTTCACCTGCATCAGTTAGCCAGCATTACGTTTGGAGGAGGTGTTCAATATACGGGGAGATTTGCGCAGGTTTTTCTATCTGCCGAGAATCTTTTGGCTTTCTATCATCCGGCAAACAACCGAACCTTATCTCTTTCGCTGGGGATGTGTATTTTGCTGAACCATGAAAAACCGTCTAAGGAACCTAAAAATAGCAAAAAGAAAAGCTTCCGGCGAGGCAGGGGTAAAATCTCGCCTTATTTCCCTTTTTACAGGCAAATTAAGTAGCCGGATATTTTATGTAGATTTAGATTGAACTTTATTCTTTCAGAATTGTAATATAATTTCGAAAAGAATTTAATTTTAAAAAAATAATAAAATGCCGGTATTAAAATTTGATAAAACGCCTTACGAAAAAGTTAAAGAGGGACTTGAACGGAAAATTATTCATACAAAAAACCTAATGACGGTATTGATTGATTTTTCTAACGGTCCCTGGGAAGAGCCAGACCCGCCACATTCCCATCCGCATGAGCAGATTTCCTATGTGGCCGAAGGAGAGATTATTTTTTACTGCGAAGGTGAACCGGATAAGCACCTGAAAGCCGGAGATATGTTTGCAGTTCCATCGGGGAAAATGCACTCTGTAAAACTGCTTACTAAAAATGTTCGCTTAATAGATAGTTTTAATCCCGTAAGGGAAGATTTTCTATAGCCTGACATTCTTGTTAGAATTTGTATACCAGGGTAATACCATTTTTCTTTTCGTGTCTGAAAGGTAAAATGTCGAGGTTGCGCAGGTGTTTATTATCCCATTTGTACAGGTGGGTAAGGTAAACCAGTTCTGTAGACAAAATTCCCAAGCCGGCTCCTGCAACTACATCGGAAATCCAGTGGGCATTTTTCGCTATCCGCATAAATGCTACCGTTGTGGCACAGCCATAAGCCCCAATGCTATACCAAACACTGCGATTGCCAAATTCTTTGTGCATAAAATGGGCAAGTGTAAATGCTACTGAGGTATGCCCCGAAGGGAATGAGTGTTTACCACCATTGGGGCGGGTCTCGTTAATTGTAGTTTTTAATGTTGAGGTTATTAATTCATTGATTAAAAGTATTTTAATCGCAATTGCTGTTCGGTTTCCAAAATTATTTTCACCTTTATTGCCGACCAGATTAAGTGCATAAACTGCTGCAAGTGGTGCATACCGCAAATAATCGTCGGCAGCTCCGTTCCATTTAATGTGTTGTTGTGCCCAATTCTGAAATCGATACTTCGAATCTGTCGAAAAGTGCAATATAGTTCCCACTGCTATTAATCCAGCCGGAGCAATGTATGGTTTTATACGGCTATTATTGTTGGTTTCAGGGAAATTGGAATAAGGTGCTAAACTATCGCGTAAAAAGATATTATAACTTAGTTTAGGAGTATAAGATTTTAATTGGAGTTGAAGAGGTTCGCCAGCATCTGCTTTAGTTGACAAAAAGAATGCAATGATAAACAAAGCAAGAATTTGAAAAACAGCTGTTTGTTTGGCGTTTTTTTTCACTATTATTCTTAATAACTAATGTCCGAAATTACACTTTTCTGCGAAGAAGTAAAAAACTACTGCAAGAATATGATACCGGGATAACCTCCTCTCAGGTTAAGGATGAAAACGAACAAAAAAACCTGTCCGAGAAAACCAGGACAGGTTTTTTAAATGCTTTTTTGTGAAGGCTATTTGCCAGGGCGGAGTTTTCGAACTGCAGCACCTGCCTGCCATAATTCTGATTCGCGCATTTCTGTTAATTCAGCATTGAGGCTTTTTTTGTAATCAGCTGCGCTGGTTGAATCAAGTACACGTTTTGTTTCTGCTCCTGATTTAACGCTTTCATAAAGGTTGTTAAATACCGGTAATGTTGCTTCGCGGAATTTATGGCGCCAGTCGAGGGCACCACGTTGTGCTGTAGCACTACAGTTGGCGTACATCCAGTCCATGCCGTTTTGGTCAACCAAACGGATAAGGCTTTGTGTAAGCTCTTCAACGGTTTCATTGAAAGCTTCAGAAGGGCTGTGTCCATTTTCGCGCAATACCTGATATTGGGCTTCAATAATGCCGGCAAGCGCCCCCATTAAAACACCGCGTTCTCCTGTAAGGTCGGAATAAACTTCGTTTTCAAAGGTAGTTGGGAAAAGATACCCTGACCCGATGGCAATACCCAGTGCCAGTGTACGCTCAACAGCTCTTCCGGTGTAATCCTGAAATACTGCATAGCTTGAGTTGATGCCATTGCCAGCCAGGAAATTTGTGCGTACGCTTGCTCCGGAACCTTTTGGTGCACAAAGTATTACATCGATATTTTTCGGTGGTATTACGCCTGTTTGATCTTTGTAGGTAATTGAAAAACCGTGAGAGAAATAGAGCGCATCGCCTTCATTAAGGCATGGTTCAATAACCGGCCATAAAATACGCTGTGCCGCATCGGAAACTAAATATTGAATGATGGTTCCTTTTTTTGCAGCCTCTTCCACAGGGAAAAGTGTTTCACCCGGCACAAATCCATCGCGAACGGCTTTGTCCCAGTCTTCTTTAAACTCAGGTGCCTGCCCGATAATTACATTAAAGCCCTGGTCTTTCATATTCAAAGCCTGTGCTGGCCCCTGAACACCATAACCAATAATGGCTATGGTTTCGTTTTTTAATACTTCCCTTGCTTTTTCAATGGGAAATTCTTCGCGGAGGACAACTTTTTCTATTTCTCCGCCAAAGTTAATGTCTGCCATAATTATTTATAATTTATTCGTAGTTAAAATTTTTTCTGTATAAATCTCAAATTTACCTTTTTTTAGGTGAGTCCTTTACTTTTTTGATTATCAGTATTTTTTGTTAAAAAATATTTAATCCATAGCGTCCAGGAATGCGTCACGTTCTTTTAAAAATTCCGATAGCCTTTCAATGGGGTCGCGGGTTAAAGCAACTCTTCCTGATCGTATAAACTGCATTACTTTAAACTGGTTAAGCTCTTCAAACAGCGATTGCGTTTCCTCTTTGTGGCCTGTTTTTTCAATAGCTACGTAATCGCGGGTAATTTCAAGAATGCGTGCACCTGCCTTGCGAACAATTTTTTCTACAGTATCGCTATCATATAAAGCTTCAATAGGTACTTTATACAAAGCAATCTCCTGGTAAATCATCTCCTGGTTGGTGTGGTAAAAAGCTTTAAGAACATCTATCTGTTTTTCTATTTGAGAAACAATTTTTTGCGTTTGTTCTTTAGTAGTCAAAATTACAATAGTAAATTTAAATACACCCAGAATTGCTGATTCTGATACTGTAAGGCTTTCAATGTTTACCTTTCTCCGTGTAAAAATATTAGTGATACGGGTTAACAAGCCGATATGGTTTTCCGAGTAAACGCTTATAATGTATTCCTGTTTCATTTTAAAATTAGATTATTGATAACTATTGTTCAATGTGTTAATATGTTGTCGGATTTTGGCTATTATTTATCTCAATGTCAGAGTTCCAGCATAATGTCGGAAACTGATGCACCGGTTGGCACCATCGGGAAAACGTTATCTTCTTTTTCAATGGTAACTTCCAGCAGGAAAGGGCCGTCGTGATCTATCATTTTCTGAACGCCGCTTTCCAAATCTTCCCGCACATCAACTTTTAGTCCGGGTATTCCAAAACCTTTTGCAATGGTTATGAAATCAGGATTTTGCAATTTCGTAAATGAATATCTTTTTTCAAAGAAAAGCTGTTGCCATTGTCGTACCATGCCCAAAAAATGGTTATTAAGTACGATTATTTTTACAGGAAGGTTATTTTGTGCAATTGTTCCAAGTTCCTGGATTGTCATTTGAAAACCTCCATCGCCAATTACGGCAATAACTGTTCTGTTTGGTTTCCCTAACTGGGCACCCATACTCGCCGGAAGGCCAAATCCCATAGTACCAAGTCCACCTGATGTTACATTGCTTTTCGACTGGCGAAATTTAAAATAACGCGAAGCAATCATTTGGTGCTGCCCGACATCGCTGACCAGGATTGCATTGTGGTTGGTTTTTTCGCCTGCAATGCGGATAACTTCTCCCATGGTTAAACCTGGTTTTTCAGGATAAAGATCCTTTTTGATGATTTTTTCGTTTTCTATTTTATCACACTCCCTGAACTTTGCCAACCAATCTTCATGTTTATTGGTTTTTACATTTTCAAGAAGCATTTGTAATGATTTTTTTGTATTCCCGAGTATGGCAACATCTGCTTTAATGATTTTATTGATTTCTGCAGGGTCAATTTCGAGGTGAATGATTTTAGCATTTTTAGCATATGCACTTACTTTGCCGGTAACCCTGTCGTCGAAACGCATACCTGCAGCAATAATAAGGTCGGCTTCATTGGTCAACAGGTTGGGGCCGTAATTTCCATGCATGCCAAGCATACCCACATTCAACGGATGGTCGCTTGGTAGTGCTGATAGCCCCAGCAATGTCCAGGCTGCCGGAATACCGGTTTTTTCAATGAATGCTTTTAGCTCTTCTTCTGCATTACCAATTATAACTCCTTGTCCAACAAGTATTAAAGGTTTTTTTGCAGCATTAATTAGTTTCGCAGCATCTTTAACTTTAAAGGGGTCAACGGGCATTTCGGGCACATAACTTCTTATTTTGCGGCATTTAGTATACTGAAAATCCAGTTCTCCAAACTGAGCATCTTTTGTGAGGTCAATTAAAACAGGGCCTGGCCGTCCGCTGCGGGCAATGTAAAAAGCCTTCGCAATTGCTCCGGGAATTTCTTCAGGTGTTGTTATCTGAAAGTTCCATTTTGTTATAGGCATGGAAATACCTAAAACATCAGATTCCTGAAAAGCATCGGTTCCTAATAGCGGTGATGCTACCTGCCCTGTAATGCAGACCAAAGGTGTAGAATCAATCATTGCATCTGCAATTCCGGTAATAAGGTTGGTAGCACCCGGCCCGGAAGTTGCAAAACACACACCCACTTTCCCGGTTACCCGTGCATAACCTTCGGCGGCATGCAAGGCACCCTGTTCGTGGCGGGTTAAAATATGGGTAACATCATTGTCGAAATCGTATAAAGCATCGTAAACGGGCATTATTGCTCCGCCGGGATAACCAAAAATGGTATCTACTCCTTCTTCCAGTAACGAAAGAATTACTGCCTGCGAACCTGTAACTTTTCTTGTCGTCATAAATTGCTGAATTTTAAATGGTTGCTTCTTGCTTCAATCAAATTTATTTTATGTGAAATACTTTTCCGTTTAGTCGATTAATCTTATGGCACCCCTGTCTGCCGATGAGACAAGCATGGCATAGGCTTTCAGGGCTTTTGAAACTTTACGGTCTCTTTTACCGGGAGAGAATGCCTGGCCTCCTTTATTTTCTTCCACTTTTCTACGTTTTGCCATTTCTTCGTCGGTAATCAAAAGGTTGATCGATCTGTTAACGATATCAATTTCAATTTTATCGTTGTTTTTTATGAGCCCTATTGCACCTCCTGCTGCTGCTTCCGGCGATACATGCCCTATCGAAAGCCCGGAAGTACCTCCCGAGAAACGGCCATCGGTGATAAGTGCACAATATTTGTCCAACTGCATGGATTTAAGGTACGAGGTAGGGTAGAGCATTTCCTGCATTCCCGGCCCGCCTTTAGGACCTTCGTATCTGATAACGATAACATCACCCTTTTGCACTGTGTCGCCAAGAATACCGTTAACAGCATCTTCCTGTGAATTGAAAACGCGGGCAGTTCCCGTAAATTTAAAAATTGATGGATCCACACCTGCTGTTTTTACAATACAGCCATTTTCTGCAATATTACCATAAAGTACTGCAAGCCCGCCATCTTTGTTATAAGCGTGTTCTATGTTGCGGATACAGCCTTTTTCCCTGTCGTTATCAAGGGATTTGTAGTAGCTGTTTTGTGAGCCTAGTATGAGGTTTCTGCCTCCACCAGGTGCCGACTTGAATTTTGTAATTGCCTCATCTGTAACAGAATGTGCAGTTATGTCGAACGCTGCAATAGCCTGTTCAAGTGTTTTGCCGTCAATGCGGTTTACTGATGTATTCAGTAATCCTGCACGATTTAGTTCGGCCATAATCGACAGGATTCCACCTGCACGGTTAACATCCTGTACATGGTAATGCGAACTTGGCGCTACTTTACAAAGGTTAGGTGTTATTCTCGATAATTGGTCAATATCTTTCATGGTAAAATCAACACCGGCCTCGTGAGCAATGGCAAGCAGATGCAATACCGTGTTCGTGGAACCGCCCATGGCAATATCGAGTTTCATAGCATTTAAAAAGGCATCGCGGTTAGCGATACTACGTGGTAAAACGTTTTTATTTCCATTGAAATAATAACTTTTTGTAGCATCTACAATTTTTTCTACCGCTTCTTCAAACAATTTCTTTCGGTTAGAATGGGTAGCTACAATTGTGCCATTTCCGGGTAGTGCCAATCCAATAGCTTCGGCAAGGCAATTCATGGAGTTGGCAGTAAACATTCCGGAGCAGGAACCACATGTGGGGCAGGCATTTTGTTCAACTTTGGATAGTTGAAGGTCTGAAACTGATTTATCGGCAGCTATAACCATTGCATCTACCAGGTCGTAGTATTTATTGTCAACTTCTCCTGCTTCCATTGGGCCGCCAGAAACAAAAACGGCAGGAATATTCAAACGCATAGCTGCCATTAGCATACCCGGGGTAATTTTGTCGCAGTTCGAAATACAAATCATTGCATCAGCCTGATGTCCGTTGCACATGTACTCAACGCTGTCGGCAATTACATCACGCGATGGCAGCGAGTAAAGCATACCATCATGCCCCATGGCAATTCCATCGTCAATAGCAATGGTGTTGAATTCTGCAGCAAAAAAGCCATGCTTTTCAATTAATCCTTTAATATATTGGCCTATGTCGTGTAAATGGGCATGACCGGGAACAAACTGGGTGAAAGAGTTTACAATGGCAATAACCGGTTTGCCAAACTGCTCCTCTCTCATACCGTTGGCCCGCCAAAGGCTCCTTGCTCCGGCCATTCTGCGACCCTGTGTAGTAGTGTTACTTCTTAATGGTATCTGCATATTTCCCAAAACTTTTTGTGCTTATTTATCATTAAAAAAGCCTTCCCCGTTTTAGAGAAAGGCTTGTATATCTTTTTAACCTACAACAATATTCTAGCCTTTCCCGGAACATCCGAGAACCACGACAACAACGACTAGAATAATAGTAGATAAAATTTTCATACTTTCTTTATTTGTTGGCAAATGTAAAAAAACAATTGAAAAACCAAAACAAATTGTAATTAAAATAGGATTTTTTCTTTGAATGTTAAAGTTAATGCTATAATTTTCTACAAATAAAATAAATGATAATTTTAACCTAATAATTACAATGTTTAGTTGGTTCAGTTTTACCGGGTGTAAAATGCGGGTAATTCAGTTTAACGATGATACAAAAAATGAAAAGGTTTGATTCTAAGGAGAAGTAACGGATGAATAATGCTAAAGCTTTGCAGCATTGCTTAGCTTATTCCTTTTTGAAACTGATAAACAGACTGTTTTAATCCTGTAAAAAAGATTGTTTAGAAAAATAACTTAAAACAAAATAATTGCAAATGGATATAAAGGAGATTGAAAGAAAGTTTCTTATTCGCGAAAAACTATTCGAACTCCCGTTAACTGGAACCCAGATTAAGCAAGGTTATTTGTCAACTAACCCCGACCGGGTTATTCGTGTCAGGATAGAAGGCAACAAAGGATTTTTAACTATTAAGGGGCGGTTGAAAGGTATAACGCGTACCGAGCTGGAATATGAAATACCGGTTAATGAAGCGAAAGTTTTGATGAAAATGTGTCCGGATTACATTGTTGTTAAGGTGCGTTACAAAATAGATTACAAAGGATTATTGTGGGAAGTAGATTGTTTCGAGAATGAAAACAGGGGGCTCATTCTGGCTGAGATTGAACTGGAATCAGAGGGCCAGAGTTTTGAGAAACCCCTATGGGTGGGCGAAGAAGTTACATTTGATATGCGCTATTATAACTCTTGGCTGGCAATTCATCCTTACACAACCTGGAACGATGTTAAGGAAAGGTAGAGTTGCCTGTTTTTGTAATGCTATTTATATGAGTTACATAACAGAACTGCTATTTTTGCGTTTTTGTAAAAATGTACTAAAAAAACGTTTCGTTATGTTATTTAGAAATGTAAAGCAATTTGTATTTTTTATTCTTTTTATTTTTTCTGTGCAGCCATTATTCGCTCAGAATAAACCAGATGAAAAGGAGAATCAGTTGCTTCAGCAAAGCATAGATTTATTGAAATACTACTTTTTTAATAATAAAAAAAGCTGGCATATTTCTCGTCCCGAAACGGCTAATGATGTAAAAGAATTGATTGATTTTATTGAAAATGAACCAATTGACACTGTATTAAAAAATCTGGATAAATCTTTTAACGATTCTTTGATTTATGTTTTCAGGTTACCAGAGAATGTAGAAGACAGCCTGAATGTAAGGGGATATATTCCCGGTACATTCGTGAAGCAAAAAATTGATAACTTAAAATGTTCTTTACAAAAAAAAATAAATAAAAATAGTGTTAAGATTCCCTCGTCAATTTTAACGGATTTGGATAAAAAGCTGAACCTCATTCCCAATGGAAAAGGAATGGTTTTGTTTATCGATTCGGTTTATCGAATGCCAGATAGTTTACAAATACCGGAAGTTATTCCAGATTCTCTTTTAACCTCTCCCGCTGAATTTAATCGCCTGGTTCGTATCGACAGTATAAGGACGGCTTATGTTGAAGAAAAACGTATGCAATACAACGATTCGTTGGTAGCAGCTTATGTAGATTCAGTCAGGGACAACTACGTTCAGCAAAAATATAATGAGGAGTTGCATCGGCAGGTTAAATATTTAAAAGACTCTGTGAAGGTGAATAATTACAATGTGTTAAAAGCATACAACGAAAAAGTAGTTAAACAGGTTAATGACTCTATATTATTGATTTTAACAACACTGTCAGACTATGCCCGGTACATTGATTCTACTAACGTAGCTTTTGTAAACCTTACGGGGCAAAAATCGGACTTGGTTTTAAAAAATGGCGATGAACGGTTTTACCGTATTTGGTTGAAAAATGTGCAAAACGACTCGTTAAGTGTGATGGTAAAAAGCACGGATAACCGTACCATGTATATGGTAATAGACGACGGGGCAACAATTTCGCGTTATAAACCGAAGGCAACCAGAGAATTTGATTTTTCAACCCTGGTGAAAAAAGAAACTACCATTACCAAGTTTGGTGATACTTATAATGTGGAAACACCCTGGACCATAGGGGGTAATGGCAATGTTGGCTTTTCGCAAACATATCTTGAAAATTGGAAAAAAGGGGGGCAAAGTGCGGTGTCGCTTTTGCTGGTTTTAAAAGGTTTTGCCAATTACTCAGCAAAGGGAGGCAAAATAAGCTGGAACAACACCGGTGAAATTAGGAACGGTTGGATACGGTTTGGTGCTAAAGGCTCCGAAATCCAAAAAAATGATGATAAAATTGAGTTTACTTCCAGGTATAGTATAAGTGCATTTAAAAAGTGGTTTTACGGTATTGAATTCAACTACGAAACGCAGCTTTTCAAGGGCTATAAATATCCACGACAAAAAAATCCCAAACCTATTTCAGCGTTTATGGCTCCGGTTCGTACATTTTTTAAACTAGGGATGGTTTATAAGCCCAAAAACAATTTCTCCCTGATGCTTTCTCCATTAACCCTCAAAAACGTTTATGTTAGAGATACTTCGTTGGTTAACCAGACTAATTTTGGTATTGCAAAAGACAGAAAAAGTTTCTGGAACCCTGGTGCCAATGCCGATCTCAACTGGCGTTATAAAATATCTGACAATATAATATACAGCACCCGCTATAAAATGTTTATCAACTATAAAAAACCTTTTAAAAAGTTCGATATTGACTGGGAGAATCTTGTAGAGGTGCCACTTACAGATTTTATAAACCTGCGTTTTCAGTTGCATTTTATTTACGACGATGATGTGCTGTTTCCGGTGTATGACGATAATAACGTAAAAATAAGTGAGAAACCGAAGTTGCAAACCAAAGAGTTCCTATTTGTAGGGTTTACTTATCGAATTAATCACAAAGTATTGAGGGCGAGTAGAATACGCTAAATGTAAAGGCTGCTGATAACTGTTATGCCATAAATAACACTTGCTATTCCGTTGGTCGTAAAAAATGCCAGGTTTACTTTGCTTAAATCGGTTGGCTTTACCAATGTGTGCTGAAAAATTATCAAGCTGGCAAAAATGACAGCACCAACCACATGTAGCCAGTTTGCAGGTGTTAATAATGCAACGATTGCTATAAAAACTATTGCAAAAAAATGGATAAATCTGGCCAGCAACAGGGCTTTCTTCTTACCCAGAAAAGAAGGAATTGACCATAAATGCTGTGTTTTATCAAACTCTTCGTCCTGTAGTGCATAAATAATATCGAACCCGCTTACCCAGAAAAAAACAACCATGCCCAATATAACAGGCAGATAACTGAATCTTCCGGCAACAGCAAGATAAGCTCCTACCGGGGCAATAGCAAGACCAAGGCTCAGCACAAAATGGCACAATGGGGTAAACCTTTTTGTATAGCTGTAAAAAAGAATGATAAAAAGTGCTACTGGTGACAAATAAAAACACAAAGAGTTGATAAAATAGGTAGTAACCATAAAAAGGAGTGCATTGATAATCACAAAAAAGATTACAGACTGTGGTTTTAATATTCCTGCCGGAATTTCGCGAAGTGCAGTACGGGGGTTTTTTTTGTCGAATTCGCGATCGAGATAACGGTTAAAGCCCATGGCAGAATTACGGGCAAACACCATACATAAAACCACTAAAGCCAATAGTTTAATGCTTGGTGTTAGGTGGTTTTGCTGCAATGCGAAAAAAAAGCCGATAAGTGCAAATGGTAAAGCAAACAGGGTATGTTCAAATTTTACCAGTTTCGAATAATTTGTCAACCATTTCATATCTTTCTTTCAAAATGAAGCAAAAATAGAAAGATATTCCGAATTGGCTTATATTTGTTGTTGAGCATACCCAAACATTCGGCTTTAAAAACATAAAACTGGTTTTTATGAAAAATATTAAACGCTATTACACTTTAAATGCCCAGCCGGAAGATATTTATGCTGCACTCACCAATGAAGCAATGATAGAGATTTGGACAGGAGAAAAAGCAATTATGAAAGCTGCAGAGGGCACACATTTTTCGTTATGGGACGGAAGCATTACCGGTATAAATATTCAATTGGAAGAAAACAAGCTATTGGTTCAGCATTGGGATTTTGGCGAACAGAAAGAACCATCGGTAGTTACCATAAAACTCCATCCTCATAAAAAAGGCACCAGTGTTGAATTAATCCATGAAAATATACCAGATGAAGCTTTCGATAATATTTCGGGAGGTTGGGACGAAGATTATTTTGGTGCTTTAAAAGCACTTTTTGTTTGAGTTATCTAAAATCGATGGGTTCTGGTTGTGTTGGTTCGAAACTGTAGAACTGGCGTTTAGATTGTTCTTCGAACATGGCACCCATAAATGGCATGTCGCTTGGATGAAACGGATAAAGTGCTAAACGCAATTGCATGGTTTTAAAAACAAGATTTTCGTTGTGTATTCGTATGCCTGCGCCAAAACCAGTGTAATAATTTTGTGTGAAAATAATTTTTTTGCTAGTGCCAATAATTCCAATATCGCCAAATCCAAAAAGTGCTATATTGAATTTATAGAAATCTTTTCTGAGAAATAGTACATATTCCGCTTTAAGCCTTAAGCGCTGGGTACCATACACTTTTCGACTTGAAAAGCCCCGGATCGATTCTTTTCCGTTTAGTGTTAGTTGTTCCAACCCAAACCGGCTAACACCAAGTGTATAATCGGCACGTGTAAATAGCCTGAACCTTTTTCGCCCGGCATGTATCTGTTTCGAAATGAAATAAATTCTTGCATTTAATAAACCCTGTTGATACCCATGTCTGTTAAAATAGCCACCCACATCTCCTTCGAGATATAAATAACCAGACCTGTTTATCAGTAAGTTTCCGTTCGAAAGTAAAATATGTGCATAATGATGGTTGCCAAATTCATTAAAATTATAACCGTAAACTATTTCATTTTTAAATCCTTCCGGTATGTCTTCCACTATGCCATAGCTATAAACCAGCTCGTCTTGTACATAGCGGCGCTGCGAAAAAGTAATACCCGATAATAGAAATAAATTGTTTGCAAAATACTGTAATCCGTAGGGACCTGGTTTGGGACGCATATAAAAACGTTGGAAGTTGATTCCTCCGGATAATACAATCTGAGCATTTCCGGTTGTGTTATTGTTAATCTGAAAGCTGCGGCCACCCCATGCTCCGAGGTGTAACAGGTTTAATGTATCTTTGGCAACTATCGGGTCGTCCTTAAAAATCCGATCCGAATGATATATTCGTAATGCATTTGCACCATAGGCCCATTTAACAGTAGGCGTATAGAATTTTTTCATTAACATGTACTTAAAACCTTCGTTTCTGTAGGTATTTAAATATCCAAAAGACATGTCAATAAATCGCCCGTTAATGTTGTTAACTTTATAATATGATTCTATGCCAAGATATGGTTGTTTATTTAAATGCCCTACAAATCGCACAGATATTTCGTGGCCTATGCCAAAGATATTCTGGTTATAAAGCCCTAATGCAGCAGATGATGTGCTGTTTAATTCACCTGTTGCGCCAAAAGAAAAGCGGTCTTTAGTGAGTATGGTAACATCAACCATATTTGTATTAACGGAGTCCTGATTCAAGAGAATTTTTATTTCTTTTATGTATGGCAGCGAGCGGATTAAACGTTCATTTTCGTATAACAGCGCGGGGTTAATGGTATCTCCTATACCGAACATTAGCATTTTCCGGATTGTTTTTAGATTGGACTTGGTGTGAATAAGATTAGCAGTTCTTTCAAGAAAACCGTTCTCTTTTTTTGTTGTATCCTGAAATGTTGGTCCAAAAACAGCAAGCGCTTTAATGTTGATATTGGAAATAGTTTTCCCCTCCATCTGACGGAAATAGTTAATGCCTGATTCTTTTTTGTTAACATAGGGGCGGGGAGGTGTAATCATTAGGTCAAAAAACCAACGCGTGATTTTCTTGCGGCTTGCCCGAACTTTAAGGGTATCGTAAAAATACTCCTGCTTTTCGTTTTTACCAATTGCGATGCTCTCTTTCGCTAACTGTTGTGCAGAAAGCCCTTCTGTATAAAATGGCAATAACGTAATTAAAATGATAATATTTAATAAAACTATTCTCATTAATATATTGATAACCAATTTTTTATATGCTGCCTGCAGGTTAGCAGACTAAAACACTCAAAAAATACCTATTTTAACAGTAATGCCTTTAAACTCGTTGTTAAAATTCGTTAAAGATAATTTAGAATATCCAATCGCTGGCAATTTGGTTCGATCAGTAATGTTATACTTACCGGTTGACTATTATTATTTGCTATTTTTGTAAAGTGAACTTCTTTGTAAAAATATATCGTCGTTATATATATGGAATTATGGGAACCCTGCTATTTCATATATTGTTGTTTTCTGCTTTTTTACTTTCTGATATCCAGATGAAGGGCAGAGCCAAAGAGGAATTAGTAATTATTGAATTTCCGGATATTGTGCCTGAAGAGGAGGAAATTAGAGAAGAACCAGAAGAGCATGATGAGTTATCGACCCCTAAAGGCGACCAAATTACGAACCAGGGTTCAAACAGGTTGTCGAATGAACGCAATCAGAAAAATACGCTTCAAGCAGAAGCCAGCGAATATCAGGCAGAAGTTGACCAGGCTAAGCAACTTGTATCGGATGTTAACCGGCAACTGTCAAAAAAAGTATTAAATATTGATGATATAAAAATACCCGTTCAAACAACGGAGGGGATGGATCCGGATTCAATTAAGAATGTGGTTTATACAGGCGAAAGTAATGTCACCTATTATTTGGAAAACAGGTATCATGTAAGTTTACCTATACCCGTATATCTAAGTCAGGAAGGGGGGAAGGTTGTTGTTGATATAGTGGTTGACCGTGAGGGAAGGGTTATCCAGGCCAATTCAAGAAAAAATAGCAAGATACGTAATGACCAAATATATCTTTATGCCAAGGAGGCTGCTATGCGGACAATTTTTAATGAAAGTGAGGCTGCTCCGGTGGAACAAAAGGGCTCTATACACTATACTTTTATTGCACAGTAAATTTAATGTTAATTCGCTTATATCTTTAACATGATTTAACAAGTTTTACTTGCACGAATTTGTTTTTCAGCTTATTTTTGTTGCACGTTTATTTTCATAAGTTTAGGTTTAGTTAGTTAGTTTAATGAGAAAAGGATGGGTTGTTGAACCCGTCCTTTTTAATTTATTAATCTTTATTGTTTCCTTCCTTTGATAAATCTGCATATTTCCTCAAAAAAAAAGTAGTCTTTGGATTGATTGTGTAATTTGTTGTATTTTAGAATAATTCAAAAAAAAATATGATAAATTTACTCCATATTTTTTAGAATTATTTTAACATTAGGGTTACCTTTTTTTTAAATAACGAATAATACATATAGAAAATGATTGCATATAGTGATGACCAAATTCTGAAAGGCATACTAAGACATGATAATTTGATATTGCAGTACGTTTACAAAGAATACTACTACAACATCAATTATTTTATAAAAAGGAATTCGGGAACGGAAGATGATGCAAACGATATTTTTCAGGAAGCTATTATTATTATTTATCGGAAGATAAAGGAAAATGATCTGGTTTTCGAAACAAGTTCTTTTAAAAACTATTTATTTTCTGTTTGTCGCTTGCTTTGGCTAAAGCAACTGGAAAAAAGAAAAATAGAAAAGGCAAAGTTAGACGAATCTTTGCCTTATCATGAAGAGTTGTATGATGACAACTTGAATGAATTGGTTGAAAAGAATGAGAAATACAGTTTATACCAGAAACATTTTTGTAGTCTCGGCATGGATTGCCAAAAATTATTGCAATTATTTTTCGAAAAGGTATCGTTAAAGGAAATAGCTAAAATTATGGGCTATAAAAGTGAAAAGTATGCAAAAAAAAGGAAATATAAGTGTAAAGAAATTTTAGTTAATAGAATAAAACAGGACGCAGCGTTTAAGAAAATTTTAGAAGATGATACATAACACATTTTTTTTTAACTTGGTTGAAGATTATTGTATGGACAGGCTTCCCCTTGAATTGGAAGCAAAATTTAAAGAAGAGCTTTTAATTAACGAGGAATTGAAAAAGGAAGTTGATTTACTTATAACCATTCAAAATGCAGTATCAGAAACCGATGTTTTAACCCTCCGAAACAAAATCAACAACATAATGAAACAATCAAACACACAAAAGAATAAAAAAAATGGTTTTTCCATTTTTGAAAAATTCACTGATTTTACTGAACTTAATCAGGTACTTAGCTCGGAAGAACTGATAAATTTTTACGATTCACTTCCGAAAGTTCATGCCTACCACCATGAAAATTCCCTCAGAGAAAATATTCACCAGTTTTACAGAGACCAGTTTGAAACTGATGATGAGATTGAAGCATTAAACGACGCAGATATTGAGTTTGACGATATGGATGGTTTGGAGAAAGCACTTCTCGAACGAGATATTCTGAGTTTACGACAAACCCTGAAGCACGTAGCAAACTCAGTTGAGCCGCAGTTTAATACAGAAAATATTGATAATTACCTTAACAGAGAGTTAAGAGGTGAAGAATTACTTGACTTTGAAAAAGAGGCAGCACATAACCGCAGTTTACGTGAAGAGATTTTACTCCATGAGGAAATTGAAAATGCCATACGTGAGGATGATGTTATAGATTTAAGAAGTAAAATGGATGCTATAGTTCAATCTGAAACATCATGGAACGTAAAAGAAGAGAGTATAGAAGATTTTGTCGACGGCATACTTGAAGGTGAAGCGCTTGAGAAATTTCTTGCTGAGTATAATGAAAATCCAGACTTAAGGGCTGAAGTGAAATTGCGCCAGCAAGTTAATTACGCTTTGAGCGAAAATGACATATTTGATTTAAGGGAAAAGTTAAAATCCACAGGAAAAGAATCTACTGCCAATGTTATAAAAATGTTTATTCCGGAATCTAAATCTGTGTTTTTCCGTTATGTGCGGAACAGCGTGGCAGTTATAATCTTGCTTGTAGGGTTGGCCGGTCTAATTGGCCGGAATATGGTTTCTACAGATCAGGTTTACGAATCATTTTACCAGGTACCTTCCTGGTCTCTGGAGCGTTCACCTGCCGATAATATCAGCATTATTCAAAAGGCAAATTTAGCTTATGTAAACGGAAACTATCATGATGTTATTTCGATGCTTGACGCAAGTGGTATAACTGAAAACTCAGGTAAAAATGCTGTAATAGAATTTTATAAGGCGGCCAGCTTTCAAAAGTTAGATCGCTTTTCGGAAGCAGTAGCCGGATATTCGAAAGTTATAGAACAGGGCGATAACTTATTTATTGAAGAGGCTGAATGGTATATAAGCTTATGTTATATTCAATTGGGAGAAATGAAGAAAGCCAGTAACCATTTGTTGGCCGTAATTGAAAGAAACGGTTATTATGTAGATGATGCACACGCTGTTATACGAAAGCTTAAGAAAAGTAAAAAAATGAATTGATTTAATAAATTACACACACACATTTCATGAAGCCTGCTTTTTGCGGGCTTTTTTTATTCTAAAAAACTGATCTAAACCTATGCCTGCTATTGCGAGTATAAGTAAAATAAAAAAGTAATAATCATAACTGAAGTAAAGTGCACTATTATCGCCAATATTCACAAAACTAAGCCAGTAGTGGGGATGTGCTTTTCTCGATCCGGCAGAAGCCAAATAGTCGAGTTTTGCCTTGCGCAATGCTTCATCTTTTGTTTTTCCACTTTTCAGGTAGCTGTAAAAAGAAGTCATAATACTTGTTCCACTCTCATCTTCCACCTCCCAGAGCGACATGACGATAGCCGGGCAGCCGGCATACAAGAAACCACGTGCAAGGCTCAAAATACCTTCACCTCTCTGATTTAGCCCTAAACCGGTATTGCATGCACTCAACACAGTAAGTCGTGCATTTAGTTTTAAGTTGTAAATATCTGCTGTACTCAATCTGCCGTCGGCATAAGTATTATTGGTATCTACCTGCTTAAAAGCCAGACTCGACAATGCCGGCATAGAGTCATTAATAAAAGCATGCATGGCAAGGTGCAGTATGTCGTAGTTTTCAGCATACGCTCTGAAATTTTTCTCAGTGCCTTCATGGTTCAGGAGCATTTTAGATTTTAATTTTTTCCCAATATTCCTAACTTCCTCTTCAACTCCCGGTAAAGGCATCAAAACCATTTGATTATTACCCACCACAAATTTTTCGCCATCATAATCAGGTGCTACTGCTAGTACGTTGACCTTCTTGTGTTTGCGGTTGTTTCTTTTCTGAAAAAGCAAATTAGCCGAATTGGCATAGTTAAATGTAAAATCACGAATGAGATAGTTTAATTGCTCAAGCCGGATTAATCTGGTTGTATCTGGCAATGAACTGATCAGGGCATCAAAGGGTATATAACTTAAACTACCGTCAGGAATAATGATAACGTTTTTATTTTGAACCGCTTTCAGATACGGATGAAATAGTTCGTGGTAGAGGCTGTAGGCCGACTGGCAGAATTGTTTAGTATCGTTATTTGTAGTGTATAAAAAATCAACATTCGAAATGTAATTGTAAACCGTTTTTATATTCTTGTTGAATTTATTGTCCAGTTTTTTGAAGTCAAAATCGATTGTTTGGTTAGAAATTATAAAAGTATATAACTCGCAAACTGTATCTGTTTCGTTTAATGCATATTCAAGAATAACCTGATTGTCATCCAGGCGATGCTGTATATCTTTTATTGACAGCATTTTATTAGAATATTTTAGCTCATAGTAGTTGTTATAATTGTTCTCGAGGAAGGTATTTAGTTCTTCTCTATTTCGTGTTGCTTCAAAGAGTTCGTTATTTAATGCTGCAATTAAAGTGCTATCTGGCAACGCTTTGCTGCTTTCTTCATATATTCTATTAGGCAAAATATTAATTGTGTTGTTCAGTTTGGCTTCAAGGTCGCGTAAACTATCGGGTATAAGGCTGTTTTGTTGTGCCAGATGATCAGAAATATTATCATACAAGACACTGCTTTTTGTTTTTTCTGTATTTAGAAAGGCCAAGTCAATATATTTAGGATCATTGGTGCAGTTGTAAGCTTCGTAGGCAGCACGGATAAGGGTTAGAAATGTAGAATACTCTAGTTCTGACAGTTGAAGTTTGCTTTCGTCGCTCGATATTTCTTTTCTTGCTTTTTGAATCAGTGTGCTTGCCGTTTGATAGTGCTTCATAGCATAATCAAGCGCTTCAGTTAACCCATCATCTGTATTTTCTTCCAAATCATTAAGGTATAAAAAACTGTCACCTAACTTCTTTAATATCCGAATAACCCCCATCAACGACAGTGTGTTTTTCGTGTCAATTGCATCATTATTTTCAACTCCGGCCTGGAACCGTAATGCTGATAAGCCTTTTTGATAATTGGAAATAGCTTCTTTAATATTTGATATTTTTTGTTTTTTAAAAGAAGCTAATTTGTTCGACTCAAATGGTTTTAACATCAATAAATCGCCGGTTAAGAGATAAAAAGTCGAAAGCGATTCACCTTCATTTGGTTGCACTTTCAATAATATAGCTTCCGCTTTTTTTAGCATTTCTGATGCTTCTGCAAAAAGCTGCTTGGAAATTAAGAAATTGCTGTAGTTCAAATACTCAATGGCGATATAAATCGGTTTATCGAAATAAAGGTACTTCGTTAGATCGATAGCATGTTGGTAACTTTGATCTGCTTTTATAGTGTTTCCTTTGATTTGATTAATAAATGCAAGCAGCTCATAATAAAGTATCTGGTCTTCGGCATAAGCATTTTCTATATTATCATTTATAATATTTAACGCCTTATCGTATTCGTTGGTTAAATAATAGATTTCAGCAATATTGTAAAATACACCGGCAATGTCATTTTGGGAAAATGCATTATCCATCTCAAAAACGGCAATTGCCTGGTTGTAATAGCTAAGGGCATTCTTGAAATCAAGTTTTTCACGATAAACGTTTCCTATGTTAACGTATAACCTTGCTATTCGAATTTTTCTAACATCTTTTTCAGAATAGCATTTCTCAGCAAGATCAAAATAAAAAAGTGATTGGTTCAATTGGCCGAGCATACGATATGTTATGCCAATTCCAACATATACGGGAGCTAGTTCCTTACTAAAGTCGCCATAAACTTTTTTTCGTAATTCGAGCGATGCATAATAGTATTCAAGTGCCTGTATATGCATCCCTTTTCTTCCAAATTCATTTGCGGTACGGTTTAATGCTCTTGCCTTTATACTATCCGACACAAATTCTTCTGTTTGGCCATAAGAGTGTATGAATAATAAAGCAAGAAAAATACAAACTGTTACCCTTCCCAAAACTGTCATTGCTCTTCAATATCTTTAGGCAATATAAAAAAAAATATATTTTTTTAGTGAATAGGGGGTTACCTTTTTGCCGTTTTAAGAATATTAAAGTGAAATGTGTGTATAAAAAAGTAATTAAATCAATTTATTATGTTGTTTAAAAATGTAGAAAAAAAGAGTACTAGGATGGCAGGTGTTGAATTCTTGAGTGAAAACGAAATGTTTTCCGTTCGTGGCGGTATTAAACCACCAAAACCAACTAAACCAATTTCCAGGCCTCGTGATTTATACGACGACGAAGAATAAGCAGAACAATCTTCTTAAAATTATATATGATTACAACAGGGAATTAATTTAATTCCCTATCGTTGTTTATAGGCTTTTCTTTTTCCCGCAAATAGATGATAGCCATTGTATTTGCATTTAAGCCCGCCATTAAAAAGTTCAACTTTAGTTGCCGGCTTTAATCCTACATATTTCATGTTTTTAATTGCTGAAGACAAAATCCATGCGTGGTTTTCCGTATAATCATGCTTCAGCTTTTTCCCTATCATTGAATAAATACCGACTAAATTTTTTTCTTGTAATCGTTCTCCATAGGGGGGATTGATGATGATAGTTCCGTTTTTAATATTAACATCCAGATCTTTAAAATCAGATTTGTGGAAATTTATTTTGTTGAAGACAAGCCCCCTTCGGGCGTTAGTCTGTGCATTAAGCAGCTTATCTCCGGAGATATCTGATGCATAAATATTATGATCAAATGATTTCGGTGTAATTGATTTTTTTACTTTATCAAAAAGAAGTTGGTCAAAATTAGCCCAGTTTTCGAAAGCATAGTGCTTTCGAAATTTTCCTGCCGGAATGTTGTAGGCCATCATTGCCGCTTCAATGGGCAGTGTACCTGAACCACACATCGGATCGAGAAAATCGCTATTGCCTTTCCATCCCGATAGTTTTATCATTCCTGCAGCAAGAACTTCATTTAAAGGGGCATCGCCCTGTTTTATACGATATCCTCTTTTGTGCAGTGATTCTCCTGAGCTGTCGAGAGATATCGTACAGTTATTTCTTTCAATATGCAGATCGATATAAATATCCGGCGAGGTAGTGTTAACATTTGGACGTTTATTCAGCCGGTCGCGAAAATGATCAGCAATAGCATCTTTTGCCCGAAGTGATGCAAACATGGAATTGTTAAACTCAGAAGAGTTAATTACAGTGCTGTGAATCACAAAATCCTGATCAATTCTGAAAATATCTGTCCAGTTTATATTTTTACATTTCAGGTAAAACTGATCGGCGTTTTTAAACAAAAACCAGTCAATTTCTTTTAAAACCCGCAATGCCGTGCGGCATTCATAATTAACTCTGTACAATAGTTCCAGGTTTCCTTCAAAAAAAACAGCCCTGTGTCCTTTTCTTATGTTTTTAGCTCCTAATTCACCAAGCTCATCATAAAGAACCTGTTCGAGCCCTGCCAGTGTTTTTGCAATTAATTTCAATAGTTAAATTTTCAGTAGTTTATATGCCGGCACCATCAAAAAATGAAAGCTCACGTGCCCGTGTTTGTAAAATTTTAGATTTTGGTGCTACATCAGATGTAACCCATACATTACCACCTATAACAGATCCCTGACCAATGGTGATACGTCCGAGAATTGTAGCGCCGGCATAAATCACCACGTTATCTTCTACTATCGGGTGGCGCGGAATCCCTTTTATGGGATTTCCGTTTTCGTCCAAAGGGAAGCTTTTTGCACCCAGGGTTACGCCCTGGTATATTTTTACATTATTGCCAATTATCGAAGTTGATCCAATAACAACCCCGGTGCCGTGGTCTATAGTAAAGCGGTTTCCTATTTTTGCTTTGGGATGAATGTCTATACCGGTTTCACTATGGGCCATTTCGGAGATAAACCTGGGTATAAGCGGTATGCCAAGATTTAGCAACTGATGTGCCATACGGTAATTTGTAATAGCACGAATGGCAGGATAACAAAAAATAACTTCTCCAATATTCCTTGCTGCAGGGTCGTTGAGAAAGGAGGCATAAACATCTGTAACAAGAGTTTTTCTAATTTCCGGCAAACAACTGATAAATTCAAGCGCTAATTTTTTAGATTTCGCCTGGTGTTTTGCAACTTTATCAGCTTTTTCATCTTCACATTCAAAGCACATTCCGGCGAGTATTTCATCGCTCAAAAGTTCGAATAATTCGTCAACATATACACCCATATAATGTTTTGTAGTATTGGTGTGAAGCGATGTATTCTCGAAATATCCGGGGAAGATAATTTCACGCACCAGGTCGATAATGCGTGTTAATTTGGTTATTGAGGGAAGCGGTTCACCAAGTTTGTGCTGATGGCAAACCATTTTGTAAGAGACCGGGTCGCTCAATGCATCTATGGTGCTCGATATTTTTGATTCAAATTCAGATTTGGTCATATTAGTCAATATATTTTCCTGCCAAGTTAGTTACATTTGATATAAATTTACTACTACAACAGTTAAATTATCATGTTGTTGAGGAATTTATTGAAGTTCGGCAATATACTTTAATGCCATTTGTAATCTTTCTTCTTTTTCTCCGCTAACAATTTTATAGTTGAATTTATATTTTTCCAAGCTTTCGATGTACATGTTTTGAAGAACCTGTCGCATATTTCCACCATTTTCACGCACCGGGTCTTCCACCCAGGGCAAATCTGTATCGCATACTAAAAATAGATCGATTGGGCTTTTTTGTATGGCATTTTCAAGCCATGCAGGCTCTTTATGAAAAACTACTTTAAACCAAACCTGGGTGATGATGAGCCATGTGTCGAGAAAAACGTAAGGATGGGAAGCAGGCAAGAGCTGATTCAGGCTGTTAACCTGTATTTTTGAAATTTTTACCACATCGGAATAGGTGTATCTTCGGTCAAGTTTCTCAATGTAAGTCCTGGCTGGTTCCTGGATAAATGGCACGCTAAAATGCTTTGCCAATTGCCTTGTCAGTGTGCTTTTCCCTGTTGACTCAGCACCGGTAACAGCTATTATTTTAGTGGCTGGGTACATAATTATTCTTTAAATTGTTACGCCATTCAATAAAACCGATAGCTGCCATAACGGTGTAAACAACAAATAGTACCACTGTTGGCCAAAGGCCTTTATAAACGTATAACCCCACAGATACCAAGTCAACAAAAATCCATATTAACCAGTGCTCGATATATTTTCGGGCAAGCATCCATGTGGCAGTGATACTCAATGCTGTAGTTAGCGAATCCATAAATGGCACAGTAGAGTCGGTATAATTTTTTAGTACAAAAAGAATAATGAAATAAACGGCTATTGTTACTATGGTAATTATAATCCAAAGTTTTCTTTTACAGTGTCTTACAGGTATTTTGTCCTGGTTGCTCGAATTATTTCCTTTTGCCCAAATGTACCAACCATAAATACTGATAAAAACGTAATAGACTTGCAGTCCCATATCGGCGTAGAAGCCCGATCTGAAAAATACAATGATATATAAAACTGAAGTAATTAGCCCTACAGGCCACGTAAGGATATGCCGCCGTATAGAAAAAAATATATATGCAAGCCCAAGCAGTGCTCCAAAGAGTTCCACTTTATTGCTCCAAACCCATGCAGTAACCCCTTCAATCATAAACTATTGATTGGCAGAAACAAGTAAGTCGTTATATTCTTTTCTGTTTTCTAAAATTTTAAGTGCTTCTTTTATCGACTCATCATCTTCAAGATAAATTTTGTAAAAATCATTTCGGGAGAACAGGTCGCGGGCAATAATGGCTTTAATTTCTTTTTTTATGTTTGCTTTAGTGAAGTTGAGGCTTTCATCATCTTTCTCGATACCTGCTTTTTCGCCACTGGCAACAATATCGTTTATTGTTTCATCAGAAACCTGAAAACGGCTGTTAAATGTATCAAAGTCGGGATATTTGGCTTTCAGTTCTTTACGATGATTGTCGATGTAACCCAAAGAATAGTCAAGAATAATGTTGTTTCTGCGTAGCCGATTAGCATAAGCGTAATAATGTGAGGTGTCTAACGGTACAAAAATGTCGGGCATAACGCCACCTCCGCCAAACACAAGCCTACTGTTCAACAAGGTTTTATATTTTAGCGAATCGGTAAAATGAATGCTGTCTGCACTAAACATTTCACCTCTTGTCATTCTTTTTTGAAAGTCTTTACGGTATTCTTCTACGCCTTCTTCGTAGGGTTTCTGTATGCAACGTCCACTGGGAGAATAATAGTGTGCGGTAGTTAACCTGATCATTGAGCCATCGGTCAGGAAAAATTGTTTTTGCACCAATCCTTTTCCAAAAGAACGGCGGCCAATAATAACTCCTCTGTCCCAGTCCTGAATAGCGCCGGCAACAATTTCGCTTGCCGATGCCGACCTTTCATCTATCAGAACCACCAACTTACCGTCTTCAAAATCACCCAAAGACGTTGCTTTATACTCTCTTTTGGGTTCGTTTATCCCCTCGGTGTATACTATTAGCTCATTTTTTTTGAGAAACTGATTCGATATTTCAATTGCTGTTTTCAGATATCCACCGCCATTGCCACGTAAATCCAGAATCAGGTTTTTAAGATGTTGCTTTTTTAATTCTTTTATTGCTGTGTCAAATTCATTGTTTGTTGTAGCTGAAAACTTGTTTAGCTTAATGTAACCTGTCGATTGGTTAAGCATGTAAGAGGCATCGAGGCTATAAATAGGTATCTTATCTCTGATGATTGTAAAATCGAGTAATCCGGGTGTATTTCTGCGTAAAACTTTAATTTCAACTTTGGTGCCCTTGTCGCCACGCAACATTCTTTGCACGTCAGAGTTTTTTAACCCGATACCTGCTATATTTTCTTTGTCAACCTCTACTATACGGTCGCCGGCACGGAGTCCGACTTTTTCAGATGGCCCGCCAGATATGGTTGAAATTACCAATAATGTATCTTTAAAAATATTAAATGATATGCCTATACCCTCAAAGTTTCCTTTTAGTGGTTCGTTCATTTTCTCAACTTCTTCTTTCGATATGTACACAGAGTGAGGGTCGAGTTCACTCAGAACTTTTACAATGGCTTCTTCCGTAAGCTTTCCAACATTTGCTGAATCAACATAATAACTATCGATTAGCCGCAATAGCCGTCCAAATTTCAGTTGGTCTTTCTGAACGTTATTTTGGGCGTTGATCAACAAAGGCTGAATTAGAAAAAAGGCAGCAAAAAGAACAGTTAGAATATTATTTCTAGTAAAGTTGAAAGATGGTTTTCCCATAACCTGAATAAATTTAATTTTCCCGAAAAAACGGTTTTCTTTTAGAAATATTTAAATAGTTCAAATTTTTAACAATTATTCCCACTCTATTGTTGCCGGTGGTTTTGAGCTTATGTCATAAACCACGCGGTTAATGCCACGGATTTTATTGATGATTTCGTTTGACATTTTTGCGAGAAAGTCGTAAGGCAGGTGTACCCAGTCTGCGGTCATTCCGTCGGTTGACGTTACAGCCCTTAAAACAACAGTGTTTTCGTAAGTTCTTTCATCGCCCATAACGCCAACAGACTGAACAGGCAGTAAAATAACAGCTGCCTGCCAGACTTTATCATACAGGTTCCATTTTTTTAGCCCGTTGATAAAAATGGCATCAGCTTCCTGCAATATCTTTACTTTTTCAGGAGTAACGTCGCTAAGTATTCTTATGCCTAATCCCGGGCCAGGAAAAGGGTGCCTGCCAATAAGCTCCTGTTTAATATTCAGTACCCTCCCAACGCGTCTCACTTCATCTTTAAACAATAGCCGCAAAGGTTCCACCACTTTCAGGTTCATTTTATCGGGTAACCCACCCACATTATGGTGCGATTTTATGGTTGCTGAAGGCCCGTTTACCGAAACCGATTCTATTACATCAGGATAAATGGTTCCCTGAGCGAGCCATTTAACATTTTTTATTTTATGTGCCTCTCTGTCAAATACTTCTATGAAATTTTTGCCTATTATTTTTCTTTTTTGCTCCGGATCAATGACACCTTTTAGATCGTCCCAGAATTGTTGCCTGGCATCTATCCCTTTTACATTAAGGCCCATATCGCGATAAGAATGCAAAACGTCTTCAAATTCGTTTTTGCGCAACAATCCATTATCAACAAAAATACATGTAAGGTTGTCGCCAATTGCCTTATTAAGCAGCACTGCCGCAACCGACGAATCTACACCGCCTGAAAGCCCCAAAACCACTTTGTCGGCGCCCAATTGTTTTTTTAGTGAAGAAACGGTAGTTTCAACAAAAGAATCAGGAGTCCAGTTTTGATGACAACCACAAATATCAACTACAAAGTTTTCGAGTAACTGTTTCCCTTCGGTTGTGTGATAAACTTCGGGGTGAAACTGAATGCCCCAACTTTTTTCTTCATCAATTTTATACGCAGCAAAGTTTACATCGTTAGTTGATGCAACAATCTTATAGTTTTTAGGAAGTTTAACAATTGTATCGCCATGGCTCATCCATACCTGTGTGTGGAGTTTTATATGCTGAAATAACTGGCATTCATGGTCGATAAAGCCCAGGTTTGCTCGTCCATATTCACGTGTGTTAGAGGGGGCAACCTCGCCTCCAAAAAAATGAGCCATATATTGTGCCCCGTAGCAAATGCCCAACACCGGAATTTTTCCCTTAATAGATGAAAGGTCGGGGTGCGGCGCATCACTATCCCGAACAGAATAGGGGCTGCCCGATAATACCACCCCTTTGACGTACTTATCCATCTCCGGCATACTATTGTAGGGATGAATTTCACAGTAAACATTTAGTTCACGGATTTTTCGGCCAATAAGTTGAGTGTATTGTGAACCAAAATCCAGAATAATGATTTTTTCCTGCATGAGTGTGACTTTTTTTGTGCCACAAAGGTAAAAATATCAAGGTAAACTTTTGCCCGGGATACCATAAATAACTTTCAGTAGAAAATATTCTTAAATCAGTTATCGATTGAATAATAAATTCCTATTTTAACCGATTAACTTAATAGCGTCAAAAATTGTTACTTTTGTCGAGAAAAATAAATACAAAATGGTATAATCTTGGTTGTCTTTTTACAGTAATATATTTTAAATACAACCATTTATGCCTGTAATAGACAGTAAAATCTTTTTTTTGAAGATATTCTTTATGTCTGATTTACAGGTATTTGAAAATATTTTATTCATGAAATATATCCGGAGTCTGTTTTTAGTTATACTGATGTCCTTTTTAGTTTTACCGGGTAAAGGACAGGAGTTTAAAGAAGACGAAGTAGTGGTGATTAAAGGCGAGAGATTTTTTCTGCACCAGGTTCATACCGGTGAAACCATTTATTCTATTTCGAAGAACTATAAAATAGATCGGGCAAAATTAGTTGAATTGAACCCTCATATATCCCAGGGTCTTAATATAGGAGAGATTTTAAAAATTACTTATCGCGATGATATCGAATTATTATCTTATTCAATAAAAAAGGGTGATCCGGTTCGCTTCTCAACCCATGTTGTTAAATCGAGAAGAGAAACACCATATTTTATTGCCCAAAAATATGGAATTACAGTAGAAGAACTATATGCATATAATCCGAAAGTTAAGCGTTTCAGAAAAAGAACAGTACTACGTATACCTCATTGGGATAGTCTGCCCGGAACCTCAGAAACAGTTGATAGTCTGAATACCAATGCTGAAGGCCAAAAGAATATTGTTACGCACGTTGTAAAATCCGGAGAAACATTGTACTCCATTGCTAAACGTTATAAAGTATCGGAAAGCGAAATCCTTTTTTTTAACCCTGATGCCAGAAATCTCAAAGCTGGGAAGAAATTAATGTTTCCGGCGAATGGCAAAAGTGATCTTGCGGCTGAAAAAAAAGATGGTTTGGAAAAAGGCAACTACATTGAGCATGTTATTGCACCTGGTGAAACAATGTGGAGTATTACACATCGTTATAATGTTAGTAGTGAAGAGTTGATTGATCAAAATCCAACTCTGAGGAATAAATTTCCTGTAGGCCAGACCATAAAGATTCCAAAGAAGACAGGTAAGGGAAAAACTGATGATGATAACGGATTTATCAGGCACGAAGTGCAAAAAGGTGAAACACTTTTCGGGCTTACCCAACGTTACAACACAACCTTGCCAGAGATTAAAAAATATAATCCGGCGTTGGCATATCGTAGTCCCAAAACAGGGGAAATACTTTATATACCACACCAGGCTAAAAATATTGAAGATACTATAAAGCAAGTGCAGCCTTCCCGGCTCGATTCGATCCAACTAATATATTCTCAGGGAGACGAAAGCAGAACGTTGATAATCCCACCCGGGTGTGAACCAAATGTCTCAGCTAACTGGAGCCATACTTTTCAGGTATCGTTGTTTTTGCCATTATACATCAACGAAAATATATATGAAAACAGCAATACGGTTATTGACCCGAATAACCAAGATGACTCAGATGACGAAGGTGTAGCTAAAAACTATACTCAAAAAAATAAAAAGTTCTATCGAAACAGCGAAAAGTATATTAGGTTTTACGAGGGTGTACTAATAGCAGTTGACTCAATGCAAAAGGCAGGCATGCGTATTGCACTGCATGTATTTGATACACGAAGGGACAGGAATACTGTGAGGAAAATTATTTCGTCGCCAAAATTCTATGACTCCGATTTAATCATTGGCCCTGTTTATCAAGAAATTCAAAAGGACGTGGCAGAGGCAGCTAAGACATACCATATACCAATGGTGTCGCCATTTGAAATGTCTTCGGAGCAGATAAATGGCAATGGCTGTTTTTTCATGGTAAACCCGGGGAAAGATTATCTGGCGGAAAAAACGGCACAAATGATTTTTGATGATTTTCCGGGGTGTAATTTTATTTTATTGCGGAGTACGGACTATACGAATGTAGAAGACAATAAAATTGGTAATTTAGTGAGGAATAAATATCTGCAACAGGGTGTAAGCGACTCATTAACGGCGATTTCTTATAAAGATATAAATTTTGAAGCATCAGGTGTTGAGGGTTTGCGTGGAGCCATGTCATCAGAAAAAGAAAATCTGGTTTTTATTCCATCAACCGTTGAAGGCGAACTGAGTGTTACTATTTCAAACCTGAATAATCTCGCTAATGAATTTCCAATAACCCTTATTGCGCCTTTCGATTACCAGCAACGATACCCGAGCATTGATGTTGCTCAATATCATTACCTAAAAATGACATATGTTTATCCGTACTGGACTGATTATCAGAGCTATTCAACTTTGGGGTTGATTAAAGCTTTTAGACAAAATTTTGCTGTGGAGCCCGATAATTTTAGTTTTCATGGGTTCGATATAACCTTCTACTTTTTAAATGCTTTACGAAATTATGGTAACAATTTTTGCAATTGTATTCCCTTTTTACATTTGCCATTGTCGCAGGGAAGTTACCATTTTGAGCGATTATCTGCCAATGGTGGATTTACAAATCTTGGGGTATCTGTAATTTCATACCAGAAAGATTTTACCATAGTTCAGAAGAAAACATTAGGTAAGCCTAAACTGGGATATTAACCCTTATTGAAAGTAGGTTTTAAGCAAATATATTTGTAGGCACTTTCAGGAGTAAGGATTTTAAAGATTCGTAATATTGGGAGGTGGTAATTTTTGCAACAAATACCACCTTCTTTTTTTGTTTTTGCAGAGG
>PDWI01000470.1_pt1 | contig 80785 bp, 73 predicted proteins | sample 1430891 | NCBI WGS metagenome assembly PDWI01 (sample SAMN01162508, study PRJNA174530) | Oral metagenome, whole genome shotgun sequencing project. | biome: Marine environment; feature: Marine mammal; material: Swab sample of the gingival sulcus; isolation source: swab sample of gingival sulcus... | reverse complement strand
AAACTCCTCGGTGAAAGAATTGATGAGCCATTTCATGAGGCTGTCGTGGGTTTTGGGATTGGATTTCATTTTGTTGGCCCGTGTTCAAACGCGGCGGCGTTTTCCGCTTTGTCTGTTTCAATGCGGAGTTCAAAATCCGTGGTTGTCATTTTCACCTCCTTGTCTGCTCTATGAAATCGCCGGCAGTACCCATTTCGGTTTTTTTATGCGTGCCGGGTGTGTACATCGAAATCATATAAACCCAAATCCATCCGCGATCCTGTATACCGGCTTCATGAACAAGAACGGCGATAACAGACCGTTTGTCACGGCGGAAAATCATGTGGAATAACGCCTGAAATGTACGCAGAAACTCAGATGATGAAATGTTTTCTTGAAAAAACAGACTGGTAACCAAGCTATATTTTTTGATGGTCATGGTGCATCTGCTTTTCAAACACCTTTCTTGACAGTACCATTATTGGGTACCTTTGGTGTCATTGAATTCTTTTTCAGCACTTTCATGAAAGCTATATTGCGTCCATCACTTCGGCCCGCTCACCGCAGACGGTGCATCCCACGCCGCAGACCAGACCTGTCCCTGGTGGATATAATGGGCGCTGCCGTTCAGCAGCACAGCCCGGTCATTTCCGTCGGACCAGTCGTAATCGTTTTCTTCGGCTTTTTCTACGATCATCCGTTCCGGTCTGCCGATGCCGCTTCTGTCGATATCAAAGAGATAAAGACCGGTATGGGTCCAGGCGTACCGGGCGAACGGCTCGCCTTCATCCCAATGTTTCCCGTCCATGGTGCGGTCGTGCAGGCGGATGGGCAGGGCCAGACGGCCGCCTTCCCCATCCGCGTCCGGCAGCCAGGCCAGGGCGTGATGGTTCCATAGCGCATCGGAATCCGTTCCGCGTTTTCCGATGATGATATGATTCACTTCCGCAGGCGCAGCCGGATCGGAGACATCAAAGAGGCTCAGCTTCATGCCCTGGTACCAGGCGCCCCGCCCGCCGCCGAAATCGCTGGAGGTGGTATCCGGCACGGCGTCCTTGCCAATGCCCAGAACCAGATCGGCGGATACCGGGTGCAGGTAATCGGAATAGCCGGGGATATGCAGCTCACCCAGTATCCGGGGGGCTGCGGGATCGGACAGGTCAAAGACATACAGGGGGTCGGTCACCCGGAAGGTCACCAGATAGGCCCGGTCTCCTGTGTAGCGCACGGAATAAAGATTTTCGCCTTCTTCCCCGATATTGTCCACATGGCCCACTTCGGCCAGCGCACCGTCACCCTGGTCCTGGAGGATCGTCATGCGGGTGGTGGCGGTATTATTCCAGGAATCTCCCAGAGACATGGCCACGCGCAGGGAACCGTCATATTCGCTGAAACGGAAGGATCGCTTGTCCGCTTCCCATCCCAGATGGCCTTCCACCGTGCCTGAGGCCAGGTATTCCGGTCCATTGGCGGTGAGGGCAAAATAATGGATATCCGTGGTCACGGGCGGTGGCGCTATGCTGTCGGCGGCAGCGGCATCTGTGGAATCTTCCGCATCCATGAGTTTCAGGAAGGGACCGCGCATATAATCATATGAGGTGGTCGCCAGCCAGAGTCCTCCGGTGGACATATAGACCGTGTCACAGGAACCGGTGACCGTACGGGATATCCGGCGGGAGAGATGGACCAGGTCAATGGCGGTTACTGTCAGAAGGGTGGGATCCGGTTTGCGATCCACTTCGTAGTCGGGCAGAAAACAATCCGTCGGGTCCACCAGATCACCGGCCGGTTCGCCATTGATCCGCACATCCGGCAGCAGGTCTTCGGGAGCGGTTGCGGCCAGCACCTGTTCATTCCGTGCGATTTCCTTCGGGTCATCGCCGGCATAAGGATTCCAGTCCGCCGGCTGCGGGGTATAGCGGGTCACAAGATAAAGCATTTCATCCACCCGTCGGCTGGAAATCAGGCTGCCTTCGATTTCGATTCGATCCAGACGTTCGGCAGATTCCGGGTTTTCCACGTCGAACAGGGCAATTTCCACAGAAGCATCGGTCCAGCAGGATGGGCAGTACCACATGCCCCGGATATCCATTCCGCCGCCGCCCACGGTCACCAGCAGATCGTGTTCACCGTCGTCTCTATCCGTCAGCAGATACATGCCGGAAATACTGTTTTTCAGGTGGTCTACGGATATCCTGGCCAGTTCGGCAGCGCCGGCGGGATCATCGCTCAGCCGCATCACCCGGATGGCTTTTCCCGGTTCCGGATCAGATTCATACCGCGCGATCAGCGATCCGGACAATCCATCCACCGGTTCTTTATCCAGGCCCGGCGGGATGGCGCCGGGATCAATGGCCGCAGCAGTCGTGGAGACCGCCGTCAATGCAGGGGGAACGGAACGCACGTCTTTTCCGCCAGCGATATTGTCATAGGGAAAAGAACGGTCCGGGGGGGCGATATAGAGAATATCGCCATCGGTTTTTACCAGATCCGCCTCATCCACCCCCTTTTCCTGCAAATTCGTGCCGGATACAGACGGAGCCGATACGCTTCCTGCGCCAGCATCTGCCAGGTCGGAGGTTTCACCCATTGTATTTTTGCGCCAGCCGCCCTGTTTGTCGGCGGTGGATTTCAGGCCGCTTTTGAGATAATCGCCCAACTCGTCTCTGGACGCAAAGCTTTTCAGCGTCCGGGTCGCCGCAACCCCGGCGTCATTTCCCGATCCGGTATCGCTGGATTGCGTGCCGTCGGAGCTGTCTCCTCCTCCGCATGAACACAGGGCGAACAGCGCCGCTGTCATCAGTGCCGATACAATTTTTTGGCGGAACCCGTTGCCCGCCGCTGTCATTTGGTTTCTTCCGAAACAATTCATGATGGCCTCCCTGCGTTCAGATTTTTATCATCAGATTTTTATCAGAGGATCTGGCTCAAAAAAAGCCTGGTCCGGTCCTGGCCAGGATTGTCAAAGAATTGATCCGGCGCGCCTTCTTCCACAATAGCGCCATAATCCATGAAAATGACCCGGTCGGCCACTTCCTTGGCAAACCCCATTTCATGGGTGACCACGACCATGGTCATGCCTTCCCTGGCCAGGGCCTTCATGGCGTCGAGCACCTCGCCCACCATTTCCGGATCCAGGGCGGACGTGGGTTCATCAAAAAGCATGACTTTGGGGTTCATGGCCAGGGCCCGGGCGATGGCCACGCGCTGCTGCTGGCCGCCGGAAAGCTGATCCGGATACACGGCGGCCTTGTCCTGGATGCCGACTTTTTCCAGAAGGGCCATGGCGGTCCGGTCCGCCTCTTCCCTGCCGCGCTTGCGTACCACCCGCTGGGCCAGGGTCACGTTGTCCAGTACGGTTTTATGCGGAAATAGATTGAAGGCCTGGAATACCATACCCACTTCGGCCCGCACCTTGTTGATATCCGTTTTGGGATCCAGGATATCCACTCCGTCGATGAGGATATGGCCCCGCTGGGGCACCTCCAGATGATTCAGACACCGGATGAACGTGCTTTTCCCGGAGCCCGAAGGGCCAATGACCACCACCACTTCCCCTGCCTGGATACGGCAGTTCACATCCACCAGGGCCTTGATTTCATGGGGCGTGTAAAATGTCTTGTAGATATGCTTGACGTCGATCACTTGGTGGCCGTTCTCCTTTCAAGATACTGCACGAACATGGAAAGAGAAAAGGTGAGGAGCAGGTACAGGATGGCGCAGATAAACCAGAGTTCAAAGGGCTGGAGGCTCGTGGTCACCACTTCCCGGGTAGCTTTGGTCAGCTCACGGATGGCGATGAGCCCCAGAAGCGAGGAATCCTTTACCAGAGAAATGAACTGGCCGGCCAGCGGCGGCAGAATATGACGCATGGCCTGGGGCAGGATGATGTGGATCATGGTCTGCGCATAATTCATGCCCAGGGACCGGGCTGCCTCGGTCTGGCCCCGGTGAATGGACTGGATGCCCGCCCGGACCATTTCCGCCACATAGGCCCCGGTGAATACGGCCAGAGCCGCCACACCGAACCACAGGGGGGGCAGCTGCAGGCCCGTTTCCTGTTTGGCCAGGATATCGTTGACCAGGGTGCCCAGCACAAAATACCAGATAAAGATTTGCACCAGCAGGGGAGAGCCCCGGATGAGTTCGATATAGGTGATGGACGACCAGCGCAGCAGGGGATTTTCGGAAATCCGGGCGATGCCGGCGAACAGGCCGATGAGGATGCCGAAAAGAATGGCGGCGCAGCTCACCTTGAGCGTGAGAATCAGGCCTTGCAGCAGGATGCCGATTTTCCACTCCTGGTAAAACATCATGGGATCTCCAGCATATACGCTGTCGCCTTCATCCACTGTGATCTGGGCGTTTTGTGCGCGATAGGTTTCCTTTTCGCCTTCATATCCCCTGACAGTGATGGCGGTCGCGGTTCCCTCTGACTGAATGGATATCACATCGCCGTCGATTTCAGCCCGGATTTCCACTTTGTCATGAAAATAAAAATACTGGGGCACCCGATACCAGCGCCAGACGTAGTCGATCTGGTTCGTGGCGTAATACAGGGCGCCCACGCCAAGAACCAGCGCCAGCACGAAAGATGCGGCCCAGAAATACCAGGAACAAGGTTTTGCGTTTAAAACGGGAGAAAGAGAACTCATGATGGGGCCGCCGGAAAATGGGATGGATGGAAGGCCGCGCTGCCGTCCCGGCAGCGCGGCGGATGGAAAACGGACTATTTGGTGACGTTTTTATACCATTCCGTACTCTTGATCCATTTATTATAGATGCGGTCGTAACGGCCGTCGTTTTTCATCTGGCGCAGGAAATTATTGAGCCAGTTTATAAAATCCGGATCACCCTTGCGAACGCCCCAGGCCAGGGGCTCGTAGGTGAAGGGTTCGTCCAGAAAAACGGCCTTGCCTTTTCCCTGCTGCGCCATCATGACCACGCAGTTGGGCTGGTCGTAAACGTAGGCATCGGCCTTGCCGTTGATGACTTCCAGAAAGGCTTCGGTTTCGGTTTCAAAGGATTTATAGGTGCATTTGGGGATTTTGCGTTTCACGGCCTGTTCACCGGTGGTGCCCAGTTTGGAGGAGACAATGAATCTGGCGTTGTTCAGGTCTTTATAGGAAAGCACTTTGCCTTCGTGCTTTTTGTTCAGAATGATGGCCTGCCCCACAATGATATAGGGATCCGCGAAATTGATTTTCAGATTTCGTTCCTGGGTTACGGTCATGCCGCTCATGATGATATCGAATTTGTCCGTAATCAGGGAAGGAATGATGCCGTCAAAGGCCGTATTGACCGGCACGAATTTCACGCCCATGGCCTTGGCCATTTCCTTGGCCATATCAATATCGAATCCCACGAATTTTCCCTTGTTGTTCGTCATTTCAAAGGGCATGTAGCCGGCTTCAAATCCCACCCGGATCTCGCCATTTTGCAAAATTTTTTCCAGCGTGGAGCTTTTGGCCAGATTGATATCGGCGGCCAGCGCACTTCCGGAAATAAAAAGCAAAAGAGCCGTTGCCATTGCCAGGGATTTCAGAAGACCTTTGTACATTCTTTATTCCTCCTTGGAAAATTCAAGATGAAAAAAGGGTATAAAACGACCGGAAGGCGATGGACACACCGTCGGATTTCATTGTTCATGATCCCGTCTTATACCGCCGTTCTTTCAAATCTGTAAATCTTTTTTTCCTTGCGTCTTCCCGTTCCGGCCGCCGGCCGCTTGCTCCGAAAGGCCGGCTGTGGTAATGATTTCGGTCATATGCACGGTCCGGCCGGGGGAGGCGTTCCGTCCGGAGCATTACCGGTTCACCAGATTGGGGAGAACCAGAAAGGGAGAGTATTGATGAAGCCGATGACGATGAATCCGGAAGCCCTGCTGGCGCATCCGGCAGTGGAAGAGATGACCGAGATGCCGGGCAGGGAAATGCGCCTGCGCCGCCAATACCGCCCCCCCGCATGTCCTGTCTTTGACGGCGGCCCCACCTGTCTGGCGACGGAACCGGACTATGTCTTTACCATTGACCGGGAAGCCCGCCGCCGCCTGCCGGGCATTATCGGAAACCAGGTGCAGCGGGTCATTCTCCCGGGGGAAGCAGCCGGAAAGGCGGATGGCGCGGCCACCGGCAAAGAGTGCTGGGAAAAACTCCGTCATATCGGCGTGGTCTTTTCCGGCGGTCCTGCGCCGGGGGGGCATAATGTGATCGCCGGTATTTTTGACGCAGCCATGCGTGCCAATCCGGAGAACCGGGTTTCCGGTTTCCTGGTGGGACCAGACGGCATCATTGAGGGCAATATCATGCCGCTGGATGCCGAAACAGTGGGCAGGTTCCGCAATCTGGGCGGCTTCACCATGATCAGGACCGGCCGCACCAAGATTGATACCGATGAAAAAATGCGCATGTCCCGGGAGACCTGCCGCAAGCTGGGACTGGACGCCCTGGTGGTCATCGGCGGGGATGACTCCAATACCAACGCCGCCTTTCTGGCTCAGGAAATGATTGCCGACGGAATCCAGGTCATCGGGGTGCCGAAAACAATCGACGGCGATATTCAGGTCTCCGATGATAACGGCAGAACGCTTTGCGCCGTGTCTTTCGGATTCCACAGCGCGGCCCGGGCCTTCGCCCAGTCCGTGAGCAGCCTGTCCACGGACTGTTCCTCGGATATCAAATACTGGCATTTCTGCAAGGTCATGGGCCGGGTGGCCTCCCATCTGGCCCTGGAAGTGGGGTTACAGGCCCATCCCAATATGGTCTTTGTGGGTGAGGAGCTGGCGGATTATGTGGACGAAGCCCGCATGAAAAAAGCGGACAGCACCGGCATTACCGATTATACGGCCATCGGCATGACATTGCGGGGGCTCTCCCGGCGGATCTGCGACGGCATCGTGCGCCGGGCCGCCGCAGGGAAGAATTACGGCATCGTGGTCATTCCCGAGGGCGTGCTGGAATTCATTAACGAAATCCAGACCATCATCATTAAGCTCAATTCCATTATCGCGGAATACAATGCCGTTCATGACGGTAATTTTCATATTGACCTGCCCCGGCTGGAGGATAAACTGGAATACCTGCGCAAGATTTCCCAGCAGGCCCGGTTCGAGGATGTGATTTCCGTATGGAATACCCGTGATGACGACGTGTTTCGTGATATTCCCGCCTTTTTTCAGGAAGGGCTGCTTATGGAGCGCGACTCCCACGGCAATTTTCCTTTCTCCCAGGTCAAGACCGAGGATGTGCTCCTGGGGCTGGTAACGGAATATCTGAATCTGCTCAGGGACCGGGGGGAATACAAGCTCGGCATCGCCCCGGACTGGTACGCGGACACCATGGAAAGCGCCGGCCTGTCCCCCGGCTCCTACGGACCGGTCCTGTTCCGCAATTACGGCGGAGACGGCCATCTCCTGGTGAAAAACACCATCATTTCCGTGCGCACCCTGGCCAGAGCCCTGGCAGGCGCCGGTCTGTTGCGGGAAGGGGACGAAGTGCCGGCGGCGCTCATGAAAGTCTATCAGAAATCCGTTCCGGATCTGAAAACCCAGACCCATTTCTTCGGTTATGACGGCCGCGGGGCCGACCCCACCCGGTTTGACTGTGATTATACCTATAACCTGGGACTGACGGTCTTCAGCCTTATCGCGGGCGGGGCCACGGGGCAGATGGCCGCCATCCGGAACCTGGAACACGGTTTTTCCAGGTGGGAGCCCATCGGCATTCCCATCGCGCCTCTCATGCATCTGGAAGAGCGCAAAGGCAAACTGAACCTGGTCATCGAACGCAGTCTCGTGGAACTGGACTCCCCGGCTTTTCTCGTCTACCAGGCCAAACGCGAAGCCTGGCTCGCCGCCGAAGGCGGGGACCACGAAAAATACCGCCGGCCGTCGGTCTCCCGCCTGGATGCCGAAAGCGAGGCGGAACTGCCCATGACCCTGGCCCTGAACGCCCTGGGGTGTCCGGCCTGACAGCTGTGGGGCAAAGCGCATGAAGACGGCGCGGGACTATGAGCAGGAAGGATTTTTGCCGAACATTTACGAACCTGGAAGACGCGGAAATCTGTGTCAACTGTATTGCGGATCAGTGGAAGCGGTACATCGGCCGCTGGCTCTCATCCGCCCGGCGGGGAGAGCGGAGGGTCTTTAAAGGTGCGGGCCTTAAAGGCGGCGGCCTGGCTGCGGGATCTGATGGAACTGGTGGAAAGGCATATTCCCGGCGGATCATGTGACGCCTGATTCCGGCCTGGATCTGCCTGTTCCATATCGGGCAGGGACGAAAACCACGGGCCGGGGTCTCAAACCGGACCGAGACGGAACCCCAGAGGGGATCCCGAAAGGATTGATGATGAAGGGAATGACCGAAAACATGCGGAAAAAGAGTGGTTTGATGGGAAAAACGGGGATCATTCCGCCGGGTTCTGGGCGGAATCTGACAGCGGCCGTCATGGGGCTGGCCCTCATGGGGATGACCCTTGGGAGCTTCACCGGCTGCACCCTTCTGCGGGGCGGCGGACTGGCCTCTCCCACAGATGAAGAGGGCCGCGCGGCCCCGCGCTATGTGGATGTGTTCGACGACATCCTGATTCCCGGGGAACTGAGCGAAAATAACCGCAAGACCTATGTGGTGCAGGCCAATGATACCGCCGCAGGCATCCTGGCCTTCAGCGGCCGGGTGGACCGCAGTTCCCTGATCCTGTTTTTTAAGGAAAAGATGAGAGATGACGGATGGCAGCCGCTCGGTTCCCTGACCAGCAGCCGCACGATTCTTCTTTTCCAGAAGCAGAACCGCTATTGTGTGATCAATATTACGGAAGGTGATTTTTCCACGGATGTGGAAGTGGGCGTGGTCCCGACGGTGCCCGGTTCCACTCCATGAACCGGGAAATTTTTTCTCCCGCCGGCAATGTACCGGGCGCGGCTTCGTCCGCGCCCCCCGAATCCGCCGCAAAGCCGGGTGTGGAACAGAATTCGAAGAGATGCCCGGCCCATCTGCTCAATGGGAAGCGCATCGTTCTGGGCGTCTGCGGCGGCATTGCGGCCTATAAAAGCGCGGTTCTGCTGCGCCTGCTGGTCAAGGCCGGGGCGAACTGCCGGGTCATCATGACGCAAAACGCCAGGGAATTCGTGGGAGCCGCGACGTTTGCGGCTCTGTCGGGTTCACCCGTATATGATGAGATGTTCGGCGACCGGAACGCGGGTGCGGCCATCCGTCATATTGCCTGGGCCGAGGAGGCGGATGCCGTGATCGTGGCCCCGGCCACGGCCAATATAGCGGGAAAATTCGCGGGCGGCATTGCCGATGATGTCCTCTCCACCTTCCTGCTGGCCGCCACCTGCCCCATTCTGATCTGCCCGTCCATGAATACCAATATGCTGCTCAGTCCGCCGGTCCAGAGGAATCTGCAACAGCTGGAGAAAGACGGACATACTGTCCTGGCCCCGGTTTGCGGTGCCCTGGCCTGTGGCGCCAGCGGGGCCGGACGCCTTCCCGAACCCCATGAGATTGTGGATCGCCTGCTGTCCCGCCTGTCTCCATGTGATCTTGCCGGCCGTACCGTCCTGATCACGGCCGGTCCCACGCGGGAGGCCCTGGATCCGGTGCGGTTTATCACCAATCCGTCTTCCGGGAAAATGGGCTACGCCCTGGCAAGGGCCGCCGAACATCGGGGTGCACGGGTGCTTCTGGTATCCGGGCCTTCGGGCCTGGAAGTACCCCTGAACGTGGAGCGCATCATGGTTCAGACGGCAGCGGAAATGGCGGACGCAGTATTGAGCCGCCTTCCCGATGTTCACGCCCTGATCAAAAGCGCGGCCGTATCCGATTATCGGCCCGAAATCGTATCCGACCATAAAATCAAAAAAGCGGATGACGGGGAATGCCTGCGCCTGATCCGCACCATGGATATCCTCAAGGAAGCCGGCCGCCGGAAAACGGACCAGGTATTGGTGGGATTCGCCGCCGAAACACGGGATCTGGCCACCTACGCCAGGGGAAAGCTGCTCAGCAAAAATCTGGACATGATCGTGGGCAATCTGGTGGGGCATCCGGGTTCCGGGTTTGGCGCCGATACCAATGAAGTGGTGCTCTATCATGCCGACGGTCGGGTGGAACCCCTGCCATCCATGAGCAAGGATGCCGCAGCCCACGAGATCCTGGACCGGGTAAGCGCCATCATGCGTCGCCGCGGCGGCGGGGCGTCCGCCGCTGTATCCGATCACACGGGCAGCCGATGGAATCGCCAGTGAACGCCAGTGAACGTGAATCCGTGATTCCAGTTGGGGGCACCGGTGCTGTTGCGGCGTCTTCCCTGACGCCGCAACAGCGGGAAGGTCTCGGCCGCGTGGTCCGGGAAGCCCTGGCCGGATTGCAGCTGATGGCCGCCTGGGGCTGTCGGGGATTTGACGCTGATCCCGCGCTGACGGATCGCCTTGCCGCCCTGGCACGGATGACCGCAGCCGTGGAGGAGCGATCCCGGCCGCCTGCTCCCTCTTTGCGGGCAGCCCCGGCTTTACCGGCCGCCCCTCCTTCCACCATTGCCGCCGGTCCGGGGTGCCTTCCTCCGTGGAAATCCGAATCCCTTGACCTGATCCGGAGAGAATTGGGGGACTGCCGTCGGTGCGGACTGTGCGAAAATCGCGGGAATCTGCTGTTTGCAGCGGGATCTCCCCGCCCCCGGCTGCTGTTTGTGGCCGATGGTCCGGAAGAGGGGGATGACGCGGCGGGCCGGCTTTTTTCCGGAGAGGCCGGGGCCCTGCTTTCCCGCATGATCCGGGCCATGAATCTGCCCCTGGACCATACCGCCGTATGCACGGTGATCAAATGCCGCCCACCCGGCTCCCCGCCGCCGGGAAAGGACGAACTGGCCGCCTGCCGTCCCTTTCTGTTCCGCCAGATTGCGGCCATGGCCCCGGATTTTATCTGCGCCCTGGGAACCACCGCCGCCCGGACACTTCTGGATACGGATCAGGGTATCGCCGGGCTGCGCGGCCGTCTGCAGCACTGGGAGGGACGCATCGGCCTCATGCCCGTTTACCATCCCGCTTATCTGTTACGAAAACCATCCGCCAAAAAAACCGCCTGGCAGGATCTGAAACTGGTCATGGCCGCCATGGGGCGTCCGGTCAGATGACGGGTATTTTCCTCCGGATTATTCTGGTTCATGTGACACAATTATCCTGTCGGCAAGTTCATTGTCCGGCTTTTTTCGTATTGCATCCGCGTGGTGTTTGAGATGAAGCAGATTTTCAGTTTCTTCATAATTCTGCCTGAAGTTCTGACATTTAAAAGTCTCTTGATCTCAGCCGCCATTTCGTTGATTTTGCCTGAGAACAAAATATTTTTGAAGTGATTGAAATCCACTTTGTTACGATTTTTATTTGAAAGCGTCTCAAATGCCTTGTTTAAATTCTGTTTCGCATGTGTCCCGTCAATGGGAAAACGGCTTTCTTCTTGCATACGCCGGGTGCGGGATATATAGATGCTCTCAAGATAAATGCATTCGACGGCGGCATTCCCTGACGCTGTCCGGAAACGATCTCCCATGATGAACCGACTCAAGCTGGGCACCCAGCTCAATATCGCATTCGCGCTGGTGCTGTTTATCCCCATGGTGCTGGCAACGGGATTTTCCATCAATTATTACAGCCACAAAATCAGCCGCCAGGCCATTGACAATATCGCCTCCGATGCCCGCACGGCGGAGATCATCATGGAAAACCGGCAGGCCGGAATGGCGGCGGTGTCGTCCGGGCTGGCTTCTCAGAAGGGGCTGCCCCTTCTCATTGAATACAAGCTGGGCCGCAAGATCGGAATGGAATGGGCTCCCATATCAGATCAGAAAGATTTGGACATGATCTCGGTCATCTCTCCGGATTTCCTGGTGATCGCCCGCAGTCACGCCCCGGAGACCACGGGGGATGTCATTGCGGGGGGATCCCTTATCCACCGGGCCCTTGAAGGCCATCCGGCCTGGGGAATGGAAGTGCTGGACCGGGAATTCGCCCGCCGGGAAGGAATTCTCAGCCAAAAGGACGGCGCGACTACCAGTCTTTTGAGCATGACGGGCGCCTCTCCCGTATTTTCCGCGGGAAGCGGAGATGTGATCGCCGTGGTGGTGGTACGGCGTATCCTCAACTGGAACCCGGACCGCCTCCTTCGGCCGGTGGCCGGGCGCCTGGGGGTTCATGCGGCGCTCCTTGTCGGGGATACGGAAATCGGCCGGATCGCTTCCCCGCAGGCCGAGGGAGGTTATACGCCCCCTGCGCCGGCGGAATTAAGACAGGTCTATGGCCGGGGCAAACCGGTTCATATCGCCCGGATTGAACAGGACGGCGCCATATCCGGCATGCTCCCCGTCCTGGATGCCGATGCCCGGGCCGTCGGCATCCTGGTGATCCAGACGGGCGTGGAAAAATATCTGAAAACCCGGCAGGTCGCGGCCCTGATCCTGCTGGGGGTAGGCATTGCCGGGTTTATTCTGGCCCTGCTCATCAAAACCATTATCACCCGCCGCATCGTCATCCCGGTGGAGCGCCTGAAAACCGAGGCCAAAAAAATCGGAGGCGGAAATTATGGATCGCAGATCGTGGTGACGTCCGGTGATGAAATCGGAGAGTTGACCACCGCCTTCAATACCATGGTCGCCGATCTGGCGGAATATGACCGGCAGATCAAGGAATACAACCAGCAGCTTGAAAAACGGGTGGCCGAGCGTACGCAGGAACTCCAGGACGCCAATGAACAGCTCACTGAAGCCAACATGGTCCTGGAAGACACCCTGGAAACCCTGAACCCCGGCATTTCCCGCCTGATCAAAAGAAACCAGCAGCAGCTGGGCCTGGTTTTCGCCACCGAACTGGTGGCCGATATCTGCAATTATACCAAGCTGAACATGATACTGGGGGAAACCCTGATGGGAGAATTCATGAAAAAATTCTTCCGGGAAGGGCATAAACTCCTGGCCATGTACCGGGGGCTGTTTGATAAGACCGTCGGCGACCAGATCGTGGCTATTTTCGGCACCCCAAAGGACCAGAGCCCGGCCAGTGCCACCCATCCCGCAGATGCCGTGGCCTGCGCCCTCAGTCTGGTGGCGGCTGCCGATGATATCAACCGGCTCATGCAGCAGGCCATCCAGGATAATTATTCCGCCATCAAAAGCCGGTACGAAACCCTGAGCCGGGAAGATCAGGAAGGCGTGCGCATTGAGGATCTGCGCTTTCAGTGCCGGGTGGGCATCAATACTTCCAATCCGGGCAGCGACCGGGAAATCGACCGCATGCGCATGGTCATGATGGGCGCCGAAACCTGTGCCGATTACACGGCCCAGGGCGGCGCGGTTATTTATGCCTTCCGGGTGGAAAGCAACGGCGTCCCCGGTGAAATCCATATCGGGGAAAATACCCGGCGCCTGGTGGACCATGTGTTCCTCCTGGAAGATATGCTGGCCATCCGGCTCAAGGGGCTCGGCGCTCAGAACCGGTATCGGGTCACGGGCATCAAATCCGTGTTTGATACCGTGTATCCCAGAACCCGGCTGTATCTGAAATACCGGGACCACATACCGCGTCTGCTCATTTCCCTGATGGACGGCATCCGCATCGGCAAAATCCAGCTGCGGGAAGTGCGCAAGATCAATGAATTCATTGAGGTGGATATTCCGTATATGGAACATCTGGCCGGCTACAGCAACCGGGCCATGGGCCGTTCATTATTTGCCTGGGCCATGGCCGGCGAGATCGGCCTGCCCAGAAACCGGATCAACGCCCTGATCTTTGCCGCGCTCTGGCATGCGGCCGCCTCTCTGCCCGCGCCGAATATCGGGCAGATGACACCGTATGCGGTCTTCCGGAATATCCCCGAAGACATTGACACAAATCTGGTCACGGCCATTCTGACGGCGCTGGAAGATTCCGATGCCGCCCATACCCGGGGAGACGGCGCGAAGCCGGAAAAAGGCGCGGCCGGACGGATGGAAGCGGAGATCATTTCCATCTGCGCCCATTATGATGACGCCGCCTTTGACCGGACCCTTCTTCGCAGCCGGAAAAAGGAAACTCTTTCCGCCGTTGAGATCATTCGGAATATGCGGGAAACCATGGCCTTTTCTCCCTCGCTCATTGATGTTCTGGAGGGCCTCATGGTGGTCAGCGAAACAGGTGCGGCGGAAAAGGGAAAAGCGAAAGACATCCGTTTTGCGCCGGATCTTGGGGCGCTTCCCGAAGATATGGATCACCTGGTGCGCCTGCTCCGGGAACGCCTGACACCGGACCAGCGGCGGGATCTGGCGTCGGCGCTGGAGGTCGAAACGGCGGCGGATACGGAATAACGGGACAAATTGGCAGGCGGAAATCTCACCATCCCGTCCTCTTCCGGTCGAGATGAGGATATAAACCCCTTTGTTTCTGGAAAGGCAGCCACCGCCCTTCGGGCGGATCCCGTCATAATGAAACACGCAAGCGAATACCGGGATCCCACGATCTCCCGCAAACTGGTGAAGCTGATCAAGGCGCGGGCCAAAAGGCCGGTCCGGCTGATGGAAGTCTGCGGCACCCATACCATGTCCATTTTCCGGAGCGGCATCCGTTCCCTGCTGCCCGAGACCGTGTCCCTGGTATCCGGGCCGGGATGTCCGGTCTGCGTGACGGACCAGAGCGAAATTGACGCCTTCATCCGCCTGGCGCGGGAAGAAGATGTCATCCTCGCCACTTTCGGCGATCTCATGCGGGTGCCGGGATCGGATTCTTCCCTGCAAAAGGAGCGGGCCGCCGGGCGGGACGTCCGCATGGTCTATTCCACCGGCGACGCCCTGGAACTGGCGAGGACGCATCCGGACAGACGGGTGGTCTTTCTCGGCGTGGGATTTGAAACCACGGCGCCCACCGTGGCTGCCGCCGTACTGATGGCGGCCGGGGAGGGGCTGGAAAATTTTTCCGTGTTTTCGGCCCATAAACTGGTCATCCCGGCCCTGTTCTTCCTGGCCGGTATGCCGGATATCCGCATCGACGGATTCCTGCTGCCGGGCCATGTATCCGTCATCATCGGTCTGGATGCCTACCGGCCCTTTCACCAGGCCAGCGGACTGCCCTGCATCGTGGCCGGATTTGAATCCAGTGATATCCTGGGCGCCGTGGCCGGGCTGCTGGATGCCATCTCCACCGGAAAACCGGTTCTGGCCAACGCCTATCCCCGCGCTGTCACGGCGGAAGGCAACGCCAGGGCCATGGCGCTTCTGGACAAGGTCTTCCGCCCGGCGGACGCGGTCTGGCGGGGCATGGGAATGATTTCCCAAAGCGGACTGGTCATCCGGGACGAATACGCGGCCCATGACGCATCCAGAATATTTGATATCCGGCTGGAGGCGGCTGCGGAACCAAAGGGGTGCAAATGCGGGGCGGTCATTACCGGCCGTATCACGCCGCCGGACTGCACTCTGTTCAAGAAACGCTGCACACCGGCAACGCCTGTGGGACCGTGCATGGTGAGTTCGGAAGGCACCTGCGCGGCGTATTATCGTTTTTGTTCATAATAAAACGAAGTTTGATGGGGCAATCAAGGAAATTGCTAAAGACTATGGATTCGTTACTAATGGGTTAGGGGGCATCTAAAATAATATTTTTGAATAAAGGAGTTGTAATGAGTATTAAATATACAGCAATTATAACAAAGGATGATGATTGGTGGCTCGGTTGAATTGAAGAAATACCGGGCGCAAATGCTCAGGAAAGGACAAAGGAGGAATTAATAATCAGTTTAAAGAAGGCAGCAAAAGACATCATTGAACTTCGCCGACAGCAGGCGATAAGCGAGATGAAAAACGATTTCGAAGAGATTGCATTGGCAATATGAAAAGAAATAAATTAATACGCCATCTTTCAGAAAATGGCTGTGAGTTTTTACGTGAAGGTTCTTGGCACTCAATATGAAGAAATATTAATCTTGGAAATATGACTGCTATTCCCCGGCATAGTGAGATAAAAGAATTCATGGTACAAAGAATCTGCAAAGATCTTGGTATAGAAAAGCCGTAACGCCAACAAAAAAGGGGTAACCCGGCGCTCAACCGGATCGCAGGGGTTTCCGCTTCGCTATATCTGAAATTGATAAATATAACTCAGGTGGCCCCATCATTCGTCCATGCCTAAACGCAAATTTTAGAATCACCATTCGTATATCGAATTTTGCAAGCACCGTTTAGGTGCTATTTGGTTCCATATCTACCGGTTGCAAGGACTCTGTTTTTCCGATGAATACCGATTCAAAGAATGCATATATCACCCTGGATCACGGCGCCGGCGGCAAAATCGCCCACGAGCTGATTTCAAAAATTCTGCTGCCCCTGTTCGACAACCCGGTGCTTTCCCGCCTGGATGACGGGGCCGTGCTGGAAGCCGGTCCCGGCCGGGTGGCCTTTTCCACAGATACCTTTGTGGTCTCGCCCCTGTTTTTTCCCGGCGGGAATATCGGGGATCTGGCCGTGAACGGCACGGTGAACGACGTGGCCATGTGCGGCGCTGTCCCTTTGGCCCTCTCCTGCGGTCTGGTTGTGGAAGAAGGTTTTCCCATGGCGGATTTTGAAAGGATCCTCAACAGCATGGCCGCTGCGGCCCGAACCGCCGGGGTCTCCATCGTGACCGGGGATACCAAGGTGGTGCCCGGGGGCGCGGCCGACGGGATTTTCATCAATACCTCGGGCCTGGGACGGATCCCTGAGGGCGTCACCGTCTCTGCAGCGCGGGCTGCTGCTGGCGACAGGGTCATTCTCTCCGGCACCATGGCCGACCACGGCATGACCATATTGACCCGGAGAGAAGGGCTGCAATTCGATTCACCCATCCAGAGCGATTCGGCGGCCCTGAACCATCTCACTGCGGCCCTGATCCGGGATGTGGGTGATGATGTGCATGTGCTGCGTGATCCCACGCGGGGCGGGGTGGGCACCACATTGAACGAAATTGCGGAAATCGCAGGTGCCGGCATCCGGATTTACGAGGAGCGCCTGCCCGTGCATCCCTCCGTGGCCGGGGTATGCGAACTGTTGGGATTCGACCCCCTGTATGTGGCCAATGAAGGGAAAATGCTGGTCTTCGTGCCGGAAAACCAGGCGGACAGGGTTCTGGAGATTCTCAAGGCCGATCCCCTGGGAACGGATGCCTGCGTCATCGGCGAGGTCGTAACAGAGCATCCGGGCCGGGTATTCATGCAGACCCTGATCGGCGGTACACGGGTTGTGGACATGCTCACCGGAGAGCAATTGCCCCGCATCTGCTGACTTCGTCCGCCGTTTTTTCAGAGCGCCTGATTCGTTTCGGCATACCTTCTTTCAAATTGGAAAAAAAAGGTGAACCATGGCTGTCGACCTGCGAAAAATCCCCCTGTTTTCTTGTCTGAATAGCGAAGAGCTGAAGGCGCTGGAGAAGGTATGCGTCATCCGTAAGGTGCCCCGCAATACCATTTTGTTCAGCGAAGGAGATATTTCCGATTCCTTTTACGTCGTCATGGAAGGCCGCGTCACCGTTTGCCGCAGTGACGAGGACGGCCGGGAGGTGATCCTGAGCATCCTCGGTCCCGGCGAATATTTCGGAGAAATGGCCCTGATGGATGGCGAACCCCGCTCCGCCTGCATCATGACCAAGATCGCCACCCGCCTGCTCGTCATTTCCCGGAAGGATTTTCATGTTCTTCTGGACGAACACCCGGAGCTGATGTTCAGCCTGCTCGTCGGCCTTCAGAAACGCCTGCGCGAAGCCAACCGGATCATTGAATCCCTGGCCTTAAGGGATGTGTATGGGCGGGTGGCCCGCCTGCTCATCAACCTGGCCGGGGGCAATGCCGGGGACGAAGAGGACACGGTCAGGGAACGCCTTACCCATCAGGAAATCGCCAATATGGTCGGCGCCTCCCGCGAAATGGTCAGCCGGGTTTTGAAGGATCTGAGCAATGACGGCTATATCCGCATCGAAAAAAAACGCATCACCATTCTCACGCCTCTGCCCTATGCGCGGTAATCCGGCCCCGCCCTTGTCGCCGGATTTGCCCGCCGTCCCGTCTTTTTCCGGGGAACCGCCGGAGATTCTTTATCTGGATGAGCATATCATGGCGGTCAATCCGGTGAACCTCACGGAGGATATCCCCATTGATCCCGATAAAATTGAAGCGCTTATGTGCGCCGGGAAATGATCCGGCGGGAAATCATACGGGCGCCCTGCCCGGAACATGATTTTTCTTGACAGAAGAGAGGTGGGCGACATATATGTCAAAAGTTTTGTCAAAATGGGCCGCGGGATGGCCGGATTTCGGATTTTCCCGGAGCGGTCCGAAAGCGACTGAAAGTAAGGAACAGCGATTCGCTCACCGCGTCTCCGGCGCCCCCCTCATCCCCGTGAGCGGGGGCGCCGGAGTTTTTATCCGCCTGATGTCATCGGCATGGAATTATCGAATATGATACTCAATCCCATCGCCCGGGAACTCAACGCCGTCATCAAAAACGCCAATCCGTATCTGATGGAGATGCTCTCCAAAACGGGCCGGCGCCTTTTCATGCCCAAGGGGATTTTGGCCCAGAGCGCCGAGGCAAGGGAACGGGCAAGGCCGGAGTTCAACGCCACCATCGGCATTGCCACCGAAGAACAGGACATCATGTGCCTGGCCGCTGTCATGGACAATCTGGGCCATGCCTTCACGGCAAAAGAGGTTCTGCCCTATGCGCCGCCTTATGGCATCCCCGAGCTGCGAAGGGCGTGGCGGACGGCCATGACGGAAAAAAATCCGGGCCTGGCCGGAAAGGCCGTGAGCCTGCCCGTGGTGACCAACGGGATTACCCATGGCATCAGCGTGTTTGCCGATATGTTCCTGGATCCTGATGATGTGGTGCTGTTTCCGGACAAGATGTGGGGCAATAATAAACTGATCATGTCCGTCAGGGGCGATGCGGTGATCCGCAATTACGCCATGTTCAATGAAGCCGGCGGGTTTCATCTCGACGCATTTTACGAATGCATCCGCGCGGAGGCGGAAAATAATTATAAGGTCGTGGTATTTCTTAATTTTCCCAATAATCCCACGGGCTATACCATCACGGAAGCCGAAGCCGACCGCATCTGCGGGATCCTGCAGGAAATCGCGGAAAACAAAACCAATGTGATCGCGGTCATGGACGACGCCTATTTCGGCCTGCGCTATGAAGATGCCGCCATAAAGGAATCCATGTTCGCCCGCCTCTGTGATCTGCATCCCCGGCTTCTGGCCGTCAAGCTGGACGGCGCCACCAAGGAAATGTTTGTCTGGGGCCTCCGCGTGGGGTTTGTCACTTACGGCGTTCCCCTGCTTCGGGGGCGTCACGAAGACTTGTACGGGGCCCTGGAGAAAAAGACCGCCGGCAATATCCGCGGCACCGTGTCCAACGTCAGCCGGGTGAGCCAGGCCATTGTTCTCAACGCCATGACCTCCCCGGATTTCGCGCGCCAGCGCCAGGAAAAATTGGCGGTTCTGCGGGCCAGGGCCGCCGCTGCGAAAAGGGGGGCCGCAGATTCCCGGTATGCGGACGCCTGGACGGTGTATCCCTTTAATTCCGGCTATTTCATGTGCATCCGCCTCAAAAATCTGGAGGCCGAATCCCTGCGTCGTCATCTGCTGGATACCTATGGCGTGGGCCTGATCGCCTCAAGAAAACACGATTTACGCATTGCCTTTTCCTGCGTGGATGAAGAACGGATCGCGCCGCTGTTCGATCTGATTTATCAAGGCGTCACCGAGTTGAAAAAGGCGGCTGGATAAGCGGCCGGCGGCAGCGGGGGGACCGATGAGGATTCCATTTTTCCGCCGTTCTGATACCCTGTCCCACGTGGGGCGGTGGACTTTTTATTTCGTGATTATCGGCGTGATCGCCGGGCTCGGCTCTATTTGTTTCCATTATCTGTGCCAGCTCGGCATTCATTTTTTCATGGACGGAATGGCAGGGTTTCGTCCCCCGGCTCCCGCAGGGGAGCACCACCTGCTGACCCCGACGGCCACCCCCTTCCGCCCCTGGGTTCTCTTCCTTCTGCCCGCTCTGGGCGGCATCCTGTCCGGCGTTTTGGTCTATACTTTCGCGCCCGAGGCCGAAGGCCATGGAACGGATGCCGCCATTGACGCCTATCATAATAAAGGCGGATTCATCCGGGGGCGGGTTCCCATTATCAAGACCATCGCCTCCACCATCACCCTGGCCACCGGGGGCTCGGGGGGAAGAGAAGGCCCCATCGCCCAGATCGGCGCGGGATTCGGTTCCTTTCTGGCCACCCGCCTGGGCCTGTCTGACCGGGACCGGCGGATCATGATGGCCGCCGGTGTGGGCGCCGGCGTGGGCGCCATCTTCCGAGCGCCCCTGGCCGGGGCTCTGTTCGCAGCCGAGGTCTTGTACCGGGATCCGGAATTCGAGTCCGATGTCATTATACCCGCCGGTATTTCCTCGGTGGTTTCCTATTGCATCTTTTGCCTCGCCTTTGGCTGGGGATCTCTGTTTGAGGCCCCGGCGTATGATATCACCAATCCCCTCGCCCTTGCGCCCTTTATCGTGCTGGCCTTTGTGGTGGTAATCTTCGGGGCGTTTTACGTCAGATCCTTTTACGGCGTCACCCGTCTGTTTGAGCAGCTTCCGGTTCCCAACCAGATCAAACCCATGATCGGCGGGCTGTTTACCGGCGCCATCGGGCTGTATTTTCCGTATACCCTGGCCTTTGGCTATGGCTGGATTCAGAATATCCTGACAACCGATGCCCTTATCACCGGCACGGGCTACTGGTTTCTGCTGACCCTGACCGTTGGAAAGATATTGACCACATCCTTTTCCATCGGTTCCGGCGGCAGCGGGGGTGTTTTTGGTCCTTCGGTGGTCATCGGAGGCGCATTGGGAGGGCTGGTGGGAAAGGCCTTTCACGAACTGCTCCCCGGCATTGTGGCCGAGCCGGGCGCCTTTGTCATCGTAGGTATGGCCGGATTTTTCACGGCGGTATCCAATACCCCCATTTCTACCATCATTTTTGTCAGCGAGATGACGGATTCCTACCACCTGCTCATGCCGAGCCTGCTGGTCTGCGCGGTGGCCTACCTGCTCAGCGGCCGCTTCACAATTTTCGAGAACCAGGTGAAAAGCAAACTGGAATCCGGCGCCCATGCCGGTGAATTTTTCGTGGATATCCTTCAGGCCATCCGGGTGAGGGATCTGGAGCACCTGATCAAGGAAGTACGCCTGATTCCGGAAACAATGAGTTTTCGCGAGTTCAAGACGTTTTTCGCGGAGACCAAACAGCATTATTTTCCGGTGATGAATGAAGAACACCGTCTGAGCGGCATTTTTTCCAGCACGGATATCCGCAGCGTCCTGTTTTCCGAGGGACTGGGACACCTCGTACTCATGAAAGATATCGCCACCACATCCATTATCGTGACCCACCCCGGAGAAGACCTGAATACGGTCCTGAAAAAATTCACCATCCGCAATATCGACAGCCTGCCCGTGGTGAGAACGGATGATTCCGGCATTCTCGTGGGAATGCTCAACCGCCGGGAAGTGATCGGGTTTTATAACGAGAAGGTGCAGCAGATGCGCGGACGGCTGTCCGGATGAGATCCCGGCTCCGATAAAGGTCTGGCGGTGAAAAACGGCTCATCAGGATAGATTGGTAAACAGGTGCCTGATATGTTCTTTGATATCCATTTCCTTATTGGTGAAGCGAACCCCCACCTCATATCCGCCGGCTTCGGGAAAAACACAGCAGCGCATTACCCGCGCCTTGATGCGCGGCATGCGTTTCTTGCTTCCGGTGATCAGCTCCAGTTCGCCGCTTGTACCGATCTTCATGGGCGTACCCACTTCCAGACGGGCCCCCTTGGTGCTGATATCCACTGATGTGAAGGGAATTTTGCCGCCGCCATCCTTTTCTTCATGAAAAACGCCCTTAACCGCCATCTTTATCCGGATATGACTTCGTCGCTCCGTCAGTCCCCGCAACTGCCGGATAAATACGCTCATTTCGTCGGACTGCCCGGTCAGTTTCAGAAAGACGGAGGAAAAAATTTCGGCATAGGAAGCGTTCTGATGGACGATCCGGTCTATTTCCTCCATGGTTCGGGTCGTCTCTTTCAGCCCTTCCACCTGCTTTTCCATCTCATGGACGATGGTATCGATTTTTTCCCCCACATTATTGCTGTGTTTTTTTGTGGCGGTAAAGGCTTCGCGGGTTTCTTCGAGCATGCTGTCGCCCGCGTTAATCTCTTCGACGGTTTCTTCAATCAGCTTCTGGGTCTCCATGGCGGCATCCGCCGAACGGCGGGCCAGATTCCGGACTTCTCCCGCCACCACGGCAAATCCGGCCCCGCTTTCTCCGGCGCGGGCGGCTTCCACGGCGGCGTTCAGCGCCAGCAGATTGGTCTGAAAGGAGATTTCATTGATGGTCTGAATAATCTGGCCGATCTGTTCGCCCCGGGCCTTGATGCTGGCCATGGCATCGGCGGTTTTCTGCATGAAGCTGCTGAGCCGCTTGATATGCTCATACACCTCATAGCGGGCCTGCTGGGCGGCCAGTGTATGCTCCCGGTTGTTTTTCGTCAGCTCGGATACATGCTCCAAGGATGAATTGGCCTGGGAAACGCCTGCGGCCTGTTCCGCCGCGCCTTCGGCCAGCTGCTGGCTGCCGGCGGAAATTTCGGCGGAAATGGCCGCTACATTATTGGACGACTCGTACAGGCTCTTTGAAATGCGGTAAATCACCCCGATCACCTTTTTCTGAATCAGAAAATAGATGCATATCACCACAATCAGAATGACGCCCACCGAAGCGGAAAGGATCTTGTTTTTTTCCCGGTCCACCTGTTCCTCAATCTGACGAATATGGTCATTGAACGTATTTCTCACAACCGTGGGGAGGGCTTCAATACGGGATTTGATGGCCTCCCGTTCCTTTGCCGTGCTGTCAATTTCTTCCTGAAACGTGGCGGCTTCCCTTCCCTGCCCCTGTTTCCGGTAAATTTCGCCATACATCCCGGATAACCGTTCCACCCGGGAAATAAGTTCTCTCACCCTCTGCGGAAGCTCCTCTCCCGATGTCTTCTGATCGCGAAGTTCGCGCAGATGCAGGGTCAGTTCCTTTTCGATCTTGCGGGCCTCGGAGAACATATCCGGTTTATAGCTGACCGACAGATTATATGCCGATGTCATCTTCTTGAACCGGTCCTGTATTTTCTGGTTCAACTCGGTGGTGGTTAACGCAAGATCACGAAATTCCGGTAATTTTTCCTGCAATTCATGCATAAGGGAATAGGCGAACCACATGGAACCGATATATCCAAGAACCAGAAAGGCTATGCTTAGCCAGATTCTGATGGAAAGCCGCAGTGAAGAACCCATTATCGCGCGCTCCTTGAACCGATTGAACCGAACGGGTTTGGCTGTCTGAAATTCGGGCACGTTTTGGACGATATCATGCAGTGATAATTTTTTTGATTCCTATCCGTCAAGTCATTTATCATATCTCATTGCCGGAAAACCGGAACGTGCGGCGTTGCATAAAAGCGCTCCGGCGGTTTCGGGATAATTCGAGATATGAACGGCGTTTATTTTTTTACAAGGAGTTGACAAAGTGATAATATCCTTTTATAACGGCGGATAATGAATATTCGCGGCGCCATCAGACCTCACATGCGCCGGAGAGAATATGGGATGGGCCTTTGTCAGGCTTTTCCCCATTCGCAGGCAGGAAGTATCAGGGCAACTTCAAACTTTATTGAGGAGGTAGCATGTCTGGACACGGAAAACTCGGTAATCCGGCTGTAGTCGGACTGGCAGGTTTCGGCGGCACAACCCTCTTGCTTCAGATCCACAATCTGGATCTTTGCGGCACAGGGGTGGTTTTCTGCATGGCGCTGGCATTCGGCGGGGTAGCCCAGCTGATCGCGGGATACCAGGAGTTCCGCGTGGGCAATAATTTCGGGTTCAGCGCATTCGTCAGCTATGGCGCGTTCTGGATCGCCCTGGCGATGATCTGGCTGGTCATGGATTTGCAGGCGGCCGGCGTTCCCTGGGTGGCGAAACACCTGAAAATCACCGCCAAGGATCTCGGTTTTTTCCTCCTCTGTTATACCTTTTATACCGCCATTCTCTGGGTGGCCGCTCTCCGGATTCACGGCATGATGGCCTTTACGTTCACCACCCTGCTCATCGGCTTTGTCGGGCTGGATCTGGTTTTTCTGGCCGGCGCCAAGGGACTGCTCGCCATTACCGCCCTGGATCTCGTGGTCTGTGCCCTGTCCGCCTGGTATATGATGGCGCATGTCATCTACCTGGATACCTTTGGCAAGGATATCCTGCCGGTATTCCAGCCCTGGCTCAAGCCGGCGGAATAATATGTTCCGGGATATTTTTTTCATCCGGCGCACCTTTCCGACTGAAAGACTGCCTGAAAACAGGCGAAACCGGCCTGATGAATATTCATCGCGCCGGCTTTTCATTTCCAGCGGCGGGACTTGCACGGGAAAACGGTGCTCCGCCGGCCGGTGTTTCCCGGGCCTTCCGCACCGGGTTCCGATATTTTCCATGCGAAGGAAGAGCCATGAAGCCAAGACGTTCCATTCTTTCCGTACCGGGCCATGTAAAAAAAATGCATGTGAAATCGTCTGCGGGCGACGCTGATATCATCATGCTGGACCTGGAAGACAGCGTGCCGGTGGATGCCAAACAAGAGGCCCGGCGGACGGTTATTTCGTCTATCCGGGAAATTGACTGGGGCGGACGCGCCATAAGCGTTCGCATCAACAGCCTGGATACCCCTTTCGCCTGGCGGGATCTTACGGAAGTGGCCCGCGAAGTCGGAACCCGCGTCGACAGCATTGTGGTGCCCAAGGTAAATCATCCCGGCGATATCCATTTCGTGGACCGCCTTCTCGACGGCATTGAGCTGGAAACTCGTCCGTCCCGGCCGCTTACGGTGGAGGCTTCCATTGAGACGGCGGAAGGCCTTAAAGCCGCTCCGGAAATCGCGTCCGCGTCCGGCCGCCTGATTTCCCTGGTATTCGGGATCGCGGATTATTCCGCGTCGGTCGGGGCCCGGCTGGTTTCCATTTCCGGGCACGGGGAAAAGGAGGAAGAGATCTATCCCGGTCATCGCTGGCATTTCCCCCTTAGCCGAATGATCATGGCGGCAAAGGCCAGCGGTCTTCTGGCCATTGATGCGCCCTTTGGTAATTTTCGGGATGACGAGGGGCTCCGCCGGAACGCGGCCATGGCCTGCGCTATCGGATGCGACGGGAAATGGGCTATTCATCCGGCCCAGACCGCCGGCATTAACGAAATTTTTTCTCCTTCGCCGGAGGATATCGAACGGGCCCGGAAGGTATTGGCCGCCGCGGACGCGGCTCTCGACGCCGGCCGCGGCGCCGTGGCCGTGGACGGGCGGATGGTGGACCAGGCAACGGTGCGTCTGGCCGCCCAGCTCGTGGCAAAGGCCCGGCACCTGGGAATGATATGACCTGAAAAAACCATGATTCCGGGGATTTGGACACCGGGGTTTCCGAAGAACTGACATGCAAATGGAGGAAGAGATGAACAGAAACAACGAAAGCAAACGACGTACTCCGTTCGGGAATACGGGGTTTTTGGCGCTGATCACGCTGATCGGTACAGGACTGGCGGCCCCCCTGCTTCCGGCCGCAAGCGCGGCGGATGACGGAAAGGTGCTGACCATTTCCACAACGACCAGCACCCAGGCATCGGGTCTTCTGGATATCCTCCTGCCCGCCTTCAAAAAGGATACCGGGATTGATGTCAAGGTCATTGCCAAGGGGACCGGCGCCGCCATCCGGGATGGAATGGACGGCAATGTGGACCTGATTTTTGTTCATGCCCGCGGGCGGGAAGAGGAATTCGTGGCCGGGGGATTCGGCACAAAGCGTTACGCGGTCATGCATAATGATTTCATCCTTTTGGGACCGGCCAGGGATCCTGCGGGCATCAAGGGAATGACGGATGCCGCCGCTGCCTTGAAAAAGATTGCCGCCGCCGGCGTTGTTTTCATTTCACGGGGGGATGATTCCGGCACCCATACCAAGGAACAGGCCCTGTGGAAAGCCTCGGGCGTGGCCATGGAAGAAACGGAAACCACCATCACCAAAAAGGGGAAGAAAAAGACCATCCGCTTTGCGCGGCCTTCGGGCGGCTGGTATCTTTCCATCGGGCAGGGCATGGGCAAGGCCCTGAACATGGCCGATGAAAAACAGGCCTATCTTCTGGCGGACCGGGGCACCTATCTGAAATATGCCTTCGGCCGCAAGGAAGGGCTCGGCCTTGTGGTGCTCGGCGAAGGAGATCCGGCCCTGTTCAATCCCTATGGGGTGATCCCGGTGAATCCGGAGCGGTTTCCTCATGTGAAGGCCGGTCTGGCCAAAACATTCGCCGAGTGGATCACGGCGGCTCCGGCCCAGAAACTGATCGCGGATTATCGGCTTGCGGGCCGCCCCCTGTTTTATCCGGACGCAGTGCCGACCCCGTAAGTCCGGCGTTTCCGGTGAATCGGGTCTTGCAATGAACCCGCCGGAACAGCGGACGTTCCCGGCCGGATAAACCGCCCCCCGCTGTTCCGGTCCGTCCTGTCCGGCCGGAGGAACAGCGGGGGCGGGATGGGTTTTTCCGAGCTGATTTTATGATTTTTTTTTATGACAGCCTGCGGTCGGCCGCCGGGCTCATCCTGCATCTGGATCCGGAACTGTTTCGGATCGTTCTGTTTTCCCTCTCCGTTTCCCTGTCTTCCACCCTTATCGCTTCCCTTGCGGGAATTCCGGCCGGATTCCTGATCGGTGTCACCCGGTTTCGGGGCCGCCGCATTCTTCTCACCCTGCTCAATTCGCTGCTGGCCCTTCCCACCGTGGTGATCGGGCTGGGGGCGTATACCTTTCTGTCCCGCCGGGGGCTTTTGGGCGCGTGGGGGCTGCTCTATTCCCGCGAGGCCATTATCATCGGGCAGGTCATTCTCATCACGCCCCTGGTGACGGCCCTGATGATATCCGCCGTGAGCCGGATTGATTCCCGGTACCGCGATACGGCCCGGACCCTTGGCGCCGGCCCGTGGATGACGGCCTGGACCATGCTGCAAGAGGCCCGCTACGCCGTGGTGTCCGTGGTGGTCACCGCCTTTGGCCGGGTGATTTCTGAAATCGGGATCAGCATGATGCTGGGCGGCAACGCCCGCGGTTTCACCCGGACCATGACCACGGCCATGGCCCTGGAATACGACAAAGGGGAGTTTGTCCTGGCCCTGTCCCTGGGGCTGATCCTCATGGGGGTGAGCCTGGGCGTCAATGCGGTTTTTCATTTTCTCCAGGGAGAGACGGCGGGTGGAGACGGAACGGACGGGCCGAAAAAGGAGGGCGTCCGTGAACCTCTATGAACTGGATCATATCACCCAGCGCTATGACGGCCGCCTGGTGCTGAATATCCCCCGCCTGTCCCTGGAAAGGGGCCGGGTGCATGCCCTGATGGGGCCCAACGGTGCCGGCAAAAGCACGCTGCTGGCGCTTCTGGCCTTTCTGCGCCCCCCCGCTTCGGGCCGGCTCACCTTTGGCGGAATTCCCGCCGGGGGAGATCCCTCCTCCCTGCTGGCGCTGCGCCGCCGGGTGGTTCTCGTGGATCAGTTCCCGGTCATGTTTTCCGCCAGTGTGTATGCCAATGTCGGCTATGGCCTGCGGGCCAGGAAAATCCCGGCCGGACGGAGAAGACAGCGGATCATGGAAGCCCTGGATCGGGTGGGAATGGCGGAATTCGCCGCCCGGCGGGCTACCGGCCTTTCCGGCGGAGAGACGCGGCGGGTGGCCATCGCCCGGGCCATTGCATGTGCGCCGGAAGCCCTTCTGCTGGACGAACCCGCCGCCGGCGTGGACGCGGCCCGGCAGATACAGCTCGAATCCCTGATCCGGGAGCTGGGGGAAGAACGGAATATCACCTTTGTGGTCGCCACCCATAACCGGGCCCAGGCCTTTCGGATCTCTTCTTCCCACTACCATTTATTTCGCGGCTGTCTTCAGGAATTTCCCGGAGACAATATCTATCCCGCATCCCTTGTCGGCGCCGGAAAGACCTGGTCCGTCCGGATCGCCGGGCTGCCCGATCTTCCGCTGGCGGGGCCGGCGGGCGGAGAAGAGCGTATCCTGGTCCGCATCGACCCGGACGCCCTGGTTCCGGCACCCCGTGAATCCGGCACCGAAACAGGCATTTCGGGGGATGTGCGGATTCCGGGTACGGTCGTCCGCGTCACCATGGGACGAGAACGGGTCCGCCTTCTGGTGGAGGCCGGGGTTCCCCTGACAGCGCGTTTTTCCCTGTCCGCATTCCGGGGTTCGCCCGTTTATCCCGGGGACGCCGTGGAACTGTGCTGTCCGCCCGCCGCCCTGTCCATTCTTCCCGGGGAAGACCCGGAGGCGGCTTCGGAACAGGCTCCTGCGTCAGGGGCGACTGAGCGATTCTTATCTTAAAATTGGAACGTTGGAGAAAGTGGCTGTCTTCGACTGCTTCACCTGTTCCGATCTTCCGCCTTATTTTGATGTGCAGCGATCCTGGAATGAATCCTGTCGCCGCACTCTGTTGAGATCCCTCCAAATCAAAAAAATTTTCGAGGGGCTGCTCCGCAGCCCCTGCCAGCCGGAAAGACGCCTCCGGCCTCTCTCCGCTCCGCTCGTCCCTCGCTCCGCTCCGTTACGGCGCGGAGGCTCCCCGCCTGCCGGGCCCGGCCTGCCGAACCTGCTGACCTATGGGAAGCACGAGCCGGAACCCGTCATTGTGGTTCCGGATGGACGGGCTGTAGTAGTAGCGGTCGGCAGACCGGCAGTCCCTGGCGCCGTAGTCCCAGCCGCCGCCGCGCACAACCCGGTACGAGCCCGTGCCAACACCTTCAGGGTCAACCACAGCACCATCAGGATAATCTCCATACAAGTCCTGGCACCACTCCCAGACATTGCCGATCATGTCATACAGCCCCCAGGCGTTGGGTTCTTTTTGTCCCACAGGATGGGTCGTGCGGTTACTGTTTTCATCATACCATCCGATCCGGTCAAGATTCGGATCCACGCCTATTAAGTTCGTAATTTCGCCGTTGTAAAAAGCGGTGGTGGTCCCGGCGCGGCAGGCGTATTCCCATTCCGCTTCCGTGGGCAGGCGAAAGCGGATATCCCTGCCCTGCTGGTTCAGCTTTTTGATGAGTTCCTGCGCGTCATTCCAGGAAACCCGCTCCACCGGGCAATCCAGGCCGCCATTTTTGAAATGGCTCGGATTGCTTCCCATGACCGCTTCCCACTGCGCCTGGGTCACTGCCGTGGTCTGCATCCAGAAGCCCTTACTGATCTTCACCTTGTGCTGCGGGCCTTCGTCACCCCAGCGCCCCGGCTCATTATCCGGGCTGCCCATCCGGAACGAACCCGGCGGGATCCAGGCGAATTTCATGCCCGGAAGTGGTCCATCCTTGATCTGACCGGGGGATAACGCCGCTGCCTCTTTGATCTTCGCCGCCGGTTTTATCTGCACAGCGTCCGAAGAATCCCGTTCCGAAGGGAGGGAAGAAAAACGATCTGGCATGATAAATTCAAGGGCACGGACAAGACCGGCAAACCCTTCTTCGTATGAAGAAGTGAAATCCGCCCAATGAATTTCCTTCAGGACTTCATTATTAGGGCAGCATTGATCCAGCCGGGCCGGCAGCAGGAAAATCTCGTCCGGGGGAACTTCCTCATAGACTTCCAGAGCGGTTTTGAGTTCGCGCTGCACAAAGCCCGTCTTGCTCAGGCTGACGGAAGACAGCAGGGCCAGAAAGCACCGGCTGTTTTTAATGTTGCGACGGATTTCCCGAGGCCAGGCTTGCCCCGGAATCAGGTCCATCTTGTCCATCCAGACCTGAAAACCCTTTGCTTTCAGGTCCGTATAAATCCGGCGTGCCATCTCCACGTCCTCGTGAGCGTAGGAAATGAATATTTTTTCGCGGGGCTTTGTCATGAGCGGGGCTTTCTGAATTGATCCAATCATCTCACCCGGCAAGCGTTCCGCCGGATCGGCTGCTTCCGGCTCCGGCAGGGGAACATCGTCAGACAAAACACACGGGGACGGCAGCAGATCGTCTCTGGGCGCATCTTCGGGTTCCGATGAATCCTGTGATGAAAATAATGAAGGAAAAGCGGCGCGGATGAGATCCGCCGGGATGAGGTATGCAGCGGTTTTTTCATCGCGTTTGGTGATGCCGACCGCAATGCCGACGACTTCCATTCCGTCCTGGCGCCACACCGGCGCACCGCTATATCCGAACGTGACGGCGCGGCTTGTCAGGCAGTGGTCCATCTGCCAGAAGCCGCTGGTGATCGGTCCGACGATCCTGCCTTCGGCCCATTCGATTTCGACATCCGGAAACCCGCCGATTCTGACAGCCAGACCGGTCAGATCTTCCGTCCCGGTGGAAAATCGACAGGGAGAAAGGCCCGGCGGCACGGCATCATACGGATCAATTTTCAGCAGACACAAGTCTTTTGGGCTTTTGTAATCCGGTGTTTTCGCGACGGGACGGAAGGGACCGATCCTAGCGGTTCTGGGTGCAGCGTCTCCGGAAAAAGGGAAAGCCACATTCACAGGATCTCTCGGAGATTTGATCAACTCCTCGACCACATGGTGGCAGGTCAAGACCCGAAGCGGCCCCACAAGAACCCCGGTTCCTTCGGGCTGCTCCTCGGCGTTCAGAATGCGGGCAATGGGCAGGTTTGCGGGCATGGGAAAATACCGGACGCGCCTATTTGCCGTTCGGCGCCGGGTTTGTCCACTTCAACGCCACTTTAAACGAGGCTTCACTGTCCGCCGAAATCATAAAGGCCCCGGCCTTTGCGGAAAATTTCACCCCGAATTCCAGACCGATTTCATCCGGAGAGTTCATGCCCTGCAAAGATCTCAACACCGCATCCGCCGCCGGGCGAATGCTCCGGATGGCCTCTTCAAATTTCCGGGGCGGTTTTTCCTCTTCATCCGTATCGCGATCTCCCCTGCCGCCCCGGCTTATCCGCTGCATACCGCCGTTATCGTCTTCATCGTCCTTGACTTCAATCAGCATGACAAGGCCGTCTCCGGTTTCCAGTTTTTCGCAGCGGGACATGACAAACCTCCTTTGGCAAAAATCAGTGCGCGGAAAAATGGCCGTTCATCCGGTGAGCGGCCGCTTCAAAAAAGCATCCCCTCCCCTACTTCTTCACGATCACCCAAATCGCATGGAGCAGCCCCGGCAGATAGCCGAACAGGGTCAGAAGGATGTTCAGCCAGAAGTGCAGGCCAAGGCCCACCTCAAAGAACACACCCACAGGCGGGATGATCAGGGATAGCACAATCCGGATAAAATCGCCAAAGCCAGTGTCTTCATCACCCATTTTCGCCTCCTTTTTCCTGATTTTCGTTTTTCCCATTGCCGCGAACACATGGCGGCAGGTCAAGATCAGCATACGGATCCATTTTATTCCGGCCGTTTCATCCGGTGCGTCCCCATTGCGAAATTCCGCAAAAATACGGGGATAATGCATGTCTCTGGCGCTGTCCGCGTCCGTCATTTGGCGCGGCGCCTGCCCACCGGCGCCGCGTACACGGTAAATTCCTCATCGCCGTCGATCTCCAGCAGTTCATCGCAGGCACGCTGGTCGTAAGCGGCAATGGCGCAGGTTCCCAGCCCCATGGCCGCGCAGGCCAGATACAGATTCTGGCAGACGTGGCCGGCGTCCAGGGCCAGCACCTTATGCGCGGCCAGGCCATAGCGCCATTCCATGCGCTCCGGAATGACACTCCAGAAAAAGGTGACGGCCGCTCCCGCCACAAAGCGCTGGCGCAGGCAGGCAATGGCAGCGGCCGAAGCCATATCCGGATTCGCCCGCACAAGGGCCAGCTCGCGATCAAAGGGGAGATAACGGTATACGCCCGGATCCAGGGACGCCACGTTTTGCACGGCAAGATAGGTTTCAAACGCATGACGCGCCCCGGCGGAGGGTACAGTACGCAGGGCCGTGGACGGCCCCAGGGTCCGCCGCACTCCCTGGGTGGCCCATAAGAGCGCGGCCAGCTCTTCCAGCGTCAGGGGCGCGGGAGAATACCGGCGCACGCTTTCACGTTCCAGGATGGCCTGGCCCAGAGGCATGGCCGCCAGATGTTCGAGCGCAGCCGCGCCGGGCGGCAAGGCCGCGCGCGGTTCGTCTCCGCAGGGCTTTTGCAGCGGCGGCGCCGGGCGGCCCTGGTGCTGGGACGTCCGGGTGAAGTCCACACGTTCCCGTATGAAGTCGGTCAGCAGAAAACGATGCAGTTCAAACAGACGCTCGTCCATGGGATCTCCCGGCGAGGAGCAGGCCCCCGCAATGCCTGTAAAAAAAACATCGGCAGCAGGGCCGGACCAAGGCCGCCGCACGAAGACGGTCCTCAAAATCAGAACCTTCTCCATGGACAGCCACGGATTTACCCCACTGCCGAATGAAACCGAAGGAAAGATAGTACCAGGATGGCTCCCTTCGGTATGCAATTTCCTGAATGCGCGCTGAACGCCGCCATGCGCGATGAAAGAAGACATCGCAGCATGGCGGCAGGGCCGAAAACAAGAACCGGAATTACATCATTCCGCCCATTCCGCCCATTCCGCCCATTCCGCCGCCGCCCATGGGAGGCACATCAGCGCCGCCCTTTTCCTCGGGCTTTTCAGCGATCATGGCTTCGGTGGTCAACATCAGGGAGGCCACGGAGCCCGCGTTCTGCAGGGCAAAGCGGGTCACCTTGGTCGGATCAATAACGCCGGCGGCGATCAGATCTTCGTAGACATCGGTCGCGGCGTTATATCCATGGGATCCGGAGGCGTTTTTCACCTTGTCGATCACAACGGAGCCTTCCAGACCAGCATTATTGGCAATCTGCCGCAGGGGCTCTTCCATGGCGCGCATAATCACCTTGCGCCCAAGATCCTCCTCGGCTGTCATATCCAGTTTATCCAGGGCCGCCAGGCAACGAACCAGGGCCACGCCGCCGCCGGGAACAATGCCTTCTTCCACCGCAGCGCGGGTCGCGTTCAGGGCGTCTTCCACACGGGCTTTCTTTTCCTTCATTTCGGTCTCGGTGGCGGCCCCTACATTGATCACGGCCACGCCGCCAATGAGTTTGGCCAGGCGTTCCTGCAATTTTTCCCGGTCGTAGTCAGAGGTGGTTTCCTCAATCTGGGCGCGGATCATTTTCACGCGGGCTTCTAGATTTTCCCGGGAACCGGCGCCATCCACGATGGTGGTATTGTCCTTGTCAATGGTTACGCGCTTGGCGCGGCCCAGTTCATTGACGGAAATACTTTCCAGCTTGGTGCCCATGTCTTCGGAAACGACCTGGCCACCGGTGAGAGTGGCGATGTCTTCCAGCATGGCCTTTCTTCTGTCGCCGAAACCGGGGGCTTTAACGGCCGCCACCTGAAGGGTGCCGCGCAGCTTGTTCACCACAAGGGTGGCCAGGGCCTCGCCGTCCACATCCTCGGCCACGATCATGAGCGGTTTGCCCATTTTGGCGACCTGTTCCAGAACCGGCAGCAGGTCTTTCATATTGCTGATCTTTTTCTCATTAATAAGGATAAACGGATCATCCAGGGAGGCGGTCATCTTTTCGGAATCCGTCACAAAATAAGGAGACAGATACCCACGATCAAACTGCATGCCTTCCACAACGTCCAGGGTGGTTTCCATGGACTTGGCTTCTTCCACGGTGATCACGCCTTCTTTTCCCACCTTGTCCATGGCTTCGGCAATGATATTGCCGATGGTGGCGTCATTATTAGCGGAAATGGTGCCGACCTGGGCAATTTCGCGCTGATCCTTGGTTTCCTTGCTCAGGCTGCGCAGTTCATCCACGGCGGCGGCGATGGATTTGTCAATACCGCGCTTGATGGACATGGGATTATTGCCGGCGGCCACCAGCTTCTGCCCTTCTTCATAGATAGCGCGGGCCAGGATTGTGGCGGTGGTGGTGCCGTCTCCGGCCATGTCAGATGTTTTGGAAGCCACTTCCTTGACCATCTGGGCACCCATATTCTCAAACTTGTCTTCCAGCTCGATTTCCTTGGCGACGGTCACGCCGTCCTTGGTCACTGTGGGGGATCCCCAGGATTTGTCAATCACAACATTGCGGCCCTTGGGGCCAAGGGTCACCACAACGGCATCGGCGAGCGTGGACACGCCCTTGAGCATGGCTTCGCGGGCTTTCATATCGTATTTGATCAATTTAGCCATTTGACTGTATTCTCCTCAATATCTGAATTAATAAAATAATTTAGAATGAAAATCTTTTTATGGCGTCCGCCATTGACCTGCGCCGGAGCAGCAGACCAGCACCGGAAAACGCCCCGGCCCCTTACCGCTGAACGGGCCGTTTGACGGATTATCCCTCAATGATGCCCAGGACATCGTCTTCGCGCATGATCAGGAAGTCCTCGCCGTCTACCTTTACTTCGGTGCCGGAGTATTTTCCGAACAGAATACGATCCCCCTCTTTTAATTCCAGGGGAGTTTTTTTGCCGTCATCGGCCACCTTTCCGGCTCCCACGGCTTTCACCACGCCTTCTGCCGGTTTTTCCTTGGCGGTATCCGGAATAATGATACCGCCCCTGGTGGTGGTTTCTTCTTCAACGCGTTTGACGAGAATACGATCCTGCAAGGGTTTGAGTTTCATCGTTCAATGCTCTCCTTTTCGGGTTTCATGTTCTGCCTGTTTTTGCCGGCCAGACCATTGCCGCCGGTATTGATTTCAATCCCGAACGGCATCGGGTCCGCCGTATCAATAATAAAAAAAAGCTCCGCTAAAAAAAGCTCCGTTTACACAAAGTCCCTGCCTGCACCGCCCCGAAAGCGGATTAAGGCCTGCTCCATTCATCGCCGAGACCGCCTGACGCCGGTCAGGCGAAATCATAATCACCTGCTTTGCGCTGTAAAGGCGGAAAATGCTTTTCTGCGGATTTCTTTCCGGAAGGAAAAATCAAGTATCCGCGTTTCCGGAAGAAACGGTTCCGGACGCCCCGTCCGGACTCTTCTGGGCCCCATCGGTTCCGCCGGCCGCGTCTTTCCCGGCATCGCCTGTTTTTTCCGCAGGACTGCCGGCGGATTTTTTATCCGCGTAATCCGTCACATACCAGCCGGTTCCCTTGAGGTGAAACGCGGAATGGGAAATCAGCTTCGTCAGCCTGCCGCCGCATTCGGAACAAACGGAGAGGGGCGGATCGGAAAACCGCTGAAGGGCCTCTTCTGTACGGGCGCAGTCTTCGCACTGGTATTCGTAAATCGGCATTTGAAAACCTCCTGAACTTCGTTCCTTCTGTAAGTATCTGACGTACAGGGATAAACCGGATGGGAGACCGCATCCGCAATGCGCTTCGCATGCCATTTAAAAGTCTCTTTCCCCGGAATCCTGAGCGCTGTTTTGGCGGGGGAGTGACGCTTCCTTCCCCCGAAAGCAAAGGTAATATAGAGCGGCTTTGACGCATGTCAAGGAGAGGCGCCACAGTTTTTTCACGGGAAAAAGCAGGATCAGCGCCAGGTTTCCAGCAGATTGTCCGTATGCTGAAAATGACGGAGAACCGGCGCCAGTCCCGGGACAGGGCGAGGAGATAAAATTTCGTGCGTGCGCCTGTGAACCCGTTTCTCCTCCTCGACGCGCTCTTCCGGCCCGGCGTCAAAGTATTGGAGGAACCGGGAAAACCGGACAATATGAATCAGCTCATGCACCGTCACGTAGAGCATGAACGGAAAGAGAGAAATTCCGTCCAGACCGGCGATCAAGGGCAAAATGGCATGATCCTGCAGGCAGATGGCATAAAAATCATATAATGCCGAACCAAGGGAACTGCCCCTCCGTTTGGCCTCATACCGGATCACCTGGGCAAAGGGGCCAAAAACAATCTCATCGGGCGTCAGGCAGTCCAGCGTGCGGATATCGTAACGGAAGCGGCCCCACTGAGCGGCCGACATCTTGTAAAATTCGCAGACCAGTTCTTCGGACAGGGAAACGGCGTCATTGACGATTTTTAATTCCTCCGGGGAAAAGCGGGGGAGGAATGAGGGATCCGGGCCCGCCATCAGATTTTCCACTGGCAGATTTTCCACTGGCAGATTTTCCACCGGCAGATTTTCCGCCAGATTCGGGAAAGAAGGAAGAAAAACATGGACCTCGGCATCATTTGGTGCTAACATTCTCTGGATTGGTCATGACAGACCAGTTAAGCGGAATGCAGGAATACAGCAGGGAATCAGCGGAGGCTCTGCGCCATTCACGGAATCCCTGTTTTTACAAGTTCTCATACTTTTTCCAATAATTCTATGCGGGGGAGGTGATCGGTTGGGCAGCGTAATCAAAAAGCGTCGCAAGAAAATGAGACGCCATAAACATCGCAAACTGCTGGCGCGCACGCGGCATCAGCGCAGAAAACGCTAAGCGGTTTTCCATCTCTTGCACCCGCCTCATTCCCCGGGAGCGCCTCGCTGCCCGGGGATGCCGGCCGGACTTTCGTTTCTATGGCCGTTCTATGGATGGGGCTCCGCCGGAGTCCCCCTGTAATTCTTGATATACCGCATCAGGTCCGAATCCGTGGAAAGCACCACAGCCGTATGATCTTCAAATGAATTGCCGTAGATTTCCATGGTTTTCAGGAACGAATAAAAATCCGGGTCTTTCCCGAAAGCAGCCGCATAGACGGCCGTCGCTTCGGCATCAGCCCGGCCCTTGATTTCCTGGGCTTTCTGATACGCCTGAGACTCGATTTCCTTGAGCTTCCATTCTTTTTCACCGGTGATCTTATTGGCCTCGCCGCGCCCCTCGCTCCGGAATTTTTCCGCGATCTGCCGGCGCTCGGCAATCATCCGGTTGTACACGGATTCCCGCACCTGGTCTTCATAATTGATGCGCTTGATCTTCACATCCACCAGTTCAATGCCGAATTCCGTAATTTTCGGCTGGGACTGTTCCTGGATCTGGCTGGTAATTTTTTCCCGGCCTTTTTCAATGGTAAACTGCACCCATTCACCCCAGTTTTCCTCCTCGCCGTCCCTGCCTTTCGAAGAATATTCGTCATAAAACTGCAGGGTCCGGTTACTTTTGCGCACCGCTTCAATAAGGCTGTTGGAGGTGATGGCGTTCCGCACGGCCGGATCAATGATATCATCCAGTTTCCGGTTGCCCAATACCTCGCAGTCCTCCTTGCTCAGACCGGGACGGCCGATGGTGCGCATGAACTTGTCCGCGTTCACGATCTTCCAGCGGGCGAATGTATCCACCCATATATAGGTTTTGTCCTTGGTATTGATGGGGTCGGGATTCCCACCCCACTGGAGCAGATGTCTGGGCAGATAATTGGCCTTCTGCAAAAACGGAATCTTGAATTTCAGCCCGGGATTTTTGACCGGCGGGCCGATGATCCTGCCGAACTGGGTGATCACCACCTGCTCCGTTTCCGTCACCACGTAACAGGCGTTCCATGCCACGGGCAGCAGCAGGGCGATCAGCGCGATGAGCATATGCGGCCTCATTTTGCCACCTCCATATCCGCTGTATTCAAATTCAGGAGCGGCAGAAGACTGCGCTGGGTTTCATCCAGGATGATTTTTTTCTCCAGCCGGGGCAGCATTTTCTTCATGGTCTCCAGGTACAGCCGGCGCTGGGTGACATCCGCCGCCTTGGCATACTCGGCATAGACGGACAAAAACCGGTCCGCGTCACCCCGCGCCCGGTTGACCCGGTCCACGGCATATCCCTCGGCCGCCTTGATGGTCCGTTCTGCCTGTCCCTGGGCCGCCGGAATCACGGTATTGTATTCTTCCCTGGCCCGGTAGATCATCTGCTCCTTTTCCTGCACCGCCTGGTTTACCTCGTTAAAGAACGGCTGTACCTTGACGGGCACATTGGTCCGTTTCATTTCCACGGTCACCACATAAATCCCCGTCTCGGCCTTATCCAGTTCCTCCTGCAGAAGATCCTTGGCCTCCAGGGCGATTTCATCACGGTTGGAAATCACCTCGTCAATGCTGCGGTCTCCGATAACAAGGCGCATGGTGGCCTCGGACATATCCCGAAGCAATGTCTGCACGTCCTTTACCTTGAACAGAAAATCATACGCGGAGGCAGGATCATCATCCTTGATCCGGTACTGTACGATCCAGGGCACCACCGCCACGTTGAGATCGCCGGTGAGCATCAGGGTGGGATTATTGGTGGCGGTTCCCGACCGTGCCGACAGAGATGCGGTGAATTCCTCCGTCTCCACCCGACGGGCGTTGACCCGGTACACTTTTTCAATACCGGCGGGCAGTTTAAAATGCAGGCCCGGCGGCTCATTGCGGACAAATTTGCCGAAACGAAGCACCACCCCCAATTCATTGGGCTGGATGCTGTACACCATGGAAGTCCCCACCACGATCACTGTCAGCAGCACCACCATCACGGAGCCGCCCGGAAATTTCATTTCATTGAATTTTTTCAAAAAATCATCCAGTTGCGGCGGGCCCCCGCGCCGCTGCTGTTCCTGTTGTGCCTTGAGACGCTCCCAATCCCAGCTCATGCATGCAATCCTGACTACGGAAGGGTTTCATCAAAGGGCATCCGGATCCGTTTCCCCGGATACCGCCGAATTCATAATTTCATGTAAACAGGTTTTAAAGTTGTCAAAATTAGGATACGTTTTCCTTCAAGTCAAGAAAAACCGCGGAAGATCCGGCGCCGGAATACCGGGCCGGCGGGAAGGACATCAGATGGCGCGACATCCAGAAACGGGAAAGCCCCTGCATCCCGCCTATCTCAAACCCGCCCGTTTCACGCCGGTGGGAAGCGTACTCGCCGAAATTCTCGAATCCTGCCGCAAATCCGGCGGCGGAGACCTGGAAGATATTCTGTCGGCCTGGGAAGCGATCTGCGGCCCGGCCATTGCCGCAAACACCCGGCCGGAGTCCCTGCGGAAAAAGACCCTGACCGTGCATACCACCGGGTCGGTCTGGATCCAGCAGCTGGCTTTTCTGAAACAGGATCTGATCTGCAATATCAACGGCCGTCTGGAAAGAAACGCGGTCTCGGATGTCCGGTTCCGTGTGGGGCCGGTATGAACGGGGAATTGCCGGGCCGGGAAATTACCGAGGACACGGCGCTGGGCGGCCGCATCCGGGTGCGCCAGTTCAGATCCGGCTACCGGTTTTCCATTGACGCGGTCCTTCTGGCCCACGAGGCGGCCCGGCGGCCGGGGGAATCTGTGGTGGACCTGGGAACCGGCTGCGGTATCATTTCCCTGATCATCGGATATCTGCGGCCGCAACGGCGCATCTGCGGGGTGGAATATGATACCGGATCCGTCCGGCTGGCGCGGGAAAATATCAAATCCAATCAGATGGCAGACCGGATCACCATCCTGGAAGGGGACATCCGCCGCCTGCGCCGCCAGGATCTGGGACCGGATATGACGCCGGATCTGCTGGTATCCAATCCGCCTTTTCGTCCGGTCAACGCCGGGCGGATCAATCCGGATACCCGCCGGGCAGCGGCCCGCCACGAATTGACCCTGACCCTGGCGGATCTCGCGGCGGCGGCCCGCCGGCTGCTCAATAAAAACGGCCGCTTTCTCGTCATCTATCCGGCCTGGCGCTGCGCCGAACTGCTCGCGGCTTTATCGAACCAGGATCTCGCCCCCAAGCGCCTGCGGCCCGTGTACAGCCGGCCGGAAGCCAGGGACGCCCGCCTCCTTCTGGTGGAAGCAGTCCGGTCCGGCCGGCCGGGGCTGGAATTTCTCCGTCCGCTATATCTTCATGAGGGGCGGACCCCGGACGAAACGGGTAAAAACGGACGACCGGACTATTCCGCCGAGGTCGCCCGCATGCTGGAACCGGCCCGGGAAGCAGAATCCGCCGGTTTGAGATGATGCAGAACCAGGCCGGTGATGACCTTGGGATAAAAATAGGTGGATTTCCGGGGCATGACGAGCCCGGCGGCGGCGACTTCCCGGACGTGAGACATGGGGGTGGGCCGCAGCAGAAACGCAGCGTCGAATTCCCCGGCCAGAGAGCGGTCTACGGCGCCGGCCGGATCGGTGGTATAGGCGATGATCTCCTCGTTATCCAGCCGCGCCGCATCAAATCCCATGAGATCCATCAAAATGAGCCGCGTCATCACACTGACATCCAGCCTGTGGACCGCCGCCGGCAATTCGCTTCCGAAACGGTCCGCCATTACGCCGGGTTTCAGGGAAAGACGCAATAATTTTTTCCGCCTGGACAGAACGGCTCCGATAACCGGTCCGCCGGCTGCGTTCCCGTTTTCCATGCCCTCCAGAAAAGCCGCGCGGCCATGGGTATCCGCCGGATATTCCTTTACGTCAAAACAGTCCGGGGCCTGGCCCAAAAAACGGGAAACAGCGTCCTCGGGCACCGTCCGCAGCAGCCGGTGGGCCGGCAGAATCATCATGCCGGGGTCTTCCATTCCGGTCAGGTGCATGAGCACGAAATTGACCGGATGATCCGCCGGCAGTCCGCCTGCCGCTTCCGTCACCTCATCCCGAAAGGCCAGGGCCGTTTCATAGCGGTGGTGGCCGTCGGCGATATAAATACATTTTTCGGTGAAGACCTTTTGTAACCTGCGGCACCGGGCGGTGTCCGTGATCTCCCAGAAGCGCTGGCGGTGGCCGTCCATATCCGTAAATTCCATTATCGGCGGCGTTTCGGCCGACCATTTCGCCAGGCGGCCCGTCATATTTTCCTCATCGGAAAACATGGAAAAAATCGGGCTGAAATTGGCGTGGCATTCCCGCATCAGCCGCAAGCGGTCCGCCTTGACCCGGGAAAAGGTCTTTTCGTGGGGCAGGACCACCCCGTTTTCAAAGGGCTCCAGGCGCACAGCGGCCAGAAGACCATGACGCTCGTATGCATGGCCGCCGGCCTCAAACCCGGTGGCGTTCAGATAAAAGCGGGGCGCGGCATCCCGGACAAGTATGCCCGTGCGGCGCCAATGGTCATACAGATTTCCGGCCCGGGTGTATTGATTTTCGTCTTGCGTATCATCGGCTGCCGGGCGGGAAAGAATGAGGCGGATGATATTATGCGGATGCCGCTGATGAAACGCTTCCTGACGTTCGGGCGAAATCACGTCATAGGGCGGCGTGGTCAGATCCGCGATATCTGCGTTTAATCGCGCATGGTATCGAATACCCCGGAAGGGGATGATCTCGGCCATTTGAATTCGGTCTCCTGCAGGATGTTTTCCCCATAACGCCAGACACAGCCGGAATTGACCGGCCATCTGCGAATGACGGCTGCGGAAAAAGACCCCGAACCCGCTATTTCGCCGCCGGGAACCGGGGAACGGAAAATTTGGTGCCGGTGATAATCGAATCCGCTGTGCTTTTCAAGGGATATTCCGATTTTGGTTGACAGTAAGGGGCAAACCGACTAATAAACGTCTCCGGTCTTGAGCCGGAGAGGTGGCCGAGTGGCTGAAGGCCCCGCTCTCGAAAAGCGGTATCCTGGCAAAACCGGGATCGTGGGTTCGAATCCCACCCTCTCCGCCAGGTCTTATCCCCGGCCGGCCCGTTGAAAATCTGGCCCCCTGAAAATCTGGAGAGATGACCGAGCTGGCTGAAGGTGCACGACTGGAAATCGTGTGTGCTGTTTATAGCGGCACCGAGGGTTCGAATCCCTCTCTCTCCGCCATTTTCCATTCCATCCGACGTGCAATGATCCGGCGTGTTCTGCTTTCCGTCTTTTCTGCGATTTTCCCGTTCGCGATTTTTTCAGGCGATGCGGCGGAATATGCCGGTTTTCTTTTTTTCCGGGCGTCCCATCCGGCGGTTTCTCCGGCGGTCCCGCTGATGTCCGGCTGATCCGGTGACCGCCATGGGCTATCTCGTTCTCGCACGGAAATATCGCCCCCAGACCTTTGAAGACGTGGTGGGGCAGGCCCACGTCACCCGGACCCTGGCCAACGCCATCCGGGCCGGCCGTCTGGCCCACGCCATTCTCTTCTGCGGCCCCCGGGGCACCGGAAAAACCACCACGGCCCGCATCCTGGCCAAGGCAGCCAATTGCGCGGCCGGCCCCACCGATATCCCCTGCAATGCATGTGGTTCCTGCTGCGATATCACCGCCGGCACTGCGGCGGATGTCCACGAAATCGACGGAGCCTCCAATAACGGGGTGGACCATATCCGGGATCTCAGAGACCATGTCCGGTATATGCCCGTGGCGGGCCGGTACAAGATTTATATCATTGATGAAGTCCATATGCTCAGCACGGCAGCCTTCAACGCCCTGCTGAAAACCCTGGAAGAGCCCCCGGCCCACGTTCTCTTTTTCCTTGCCACCACCGAACCCCGCAAACTGCCGGTCACCATTCTGTCCCGCTGTCAGCGCCATGATCTGCGCCGGGTTTCCACCCGGGATCTGGTGCATCATTTTCAGCGGCTGTGCGCGGCGGAAGGGGTGTGCCTGCCTGCGGCGGGCATCCATGCCATTGCGCGGGAAGCCGCCGGATCCGTGCGCGACGGCCTCAGCCTTCTGGATCAGGTCATCGGCGCCATGGCCGGGAACGCCGGTCCCGGGTCTTCCCCGCCCGAAATCACGCACCAGGAAATCCTGGATCTTCTGGGCGTGGCCGGACGGGAAGCCGTGGCGGCCCTGGCTACGGCGGTCCTGACCTCGGACGCCCCGGCTGCGCTCTCGCTGATTGACCGGTTTTATACCGGGGGCATGGATCTCAAGACCATTTACAGCGACCTTGTGACGCACCTGCGGAACCTGCTGGTGCTGGCCTCCACAGGCGGTCCCGGTCAGCTGGTGGATGCGTCCCCGGAAGAGCAGGAAGAAATGATGCGCCAGGCCGGCACCGTTTCCATATCCGATCTGATGCAGCTTTTAGACATCCTTCTGAAGGAAGAACAGACACTGGGGACGGCATCCCGGCCCCGTATCGCCATGGAACTGATCCTGCTCCGGCTGTTCCAGATCCGGCCGACGCTGCCCATGGAAGACCTGATCCGGGGAATGGAAAACCTGGCGGCCGGATTACCGGTTCCGCCGCGACGGCCGGAATCCCGGCGCGTCCATCCGGAAACACCGGCGGCGCTCCCGCTGGCCAGCCCCGATCCGGGGATGGAAATCCGGGAGCCGAAAGCCGCCGCCCCCGCTCCGCCGCCGTCTCCGCCGGTTTCTCCAATGCCCGCGCCGAAGCCGGCGGCGTCATCTGCGGCCGGAGCCGGCGGAACTCCCGATGTGATATGGCGGGCCGTGGCGCAAGAGATTTCCCGGGAAATCCCGCCGCTGGCGCCCTTCCTGACCGCCACCCGCTTTGTGGGCCGGGAAGGAAACGCGCTTCACCTGGAATGCGGCAATGGGGTCTTCGGGGCCAAGCGCCTGGAAAAACACCGGGCCGCCATTGAGGCGGCGGCCGCGCGACGGTTTGGAGAAGCCGTTGTCATCCGCCCGGCGCCCGGACCCGAAGCGGCGCATGGCGGTCCCTCGCCGGGACAGCGGAAAGCGGCACTGCGGCAGGAAGCCGTCAATCATCCCGTGGTGCAGGCGGCCATGGAAATATTCCAGGGCCGGATTCTCCGGGTGGATCCCCTGGATCCCGGCCCCGCGTCTCCCGGGGGAACCATAAAAACGCAGTCCTGAAAAATACCATCCAGCAGCCAAAAGGAGAAAGATATGAAAAACATGGGGAATATGCTGAAGCAGGCCCAGAAGCTTCAGTCCAGGATATTGAAAATGCAGGAAGAACTGGCCAACGAAGTCACCGAGGGAAGCGCCGGCGGGGGCATGGTGAAAGCCGCTGTCAACGGAAAAAGCCAGGTCATGGCCATCCATATTGAAAAAGAAGTGGTGGATCCCGGGGACGTGGAAATGCTCCAGGATCTGGTCATGGCTGCGGTCAACGATGCCCTGGCCAAAAGCCGGCAGATGATGGACGACCGCATGAGCAGCGTCATCCCGCCCGGCATGAATATCCCCGGCATGATGTAAGACTGCGGGAACTATCCGCATATCCGAAACGAAAGGACCGGTCCGTCCATGGCCCGTTATCCCGCATCCGTAACCGATCTGATCCGGCTGTTCACCATGCTGCCCGGCGTGGGGGAAAAAACAGCTGAACGCCTGACCATGCACCTGGTGCATGCGCCTGTGCGCGAAGCCGAATCCCTGGCCCGGGGCATTTTGCACATGAAGGATGTCATCCGCCTGTGCCGGATCTGTCATGGACTGAGCGACCGGGATATCTGTTCCATATGCGAAAATCCCGCCCGGGACAAAAGCCTCATCTGCGTGGTGGCCGGGATATCGGATATGGCGGCCATGGAAAATTCCGGGGCCTTCCGGGGCCGGTATCATATTTTACAGGGCCTTCTCTCTCCCGTGGACGGCGTGGGACCGGACGATATCCGCATCCGGGAACTGGCGGCCCGGGTGGGGGCCGGGGGCGTCCGGGAAATCATCCTGGCCACGGGCGCGACCCTGGAGGGAGATGCCACGGCCGTGTATATTCATGACCGCCTGGGGCGGTATCCGGTCCGGATCTCCCGGATCGCCGCCGGTGTGCCCATTGGCGGCGATCTGAAATATGTGGACCAGCTAACCCTGCGAAAAGCCATGGAAGACCGGCATGAGCTCACATAATCCGCCCTGCGGCGAGACACCCGCTGACGCCGCGCCCGTTCGTTCCACCGATGAGATTTTCGTCTGCCAGGAATGCGGGGAATGCTGCCGGGGCTTTGGCGGCACCTGTGTATCGGAATCCGATATTGAAAAACTGGCGGCATTTCAGGGTATTTCGCCGAAAGAATTTGCGGAGTGTTATCTGGCGCCCTCGGGCAGCGGAAACGTGATCCGCCAGAAGGAGGACGGATACTGCGTATTCCATGAAAACAGGCGCTGCGGGGTGCATCCCGTAAAGCCCCGGATGTGCCGGGCCTGGCCCTTTATCAATGCCGTGATCAGAGATCCGGTCAACTGGAAAATAATGGCCGGCTCCTGCCCCGGCATAAAGGCGGATGCGGATATGGATCTGGTGCTGGCGATTGTGTCGCGGATGCTGGCGGCGGAAAAAGGGATGCCGCCAGCATCCGGGAATATCCTTTCGGACTGAAAAAAGAGGCCCGGCGGGATATTACCGGCCCGGCCGGCGCACGGCGAACAAAACGGTCCCGAGGATGCGTCCTGGTGCGACCAGGCCCATTTCGCGGGTGGTCGTTCCCAGGACGTTGTCGCTTTCCAGGAGAATCCCCTCCCGGCTGCGGCGGAGAACCCGCTTGACGATGATCCCGCAGGCGGGATGGTCCACAACCACAAGCCGCCCTTTCCGGGCTCCCGGCAGGCGGGCGGCGACGACATAATCACCGTCTTTGAGGGTAGGGATCATGCTGTCGCCGCGAACGCGGTAGATGTTCAGCACGAAAAAAGCCCTTATCCTCCGAGCCTGGGATATACGACTTTTTCCGACGGGGGATAGGGGCAGACAGCGGTATAGGTTTCCACGCCCTTGACCAGCCAGAAGGCTTCGGCGAACTGGTTGACCAGGTTCAGCAGTTCAACGGCCATGGCGCGGTCCACGTCCTGCCGGCATTTTGATCCCTGCATCATGATATTATGGACCAGTTCATGGGTGTTGGGCACCTTTTCGAACTGCGGAGTCTTGAAAAAATCTCCCCAGATGGTGCGAATTTCCTCTTTTATCTGAAGGGCGTGTTCTTCCTTCTGGTTCACAAGCCGGATGAGCCTGGCCTGGTCCGCAATGGTAAGCGCGTCTTTTCCCTGGAGTTCCTCAATGAGGTCCACCATGCGGATGACCGTAAGCGCGCTGATCTGCGCCGGCGCCGGGTCATAGATGCCGCAGGGAATATCGCAATGGGCGGATGCTTCGGGAAAGGGGCGAATACGGTTCAGACCTTCCAACAGCGCATGCAACATGAAGATTCTCCTTTTTTTCAAGAAAATAATGCCGGACCGTGATGATAAGGGACCGGCCGTTCAAGGCGGTGTCCGGATCACGGAACCCCGGAAGACCACTGGCGCGGGCTTTCCCGCAGGGTTCCAGAATTTACGGTGAGAGCCGGAGGAGATATAGATAGCATATCCCCCAAAATTTAGAAAGGATCTGATTGCGGCGGGACTCCGGCATGAAGTCATTGCGGGCTTCTGAAACGACCGGAGATATGATAGAATCCGGTATCGCCGTCCCGGAAATGGCCGGCAGACACGGCCAACTGGCCCCCGCCGGGCATCCGGCGATGAAACCGATACGGAAAAAAAGACCCCTGCCGATATCCGCAAGACATTTGAATTCACGGATGCGGCGGCCCGAGGAGAAAGCATGACCGCGTCCATTTCCTTTTCCTGCGTCCGGTCCATCCTGATTCTGTGTACGGGCAATATCTGCCGCTCTCCCATGGCCGAAGGCATCCTGAAAGACCGGCTGAAACGAGGCGGCCGCCCGGATATCCGCGTATCGTCCGCATCGGTGATCGGGATGCGCGATGAGCCGGCCTCGGCCAATTCCGTTCTGGCCTGCGGGGAAATCGGCATTGATATTCGCGATCACCGCTCCACGCCCCTGACAGCAGACCTGGCCGGGGAGGCAGATCTCATCATCGGCATGGAACACCGACACCTGGAAGCCGCCCGGACCCGGTTTAACACCCCGCCGGAAATTCTTTTTCTGGCCGGAGATTTCGATCACCCGGATCCCGGCGCGGAGGTGGATGATCCCTATGGCATGACCCTGGAAGAATACCGGATCACGCGGGAACGTCTGATCCGGTGCATGGACGGTCTGGCCTGGCGGATCATGACACCGGAAACATAGCATGAGCCATGGCCCCTCCGGCCCGGGCTTTGGATCTCCCCCGATCAGGAAGACGGCGCCCGGGACAAGCGCGCGGCGATTTTCTTGAATGCGGGGAGCATGAGTTGGTGGAGCATGGGCGCAACAGCGGCTCGGAAAGCGGGCAGGTCTTTTTCCGCCACGGGATCAGCGGCGGGAAGCTTGTGTTTCAGGAAATTGACGGGCTTGCCGTCATCCCAGAAACGGAAATCCAGATGGGGACCCGTGGCGAGCCCGGTGGCGCCCACATAGGCAATGACATCGCCCTGGCGGACCCGGCTGCCGATTCTGGTCTTTCCGTCAATCCGGGAACAGTGCAGGTAGCGGGTTTTGTATTTGCCGCTGTGGCGGATTTCCACATACCGGCCCATGGTTTTGCTGTATCCGGCCTGGGTGACCACCCCGTCCCCCACGCTCATGATGGGAGTGCCCGCAGGCGCGGCATAATCAATGCCCAGATGGGGCCGATAGTATTTCAGAACCGGATGAAACCGCCGCATGGTATAGCCGGAACTGATGCGGGTGTATTTCAGGGGCGCCTTCAGAAATGCCTTGCGCAGGCTGCCGCCCGTTTCATCGAAATACTGAAGTCTGCCATCTTTTTCATAGGAAAGGGCGTAATACGCTTCGCCCCGGTGGCGGATCACCGCGCCAAGTATCTTTTCATGTCCCACGGTGCGGCCGAATATCCGCTTTTCCTCGTAAATGATCCGAAAGCTGTCCCCTTTTTGCAGATGATGGAAATCCAGGGTCCAGGCATAAATATCGGATAATTTCACGGCCAGGGAATCATCCAGGCCCTGCCTGGCAAAGGCGGCCAGAAGGGAGGTCTCAATCCGGCCCTCGGCCTTGCGGGGAATCAGATGGACCGGTTTTTGCCGCTGCATCACATCCACTTCCCGGCCAAGGGCAAAGACCAGGTAATCCACGGAGTTTTTTTCATATACAAAATATTCGGTTTCCCCGGCGGCATTTTTCAAAATGCAGTAGGGGTTGCCGGCCCGGATTTTCCGTACATCAAAAAAAGGCCTGCACTGATTTACGGCTTCCTGGATTTCGCCATACCCGACCCCTTCCCGGAGCAGGATATCGGCCAGATTCTGGTGCTTTTTCACCACATCCCGCCGGGCCTGGGCCAGATCACCATCCAGTCCGTACAGTTCCGCCAGATTGGCGGGATTCCGGGTTCTTTTCCCGGATGTTTCGGATCCGGTTCCGGCAAAAGCCAGCCCGGAAAACGCCAGAACGGCCAATATCACCGTCATCAGCACGATAAGGGCCGCGCCGGCAAGAAGGGTTAATTCGGAACGGGAAATCAGAGGGTCAAATCGAGGGAAAAATCGGTGATCAGAAGGTGAACGCATAATTCCTCATTTATCGGATTTTCCGGATACCGTCATTCCCGCGCGGGCGACGATACCGGAGCCGGCCTCATTCGCCGGTCTGATTCATCGGATCGGCTGATTCGTGAGAGCGAATCAGCTCTTCCAGCGGCTGTCCGCCGGGCGTGGTGAACGCGGGGTTGACGGCCAGTAAAGCCCGCCATTCGCTCAAAGCCTCGTCCCCGCGCTTGAGATCATGCAACAGAACGACGCCCTTGTTAAACCGGGCGATTTCATGGGTTCTGGCAATGGCCACGGCCCTGTCAAAGGCCGCGAGAGCCTCATCGGGTCTGCCGGACCGGCGGTACATGACCCCAAGGTCCGTCCAGATATCGGCGTTGTCCGGGTCCAGTTTCAGGACGTTGCGGTAGGCATCCGCTGCTTTGTCCACATCGCCGTGATCAAAATACAGATGTCCCAGCTGCATCCATGCCTCGGCATTATCCGGTTCCCGGGCCGCCTTCTGGCGCAGGGTGTCCATCATGCGGTGAACGGCTTCGTCGCGGGATGGTCCTGCGCCCTCTCCCTGATTCGCGGCCGTAATGCCGGCAGGCCTGGATGATGACGGCATGGCGTTCAGACCGCGCATTTTGGTGACGGTCAGCACGATACCGCTGAAAAATCCCACCAGAAAGGCGAGAAATACGGCCATATACACGGCCTGGGGCGCATAGCCTCCCGGCGCATCCGCCGCTTTTATTTTTCCATCGCGCCGGGAACCCGGCGGCGGGGCGGCCTCTTTTTTTTTGCTTCGGGTGGTCATATCAGACGGCCGGGGAACCGGTAATTCTGCCGGCGCAGGTCGAAAAGACGGATAGCGGACTGGAATGGGAGGCGCGAATACTGATTTCCGGGAAAATCTTCCGGGGAAATATCAAAAACCGCTTCCCGTGTGGACGGCTGGACGCCGGGCAGCCGGATGAAAAGGGTCGGGCCACATCATCTCCGGTAAAAAAAATCATGGAACCCCGCCGTTGATCGTTCATACAAAGGCTCAGATAAAGGTTCATAACCGCGCGCCTGTATACCCTTCCCCCGGCAGGCTGTCAAGATTCCTTGGTGAAATTTCTCCGGCATCGGCTGAATATAGCCGGTGACCGCCGCCATAATTCCCCGGGAGGGGGAGCGAACTGGAAGGCCGTCACGAGGAAGGATCCATGAACCGTCCGGAAAACAGAATCAGTCCGGTGGTTTTTTCCCGGATAAAAAAGAGAAAGGGACGGTCGAACCGCAGGGCTTCCATGGGCGAAGAAACGCCGCGTGCGGCCATGATAATGCCGGTGGTGGCGGCGGCTTCGGTTCCGGTTTCGTTCACTTCAATCACGGCCTTGTGCAGGGCCGCGCTGATGTACAGATAACCCGGCTTTCCGTCCATGCCGGAAAAATCGGCCCGATCGCGCTCAAAGGCGCCGGGAATGCCCATGGAAGAAAGACATTTTTTCAGGCTGATGGAACGTGCGATGGAAAATCGGGGCAGAAAAAGACGCCGGCGGTCCGGCCCCAGATTTTCCATCCATCTCCGCCATAATGCGGATGTCAGGCGGTCTTCCAGGTCCGCCGCCTTTTCCCCGGGCGACGGCAGCACCAGAACCAGTTCCATGGCATCTCCTTCATATGGCAGAGCGGCCAGGCGAACGCCCGCGACGCGGGCGGTGCGGTACACACCGGCGCGGGTCATGAAATCGGCCGCCCGGATCTCTCCGTCCTCCCGGTGAAACGGAGCGGACGCCGTGTCCGATACCGCAAAGGGATGCATCCAGTCGCCCTTGAAATACACGGCATTGACCAGGACCAGACGGGTCAGGGCATCCAGAATTCCCGGCGGAACAAGATCCGGAATCTTTCCCTGCGTCTGTTCCCTGGTCCATGAATTGATGGTGTCACGGGCTTCGTCCGCCGCGCTGACGTAATCCACCGGGGTGCATCCGGCGGCGTGGTATTCCCTGAGGAGCGAAAGAAAATCCGGCCGAAGGGGAGCGCCCCGCAAGGGGAAAAGCCGGCTGGCCATATACAGGGTCACGCCTTTTTTCCCGTCGTCCGCCGCATCCGGCGGATGCATACAGGGGGACAGCATTTCCCGGACAAGGCGTATGGACCGATGAAAGGCCGCATCCCTGACCGAAGCGCCCAGCAGGGAATCAAATTCCTCCGCGGTTTCCCCGGCGCTGCCGGCGGCGGTCATGGCCAGGGCCGTATAGATGCTGCCGGGGGAATAGACGAGATTGGCCTTTCGCTCCGGCAGATGCCGGGTCATGCGGAATCCGAAATCATTCATGGCGAAAACAACGCCGGGAACCTGCGGCGCCGGGGCCGTGTCCCCATAAACGGGCGCGCAAAAGCAGCATACGGTGATCGCGGACAGGATCAGAATCCATGTCGGGGGACGGCGGAACAGAAAGAAAGCGGAACAGAGCATGTCTTTTCCTTTCACAAATCAGTCACGGGTCGTATTGTCTGCCGCACAGGTACGGCCGCTGTCCTTTATGACAGGATCACAGATTCCGGGAGAGGGCGAACACACGGTTCGCCCCTACTTTTGCCGGAACAGGGACGGCGGCCGTTTGAACAGAAAAAACCGGATCCATTCCAGCCCCATCGCCAGCAGATCCGCGTCATTTTTCTTCAATTTCTTCTTTATCGCCGGCTTGATATGATATCGCTTCAGAAACGAGGATCCAAAGACAAATTCCCGAAACGCATCCACATTATACGCCGCCATAAACGCCATTTTTCCCGCCCGCTCCATGGGGCCGTCCGGTCCCCAGGGATTGGACTGGAACAGGCCCCGCAGCTCCGCCCAGTCAGCCGTCATTCGGCTGTAGCGGCGGGTGTCCTGGTCATCAGCCCAGGTATCCAGAGTCCATTCATCCCGTTCATGGCGCCCCTGGCAGAAATCAAAGGGACGATACCAGTAAAGTTTTTCCGGTGCGCCACCGGATTCCGGAAAGAGCATGCCCTGATCCAGGGGAAAAAACCGACAGGTATCCGGCCGGTTTTCGTACACCGTGCACCCCGCCCCGGACACAAAGGGACAGGTATGCGCTTCGTTATCCGCCATTTTCAGAAGCACCTCCGGAAAATACTGGCCCTCGCGCAGCACCACATCCGTATGGCGGTCCAGAAATTCGCCGGAACTCATGTTCAGCCCGTTTTTCAGGCGCATCACATCATAGGGATATAAGAACAGGTTCAGATTGCGGCAGCACATATTGAAGCAGGAAATCCCGGGATAACAGCGGAAAAAAAACGTATCGCCGGAGCCGATGCGGCGGCCGGGCACCTGGTCCAGGGCCGCAGGATCAATGGATTTCATGGCGCGAAAATAAGCTCCCCCGGGGATGGCGCGGGTTCTCCTTTCCGGAGCGGCCCTTTCCCCGGCCGGGAGGGGACCGGCAGCATTTCCGCCATGACCCGGCGAAATTTTCCGGCAAGCCCTGCCGCCCTGCGGAAATCGGATTCCAGAAACGCCATCTTTCGGTAAAAGGGCGTGCGGTCAAACGCAATATATCCTTTTCCGCCGAAGCGGGCCATGAACGAGCCGCACCCGGGGCCAAAATCCGGCGCCCGTCCAGGACGGCGCAATTCGTGGGGAATACCGTGCATCCGGCAGATCATGGGGCGGGCGTCATATACCGCGCAGCGTCCGTCGATGTTCACGGGGCACATGATCCGCCGGGTCCGTCCTTCAGTATCGGCCGCTCTCATCCGCCGGATCACTTCTCCGGCCCGTTTCCGGCACGATTCGCGGATGTCTTCGGGCAGTTTTGCGAATCCGTCATCCATGCCCAGATATTCAATCCAGGTATGATGATAAAACCGGGTTTCACAGCAATTTTCACCGCAGCCCCTGCAATGGAATCCGTATGACCGGGCGGCATTTTCATACGCGGCATCCATTTCGCTGTAAAGTACGTGAAGTTTTTCCAGAAAAACGGCCCGTACGGACGGCGCGATCTGAGTGATGGGCATTCTATTTCCTTTTGACCGGTCCCAACCGGAGCTCCCGTCCCCGGAAAGTCCCGCGATTCTACCGGATTCATACCAGTGGAGAGGGGAAAAAAATCCGGGTATAGACAGTCATGACATACCGGTCCGTCATGGAAGACACCAGGTCGGCCACCACACGGTCGTAAGACCAGCCCGCTTCGAGCAGGTGGGCCATATCCATGGCGGTGAGTTCCTGGTAAAGGCGTTCTCCGTTTTCAGAGTCAATAAAATAATTATACAGATCCGTCAGAATACGCCGGGCCTTTACAAATTCCCGGTGAACCGGTTCGCTGCGATAGACATTTTCGTAAAGAAACGCCCTGAGTTCCATCATGGCGGCATGCATGTCTTCGCTCACCACGGGACGCAGGCCGTCATTGGATTCACGGCTGGAAAAAATCATGTCCCGCATCATATTGGTGGCCCGCTCGAAATGATCCCTTCCCATCACTTTCCGGCAGGAAACCGGAACATCGGACTCCCGGATCACACCGCTGCGCACGGCGTCTTCCAGGTCGTGATTCAGATAGGCCATGATATCCGCATACCGGACAATACGGCCTTCAACCGTGACGGGAAGATCTTCGGGATTGTCCGGCAGAATTTCACCACTTCCCTTGGAATGCTTGAGAATACCATCACGCACCTCATGGGTCAGGTTCAGTCCCCGCCCTTTATTTTCCAGATAATCCACCACGCGCAGACTTTGTTCATTATGAGCGAACGAAGGGGAAAAGACCTCTTTCAGCACACTTTCCCCGCCGTGTCCGAAGGGCGTATGGCCAAGATCGTGGCCCAGGGCGATGGCTTCGACCAGGTCTTCGTTGAGATACAGACCGCGCGCCACGGCCCGGGCGATCTGGGCCACTTCCAGGGTATGGGTCAGCCGGGTGCGGTACTGATCCCCCAGAGGCGCCAGAAAAACCTGAGTTTTGTATTTCATGCGCCGAAAGGCGTTGCTGTACACAATGCGATCCCGATCCACCTGAAAACCGGTGCGCACGGACCGCTCGGGTTCATGGACCCGGCGCCCCCGGCTTTCGCTGGACAGGCAGCCGTACGGCGACATGAAGCCCCGCTCCCGGTCTTCATATTCATCTCGAATGGTCATACCGAAATTTCCACATATGGCTGCATCCGGAGGCCGGACTGCGCCGCCGCCTCCGGACAGGAGGACGACAGGCTGAAAAAACGGCCGGCAGGCAGAACGCCGCTCCGCAAATCAGACATATCTGCCAGAGCGCCCTTGCCATGTAAAGGTATAATTCATACTTATCAGGAAACGAAACCGGAGGCGGATATGAGCGGACATCATCTGATACTTGGCCAGTTGACGGATATCCTGACGGGAGAGACCATTGAGGACAATCACGATGAACGGTATCGCCAGTCCATCGCCCGCCTGCTGCTGGAAAAAAAGGGATACGCGCGAGCGGATATCCGGGCCAGGACACCGCTGACGGTGCGGGCCGGGAAGAATTCCGCCCGCGTTTATCCGGATTTCCTGGTATCCGTAAACAAAATTTCCGCCATGCTGATCCGTTACGGTCCCGGGTCAGTCGTCACCCGCCGCCAGCCGGCCATGGCCATGGCCCATCTTCTGGCCCCTCACGAGATTCCCCTGGTGGTGGTGACCAACGGGATCGACGCGGAGATCCTGCGCACGCGGGATAATGAAATCATCGGTACCGGACTGGATGCCATTCCCGGGAGGAAAGAACTGACGGGGATGATCGCATCTTTCGGCCCCCTGCCGCTGGTCCCGGACCGCCGCAGGGAAATGGCCGCCCGTCTGGTCTATTGTTATGAAGTGGACGGGGCCTGTCCCTGCGATGAGACCATCTGCCGCTTATGACCCCCCCGATTTTGACCATCATTTTTTGTAGTTTTTCCGCTAAAAACAGGAAGGCGGCCGCAGCGCCCCTCCCGGTGAATGATCCCGGAGGAAAAAATTATATATTTTTTTCAATAAAAAATAATAAATTTTTTCAAGTATTTATAAAATAAACTACAAAAAATGGAGGAAATAATACATTGCGGAAAACCGGGAAAAAGACTCCTTGGCACGAATCTCGCTTTTAACATTGGCAACTGGCGGCCAGAATCGCGGCCAGAATCGCCGGAAAAAAACAGAAAAAAAGAGGAGTCATCCCATGAAACGCTTTTTTCTGCTCGCAACCATGATCATTTTCTGCGTCGCCCCTCTATCTTCTATATCAACGAATGCCCTGGCAAACGGCAAGAGAATCTTTGCCGCTCATCGTAACACCGGGATCATGATGGAGGCCGAAATGACATCGACCGCAAAACCCGGCGCCATGGCATTGATGGGGATCGGCATGATCGGCCTGGCCACCCTGCAGAGAAAACGTTTTGAAAAATAAAAAGCAGCCTGACTACCTGACTAGCAGCCTGACTACCTGACTAAATGAAAAGGAGCTTATTATGAAACGAATCATTCTGTCTTCCACGTTAACCGCCTGTTTTGTAATTATTTTTTCATTCTCCGCCTTTGGCATGACACTGGATTTAGGAAAAAACATCACCATTTCAGACAAGAACAACGCAACCAGCAAAGCCTGGTATACCGACCGCGAAGACCAGGAAGTCGAACCCGGGATGCAGATTAAACAGGAATGGGATCTGGAGGGTTTCTTTCTGAAGGACACCATTTTGAGCGTTGTCGGCGGATATGATTTCAGGGACGGATACGGCGGCCGCACCTCCGGGGATATCTTCCTTGATATCGACGGCGATGCTGCATACGGCGATATCCATGGCGCAGCCAATGGTCCCGTGACCTCAAATGAAACCTATGGGTATGAGTATGCGCTGGATCTGGATTTTTCTTCCATGAGCTATGATATTATTGATCTGGCAGGGGCCTCGACCACCACGGCCTATTACAAACAGAATTATGGCTCCAATCCGTGGCAATACGCGGGAGGCGGCACCATCATAGGCACAGGAACATTTGGTTATCAGGAGAACCTTTCCAATACGCAAACCGGCTTTGAGGGAGGAAATCACTACCTGATCAGCGGTTTCGACCTTGATTTTCTCGGCCCCGACGCCACATTCATCGCCCATTACACCATGAGCTGCGGCAATGACAACCTCATGGGCGCCGTTGCGACACCCGAGCCCGGCACCATCATCCTGATGGGCCTCGGTCTTTCCGGACTGGTTATCATCCGTAGAAAACGGTCTTGATCGGCGTTTCGTGATCGTTCCCTTCGGAACGTTATTTCAACTGACTTCAACTGACGCGGGCTTTGCCCGCAAACCCCAGGGGGCGAACCTTGTGTTCGCCCCTTTCATTTTCTATAAAAACCCATCAAAAAGAAATTCTTATATCAACCGGATGAGGCGCCGGTCTCCCTGTCCGTTCCATTTGTTTCCCCGGCATCTTCCGATACCCGCATGGCCGCAGGTTCGGCGAACATGGGTCCGGTTTCGGCATGCATTCCGTCTTCCTCTTTCAGGTAAGAACGCTGTTTCACCCGTTTTTTGGCCATCTTCTGCATATCGACCGCCGGATCATTTTCATCCACAATCTCGGTTCCCAAAGCCGTTTCAATCAAATCCTCCAATGTCACCAGTCCGGCCACGCCGCCGTATTCATCGTCCACCATGGCGATATGCAGCCGTTTTTGCAGAAATTCAGTAAGCATGACCAGGCAGTTCTGTGTTTCCCGCACAAACATGATAGGGGTGGCCAGTTCCTTGATCCGGGCTTCCGGGCGCTCATCCGATGCCGTGTTCAGTTCATGGATCACCACATAGCCCACGATATTTTCCCGGTCTCCCTGATATACCGGAATGCGGGTGAATCCTTTCTCCCCCGCCTGATCAGCCGCTTCAGCGGCCGTCATTTCCGCGTTCAGAACAAACATTACGGTGCGGGGCGTCATGATCTCTTCCACAGATTTGGTTTCCAGATCAATAATATGGTGAAGCATGCTGCTTTCCACCTGGGTAATTTCCCCGCCTCTGGCGCCCAGACGGATGGTGCCGAGGATATCTTCTTCCGTGACATGGGAGGTGCTGTCCTGCTGGGGCGTCATGAGCCGGACCAGTTTCTGGGTCAGAAGAATCGCGGGAAACAGAATCCACTTCATCGCGGTAATGGGATAAATGACAAGCGGCCAGAACGAGCGCCAGTATACAGCCCCCACTGTTTTGGGGATGATTTCAGAAAAAAGCAGAATGCCCAGCGTGAACACAATGGTGAACAGGTGGATATGCTCTTCGCCCAATGCCTTTGCCGCATACATTCCCGCCAGCGAGGCGCCGGCGGTATTGGCCACGGTATTTAAAATCAGGATCGCGGACAATGGAGCGGAAATATCATTTTTCAACCGGATCATTTTCAGGGCCTGCCGCCGCCGGCGTTTATCATTCTTTGCGGCTTCCAGTGTTCCCATGCGCGTGGAATAGAGAACCGCCTCGTATAATGAGCAGTTGAGCGATACCAGAATGGTCACCGCCACGACCAGGATCAGGACAGTCATTTCATCTCCCCGGGCTTCCCGCCGCAAACTTCGGGACGGCGCGGAACCCTTTCCGGTTTAACGGGAATATCTTTACGGGGTATTCCAAAGCCTGTCATCATGGCGCACACCGCGAAAAATGACAGGAAGGAGGGGCGGGATTACAGGACGCAGCGAGGTGCGAACGGATACAGGATAAACAGATTGACGGACTCACCTGCGATGGAGGGGGATCGTCCGGTTTGGATGAATGCATCATGCTCTTCTATAATTGGTCAGACAGATAAAAAATCCTCAAGCGTATATCCGGCTCATTTATCAGATCCTTCCTGTTTCTTCAATGGGATTGTTATCCCCTGCGCCATGGCGCATGAAATCTCTCATGTCAGGGCCGCAAGGATTCCGGATGCGGGTGCGGATGCGTTCATTGGCCGGATACAGCCCCGGGACCGCCTCAAAACAGGCGGTTTCAGGGAAAAGCGCCATCGGGATTCTCCCCATTCCTTTGACTTTTCACTGAAAATCTGGAATAAATTCGGATTACGGACCATATCGGACCGTGCCGACAGCCCCTTTTTTTCCAATCACTTTTTCCAGATGGTGATCATGAATCTTCTTTCTTCTCTTCCTCCAGCATGTCGTCTGTCCTTCTTTTTTCTCTTCCGGGTGATAACCGCCGCCGGAGTCTTGGCCCTGAACGCCGTTCCGGCAGCCGCCGGCAGCGGCATTTACTGGGAAGCGGAAACCGTTTCCAGCGGAATGCCCCAAAACATGCCCGGCAGGCTGCCGCCGGATGTGCTGGCGGACCTCAAGGACCGCTTCAACCGAACGGACCTGGTGCGTAATTTTCTGACGAGCGCAGCCTTCCGGTCTGAGTCGGCCGCCGGCATCACGGTCATTGATTTCCATTCCCGGGAAATCCTGAGCCTGGATCCGCTCCGGAAGATCGCCACACGGATTCAGATGGCGGACATGCCCCTGGTCCGGGAGCCCGGTGACACCCCCGGCCTGCAAGCCGCTGCCACGGGGAAAACCAGGGAAATCGCAGGTTATCCCTGCCGGGAATATACCGTGCGCATGCTGTCCACCCAGGGCGTGTACTGGGTTTCAGAAGCGGTCAGGGGCTATGACCGCATGCTGATATTCGCCCGCCGGCTCCAGGAAATGACGGCGGATAATCCCCTGCTGGCCCGGCTCGATTTCGCGGGCATGATGAATCTCATGAACGGGTTTCCCGTACAGACCATCATGACATCAAACGGCATCAAAACGGTAACCACCCTGAAATCCATTGAGGAAAAAGACCTGGCCGATGCTTTGTTCAAAATCCCGGAAGGCTACCGCGTCGTGGAGATGAAGGATATGATGCCCGGGGAAACGCCCCCGTCCCCCTGAATTTGATCCTTCGCCCTTGATCCTGTTCCCGTTTATGATCCCGGTGATGCCCGGGGTTGCATTTTTTTGTTATGGGAGTTTATCCGAAATGACCGCCCCTCCTCTTTACCGGATTTTATGGCCGCTGTGGCTTCTGCTCTCGGTTCCGGGAGTCTCCGTATTCCTGTCGTCCCCGGCCCGGGCGGATATCTACTGGGAGTCCATCCAGCGGGTAGCGGGCGGGGGCCTGCCCGAGCGCACCCGGATCATCCGCAATTATCTCACGGCGGACAAGGCCCGCATGGATATCGGCGAAAATGTCATGATCGCTGATTTTGCCGCCAATCAGGGCTATGTCTTGCAGAAAAAAGACCGGATGTACCTGAAAATGCGGCTGGACCAGGTGGGAAAGATCCCCGAGGGCCTGCGCGCGGAACAGGAAATCAGCGCCACGGGCCGTCGCCGGAAGATCGGAAACTATCTCTGCCGGGAATTCAAGATCCGGTTCATGAAGCGGGGGTATACTCTCTGGGTATCGGACAAGGTGCCGGGATATGACGAGCTGAAAAAAATGGATGCCCGCCTCGCCGGACTCATGAAGGCCAACCCCCTGTTCCGCATGAGCGTCATCGGTCTTCTGGACAGGCTGGACGGCTTTCCTGTGCTGGCCGTCATGCCCATGGAAAACGACCGCACCAAGACGATCCTTTTGCGCCGGGTATCCCGCAAGCCCATTTCCCCGGACCGCTTCCGCGTCCCCGAGGGATACCGCCCGCCGTATTGACATCCCGGGGAATTTTTCCGGGAATACCCCTGTCGGACGATCCAGTGAAGATGAACAGGCGGGCCGTTGAGAACCTGGACGGCATCACCAGCGCGGTCAAAAGCGATCATATCCTGAACCTCTTTCCCGAGGTGGACGGTGTTCTGCAGGCGAAGACGACGGCACCGCCCCCAAAAACCGGATGCGGCGGCCGTCCATTTCAATGACGCCCTCGTTTTTCATGCGGGTCAAAATGCGGGAGAGCGTTTCCGGCGCGGCACCCAGCAGGCTTGCCAGATGCCCCTTGCTGAGGGGCAGTTCCACCACATTGCCGCCCTGTTCCTCCTGCAAAAAGCGCAGATAGCTCATCAGGCGCTGGGGCACTTCCTGCAGGGACAGGGCCTCCACCTGGACGGTGAAGCGGCGCAGGCGGCGGGAAAGCTCGGCCAGCATGTTCAGGGCCAGGGAGGGATTTTCCGCGACCAGGGCCGTGAAGGCGTCTCTGGGGAAAAAAAGAAGGCGGCTTTTTTTCAATGTCGCGGCCGCGGCGGGATACACCCCGCCCTCGAACACCGGTACTTCGCCAAAGGGGGCTCCCGGCCCGAAAACGTGGAGGATCTGTTCTTTTCCCTCGTCCGACATTTTGTAGACTTTCACCTGCCCGGAGACCACGGCGTAAAACCCCCCGGCCTTGTCGCCGTCGCTGAAAATCAGGGTGCCCGGGGGAAATTCCCGCTCCCGCTGCATCGCCGCCATTTTTTCCAGATCCGCATCCGGCAGGCCCCGAAACAGGGGAATCTGCCGCAAGAACTCAATTTTATTCATCTTCTTTCATTTTTGGGCATCCATTTCAGGCATCCGGGCCGGGTTGCCGGCGGTTTCCGGCCTGCCCTCCCGTCCGTTTTCCTGCCCATCCTTAATATCATAAAGTTAACGACAAGGCTTATAATTCATATGGAACTCCCGCTTATTGACCTTGTGTTCCCGTTTGAATTTACGCCCTGGCCTGACCGGTATTGGACGTCATCTGTCAAATGCTTTATATTTACCTGCATATGCTGGATTCCTTTCACGGGGTGGTGGTAAATGGCGACTTCTTCCTTTACCATGCCACGACCCTGGAATCCAATATGAGCCTATGTTTTTTTGCACTCAGCCACCCTGACGGAAAGGAAATAATATGCGCATATCCCGGCTATCCACCATCTTTCGTTCCCGCCGTATCCCCGTCTATTTTTACCTTACCGCCGCCGCGCTCATCATGACGGCCTGCCAGCCGCCAGGGGATACCGCCATGCCCCGCAAGACCGGAAAAACGATGGCGCCGGCCCCTTCGCCTTCGGTCATGCCGGCGCCCGGGGACGCCGTCTCCCCTGATTTCAATACCAAAGAATACGAGCGCATAACGATGGCGCCGGCCCCTTCGCCTTCGGTCATGCCGGCGCCCGGGGACGCCGTCCCCCCTGATTTCAATACCGAAGAATACGAGCGCATCCGGGAAAATTCATTCAAAAATACCTTGCAGGATCCGATCTCCACCTTTTCCATTGATGTGGACACGGCCTCTTACGCCAATCTGCGGCGTTTCATCCAGCAGAGCCGGGTGCCTCCCAGGGACGCCGTCCGTATTGAGGAAATGATCAATTATTTTTCCTATGATTATCCGGAGCCCGCGGGAGAGCATCCCTTTTCCATCACAACGGAGGCCGGCCCCTGCCCCTGGAACCAGGACCACCGGCTCGTTCATATCGGTTTGCAGGGGAAAAATCTGGATTATGCCAATCTGAAACCGGCCAACCTGGTATTTCTCATTGATTCCTCCGGATCCATGAGCGCACCCAATAAACTGCCCCTGCTCAAAAAATCCTTTAAGCTGCTCCTGAACGAATGCGGCGAAAATGACCGGATTTCCATCGTGGCCTACGCGGGCGCGGCCGGGCTTATCCTGCCGCCCACCCCGGCCGGGGAAAAGGAAAAAATTCTGGCTTCCCTGGACCGGCTCCAGGCCGGGGGCAGCACCGCCGGCGGAGCGGGCATCCGCCTGGCCTATGATACGGCGGAAAAATCTTTTATCCCGGATGGAAACAATCGCGTCATCCTGGCCACGGACGGGGATTTCAATATCGGGGTTTCCTCCACGTCCGAACTGGTCCGGCTCATCGAAAACAAACGAAAGACCGGAATTTTTCTGACCATCCTGGGATTCGGCATGGGAAATTATAAAGACGGGCGCATGGAGCGGATCAGCAATGCGGGCAACGGAAATTATTTCTATATTGACACCATCCGCGAAGCGGAAAAGGTCTTTGTGCGTGAGATGCGGGCCAATTTGTTTACCATCGCCCAGGACGTGAAAATACAGGTGGAATTCAATCCGGCCACTGTGGCGGGCTGGCGTTTGATCGGATACGAGAACCGGCTTCTGGCCACGGAGGATTTTAACGACGACACAAAGGACGCCGGTGAACTGGGCGCCGGCCACACGGTCACGGCCCTGTACGAACTCGTGCCGGCCGGGACGCCAAACGATCTGCCGCCGGCAGCAAAGCTGAGATACCAGAAAAACGGAATCACCCCGGCAGCCGGCGAATCCCCCGTATCCGGGGAATTGCTGCACATCAGATTCCGGTACAAACCCGTCGGGGAAAATATCAGCCGCCTCATGGAACAACCCCTTTCCAGTGCGGCGTCCTCCCTGGACGCCACCTCGGAAAATTTCCGTTTTTCCGCCGCCGTGGCCGGGTTCGGCATGCTGCTCAGGGATTCGAAATTCAAAAATGAGCTGAATTACGACGATGTGCTGGCGCTGGCCCGATCCGCCACGGGCCGCGACGAGAACGGGGACCGGGCCGAGATGATCCGCCTGATCGAAATCCGCGCCCTGATGGAGAAGGCGGATTAAAGGGGACATTTCAAAAGATTTTTGGGAGTGAACCGGGCATCACGTACAGGACGGGATGCCCGGGAATAACGTCTTGGGGATCTCTTTTATGACACGTCAAAACGATCAAGATTCATCACCTTGACCCACGCCGCAACAAAGTCTTCCACGAATTTCTTTTCGGAATCCTCGCAGGCGTATACTTCTGCGATGGACCGGAGCTGGGAATTCGATCCAAAAAGAAGGTCAATGCGGCTGCCCGTCCACCTGAGTTCACCGGTGGCGCGGTCCCGGCCCTCGAACATGTCCTCCGCTTCCGAAACGGGTTTCCAGGCGGTATCCATATTGAGCAGGTTCACGAAGAAGTCATTGCTCAGGACGCCCGGCCTGTCTGTGAACACGCCCAGAGGCGACCGACCGAAATTGGCGTTCAGAACGCGCAGACCTCCTATGAGGACGGTCATCTCCGGAGCGGTCAGGGTCAGCAGCTGCGCCCTGTCAATGAGCAACTCCTCGGCGGTCACGGAATACCTGCCCTTGAGGTAGTTGCGAAAGCCGTCGGCCACCGGTTCGAGCACATCAAAGGACTCGGCGTCGGTCTGCTCGTCGGTGGCGTCCGTGCGCCCCGGGGTGAACGGAACGGTGATGCTTACGCCGGCAGCGGCGGCGGCTTTTTCCACAGCCGCGCACCCGGCCAGGACAATGAGATCGGCCAGCGACACCCGCTTTCCACCGGACTGAGCCTTGTTAAACGCATCGCGCACGGACGAAAGGGCCTTCAGAACCTTTTCCAGCTCTTCAGGTTCGTTGACGTCCCAGTCCTTCTGGGGAGCAAGGCGGATGCGGGCCCCGTTGGCGCCGCCGCGCATATCGGAGCCGCGGAAGGTGGAAGCGGAGGACCAGGCCGTATAGACCAGCCGGGAAATGGAGGGGCCGGCGGCCAGAACAGCCTCTTTCAGGGCCGCCGCGTCCTGGTCGTCAATCAATTCATGGTCCACCGCCGGAACAGGATCCTGCCAGATGAGCTCTTCGTCGGGAACCATGCCGCCGAGGTAGCGCGAGCGCGGCCCCATATCCCGGTGGGTGAGCTTGAACCACGCCCGGACGAACGCATCAGCGAATTCCTCGGGATTTTCCTGGAACCTCTTGGCAATGGGCTTGTAGATGGGATCCATCCGAAGCGACAGGTCCGCCGTGGTCATGATGGTCTTCACCTTTCTGGCGGCGTCATGAGCGGCCGGAGCGAAATCCTTTTCCTCGGGGTTGACCGGAACCCACTGCCAGGCGCCCGCCGGACTCTTTTCCAGATTCCAGTCATAACCGAACAGCATATCGAAGTATGCATTGTCCCATTTGATTGGATTGGGCGTCCAGGCCCCTTCAATGCCGCTGCTGATGGTGTCGTCGCCGCTGCCGCTGCCGTGGCTGCTCTTCCAGCCCAGCCCCTGCTCGGAAAGGCCGGCGCCTTCCGGCTCTGGACCGACCCTGGCGGCATCGCCCGCGCCATGGCATTTGCCAAAGGTATGGCCGCCCGCCACCAGGGCTACGGTCTCCTCGTCGTTCATGGCCATGCGGGCAAAGGTCTCACGCACATCGCGGCCCGAGGCCAGGACGTCGGGATTGCCGCTCGGCCCCTCCGGGTTCACATAAATCAGGCCCATCTGGACAGCGGCAAGGGGATTATCCAGTTCCCTGTCGCCCTTATAGCGGTCGTCTCCGAGCCAGGTGTCTTCGGCCCCCCAGTAAATATCTCGCTCCGGCTCCCAGACATCCTCCCGGCCTCCGCCAAAACCAAAGGGCTTCAAGCCCATGGATTCAATGGCGCAGTTTCCGGCAAAAATGATGAGGTCCGCCCAGGAAATTTTTCTGCCGTATTTCTGCTTGACGGGCCACAGCAGCCGGCGTGCCTTGTCAAGATTGACGTTATCGGGCCAGCTGTTGACCGGGGCAAGACGCTGATTGCCGGTTCCGCCCCCGCCTCGCCCGTCTCCCATGCGGTAGGTGCCGGCGCTGTGCCAGGCCATCCGGATGAAGAGCGGTCCGTAGTGACCGTAATCCGCTGGCCACCAGTCCTGAGAATTGGTCATTACCTCGAAAATATCTTTCTTCAGCGCCTCAAGATCGAGTTTGTTGAACTCTTCCGCATAATTGAAATCCTCGCCCATGGGACTTGATTTCGCGGAATGCTGGTGCAGGATTTCCAGGTTGATCTGGTCCGGCCACCAGTCCCGATTTGATGCGCCGCCGCCAGCCGCCTGGCTGCCCGATTTTCCCGTTACCGGGCATCTGCTTTTATCATTCATGGAAGTCCTCCTGTAAAAAAACGGTCTGCATGCATTCTCCGGGGAGGCGGGTCATTCCGCGTCGCCGTTATGCCGTCCATGGACTGGCGCTCCTATCCATTTATTCACGTTGTTTTTTCAGCGAACACTTATGACATATTCCCTTTATTTCGATTTGTGCGCCCTCAATGGAACCAATGGCGGTAATGGATGCGGGCGCTTTTATCCGGTCCAGCTCCTCGCTTTGAAAATCGCGCATCAGCCCGCATTGGAGGCAGATAAAATGATGATGGCGCTTCAGATTGGCGTCAAAACGGATGCTGTCCCTGGACACCCCGAGAGGAACCGCCATGCCGAGATCGGTCAGCCACCACAGGGTTCTGTACACCGTATCCAGTGAGATTGTCGGCATGCGCCTGCTGACGGCTCTATGGATAAGTTCCGCGTGAGGATGCTCTTCGCTGCCCGCAATTTCTCTGAATATCTCAAGTCGCTGCGCTGTAATTTTAGCGCCGTTTTCCTTGCAGACCGCCAGGAAGCGTTCGATCCGCCGTTCAATTTCATTTTTGTCCAAAGCCAATAATAGACTCCTAAATAAGAATTAATTCCTATCTAAGATAACAGACAAAACGCCACTGTCAAGAAAAAAATGCCCTATCTGGAGATACAAGGCTTCCTGGAGCCGGCGGCGGCGCTCCCTGCGTTTACATCCAGTTTGCGTCATATTTCCCAATTCACTGGCGTTCGCTGAAAAAACGGTTCCTGGATGCAATCACCGGTGCCTCCTGCCCTTCCGCCGGCGACCCCATCAATCTTGCCACCGGCAACAAATATGAAATAGAAACAGATGTATCCGTGACCGGGCCGGGGCTTCCTCTGAAATACACCCGGTATTACAACTCCCAGAGTTCGGTGAATGATGCTTTGAGCGGTGGCGTTCTAAATCTGGAGATATCCATTCTTTATTACTCATATTACTATTCCAAATTCATATCGCAAGACGTTTGATTCTCGTCCTCATGGTCAGATGTTTTCTTTCTATTTTCTGAGTGTTCCTTTTACTTATCTCATGATTCTCAGGATCAAGATTTCGCTCATAAACACCTCAGTTGTCAGTATAAAATTTCACTATTCCGAAAGGTTCGAGGAGTTTTTTTTAATTCGAAGGAAACTTTGTCTTCATGATTTCCGAAGGGGTAAGCACCCAACCATTAACTTTTTGACAGAAAGTAATACTGCTTTGTCACTTTAAATCATAACTAACTGATTTTATCGGGAAAACTGAAAAATGATGAAATTCAAAATATATAATAAAATCAAATAGTTATCTGTTAGAGTGACAAAGCAGTATTATGGCAAAAAATTAAATATCAATGGCTACCATTTTCCGCCTATATCTCTTTTTCTAAATTAAAAGAATCCCTTGAAAATGTTTTGTTAAATTTCGGTTCTCAATATACAATTGAATTTTCGTAATGTTAAAAAATTACTGATCGGGTGCTTATCAATCCCTTCCGTTTGGCCCGCAGCAGCAGGCCGATAGTGCCGATTTGTTTTATGTTCAGCCGCTGCGCAATCTTTCTGGCGCGCGCATCATCCAGTAAAATGGTGCAATCGGCGGTGATTTGTGCCAGGGCAATGGCTTCGGCCTCTCCGGCGTCCACAAGGATGCCGAGCGGTTTGACCAATTGGGGATCAGGCGCCTGGATGGTCATCCACGTTACCTGACTTACTTCATATGCGCCGGGGTGGTCCTGACCTCTCACGGTGACTTCGTTCCACACTTCCGGCGGCACAAGAATTTTGGCAAACAAACGGGGCAACAGCTCAAGCTGATTGATACGGACCAGACAGATCAGCGGTCCGCTTTCGATGATGGCTACGGCGTCATGCATTTTGCAGCTCATCTGCAATCTGGTCGTCATCAAGGTTTATCACCGGTATGCCCATGCGGCCCATTTCATCCATGAAATTCAATTTGGGCATTCCGCACAGTTGTGCAGCCTTGCCCAGGGAAAGACGGCGCAGCTCGAACAGCTTGATGGCCAGCAAAAAGCGCAGCTCCTGTTCGAGCGCATCTTTCGATTTGCCGGTGGAGACCAAAAGGTCATCGCTGTAGGGTATTGAAAGTAATTGCATAAGTTATCTCCCTTATCGACTCATCACGCCTTCGATTTGCTGCTTTTTGATATAAGCATTTATAAGCGACGTGATCACGTGCTTGTCGTTCTCATCCATCTTCTCGACGGCTTCGAACTTACGCATCAAATCCCGATCCTGCAAAATTGCCGAAGTTTTGACTCAAATTTTAAATATATAATAAAGCATTTTGATCACGACCTCAAGAAAAAAGAGTCTCTTGATTTTATCCGCTTGACACTATGAACCCAAAAGACTATATAACTACATTCAATAGATTGGCAATCTATGGACAAGATTTAGAGTTTATAGATTGCATTTACTGGCTCGGTTTTATCAAAAAATTTGGCTCATGCTGGATTCCAGGGTCTTATTGATCGCTTAATGCGGTAACCATTTAAATTAAATATGAATAAGCTCCGGTCTTGCGAAAACCCAAATTGAAGATATAAAAAGTAATTTCAATTAAATATATCATGGATCAAGGATAAGACCCCGGAATCCAGCATGAGCCAAAAAGAATTCGAGCTGCTGCGCAAAAAAGGCGCGTTGACTCCAGCAGTTCAGGGGTTGCTGAACAGCCTTCTGCTGATTGTGGATTTGATTCTTTCCATATTTATGGAGAAGAAAACGCGGAAGAACAGCAAAAACTCAAGCCTTCCTTCATCGCAAACGACAAAGATGGAAATGGGATCAAAGCCTTTGTTGTCCATTTGATCGTAAGCCAGATGGCTGCTTTGAAGCGAGTGCAAAAGCAGCAGGAAAAACCACTGGATTCATGTGTATTCATCGGGAGGAATGACGCTGAAACTGCTTCATCGCCAGAGATGTAAAAGTGGGCGCGTGATATGAAGAAGCTGCTGCAGAAAACCTGCCGCACTGTCGCAAAGCGGGAAGCGTGCCAGAATGGCCAAATCTGATGCGCACAATCTTTGGGAGCGATTGCAGAAAAGTGAACTCCCACCTCTGGAACACGCCAAATGAAATCCGTTGTTTCCTTTTCCATCCGCCAGGCTGTCTTTGTCAATGTGGTCTTTGTTATCCTGACCATTGCCGGGGCCTTCAGCCTGTACAGCATCCCCCTGGAAAACATGCCGGACGTGGATATCGGCAAGGTCTTCATCTATACGAGCTACTACGGCGCTTCTCCCGATGACGTGGAACAGCTCGTGACCATGGAAATCGAGGACGCCCTGGACGATCTGGAAGAGATGGAATTCATTCAGTCGGCCTCTTACCGCAATTTTTCCTCCATCCAGGTCAAATTCAATGACGATTCCGATTACGAAGATCTGTACGACGAACTGCGTTTCCGGGCCCTGAATATCAAGGATCAGCTTCCGGACGGAGCGGACGATCCCTCTTTCACCTATATCGACACCCATGTCTGGAAGCCGGTGATCATGGTCAACCTCTGCGGAGATCTGCCCCAGAAAACGCTGAAGCTGCTGGCCGACAAACTGAAGGCCGATCTGGCGGCCGTGCCCGGGATCCAGAACGTGGAGATCTTCGGAGAATTCAAACGGGAATTTCATGTATCCGTGGATCCGGAACGGCTGCGGACCTTCGGCGTCACTTTTCACCAGGTGAGCCAGGCAGTCTCGTCCGCCAATCTCCGGATCCCCACGGGCCGCTTCGTTTCCCCGGAAGGCGACACGCCCCTTGACGCCGGGCGCTGCCTTGCCAGCCAGAAAGAAGTGCTGGACGTCATCGTACGAAAGGACGGAGACGGCAATTTCATCCGGGTGCGGGATCTGGTGACCTCGGCCCGCATGAGCCACCGCGACCCCACAGTGATTCCCTCGGCCAACGGACGGGACACCCTGCGCCTCAAGGTGCTGAAACAGTCCTCGGCCAATTCCGTGGATGTGGCTGCGGCGGTCAAGAAGATTTCCCGCCGGTTCGAAAAGGTCCACCGGCCCGATGGCGTGGAGGTGGTCTTCACCAATGATTCCACCTTTGAGATCAATGATTCGGTCCAGACCCTGGGCGGCAACCTGAAGCTGGGGCTCTCCCTGGTGTTCCTGCTCCTTTGGGGAACCCTGGGATTCCGCAACGCTCTTCTGACATCCGTGGGCATTCCCTTCGCCTTTCTGTGCAGCCTGATCATCATGCAGATCGCGGGCGTCTCCCTCAATACCATCACGCTCTTCGCCTTCGTACTGGTAACGGGCATCATGGTGGACGACGCGGTCATCATCATGGAAAATATCTTCCGGCACCTGCAAATGGGCAAACCCCGGAAAGAAGCAGTGATCGACGGCACGTCGGAAGTCATGATTCCGGTCGTCAGCTCGGCGTTGACCACGGTGCTGGCCTTTCTCCCCATGCTCATCATGTCAGGTTCCACCGGAGAATTTTTCTCGTATATCCCCAAAACCGTGACCTACGCCCTGATCGCCTCCCTGTTCGAAGCCCTGTTCATTCTGCCCATTCATGTGCTGGACTGGGGGCCGCGCATCCGCCTGGAAAAAATCGTGGACGAGGACGAAGATCCCTATCATCACCTGCGCTCCGGCGTGTTCGCGCCCTTCTGGAAGATCTATCATCCCCTGGTCCGCTGGCTGCTGGATCACAAAACCAGTGCATTTACGGGGTTGGGCATCCTGTTCGCCGGTGCCATGGCCATTCTGATCCTGTCGGTCATGGGCATCAAGCCGCTCATCAAGGTAAAATTCTTTCCGGGAAATTATTTCCGCTATCATGTGGCCATCGCCATGCCGCCGGGCACGGCCATCCAGGAAACGGACCGGGTTGTCCGGGATATTTCAGAATATATCGTTTCCCTGGGCCGGGGGCAGGCCGAATCCGCCTCCGGCGACGCAGGATTTTACGAAGACCAGGACTATCAGCGGTGGAACGGGGTCCATTACGGGCAGGTGGTGGTCTCCCTGCCCGAGGACAGGGATCGGGATTTCCCGGAAAATCCAGCCAATGATCCCATGAAGCATCTGGGCTATATCCGGAAAAAGCTGCGCACTTTTGCGGATGAACATTACGCAGCGGCCGGACGCCCGGATATCAAGGTCTTTGAGGAAGGCGACGGGCCGCCCACAGGCAAGCCGGTGAATATCCGGATTTCCGCCGGACTCATCCAGGACGCGATCAGGGCCTCGGACCGGATCCTGGATTTCATGCGTTCCTCCCCCGAGCTGGCGGATCTGGTGGACCTGGACGATGACCGGGCCCAGAAGGAAACCGTGATCAAATTCCGGCCCCGACCAGAAGCAGTTTATGAATACGCCCTGATGCCGGGACAGGTGACCGCCATGGTGGCCGGCGCCCTCAGCGGCACCAGCGCAGGCCGCTACCGGGACACGGACGAAGAGGTGGATCTGCTGGTGCGGCTGGCCCGGGTATCGGATCCGGGCAATCCCCAACGACGCGGCCTGGCCCGTCCCCTGGACATCCTGGATGTGCCCATTGTGGAGCATGCCTCGGCCCCGGTTCTGCTGCGGGATCTGGTGGAGGCCCGTCACGAACGGGAACCCAATCGCCGGAACCGGTACAAGGGGCAGCCCACCATCACCATCACGGCCTCGCTCAAGCCGGGCACCACGCTCTCGGCCCAGCGGGTGCAGCTGCTGGTGAACCGCTATTTCAGGGAACATCGGGACCGGCTTTTCGGCGCGACCATCAGTTATGGCGGGGAATTCGAATCCACGAGCCGGTCTTATACCAGTCTGATTTTCGCCTTTTTTATTGCGGTTCTGCTGATTTATATGGTCCTGGCCAGTCAGTTCAATCATTATGTCCAGCCCGTCATCATCATCACGGCCGTACCCTTCGCCCTCATCGGCGTGGTGCTGGGTCTCTTTCTCACCCGCACCATTTTCACCATCGGCAGCTTCATGGCCATTGTGGGGCTGGCCGGAATAGCGGTGAACGATTCCCTGATCCTCATTGATTTTATGAACGTGCGCTATAAAAAAGGCCGCCCCCTGCGGGAAGCGGTTGTCGAGGCGTGCGCGGCCCGCATGCGTCCGGTACTGATCACCACCATCACCACCATCCTGGGTCTTCTCCCCATGGCCATCGGCATCCCGGGGAAGTCCATTTCCTGGGCCCCCATGGCCACTTCCTTTGTGGCGGGACTGTGCAGCGCCACTTTCCTGGCCCTGCTGATGATCCCGGTCCAGTACGAGGCATTTGAGCAGTTAAAGGCCCGCCTGTCCGGCATATCGGACCAGAAAAATGCGCCTCTTGCGGAAAAACCGTCCATAACGAAACATTGAGTTCCTGCTTCCGCCAGAGGACCGGCTTGCCTTTTCTTTCATCTGATTGTACAAACGGCGGCAAAATTGATGCCGCTGCGCCGAAACGGCGCGGGAAAATGAAATAAATCCGCCGGGTACGACCGGCCGCCGGAATCCGGATTCAGGACTGGAATCCGGCTGATGGAGGGAAAAAACATTATGCTGGAATGCAGCGACCTCAGAAAAGGAGCCAAGATCTCCATTGACGGAGACCCCTATATGATCATCCAGTTTCAATTCGTCAAACCCGGAAAAGGCCAGGCCCTGTACAAATGCCGCCTGAAAAATATGATCACCGGCTCCCAGCTTGACCGCACCTTTCGCTCGGGCGATAAATTTGACGAGGCCAATCTGGAAGAACAGGATATGGAATACCTGTATTTTGACGGGGAAGCCTATTGTTTCATGAATTCCAGCAATTATGAACAGGAATTTCTAACCCCGGACCAGCTGGAAGACGCCGTGAACCTGCTGAAGGAAAATACGGTGTGCAGTGTTTTATTGTATGAAGGACGCCCCATCGGCGTGACCCTGCCCAATTTCGTGGAGCTGGAAGTCACGGAATCCGACCCCTGGGCCAAGGGGGATACCGCCGCCGGATCCACCAAGCCCGCAAAGGTGGAAACAGGTGCGGTGATCAATGTGCCGCCTTTCATCAACCAGGGGGAAAAGATCCGGATCGACACCCGGACCGGGGAATATGTGGAACGGGTGAAGACATAACCGGACCGGCCGGATTGCCCCACGGCAAACAGTTTGGATCTGACAGCCCTGCGCGAATATGCGAATCCCGCCTTGGTTGAGCCCGTCTTGGTTGAGCCCGCCTTGATTAAGCAGGAGAAGGACGCCTGGAGAGAGGCCGCCGGCTTCACCGCCCCCGGGCCGTCGCCGGGGAAGGCGCTGCCGCAGCGCCGCGCGGAATTTCCTGGGCCGCGATAAAGCTTTTTCCCGCTCCCAGCACCGAGGATACTTTTTTGATGACGCTGACAACCAGTTCATCCTCGCCGTCGTTGTCGATATCCGCCAGCGCCATATCTGATACGGCGCCGCTGATTTCGCGGGTGCGCCAGGCCATGCGCAGACCAAAGGCGTCCCAGGTCATGGACTCCACATGACCGCTGGTATACAGACGGGTGCGCTGGAGCAGCAGATTGGCGGCATCCGTATTGTTCACGGCCAGAACATCGGTCTTTCCGTCGCCGTCCGCGTCCCGGACAATAATCCGGACGGGCAGGTAGAAATGGTCTTTTTCCGTATATCCGGCCAGGGTGGCCGTGGCGGGGGACGGATACGCCAGATACGTCATGCTGCCGCCCAGGGGTTTGGGACTTTCCCAAAGGGCGGAACCGTCGGTATCCAGAACCCGCAGGCGGCCGCTTTTGTCCATGGCCGCCGGGGTGGACAGGCCGTTTTGCTGGATATTGCCCCGGTTCACGCTGAATACCGTGACCCAGGGCGGTAAAGCGGCCTCGCCGGAATCTCCGCGGCCGGGCACATAGGCGCCGTCCATCCATTCCAGGCGGACAATGCCCGGCGTCAGGATATCATGGATGCCGCGCTTCTGCCCCAGAAGAACCGGTTCCCCCCCGTCCGGCCGGATGACCCGCCAGTACCAGTTTTCTCTTTCCAGGATCGGACGCAGCCTGCGACCGTCCCATTCCAGCACATAACTGCGCAGGTTCTGGGATTCGCTGTGCAGATTGGTGACGAAAATTTCCGCCCTGCCGTTGCCGTTGATATCCGCCGCGTCCATGCCGACAAACTGATCCGTCACGGCCTTGAGATATTCCGCCACGCGCACGAAACGGTCGTCCGTGCGCCGAAACACCCGGATGCCCTTTCCGGTGGAAAAAGCAATTTCCGTCTGCCCGTCTCCGTCAATATCGGCTGCGGCCATGCCGCGGATTTCGGTTTTAAAGAACCGGCTGCGCCAGACATCGCCGGCAAGGGCGCCGGCCGGGGCAATGGTCCGCATGGCGGTGCCGTCTCCCCTGGCTGCGCCGTCCCAGAGTTTTTCCGGATGCCGGCGGCTCTCCGCCACTGCCGCCGGCGCATCCGCCGCCGGCGCGGCGCCGGACAATATGCCGCCGGCTATCGTTTCGCCGAAAACCCGGCTGCGGATCTCTTCGGCCAGACGGTTGATATGGACGATCACATCGCCCTGATTTTTCCCCGTATCACTGAAACTCAAGGCCATCCGGTTCCTGGCGATATCCACCACGCGGGCATCGGTGCTGATGCTGTCTCCCAGAATGGTGAGACTGCCGCAGACCACGTAGTCCACGCCATGGGCGCGGCCGATACGGGCTGCGTCCTTGACCGAAAACCCGGTGGCGCCGGCGGCGGCCTTGCGGGCCGTTTCCCTGGAAAGAGGCCGGATCCGGTCCGACTGGGCCAGACGGCTGGACATCATATCCGTGACGGCGTTTTTCAGAAACGTCATATCCCTGTCCGAATGAACGGCAAAGGGAAGAATGAGCAGGTTGCCGTCGTCGGCGCCGGCCGGCACCAGCAGCGCCATCAGCAGCGCCAGGGCCGATGCCGGAAGAAGCAGGCGCCTGGAGATGCAGCGGCGTACACGGCTGCATATACCGGCGGGTGAGGCGGAGTTCGGGCGAAGACCGGTTTTCGGCCGCCGTGTCACAAGATCTGTCACGATGGGTCTCCCGTTGAAGAATTTGTGTTCTCTTCCCCTGCGGCCGGTTTGTCTTTATTTTAAGGTGAAAGGCGGCCGTGAAAACAGGACATGTAACATGGCAGGAACGAAGCGTCAAACAGGTGCGGCGGGGAGAAGATCAAAGACGCGTGCACGCATTGCGTCCGGTGTCCTTGGAGTGGTTCAGGGCCGTATTCGCCCTGCGGATGAAATTTTCGATGGTTTCGCCCGCTGCCGTCTTGAGATCCCCGTCGCCGAACGAAGCGGCAAGGGCGGGAGGCGGCGCAGGCCGTTCCTTTCCGGCGGGGAAACGGGAATCTGCGGACGGGGACAGCCGATGACGGTATTCCGTAATGCCGATGCTCACGGTAATCACGATACGTTTCCCTTCGACCGGTTGAAAGCTCTCGGCAGTCACCGTCTTTCGAATGCACTCGGCGGTCCGCTCCGCTTCTTCGGCCCTGGTATCCGGCAGGATGATGGCGAATTCCCCGCCGCCGTAACGATACGCCGAATCCATTGTCCGCAGGCAGTGGATAAAAATCTGCCCCAGGCGGGCCAGCACATGATTGCCTTCCAGGTGTCCCCACGTATCGTTATAGTTTTTGAAATGATCAATATCAATGATCAATAAAGACAGGGGGCGTCCGCATCGCACCGAGCGGGACGCCTCGGCACGGATCTGATGGTAGAAATGCCGCGCATTGAACAGGCGGGTGAGGTCATCGGTGATGGCAAGTTGCTCCATCTCCTGGCGGCTGCTTGCCAGCTCTTTTCTCAGGTTGCGTTCCTTGATGACCCGTTTCAGACGCAACAGCAGTTCTTCGAAACGCACCGGTTTGAATACAAAATCACTTGCGCCGCGATGGATCACTTCTTCATAGGAATAATCCCCGCTGTACCCGGTCATCACGATAATCTCGGCATCGCAGCGCTCTTTTATCCGTTTCGTGAGCTGAAGCCCGTCCATTTCCGGCATCATGATATCCGTGATGACCACATCGACCGACGTCGTTTTCAAGAATGAAAGGGCTTCCCGGCCGGAGCCGGCGGTGATGGTGTGGTAGCCCACCGTTTCCATGAATTCATTTATCAGGATGCGGACAGTATCATCATCGTCCACGATCAGGATGCAGACATCCCTAGGCGAGAGAACGGCTTCTCCGGGAGCGGTGAAATCGGTCACAAGGGCGGCGTCCGTGCTGATGTCCATTCGGGTTGACATGACAAGCCGGTTTCTGCTAAAAAAAAGCGTAAACAAATAAGTAATCTACTAATATAGCTCTGGATTCATTTTGTGTCAACAACCTTCTCCCTGATTTACCCGGCACGAAATGGATTCCTTTTTTTATCGGGCCGGTATTTCCGAATTCCGGCCCGGCTGATCGAAACGGGAATCTTCATGGATCATATTCGCAATTTCAGCATTATCGCCCATATCGATCACGGAAAATCCACGCTTTCCGACCGCATGATTCAGGCGGTGGACCTGATCAGCGACCGCGATTTTCAGGATCAGATTCTGGACAGCATGGATATTGAGCGGGAGCGGGGCATCACCATCAAAAGCCAGACCGTCTGTCTGCCATACCAGGCGGCGGACGGCAAGACATATCACCTCAATCTTATCGACACGCCGGGTCATGTGGATTTCACCTACGAGGTCTCCCGGGCCCTGGCCAGCTGCGAAGGCGCCTTTCTGCTCATCGACGCCAGCCAGGGGGTGGAAGCCCAGACCCTGGCCAATCTTTATCTGGCAATGGAACACGATCTGGAGATCGTGCCGGTCATCAATAAGATCGACCTGCCCTCGGCCGATATCGAGCGGGTGAAAGGCCAGATCAGGGACGATCTGGGTCTGGATCCGGACATGGCCATCCTGACCTCGGCCAAGGAAGGCCGGGGCATTGAGGACGTGCTGGAAGGCGCGGTCAATCTCCTGCCGCCGCCGACCGGCGATCCGGAAAAGCCCCTCAAGGCCCTGATTTTCGATTCCCATTACGATCCCTTCCGGGGGACCATCGTCCATTTCCGGATGGTGGACGGCCGCATCAGGGCCGGAGACGTCATCCGCTTCATGTCCAACAACGCCGCCTATAAAGTGGAAGAAGTGGGCCTGTTCCAGATCGTGCGGCGGCCCCGGAAGGAGTTAAGCGCCGGGCAGGTGGGCTATATGATCGCGGGCGTGAAAACCGTGAGTGACACCCGGTGCGGCGACACGGTCACCCTGCATTCCGCCCCCTGCGACGCACCCATGGAAGGCTTTGTGGAAACCAGGCCCGTGGTTTTTTCCTCGGTCTACCCCGTGGCTTCGGACGGATATGGAGATCTGGCGGCGGCCCTGGAAAAGCTGAAGCTCAACGACGCTTCCCTGATCTACGAAAAGGACACTTCCGCCGCCCTGGGCTTCGGCTTTCGCTGCGGATTTCTGGGCCTGCTGCATCTGGAAGTGGTGCAGGAGCGTCTGGAACGGGAATACGGCCTCTCCCTCATCCTCACGGCGCCCTCGGTGCAGTACGAGGTGGAAATGAACGACGGTGCAACCATTGTGGTGGACAACCCGGCCCATTATCCGGACCCCGCCAAAATTGCGGTCACGAGAGAGCCCTTCATCAAAGCCGCCATCATCGTGCCGGAGCGGTATATGGGCGCGGTCATGAAGCTCTGCATGGACCGCCGGGGCGTCAGCGTGAATTATCAGTACCTGACCAGCGACCGGCTGGAAATGACGTTCGAACTGCCCCTGGCCGAGGTGGTCTATGATTTTTACGACCGCCTCAAATCCGTGACCCAGGGATACGGCTCCTTTGATTATGAAATGCTGGAATACCGGGAATCGGATCTGGTCAAGCTGGACATTCTGGTCAACGGCGAGCGGGTGGACGCCCTGAGCCAGCTCGTCCACCGGGAGCGCTCCGTGGAGCGGGGCCGCTTTGCCTGCGAAAAGCTGAAGGAGGAAATTCCCCGGCAGATGTTCAAGATCGCGGTGCAGGGGGCCATCGGCGCCAGGATCATCTCCCGGACCACCATTTCCGCCTTTCGCAAGGACGTGACCGCCAAATGCTATGGCGGCGATATCAGCCGGAAGCGAAAACTGCTGGAAAAACAGAAAAAAGGAAAGAAACGGATGTTTCAGGCCGGGCAGGTGGAAATTCCCCAGTCCGCCTTTTTGTCCGTGTTGAAAAGCGATCAGGGCTGATTTTCTGCCGGATCGTCCCTACCGGATCGTCCCTATTTGAAAAGGAGTTTCTCATGGGAATGACCATAACAGAAAAAATACTGGCGGCCCACGCCGGGCAGGAAAGCGTGGCGCCCGGCGATCTGGTGGACGCCAGGGTGGACGTGGCCCTGGGCAACGACATCACCTCGCCCATCGCCATCCGGCTGTTCCGGGAAAGCGGCGCCAAAACTGTTTTTGACAGGGACCGCGTCATTCTGGTGCCGGATCACTTCGCGCCCAACAAGGATATCCAGTCCGCCATGCAGACCCGGATTCTGCGGGAATTCGCCCGGGAGCAGAAGCTGACGCATTTCTATGACGGCGGCGAAATGGGCGTGGAGCACGCCCTGCTGCCGGAAAAGGGCCTGACCCTGCCCGGCGATCTCATCATCGGCGCGGACAGCCACACCTGCACCTACGGCGGCGTGGGCGCCTTTGCCACGGGCGTGGGCTCCACGGATCTGGCCGCCGCCATGATCACGGGAAAGGTCTGGCTGAAAGTGCCGGAAAGCATGAAATTCGTGTTCACCGGCAGATTGCGGCCCTGGGTGAGTGGCAAGGATCTGATCCTTCACGTCATCGGGCGGATCGGCGTGGACGGCGCCCTGTACCGGGCCATGGAATTCACGGGCCCGGTCATTGACGAGCTGAGTGTGGAAGGCCGCCTGACAATGGCGAACATGGCCATCGAGGCCGGCGGCAAAAACGGCATTGTCGCCCCGGACGCCGCCACCGAAACCTGGGTGCGGGACCGGACCGCGCGGCCCTGCAGGGACTTCGCTTCCGACCCGGACGCGGTCTACGCCGCAGTTCATGAATGTGACGTTTCGGATCTGGAACCCCAGGTGGCTTTTCCGCATCTGCCGGAAAACGTCCGGGGTGTGAGCGAGGCGGGCGAGGTCGTCATCGACCAGGTGGTCATCGGCTCCTGCACCAACGGCCGGATGGAAGACCTCCGCGCGGCGGCGGAGGTGCTGAAGGGCAATAAGGTGGACCCGAAAGTCCGCCTCATCGTGATTCCCACCACGCCCCTGATTTACCGCACGGCCATGTCCGAAGGTCTCTTCGGGATTTTTCTGGACGCCGGCGCGGTGATCAGCCCGCCCACCTGTGGTCCCTGTCTGGGCGGCCACATGGGCGTTCTGGCCAGGGGAGAGCGGGCCGTGGCCACAACCAACCGCAATTTCGTGGGCCGCATGGGGCATCCGGAAAGCGAGGTATACCTCAGCAATCCGGCCGTGGCCGCCGCCTCGGCCATCATGGGAAAAATTGCCGACCCGGCCGAGATTATGGGCGCCTGAGGCGAAGAAAAAACTGTCAGCATACGGAAAGCAGGTGAATGAATGAAGGCGAGCGGAACGATATGGCGATTCGGTGACGATGTGGACACCGACCTCATCATCCCGGCCCGATACCTGAACACGAGCGACCCCGCCGAACTGGCGAAGCACTGCATGGAAGACGCCGACCCCGGCTTTGCCGGCAGGGTGAATCCTGGCGATGTTATCGTGGCGGGAAAGAATTTCGGCTGCGGCTCCAGCCGCGAACACGCGCCCATCGCCATCAAGGCCGCAGGTGTGGCCTGTGTTGTGGCCAAAAGCTTTGCCCGGATTTTCTACCGGAATTCCTTCAATATGGGCCTGCCCATTCTGGAATGCGCGGAAACCGATGAATTCCCCGAAGGCGCGGAACTGTCCATTGATTTCGACGGCGGCGAACTTCGTCTGGGCGATAAAATCTTCCAGACCCGTCCCATTCCGCCGTTCATGCAGGAGCTCGTCCAGAGCGGCGGCCTGATGGCCCATATCAGGGCCCGGCTGACCAGCTGAAAAAGGAGGCCATGATTCCTTTCCCTGCTTCGTGGGCGATTACGGAGTTTTCAGCTGCTGCCATTGTCTCACTCCCAACTGGAGAAACCCGCAATGCTCCTCATGAAACTGAAGTCCTTCAGCGCCAGATTATACGCGGCCTTTGCCGTGATCGGCCTGCTGATTCTCCTGCTCACGGGCTATCTGTCCTGGTCGTTCAACCGCTTCAGCGACGTGGTCTACGACACCACCGGCGCCATGAACGTCACCGACGAGCTGGTGGCGGCCCTTCGCCTCGTGACAAACAGCTCCGAACTGCTTTCTGCGGCCTCGGTTTTGACCGCCAGCAGGGACGAAGCGGAATATCAGGCCGCCGCCGCAGCTTCGGACAGACTGCTCGCGCAAATCAAAAAAAATCTGTCGAATCTGAAGCGCAACAGCCGGACCGTCGCCCCGGAAATGATCACCGAAATCCATGATTTTTATCTCGCTCTGGACAAGTCCTGCGGCGCCTTGCAGGAATACGCCCTTAAGCGGATTTCCTTTGGCAACCGGCGTTCGGAGTATCTGAAAGCGGTCCGGGAACTACACGGCAAACTGATGGACACCATTGAGCCCGCCGCCTACGGCATCTCCTCCTGGGCCAAAATGACGGCCAGGCGAACCGTCCGGGAAAACGGCGTCCAGATGCACAGGCAGACCGAAACCCTGCTGCGGCGCATCTCTGCCCTGTACGAATTCAAGATTCTGGCGGCCCGCTCGCCCATGCCGCCGGACCGGGCGTTTTACGTGGATCTGGCCCGCGTCGCCGCGTCGCTCCGGGAAGCGTTTTCGGAGGCCTTCCTGCCTGCTGCCTCATCCGCATCCCCCCAAAATGCTTTTCGGGATGCAATCTGGAGCGCGGCCGTATTCGTCCCTGAAAAAGACGCGGACCGGTTCAATGACGTCCGGGAGCTGCTGAAACTCGTGGAGGCGCTGGTCCGGCAATCCGGATACGATCTGCCGGGCGGCGCTGCGCCGGAAGCGGGCGCGGCCGATGACGCCGCGGGCGGCTCTGCGGATGGTGCCGCAGATGGCAATGATCTGACGCAGCGCATTATCGCCGCCGCAGATGCAGCCCTGAAAACCGAAGTAAAAGCGTCCAGATCGGATTTCCGGACCGCCAAAAAGGAAAATGATCGCAGCATCGCCGACATGGCGGACCGGATCGTGCGGCAACTGATCTATACCCTGGAAATCAAGGCGCAGGGCAACCGGATGGTCAGCATTCTCAATATGGTGTCCGGCGCGGATTCCGCCGACATGCTGATGAACCTGAAAATGCGCTTCACTAGGGCGAAGGAAGCCTTTCAGAACGCCCAGAGCATTTTCCGCAAAAGCGAACTGGCCGGAGCCAATCCGATGCTGAACGAAAGCGTCACTGAAATCGGGCGCATGTTCACCGCCATGATCGACGGCAAAAAGGGCATGTTTGCGATCCGAAGCGAGGAAATCTCCATCGAAATGGAATTCCGCAGCCTCATCGCGGAAAACACCCGCATCGCCGGAGAACTGATAAACCGTGTGGATCTGCTCGTGGACGCCTCGCGCAAAAATGTGGCCGCCGTTCAGGAGGATCTTTTCGGCGGAATGCAGTCTCTGCAAGATTCCGCCGTTCTCTTTAGCGGCCTTGTGATCGCCGCGATCATCCTGTTTTCCTTCCTGCTCTCCCGCCAGATCAACCGCAGTCTGACCCGTTCTGTGGACGTCCTGAACGACACGGCCCGGCAGATCGCCTCGGCCTCGGACTGGATGAATTCCTCCAGCCGCCAACTGGCGGAAAGCGCTTCGGATCAGGCAAAGGCCATTGAAGAGACCTCCGGCTATCTGCGGGAAATGTTTTCCCGGACCAGCCAGAATGCAAAACGCGCTGCCGGCGCCGACGCCCTGTTCCGGGAAACGGGCGCTGATATTGAAGAGGCCGGACAGGCCCTTGCCCGGTTGATCCGCTCAATGACGGAGGTTGCCGACGCCAGCTACGGTGCCTCGGAAATCGTGAAAACCATTGACGGCATTGCCTTTCAGACCAATCTGCTCGCCCTGAACGCCTCCATTGAGGCTGCCCGGGCCGGAGAGGCCGGGGCCGGGTTCGCCGTCGTGGCCGACGAGGTGAGAAACCTGGCGGCGGCCAGCGCCAGGGCCGTCCGCGAAACCGGCGAAATGATCAATGCCACTATCGCCAAAACGGAAACCGGCGCCCAAATGGCGGACCAAAGCGACCAGGCCTTCCGGAAAGTGGTCGGCCGCTCGACCGAAATCCTCCGGATCATTGAGGAGATATCCAGATCCTCCCTGGCCCAGGTCGATGAAATCGGCGCCGTGGACGTCCGCATCGCGGAAATTGATGAAAAAACCGGCCGCAACGCGCGGGACGCCGCCGCGTCCGCCGCCGCGTCCGACAAAATGAACGCCCTGTCCCACCGCATGAAACTGGTGGTGGAGGATCTCGTCACCCTTATCGGAGTCCACGGCGAAGAGGAACGGACGTGAACGATGCCGACTCTCCATCCAACGCCTTCGGTTGACTGGAATGGAACCGCTTAATTGGGGCATATTGGGATAGGGAACAGCCTCGCGGCTGCCCCCTCCCACACCACCCGGCATACGGATCACGTACCAAGGCGGTTCGGCTGATCAGGCGGTTAGTT
>PDWI01000289.1_pt1 | contig 80847 bp, 79 predicted proteins | sample 1430891 | NCBI WGS metagenome assembly PDWI01 (sample SAMN01162508, study PRJNA174530) | Oral metagenome, whole genome shotgun sequencing project. | biome: Marine environment; feature: Marine mammal; material: Swab sample of the gingival sulcus; isolation source: swab sample of gingival sulcus... | reverse complement strand
ATTTGCCATTGTCATATTGCGTTCTTCGGTACAAACCATTAAGATTTTTTGGTTTCCTTGATATTTGTTTTTGTAAACTGTATTATCAAAGTCCGTTTTGTCTGATGTCGCCAATTTTAAGGCTAATTTTGAGGGAATAAATGCTCCGTCTTCCGTTGGTTGCGGTGCTATTCCGAATATTTTTTTAATTATATTCATATTGTTTTATTGATAATTTTATTTGTCCTAATATTTTTCAAACCTAAAGCAAGAACTTAGCTGGTTTTAAATCTTTGTAGTGTTCTAAGATTTTTAAATCAGCGATAGAAATTTTCCCAATGTACAATTCATCCAAATTTCCGCCTCCTTTGAGGAATTTTTCGACTTCATTATTTCCTCTAAAATAAATAGCGTCTTTGGTAAAACATCCCAGTTCGTTTCCGTCGGTAAACCCTCGTTTGGCTTTTAAGCAACGACTCCAAGCCATGTCGTCAGAAATATCAAACGTGTCTTTGAGCCAGTTAAATAATTCACGGAAATTCATGGTTTTCGCCATGTAAATAGTGGCAACTAATAAAGCCGGCGCAATGAATTTTTCTCCGAGATTGAGTCCTAACATATTTTGGTTATGAATCGCGATTCCTTCTTCGGTTTGTAGGTATCCAGCGGTTCCTCGTTGGAAAATTTTGAATGGTTGTTGTTTTCCATTTTCATTTCGAAATACATGCGCCCCCACTTCGTGTACGAGTAAGGCATTGAGGCGGTTGGTGGTAAAGGTGGCCGTTTCTTTGATGAGGATTTTTCCTTTTTTGGTTACTTGAATGTCGGCTACCGAGTCTGATATTTGTTTTACTTGCCAGTGTCCGAGTTTGTATTGTTTTAAAAATTGTTTGACGATTTCGGTCGCTTTTTTGGCGTCAACGACCGGACTTACATCTGCAGGCATAGATTTGTATTGATCCAAAAACTTGATAGCGTTTTTGTATTCGGTTCGAGTGACTTTTCCATAAAGTTCTTCGGATCTTTTCGTAAACTCAGGGGTTCCGACGGCTTCTAATAATGATATTTTTTGTTCAATTTCTTCAATTTTGGCTTCAAACAATGGGAAAAGTGGGTGTTTAACGCGGGGGATTTTTTTCAAATCACGTCGTAGGTTTGAAATTTCGGCTGGTAATTCTTTGTAATAAAACCGTGGCACGTAATTTTCATGCGATAAGAACAGTTCTTTTTGTTCGGCGACATTTTGTGGATTGATGTAAGACAATAACTTAATGGATTCATCTATTTCCGTAATTTTGTCGTCAATGTTTTTTAATTTTTGTTCGCCGACTTGTCCGACTAAATCTTGTGATTCCGCGTGAGAAATTTCTTTGCTTGGGTCAATATAAAAATCTCCCAAGAATTTTCCGGCTAAGACTAAATCAACTCCCGATAATCGTTTTTTTCGTACGGGTAATTTAAGTCGTTTTCCTTCAATCGTGATGTCTAATAAAGGTGACTTTTCGTCAAAATATCGACTGGCAAGGAAATTTTCTTCGGCTAACGAATCTATTTTAGCGGTTAGGTGATGCACTTTTTCTCGACCATTTAATAATACGTGTTCTTGTAATCCGATGATTGGTTTGAAGGGGATTTCTGGTTTGATAATCGGTTTACTTGAAAATAAAGTTTTGGCTACTTGAACGCCTTCTTCAGCCGAATTAATAGTTAAATCGGCGACTTTTCGGAGACGTTTTTTTTGTGGAACTTGGTTAGCGATTTGAATTTTTAATCCTGCTCGTGCATTTAGTTCGAGGACTTTAATTCCGTCATTGGTGATAACAAAATCGATTCCGAGATACCCAATGCCCGTTACAATTTGTATTTTGGATGTGGCGTATAAAATATCATCCCAAAAAGGAACTTGAAATCCTACGGCCGATTCGCCGTTTGATAATTTTTTGACATAATCAGAATAATACGCTCCTCCCGTAGTTTTTCCGTTTCCGATATCAATTCCCAGTCCGTAGGCTCCTAGCTCCATATTGGCTTTTCCGTCAGATTCTTCGGTTGGAACCCGCAACATGGCTAAAATTGGTACGCGGTTAAAGGCGATAATCCGGATGTCAGGTAAACCGTTTGACGTGAGTCGTTTGAGGTCGTCGTGCAAAACGAGTAATTCTTCAAACAAAATCGTATCAGAGGTGCCAGAAATAGAGTATTTCCCGTCGAGAATATCAATACAAGAACGGTATAAATCGTCTTGGTTGAGTTTTTGACCTCCGGCGGTAATCCAATGTTTCCCAGATTTTTTTACTATTACAACAATTCCACCGCCAGCAAACCCTTTGTTGGGTTTAATTACAAACTGATCGGGAAGTGAATTAAAAAATTCATTGGTTAATTGTTTGTGCTTTTTGATAACATGATACAGTTTGGCCACCCCAATGCCTCGCGATTCTAAAAACCGTTTAGTAGAAATTTTATCATCAGCAAACTTTTTATCTTTACTGGAATTATATCGAGAAATATATTCGAGGTTTCTCGAATTCATACCTAAAATGTCTTTTGATTTTTTTAAAAATTCCATGCCTGTTTTGTATCAAAGAAAAAATATACTATTCTTGTTCATCTTCGCCTTTATTTTGGAAGATGGTTCGGAATTTGACGTATTCTGAAAGTCGGAGTCCTGTGAATTTTCCGAGCCAAACATTTCCTAGTACTGGCAAGAGAATTATTTCGGGAGTTGAAGTAATGGTATTAGAAATACTTGGTATTTTGAGCAACGCAAAAGCAATTAAACTTACGAATACGGTTTCTCCAGCGGAAATTAAAGCTTTTTTGAGTCCGCCTTCAGATTGAGCCGAAACGAATTTTTCCGATACGGTAGCCATCACCATAAGCGGGAAAATTGCCAACACTAAGTTGATGGATGTGTCGAAATATACGGCGAGCCCTAGTACGGGTAAAAACGAAATAGCGAGGGCTGAGTGTAATAAGGAGACTCGTGGAATGTAGAGTAATTCAACTTTTTTAAAGATCGACCGAATCATGTATCCGACCACCATTACGACTAAGAATGACAAGAATCCAAAGTTAAATCCGAGCAATAAAAAGCTGAGGGTCAACATCAGCGGTGAAAAAACCCCAAAAGTCGAAATTCCGATAAATTGTCGGAAAAAAGCAATGACAAACGTAATAAATGGAACTGCTAAGAGCAGATAAATTACATTGGCTGAAATACCGTTGGCCACAAAATAACTCGTAAGATTTGAAAAAATTAAGAACGGATTTTTGTGGTTGAGTCCGTCAACTAATTCAAAGCTAATGCCTCTTTTTTGGAGGGTTTGTACAATTTGCGGATTTCCCAATTGTTCAAAAATTGTGTTCAATGCCGAAAACCGAGTAACAATAATTGATTTTGGTTGGATAATTTTTCGGGCGGTTTCAGATAGTTGCGAAATTTGTTTCAAAGAACCGCCTGTTAATTGTACCCATAGTTTGTTTTTGGCTTCAATATTCGGGGTCTTTTTGTTCCACCATTGGGCGAAATTTTGTAATCCTTTTGAATATTCAATATTGAAAATAATAAGGTTGGCTTCTCGTAGGGCTTCCGCGTTTTCTGACAGATTTTGTAAGAATTTTCCTTCGCTAACTAATCCAGATTGTCCATCTTTAATAAAAATTGGTTTGAGGTAAATCCCGTGAGCCCCAGCTTGGTGAATGATTTCTTCAGAATTTTTATTGGGGGAAGTAATAAATAATCCTGTTTTGTTATAAACAAAAATCTCTTTGGTGCGTTCGCGTACTTGATCTCCTTGTTTTATTTTCAACAAAACGGTTTGTTTTCCAAGTTTTTGGAATTTTCGTTCAACGGTTTTTCCAAATCGGAGTCCTTGTTCGTTGACTTGTGGCCAAATAAATCGTGCTGGACTTACTTCTTCGGACAATATTTGTGAGTTTTCGCCTGAAAAGTTCACGGCCACTCCTTGTCGGACAAACGTTGGTCCGTCAATCAGTGGTTGAATGATTTTACTAGGTTCTAATATTAATGGTTTGGCGTCATCAGGGACGTCATTTTGAGTATTGGCTACGGCCCATGTTTGAGTAACACAACAAAGGCTCAAAATAAGTGTTGTTAATAGTTTGTTCATACAATCATTCTTTCTATTTTTCGTGAAATGTCTATTTTTTCTGTCTGTAAATGCGGTTTGCTTTTTCTCGTTTCTTGGCTAATTTTGTGCCGATGGTAGACTTTCAAGACTTATCTCGGCTCGATTTAGATACTCCCGGGAATCAGTCGTATGTTGGGAAATGGGGAAAGGGATTGTCTGAAACGTTAGTTCGTAATATTTCAGCAGAAAAAAACGAACCGCAATGGGTTTTGGATATTCGGTTAAAAGCCTTGGAAGTGTTTCATAAACAATCTTTTCCAACTTGGGGGCCCGATATTTCGTCGCTTGATTTAGAGAATATTTGTTTTTATGCGGCGGCCGATCAAGACTCCAATCAAAAATCGTGGGATGATGTTGATCCAGAAATTAAAGCTACGTTTGAGCGTTTGAAAATTCCAGAATCAGAAAGAGCGTATTTAGCAGGCGTTGGAGCCCAGTACGATAGCGAAATGGTGTACCATAATTTAAAATCAGAGTGGGAAGAACAGGGCGTTATTTTTTTAGATTTTGATGTGGCCATTCAAAAACACTCAGAGTTAGTAAAGGAATATTTTACTAAATGTATTCCGATTCACGATCATAAATTTTCAGCGTTGCATTATGCCATTTTTTCGGGCGGCACGTTTTTGTATGTGCCAGCCGGAGTAAAATTAGATCAACCGCTTCAAGCGTATTTTAGAATGAATGCCCAAAATGGGGGACAATTTGAACACACCTTAATTGTGGTTGAAGAAGGAGCCGAAGTAGAATATATCGAAGGTTGTTCGGCACCAAAGTTTGGTTCAAATTCGTTACATGCAGGGGGCGTAGAGGTGTTTGTAGCGGAGAAGGCTCGTGTGCGGTACAGTTCGGTTGAAAACTGGTCGACGGATACTTTTAACCTCAACACCAAACGAGCTCTAGTAAAAGATTTTGGCGTTATGGAATGGGTTGGTGGCAATTTGGGTTCGCAAACCACGATGTTGTATCCGTGTTCATTACTAGTGGGCGATTACGCTCGAGCGGATCATTTAGGGGTGGCGTTTGCTAATAAAAACCAAAACCAAGACACCGGAGCCAAAATTATTATTACAGGAAAGAAGTGCCGTGCTACGGTAGTAAGTAAAAGTCTGAGTAAAGGTGGGGGAATTTCAACCTACCGCGGATTGATTAGTGTTGAAAAGTCAGCCGATAATGCCACGGTTAACATCGAATGTGATGCGTTAATGTTAGATGGAGTATCGGTTTCGGATACGATTCCACATATTGTTTGTAAAAATGATTCGGCTTCTATTACGCACGAAGCCAGTGCTGGAAAAATATCAGAAGAAGTGCTGATGTATTTTGAGTCTCGTGGAATAGAAGAAGAAGTAGCGAAAGGAATTGTAGTAAATGGGTTTTTGAACGAAGTCGTAAAAACTCTCCCACTTGAATATGCAGGAGAGTTGAATCGTCTGATTGAACTCGAAATGGAGGGGAGTATTGGGTAGAATTAACTTTTAAAAATTCTGTCACCAGCGTCGCCTAATCCTGGTACGATGTATCCTTTTTCGTTTAGATTTTCATCTATTTGGGCTACAAATACGGGACCCTTGAATTTTTTTTCTACGGTTTTGATTCCCTCTGGGGCGGCAAGTAGCGCTAGAACGGTAATTTGTTCTTGTTTTATTCCAGCTTGTTCGAGGTATTCAATGGCGGCTACTAAAGACCCTCCGGTAGCCAACATTGGGTCTACTAAAAATACTTGGTCGTCTTTCATTCCAGCTGGAAATTTTTCGTAATAAGTTTCTGGTTCTAAGGTTTCTTCATTTCGAGCCAATCCAATAAATCCACTTTTAGCAAAAGGAAGTGTTTCTAGACAAGCATTCAGCATTCCCAGTCCTGCTCGTAAAATTGGAATAATCGTAATGTCAGTGGCTATTTTTTTACCAGTAATGCTTTTGAGCGGCGTTGTAACAGGAATATCCGTTAATGGAAGTGTTTTAGTTGCCTCCAGTAACAACATTTGTGTTAATTCATTGGTGAGTTCTCGAAATAGTTTTGAGTTAGTGTCGGTAGACCGAAGCAAAGAAATTTTGTGGTCTTTAAGCGGGTGCGAAAGTTCATAAATCATCAAAAGTGAGTATAAGAAAAAATATCGCTTTGGCGAGATTTTTTTGATTGATATTTGTAGAGAAAAGGAATCAAGGCGTTTGAGCGTGTAATGAAATGTTTTTTATTGGAGTAAGTGTAATATTCCTGGATCGATGTAAATGAGAAAAAGGAATGACTTTTCTTGACTTTTATTATTTTTATATTATAAATTGAAAAAAAATCTAATTATCAAATGGGGAAAATTATGAGAAGAATTGACGTCGGTAAAAATAGTTTGAGAGTAGAAATTACGAATCGAACAGATAATCCTTGTCTTGAACCCTATCTTAATGAAATAAATAAGTTTCCTTTAATTTCTCCAGAAGAAGAAGTTGAATTAGCACGAAGAATTAAAGAGGGGGATAAAAATGCGCTTGATACTCTCGTGCAAGCGAATTTGCGGTTTGTAGTATCCGTGGCTAAGCCATATCAAAATGTAGGAGTAGATTTGATGGATTTAATTAGTGAAGGAAACAATGGACTTATTAAAGCTGCAAAAGAATTTGATGAAACACGAGGGAATAAATTTATATCCTATGCAGTGTATTGGGTACGGGCTGAAATTTATAAGGCAATTCAGAGTACATCTAAGACGATACGTTTGAAAGGTGGTCGTTTGAATAATTATATAGGTAAATATTCAAAAATAGTAGAGAAATTTAGGCAAGAATATGGGAGGGAGCCCTCATTGATAGAAGTGGCAGAGGAGTTGAAAGTACCGATTGATACAGTACAAGATATCATAAGAATTCCTAAAAAAGGAGTTTCTTTTGATTCTCCATTCAATAATGACGGAGACAATACCTTGTTGAACATATTTCCAGATAAAAATTCGCCAGTACCAGATGAGGAATTAATGCAATCGTCTTTAGGAACAGATTTAGGTCGTGTGTTGTCTGTGTTGACTGATGAGCGAGAGAAGTTTGTTATTAAAGCATTCTTTGGAATAGGAACCGAAGCAATGAGTTTAGAAGAAATTGCTAAAAAGTTTGGTTTTACAAGAGAAAGGGCTCGTCAAATTAAGGCAACAGCACTTAAACGTTTGCAAAAATCACCTGAAATCGGTTTACTCAAAAAGTATTTGGGATAGCTTTCTGAAACGTAATAAAAAATCAGACTATTAAAATATTTGGTGAAAGGGGGGAAGAAACCTTTATAAATTTTGTTGAGCGAGATGTACTATTTCGTTAATAATTTCGTGTGATTTTGTAGGGAAATGAATGATTTTGATTTCATTCTGGTTGGTGAATGTTTCGTTATTATCAGGGAACGCCTTTTGCAGTAAAACAGCTATTCTATATTTTGTATTAATGAATTCTGCTAGCACTTCTCCAGCTTTGTGTCCGTTTTGCATCTTTTTTACTAGATCTTCACCCAGTGTTTTTATAAAAAAAGCTTTTGTTTCGTCATCTAAAGTGATAACGTTATCTATATAGGCCACTTGCTTTTCTCCTTTGGTGGATTCTTCTAATTTGTTAAAAAAAGCTTCTATATTTTTAGAAATTTCTAACTTTATTTTTTGCTTGTGTTTAAAAATTTCTGTCAAAGAAGTGTCAGTTCGACCTTCGTCACTCGGTAGATATAAAACTTTTATTTCACACATTTGCTTAGTGTTAAGAAGCGATATATTATCATTTTTATAAATTAAAACTTGGAAAAAGTCAAATTGGTGGATAATTTTCAGTTTTGATGTACATAAAAAAATCTCGCTTTAGCGAGATTTTTTATGCTTATTTTTTCTTATTTGTTTTTTTCTTTTTCATTTCCAATACTTTTTGAGCCTTTTCAAGGGTAAACTGGCTGACATCAACCGTTTTATCTAATTCTATTTTTGTTTTTCCTTGAATTAAACTGTGTCGTCCCCAACGAGCCTTTTCAATTCGGATACCAGCCTCTTCCCAATTATGAACGACTTTTTCCCGTTCTTTTTTCTTTTTGTCTTCAATTAATTCTTTGATATCTTCCTGAGTCAAATTATCAAAATCGTATTTCTTGTTCACATTAATAAACATCCCATTCCATTTAATATACGGACCAAATCGTCCGACATTTTTTTGGACTGGAAACCCTTCGTATTCTGCAATGGGAGCATCGGCTTGTTTTTTGGCATTTACCAACTCAATCGCGGTTTCTAAGCTGACCGTCATTGGGTTTTCGTCTTTGGGCAATGAGACATATTTTCCGTCAAATTTAATATACGGACCAAATCGTCCATTATTCGCCACAATTTCTTCTCCTTCTGGCGTGTGTCCAACGACCCGTGGCAACGTAAACAAGGCCAAAGCTTCTTCTAGCGAGATAGATTTTACACCTAGATTTGAAGGAATAGAAGCAAAGGTTGGTTTTTCTTCATCATCTTTGGTTCCAATTTGAATCATAGGGCCGAACCGTCCAATACGGGCAAAGACGGGTTTTCCACTCTTAGGGTCGGTTCCAAGTTCTCGCATTTGAGTGGCTTCGGATCGAGAAATATCGGCCGATTTTTCTACGATAGCGTGGAACGGATCATAAAACTCTTTAATCATTTGGTTCCAGACAATTTTTCCCGTAGCGACTTCATCAAACTGACCTTCGACTTTTCGGGTAAACCCATAATCAACAATATTTTCAAAATTATGAATCAAAAAATCGGTTACGACTTCTCCTAACGGAGTCGCAAAAATTTTATTTTTCTCTTTTCCGGTAATTTCCGTTTTTTCTTTCTGTGTAATTTCATCATTTTTTAGGGTCAACACCTGATAAGTTCGTTCGTGACCCTCTTTGCTCGCTTTTTCAATATAGTTTCGATGAATAATAGTCGAAATAGTTGGGGCGTAGGTAGACGGACGACCAATTCCTTCTTCTTCGAGTTTTTTTACCAATGAGGCTTCTGTAAATCGTGCTGGTGGACGGCTGAATGTTTCTCGAGCGGTCATTTCAGCTAATTTCAAAATTTGTCCTTCTTTGATTGGGGGAAGCATTTTTTTTGCCAATGGATCTTCGGCTTCGTCGTCATCAGATCCTTCAAAGTAAACTTCTAAGAATCCAGCAAATTTTACCATTTCTCCTTGGGCTTTTAATACTTCTTGATTCGTAGAAACTTCAATTTGTGCGGTTGTTTTTTCGAGTTTGGCGTCAGCCATTTGTCCAGCAATGGTTCGTTTCCAAATCAACTCATAGAGCCGTTTTTGGTTCGTATCGGCTCCAGCGGTTGTGTCGCTAAAATCAGTTGGACGAATGGCTTCATGCGCTTCTTGGGCGTCGGCGTTTTTGGTTTTGAATTTTCGAGTTTGGGCGTATTCCGGTCCGTATTTTGATTCAATCGTTTTTTTTGCCGCAGCTAAGGCTTGCTCCGAAAGATTGGTCGAATCGGTACGCATATACGTAATTTTTCCCGCTTCGTATAGTTTTTGTGCTACCATCATGGTTTGTTTTACACTGAACCCAAGTTTTCGGCTGGCTTCTTGTTGCAGAGTTGAGGTGGTAAATGGGGCAGCGGGAGATTTTTTGGCTGGTTTAGTTTCGAGTGATTGTACTCGGTAATCAGCGCCGATACATTCGGTTAAGAATTTTTCGGCCTTGGCTTTTGACGGAAATTTTTTTCCATATTCGGCTTTGAGCATTTTGCCGTCTCCTAAATCAAACTCGGCTACAAGACGGAATGTTCCTTTGGCGGCGTGTGCTTCAATCGCTCGTTCTCGTTCGACCACAATTCGGACGGCCACACTTTGTACTCGTCCAGCACTTAGCCCAGTTTGTACTTTTTTCCACAATACAGGTGATAATTCGTATCCTACTAATCGGTCGAGTACTCGGCGGGCCTGTTGGGCGTCTACCAAATTTTGATCAACGGTTCGAGGGGCTTTGACGGCGGCGGTAATAGCGGGTTTGGTAATTTCGTGAAACACAATTCGTTTCGTTTTTTTGGGGTCTAAATTCAGAGCATGACATACATGCCAAGCAATGGCTTCTCCTTCGCGGTCTTCATCGGCGGCTAGCCAAACTTCTTTGCCTTTCGCGGCTCGTTTAAGCTCGCTTACGACTCGTTTTTTATCGTCATTAATTTCGTAATGTGGGGTAAATAATCCACTTTCTATATCAATGTTCATGCCTTTGCTGGGCAGGTCTCGGATGTGTCCAAAACTTGATTTTACGGTAAAATCAGAACCTAAAAATTTCTCAATGGTTTTGGCTTTGGCAGGAGACTCTACAATCACTAAATTCTTACTCATTATTATATGGCTACAAATATTTCAAAACGAGTGTAAGTAAAAATATTTCTCTTGGCAAAATTTAATGTGTTTTAGAAAATAATTTGCATTTTCAGAAAAACATTTTATAATAATTTTGTTTTTAAATAGATTTTCTTATGGAAAGTGTAAATGAGAATTTAGTTGATATACCGACCACATTAAAGGAATTAATTAAATTTTGTAAAAAATGTCCCAAAAGTGTTTCGAATATTAATGATGGCGGATTTTATTCTGATAAAGATATAGTATGGGTTTTTAAACACATTGATGAGAAATTGTTAAATGAATTCTTTGATAAACACACTCAAAAAGCTCTTGAGATTCAAGCAGTAAGTGAAATATTTGGGGAAGTGGCCAAGCGGTTGAAAGAGCCGGTGTATAAAAAAGCACTTGCGGCATATGTAAGAAGAATAGCGGTTTGAATATGAATGACTATCGAGAATCGCCGTATAAAGGAAATTTTTATAAGGAGATATTAGGGGCATTGAATTTATTAGAAACGGGGGATGGAATTAATGACACAATTGAGGTTTACCTTTTTTTGAAGGAAGTATTTAAAAAAGTTGAATTGGTGTTATATGGAGTTTGTACTCCCGATTCAGTTTTTCGTTCAGAAAAATTCTCAATCGAATATTTAGACCAATATATAGAAATAATGGTTAATAGAATTGTTTTTTTAATAGAGAATAAATTTCTTTCTGATGTGGATTTGTTTACTAAATTTATGGAGGTTGCAATTGATATGAAATATTACTCTTTGAAAAAATCTTTATCTCAATCGGATGTTTTAATCAAAGATTCGGTTATTCAAATCGAAAATGCTCGTATTTCTGATTTGGCAGATTCTGAAAGAGCTATTAATGATTTTCTGAAGAAATATCAATTTAACCGTGAAGATGTAGAGGTAATTCACCATAAAAAAACAGCGGACTACCCAATTTTGACCAGAAATTTACTGATTAAGGCTCCTACCCTAGATATTTTACGATGTAAAGAAGATTTAGTGCATGCGGTTGAATCGGGGAAAGAAGCGTTTTTGGTTTTGGTGAGTGAATAAAATATGGTTGATTATTTCTATTGCATTTTATTATTTTTTTGTTATAATATAAATATATTTGTTTAATGTGTTATTTTTAATCAATGGATTATAAAATAATTTCTTGGACGAATATTGGTTCTTTTTAGTTCGTGTTGAGGCCTTTATGAGGGCTTCTTTTAGGAATGTTCATAAAGGCATCAAGAGTTGGTGCCATTAAATCTCAAAACAAATTAACTAAAATTATGAGTACTTTGAATTTAACGACAGAAGTGAAAAATTGGATGATATTTCTAATGTTTTCAATGATTTTTGGGACGCCACTTGTAATGTGGTGTTTCGAAGCAATTGAGATACCTGCAATGTTGGTTTTCATTGTTGGGGTATTAGCATCTTTCTCGGCAGGAATGTTCTTATTTTTTTCTCTCGTTCTCTGGGACGAAAAAATAAGAAAAAACAGAAGAACCGAGCATCAAATATTTTAACTCAATAGAGTATGAATATTTGTGCACCTACCTTGGAGTGATTTTATTGCTCCAAGGTTTTTTCGAAAAATAAAATTTATAACTATTTGTTTAAACGTCTTGTAAGTTAGGAGGGAAGATGTAAATAATTACTATTTTAAACTTTCACATTTTTCTGAAAGTTTTTGGTAATTTCAATCCAATCTTCGATGGTTAAATCTTCGGCTCGTAGGTTTTCGTTAACGGTTCCCATTAATAGGCTTGGCGACACGCCAAAATATTTTCCAATTGAGTTGCCGAGTTTTTTTCGTTTTTCGTGGAATCCAGCATTAACCACGGTAAAAAAATCCGTCTCCATGTCAGCAGGAACCAGTGGCGTCTCTCGGGTTACTAATTTGATAATTGCCGAATCAACTTTGGGTGACGGATCAAAATGTTCTCGTCCAACCACAAAACATAGTTTAGCGGTGGCGTAAATTTCTACCGAGATTGACAAAATAGATCGTTTTTGTTTGCCTTTTTTTATTTTCGGGCAGATTTTTTCGGCGACTTCTTTTTGTACCATTAAAATGGTTTGTTGTGGTTTATTTCTGGTTTCAGATAATAATTTTCGAATAATAGGAGAGGTAATATGGTACGGAATATTAGCAATTACTGAATATTTTTTTTGTTCATATCTTTGGTCCAAGTCTTCGTGTAAAATCGAACCTTCTACTAATGTGAACGAAGGGGCTTCATCAACTGGACGATTGATGTATTGTGCGAACTTTTTGGTTAAAATTGGGTACACTCGGTTGTCTAGTTCAACAGCGGTTAATCGGGCCTTGGCGTCTATTAACGCTTCGGTTAAAAACCCAAGTCCGGGTCCAACTTCTAAAATTTCTTGTCCGCTAATATCACCCGCTTCTTCTAAAATTTGGTCTCGAAACTTAGTAGAAGTTAAGAAATTCTGACCGAGGTCTTTTTTGGCAAATTTGGCTTGGTTTTTAATCATTTTTTGAGTGAAATAATTTTGTGAGAACTCGTGTGTCCTGTTTGGATGGTTGCGTGGGCTTTAAAGTATTTGCTGATAAATTTTTCAATTACGGTATTGGCTTTGCCATTTTCCGGTTTGGCTTTGATTTTTATTTTTACGGTAGGTGGTTCGGTGGGTAATAACTCGTGCCATAAGTTTTTTGGTGCTGACGCTATTACTTTTATGGCAAGGCTGGTTTTGCCTTTGGTGTTAAGTTCTTCTCTTTTTTGATCCAAAAAAGTGTTCAATTTATTTTCCATTTGTTTTCTGGTCAACAATTTTCCAAACTAATCCGACGAGAATCATGATAAAACATAGTACTTGTCCCGTTTTAAAACCAGCTATGTAACCCGGTGATTCTTTCCAAAATTCGACTACGAATCGGAAGACTCCATATCCAACCAAAAAGGCTTGTGTCAGCGTGCCTTTTTTTAACGGGATGTATTTCCAAAATCCGTATAAAATGCTACACAATAAAAACATACTGGCTGATTCATATAATTGAACGGGGTGTCTGAGTAATTCATCGACGTGTGGAAAAACCACGCCCCAGTTGGTGTTGGTCGGAATACCAACGATTTCTCCGTTAATAAAATTGGCTATTCGTCCGAGTCCAATAACGGCCGATAGGGGAACCACCAACGCGTCAAAAATGGTTATGACCGAGCGTTTTTGTTTTTGGCTCCAAAAATATAGGGCGATAAGGGCCCCTAAAAATCCGCCGTGCATACTGAGTCCACCTTGCCAGATTTTTATTATTTCTATCGGGTGAGTCCAAAAAGTACGAGGACTATAAAACAAAAATTCGCCGAGCCGTCCACCGATAATACCAAATAAGAACGTATAAAAACAAGCGTCTTCCCATTGGGGACGGGTGAGGGGATGGTTGGAATTTTGACTAAGAATACGCCATCCAAAGTGTTGAACGATGAAAAATCCGACCAAATAAATAATACCGTACCAACGTACAGGCCAGCCAAATATTTCAAACGCAACAGGGTCTATGTTCCAAATCATTTTTGGAAGAGTGGGAGTTTGGTAAACGGTTTTATGCCTCTTAAGAAGAAGGCTTTCCAAAGTCCTCGGTTCCATTTTTGGGCTTCGGTGTTGTACAGCGTTTGGAGTTCAATCAATTTTTGATCGATAAATTCTAAATCACTTACCACTTTTTTCAGTCTTGGGTTTTTGTCTAATTCACCTTGTTTTTCTAGTTGTTCAAAAAAATTGTACAATATTCGAGAAACGGTCTCTTCTACTTCGAGTCGTTGGCTCAAATTTTTAGTAAGTGAGATGTTTTGACAGTTTTGTCTGATTTGAATGAGTTGAGCTTGTTGTTCCGCTGAAATTGCCCCATTTTTTTGAGCCAGAGAGATGACCAATGGAATCATCATTTGTCGTTTTGATAAGAAAAACAACAGAAATTTCCAAGCTTTCTCGATTTTTCTTCGGTCGCGGGCTTTGCGGTTAAATTGGAGTTTCAAAAATATCAAAATCAGTACCAACAAAAAAAACTTTGGGAAATGTTCGTCAATAAAATCAGGAATAGCAAACACCCAATCGGGGAAGATTTCGTGCATTTTGTCACTAAAAGTTTTTACTTTTAGATGACTAGGAAGTGGTTTACTATGAACGGAACCGTCATGAAAGTTTAATCGGCTCATGAGAGAATCGTTGATTCTAGAAACTTAAACGAACTATCCAAACTGGTTTTACTAAACTTTTTGGCAATTTCTTTTTGTATTTTCTTTTCGGAAAATCGTTTCGAAACCAAGTTTCTCGCATCAAATCGAAAATGAAAATTCAAAGATTTTTTCATATCAAATTCATTGTACGGCTCTTGTGTGGTCTGTAAAGTAGTTTTCTTGAGATGATTTTTATAAAAAAATACGTATACTAAAAACATGAAAAAAGATGGAGCTTTGATAAACGAAAAATTTGATGCGTTGTTGTCGTCATTTGCCCAAAAAAACGCCACGAGTTTGGGGCGACTGCACGCCGAAAATCCCGATCCACACCGAACGCCGTTTCAGCGAGATCGAGATCGAGTAATTCACGCTTCGGCATTTCGGCGATTGCGAGGGAAAACTCAAGTGGTATCGCCACAAAAAGGGGACCACTTTCGAAACCGATTAACGCATACGCTAGAAGTATCGCAAATTGCGCGTGATATTGCTCGGCAATTAGGATTAAACGAGGATTTGGCGGAAACTATTGCTCTGGCACACGATTTAGGTCATCCGCCCTTTGGACACGCTGGCGAAACAGCGTTGCACGAATGTTTGTTTGCGGCTACGGGTGATTCGTTTGAACATAATCAACAAAGTTTGCGGATTATTAATGTGTTTGAGCCGCGGTATGCGGATTTTGAAGGGTTAAATCTTACGTGGGAAGTGCGAGAAGGTTTGAAAAAACACGATACAAAATTTATCCATCCAGTAACGGGTAAACGAATTTATTCACCGAGCTTGGAGTCGCAAGTGGTTGATGTGTCAGATGAAATTGCCTACCTTTCGGCTGATTTAGAAGACGCGTTGCGTGGGGGATTTATTAATATTCAAGACTTAAACCAAATAGAAATTTGTCGGCAAGTGTTGGCCAAAATTCCAGCTTCAGAACTCAGTTTTCGTCCAAGTTTGATTCGTGGGGTGATGCGGTTATTAATTTCAGCCTTGGTTGAAAACATACAACAAAATTTAGCAACGAACCATATTCAAACGTTTGATGATGTTCAAAATTTCCAAGGAGGGCGATTGGCGGTCTTTGATCGCTCAATGTACAAAAAATTCCGTGCCTTAAAACAATTCCTTATGAAACACTACTATCGGGCTCCAAAAGTAATGGATGTGACCAATCGTGGGCAAAAAATTATAAAATCTTTATTTGTTTTGCTCGAACAAACTCCAACTCTGATGCAAAATTTTGACCCACAAAAAGACAAGTACCAACAAATAGTTGATTTTATTGCGGGAATGACTGATAATTTTGCTGAAGATTTTTATAAAAATCATATTTCTTAAGCTTCTTTTCTGATGAAAAAAGAAACAATCCAAAATTTGAAAAAAAATATCGCTTTCGTGTTTTTAGCTCTTATTGTGCCATTTGTTGTGTTGGCGGTCTTATCAATTTGGGATTTTGTTGGCGCTGATGTTATCTGGAAGTCGGTTTCAACTATTTCTGTGTTGGCGGTGGCCACTTTATTAGCGGTGGGAGTATTAGCACTTGTAAACGATAAAAAATAATGAATAACGCAGTTCCATTGGTATCAATTATTATGGGAAGTACTTCGGATTTGCCCATAATGAAGCAGGCGGCGGAAATTTTACAAGAATTTGGCGTGCCTTACGAAATAGACATTGTGTCGGCGCATCGTACGCCACAAAAAATGTTTGATTTTGCCACTAACGCAGCTCAAAAAGGTCGCAAAGTTATTATTGCGGGTGCTGGTGGAGCGGCGCATTTGCCAGGTATGGTGGCTTCTATGACGACTTTGCCGGTTATTGGCGTGCCAGTTAAATCTCGCAATTCTATTGAAGGAATTGATAGTTTGTTGTCGATTGTGCAAATGCCAGGAGGCGTTCCTGTAGCGACGGTTGCGATTGACGGAGCGAAAAATGCTGGAATTTTGGCGGCTAAGATTTTATCAGCTTTTGATGCAGATTTAGCACAAAAAGTGCAAAAATATATGGATGATATGCGGCAAAAGGTGTTAGACGCGGCGGAAAATTTAGAATAAAATTTGTATACAAAAATAAAAAATAATGAATAATGGTCTCTCTCTTTCTTTCATTCTTTCTTGTCGAGATAAATTAAAGCATGCGGCGTTTACTATGATAGAATTACTGGTGGTTATTGTAATCATCGGAATTTTGTCTGGAATGGGCATTGCCCAGTATAAACAAATGGTACGGAAGGCTCAGATTGCAAAAGAATTAGCCGAATTAAAACAAGACTTAACCAACGCGAATTTATCAAGAATTGATTTACAAGACAAACACGCTACGGAGGAAGAAGAGATGGCACAAGCCAGAATTGAAAGAGATGTAGTCGTCAAGGCGATTCAGGTAACCAGAAATATTTTACAAAAACCCGTGAGAGAAATCACAGGGCATAATTGTTATGCGTGTCTTTGTCGTGGAAGAGATTTGAGTAATATGCCAGATAATTCTCCCTGTCTTCATTATTGGAATAAGCTAAGAACGGAGATGGAGAAAGCGACTGGAATTGATTTGAGTTTATTAAAACGAGATATTTGGGGGATTCCTCATCTTATAGATGAAAACCAAGGTGAGCGTGGATTAAATTGTTCGAGAGATACAATTTATATTATAGGAAGAGATAAAGTTTTAGAGGCTGATGAATGGATGAGAATTCCTCTATACAAACCGCTATGTCCGAGTGGGTAGTTTGTTTTTTGACTTTTTGGGGTTAAGGTGTTATTTTGTGTTTGTATTTAGAAATATTAAACATGGAGAATACGGTATATTTTGAAACTTACTCGTATCCAAAACAGAAAGAATTGTTACAAGAAATTTATCATAATGCTATTTTAAGAGAAAGTGGATTATTGGTGGAGGGTATTCAGTTTACTTCGGGTAAAATTGATGATTCGTCTTCTCTTAAACTAAATGGAGTGGCAGAGAGTTTTGCTGCATTTAACACGTTTATAAAAGAATTAGAGGAGAAAGGAATTTTGGTTAAGAGTGTTGGTTATAACAAAGAAGAATTAAATTCTAGTTTGTGCTGATAGTTTCTCAACCCACTGTTTGGTAGCTCGTTCGAGTTGCTGAAACATAATTTCAAAGCCATCAAACGCCGAATAATACGGATCGTTTACCTCATGTGCATCGAATAGATGCACTTTTTTATAATTTTCTGGAGCGATTATTTTTTTGATATTATCAATGTTTGAATAATCCATCGCCAGAATTAAATCAAATTCTTCGCCGTCTTGGGCGGTAAGTTTCCGAGATTTTTGAGCCGAAATATCAATGCCATATTTTTGGCAAACTTGAATCGACCGATCGTCAGGAGCCGAACCACTATGAAAGGCGGAAGTTCCAGCCGAATCAATCTGATACGAATCGGTAAGATTTTCTTGTTCAAGAATGGCTCGTAAAATTCCTTCGGCGGCGGGGCTACGGCAAATATTACCTAAACAAACACAAAGTATTTTTTTCATAGTTATTCGTTTAATACAATGTTGAGTGTAATAGTTTTATTAAATTGCTCGTGGGCGGTGTTACCGGCTATTTCAAGGTGAATGGTTTGTGGCGTTTGTTTTTTTACTCGCACGGCTATAAATTGGAGTGACTTTAGTTCGAATAATGCTTGCCCGAGTTGTCGGAAGACGTCAAGCGCATTTTCGATATACAATTTTTTTTGGGTGTTTGTTAACTGAATATTCCGGATAACTTCCGAAGCGTGTTCGAGCTCGTAATGGAGAATAGCTTTTGATACTAACGTGCCAAAATTCATACCGTTTGGAATATGTTTTTCTTCAAACGGAGTCTTTTCTTTCGTTTCAGAGACGTCTTCGTCGTCTTCTTCAGAGGTTTCTTCTTCTGTTTGTAAAAAACGTGCGAGCATGTTTTTCATTTCAAATTCGGCTGAGTCTGCATCAAGTTCTGATTCTATCGATTCGGAATGAAGTGTTTCTTCGGTAGTTTCTCCTTTATCAGGGACCGTTTCAGTGGCAGTTTCAAGCGCGTCATCATTGGCGGATTCGGTTTCTGTTTCGGTGGTTTCGTCTGGGGCATCGTTCAAATCTTGTTCGGCTTCAAGTTCTGATTCATCGTCTGTATTTTCAGGGCTGGCTTCGTTCTGGTCGGTTTCGGTTTCATTTCCTGCTTCTTGGTTTTCTTCATCTGCTTCTAAATCATCCTCAAGTGTTTCGTCGACCTCTTCCTCTAATTCGTTTTCTGCTTCCGTATTTTCAGAGTCTTCTTCTACCTCTGTTTCATCGGTTATTTCGTCCGCTTCAAGGGTATCATCTTGGTCTAAATTTTCGTCAAAATCGTCATTATTTTCCGGATTGGCTTCGTTCTGGTCGGACTCAGTTTCATTTACGGTCTCTTGATTTTCTTCATCTTCTTCGACCAGGGTTTCTATCCCTAAAATATTTTGTGCCACCAAATTTTCTTCGGCCGAAAACTTATTCCACTCCTCGACATGGGTTTTAGAAAGTTCTTTCATTTTATAACTTCTCAAATTATCTGACACGAGAATGGTTTGGACTTCTTCGGGTTTGTCTTTGTTTTGTAAGTCTTTTGATAATTCATTGAATTCTGAATCAGACAAAGTGTCGAGCATTTCTAGTAAAAAGGGGAGGGTGTCTTTTTCGTGTCCTTTGAGCCATTTTTCGGTTCCGTCACCAAGTTCTAAGAGCGAAGATAAGCGGTTGAATTTTTGTCCTAAATTATCGGTGTTTTTTAGTATTACGTGTTTGAATTCTAACTGGTGGGTGTGTCCCAAATTTTTCAGATCATTTATTCCTACCTCACCATTTTCATGTTGCCATTCGCTGAAGGCTTCGGACAATTCATCAGTTTTTGCATAAAATTTATCGGCGCCCCATTGGTCCCAATCGGCCTTGGGCATAAATATTTGGTATTTATTTCCTAACGCTCGATCAAAATCTTGTCGAGTTTTTATTTGGTCCGCGCCTTGTTTTTGGAGCCAATCGGTGTCCATGGTATCAATTTTTTGGCTGAATGTTTCGGCTACTTTTATTCGTTCTTGGTGTGCGGGCCAGAGTTCATTGAATTTTTGAGTAAAAAGTTCTTTGCCGCCATTTTCCCACTGGCTTTGAGGCATTTTTATGTTGTTGAGTTCGCCAATCGCTTTGGCAAAGGCTCCGGCGGTCGTAATTTTATTAGGGTCAACTTTGTCGGCCGTCATGGACAATATTTTTTGTTTGTTTTTTTCATCCAAGGCGGGTTTTTCCGCTGACTCTAATGAATCAACCGACTCGATGGTTTGAAGTTCCGAATGAAGGTCGAGTAATTTCTTTTTGAATAAAGGTTCATTGGCTTTCCATACATCATCGTCCATCCAAACGTCAAATTGCTTCGCAAAAAACGAAACATCTTGTTTCATTTTAGCTAAATCTTTTTCCGAAGCCTGTTTAAGGGCGGTTTCAAGCTGCATACCATTGATGTCGCGATGGGCTTGTTCGTTTTTTTGTTGCCAGTCGGTTTCGATTTTTTGCAATTGTGTTATTTCTTTTTCTAACGTTTGTTGCAATTTTGAAGGCGAAACGAACGTTTTATCAAATCGTTTCCAACTTGATTCAGCATTTTGTTTTTGGGTGCTTATTTTTTCGAATACGGCTTGGGCTTGGTCAGAATATTTGAGTGTTTCTTGTTTTGATTGCACGGTTTGTTCAATGGTTTGCAAATTTTTTAAAGCCTGTTCATATTGTGGAACATATTTGTCTTTCAATTCGCTTATCCAGCCTTGTTTTTCTTGGTATGAATTTGAGCGAGCAAACGACTCTCGCATGGCGTTTTGAATGGTCGAATTTGAAAGAGCTCCAATAACGGATTCGAAGGCGTTATTTTGTTTTTCGTCCGCTTCTTTTTTTTCAGTTGAGTATTTGGCGAATTTGGCTTCGACGGCCCTATTAAAATTAGGATGATTTTTCAAATACGCTTTCGCATCATTTATTCGGTCGCCAAAATATTCCTTAATGAAGAATTGTTTTAAATCTTTTGTTGAACCAAAATTTTGTTCAAAAGATTGTAGGTTTTTATTCATGTTTTCCCAGGCTTTGGCCATGTCGGATCGTGGGATTTTGTCTTTCGATTTTTTGGTTTCTCGATTTTTTATGTCGCCTTCTACTTTTCCCCAAAGGTATTTCATTCGTTCTCCTAAGAGTTTTTGAATCGACTTTGGCAGGTCGGCAAAAAACTTGTTTTGGCTTAACTCCTGATTCGTTCGTTGGGCAATTTCTTCGGGTCTTAAATGTTTCCATTCGCCATTGGTGGCTTTTTCTTTGGCGGCTACGATGATCGATTCGGCTTTTTTTACGCGTTTTTTGGCGGTTTCTAACTTTTTCTTAAAAGCCTCTTTTTGGGCGGTAATTTTTTTTACCATTTCTACGCCAAACACTTTTGGGTACCCCGATAATCGAATTTCGTCTTTTTGAATTTTATCGAAAGTGGGTTCAAAGTCTTCAAAATTAATTTTTAGTAAGCCTTTTTTTTCCGTGAAATTTTGAAATTCTGTATCAAGTAACGTCTCGTTTTGTTTTAAGAGGGTTTCGCTTTGCGGACGCAGAATATCCAGTTGTACTTTTTGTGCTTCTTTTACTTTTTCTTTTCCATATTCTATGAACTTAAGTTTTAATTTTTCGGCCTCTGCTTGTGGAAGCTTGTTAATGTCGACTTTTTTGGAAGCTTCACTGAAAAATGCTTGTAATTTTTTGGCCGACATATGCACAAATTTGGGGTCTTTTTTCACTTCATCAAGGGCGGTGTCGAGGGCTTCTGTTCCAGCTTGTTTTTTCTTTTCAATAATTTTCGGCCGTTTAGACATTTTGGTTGCTAGTTTGTCTAAATGCTCTTTTTTGTTTTTCCAAAAATTCTCTGCGTTGGTTTGAATTGATTTTTGTTCGTCTTCACTGAGTAACTTTTGATTATTCGGGTTTTCGAAATATTCTTGAATAATTTGTTTGGCTTGTTCTTTGTCAGTCGTTTTGGTGAAAGCCTCCTGCAAATCTTCCCATATTTTTTGATGGATTTCGGTTCGGTTTTGGAAATTTTCCGTATTTTTATCGAGCGATTCTTCGTATTTGGACTGAGCCTCAATATATAAAACCCCTAAATTCGTTTTTAAAGAATTCATATTTTCATTGGGAAGTTGTTCTTGCATGTATTGTAAGAACTTTTCTTTCCCATTTTCTTCAAAAAAATCAGTTTCTTGGGCCAAAATAGCAATAAATTCGTCGCGGTTTTGCAGTAGTTTATCTAGGGGAGATTGGGTTTCGGTGTTTGTTTCTGATGCATCTCCCAAGGTGTTCATAGCGTTGGATGAAACATCTTTTCCCGTTTTTTCGATTTCGGTTTGGGTTGTTTGAATAAATTTGTCGAGCGTTTGGTGGTCTTTTACTTTTTCCATCTTAAAAATAATTCGGGGTGAATTTTGGTGTGATAAGACGGCTTTGTTAAATAAGTTTTTCATCTGCTCCGTCTGTATTGTGCACAACGAACGATTTTATGCAACCTATAGAAAGAACCAATAAATTTTTCGGATATGGTTACAGCACTTTTTTGGGTAAAAAATAGAGATATACCGAACTTGAGAGGCTGAGTATTCCCATAATTATAAACAGAGTATTGAACCCAAAAGTCGTGGCAATGTACCCACCAAATAAAGCACCAATTGCACTAGAAAAGTAGTTTGTTGACTCCCAAATGCCCCATTCTGAGGCGGATTCACCTTTGTCTAAATGTCTTGAAAATTCTGCGTCAAAAGGAGGGGAATAGATTGATTCTCCGATTCCTAGAAGTATTTGCATAAATAACAAGGTCGTCATTGATTCTACTTGGGTGTACCCAAAAAAGGCGCTGGCAATTAATAAATATCCCAAACTGACTACTTTTTTGTCTTCGGTCATTTTGTTGGAAATTCGCCCAGAAAAGAATGTGGTAATACCGGCCACAACGGCAAATAGAGCACTCGCAAAACTAGCATCTAGCAAATCTCCTCCAATTTTTTCTACAAAAATTGCATAAATGGGTGCAATCATAGCCCCAGAAATTAACACCATCGAATTTGTTACGAGTAATATTTTGAGGGCCGTGTTTTTGAGTATTTTTTTCATTCAGCGATGACGGTTACTTGTTGTAATAATTCGTCTCCGAGTTTTTTTGCTTGTTCTAAATTTTTGTTCAAAATATTAATATGTCCCATTTTTCTCCCTGGTTTGGTGGTGATTTTTCCGTACCAAAATAAGTGCGCATTGGGTGTTTGCATAATGGTTTCAATGCCCTTGATTTTGGCGTTTCCGGTGTTGTTTGGAGCCCCTAAAAGGTTAATCATTACGCTGGGGGTGTGAATACTTGTGTCGCCCAGAGGAAGATTGAGTACGGTTCGAAGCAATTGTTCAAACTGGTTGGTCACGGCTCCATTTAAACTCCAGTGCCCAGAATTATGGGCTCGTGGAGCCATTTCGTTGACTAACACTTGTCCGTTTTGGTCTAAGAAAAACTCTACCGCCAAAATTCCTTCTAGTTCTAATTTTTCAGCAATTTTGGTGGCTAATTTTTGGCAAGTGTTGTTGATATCATCGCTGATATTGGCTGGGGCATACACAAATTTTACGAGGTTTAATTCGGGGTCAAAATCCTGTCCGACGGTTGGAAAGGTTTTGATTTCGCCTTGTTTGTTTCGGGCCACAATCACGCTGAGTTCCTGTTCAATGTCGACCATTTTTTCCAAAATACTTGGGGCATCAAATCCTTTTGATTGAGCGGCTTCAAGCGTTGGTAATACGGTTACGCCTTGTCCGTCGTAGCCTCCAGTACGAGTTTTTTGTACGGCGGGTAAAAAGTTTTCGTTCGCCAGTAATTCCGTTTTATTCTGAATTTCAATAAACTCACTTGTGGGAATATTGTTCGCCACAAAAAATTCTTTTTGGACTTGTTTGTCTTGAATCATGCGTAGAATTTTACTGCTTGGTCGCACGATTTTTCCTTGTTGTTCGAGTTGTTCGAGGGCCTCAACATTGACGTGTTCAATTTCAATTGTCAAAATATCAACCTTTTTTCCAAAATCCAACACGGTTTGGTAATCATTAAAATCGCCCGCTACAAAATTATCAGCCAACGGGGCACACGGGCATTCGGGGTTGGGGTCTAACACGTGTACTGGTACACCAAATGCTCGAATGCTGGGCATCATCATTCGTCCGAGTTGTCCGCCGCCAAGAATTCCAATGGTTTTCATGTTTATTTGAGTCCTAAATCTTTTTTCAGTGAATGTAAGTGTCGTGCCACGGTTGAATCTTTTCGTCCGAGGGCTTTTATTTTTCGAATTCCGTGCATAATAGTGGTGTGATTTTTCCCTCCAAATACAAATCCAATACCTTCATAACTCATTTTTAGGGCTTCTTTACACAACACCCAGGCAATTTGTCGGGGCAACACAATTTCACTTTTTCGAGAAGTTCCCATCAGGTCGGTCGCTGGGACTTGGAAATATTCAGAAACTAAAGTGATGATATCATCTGAATTTTTCGCAATAAATTTGGTGCTGTCGTTTGATAAAGTGTAGTCTTCGCCTGGATTAAGTTTGCGGAAAATCCGCCCTACTGATTGAACCGTTGGTGAGGTACCCGTAATTTCCATTTCGGCCGAAACTTGGTTAAGAATGTTCTCAAGTTCGCGTAGATTGCTTCGTACGTTTGAAGCGATAAATTCTAGCACATCATTCGGCAAAATAATTTGTTTGGCCAGTGATTTTTCTTGCAAAATAGCCATTCGGGTTTCAATGTTTGGCATTTGTACGTCGGCTAAAAGCCCCCCGCCAAGTCGAGAACGAAGCCGATCAGAAATTCCTTTCAGTTCGCTGGGTGGTCGGTCAGCCGAAAATACAATTTGCTTATTAAACTCGTATAAATCGTTAAAAGTATTAAACAATTCTTCTTGGGTTTTTTCTTTTCCTTCAAAAAACTGAATATCATCAAGCAAAAAAGCGTCTACTTGACGATATTTTCGTCGTAATTCGTTTGATTTTCGTTCGCGGATTGATTTTACAATCTCGTTCATAAACCGTTCAGCCGTGGTGTAAATAACTTTAGCGTTTGGATTTAGGCGACGGATTTCATTGGCGATTCCTTGTAAAAGGTGCGTTTTTCCCAGTCCTACGCCTCCGTAAATAAAGAGGGGATTATATTTTCGTTTTTCGGTTAAGGGGCTTTCGGCCACGGCGCAAGCGGCGGCGTGAGCAAACTTAGTTTCTTCGCCCACAATGTAATTGCTAAGCGTAAACCGTTCTTGGGTAATTCGGGTTTTGGTTCCATCGGAAAATTGTTGTTCGGGTTGGTTGGGTAATTTTCGTGGTTTTTCTGATTTGGTTTCAAATACTTTTGAGGTTTGTGGTTTATCGGCTAACGATAAATCTACGGTAAAATACAAAGTATCAATTTCGGGGAGCACGGCTTGAAAATTAGACAAAATAATGGTGCGGTATTTACTTTCGAGCCAATTCTTATTCATTTCGGTTGGACAAGCCAACACTATGGCCGTGCCACTAATTTCGGCTATTTGTACTTTTTTAAACCAGGTAAAAAACTCCATGCGAGAAATTTTTTCACTGAGTCGCCCTAAAACCGTTTCCCATACTTGAAACTTATCCATACAGGAGGTTTTCTATCAAAAAAAAAGGCGATTGACAAGTGAAATGTGGAAAACTTTTTTGAAAATTATTGGAATGATATACTGGTCTTTTAGTAGTATTGACAAATTTAAAAAAACATTTTTAAACTTGACAAGAAGAAGAAGCGTTACAATTTTGGTGGATTAAATCTTAATGGTATAAAAAAATGAAAAAAAGAACTTCTCGAGAACGTTTTAAGTTTGCCGTGACAAAAGAAGGTCGGAAGCGGTTATCTGAAGATACTAGATATAGATATTTATTAGAATTAGAATCCTTAGACGCGGCAGGAAAGTTGCAATCGAATACTTTAAGACGTATAAAAGATGCTCTATCGGAAGATTTTCCAGAAAAAAGATATGGTTTCTATTCACCAAATTTGTCTGCAAAATATTCTTATGAAAATAAAAATGGGCCTTTTTTGATGGGGGGAAATGGGGTAGTACGTCATAACTTGGCTGTCTATAAAGATGAAAATGGAGAAGCGTTTCCTGTGAATGCGCTTTTTACGAGTAGAAGAAAAGAAGAAGCGGAAGCATCTTTGTCTGAAGGGGGGTTCTATCATGGAATGTTTTCAGGAAGGACTGATGTTGAGATGCGTGAGGTTCATGAATGGTTGAGAAACGAGGAATTATAAAAAATAAAAAAATCCGCCAACGGCGGATTTTTTACTCGTTAAGTTGTAAACTTATTTTTTTACTCACTTTTTATTAAATGAATATCTCGTTGTGGGAATGGAATAGAGATGCTTTTTTCGTCAAAGGTGGTTTTGATTTTTTCGTTTAAGTCAAAAAATACATCCCAGTAATCTTTTCCTTCTACCCAAACACGGAAAGCCAAATTGACAGAACTATCCGCCAATTCGCTGACCCCAACAAACGGAACGGCTGGTTCACTCAAGATTCGTTGGTCTTTTTTAGCCAGTTCTAGCAAGGTGTCTTTCGCTTTTTGAATGTCGTCGTCGTACCCAATTCCGACTGTAAAATCAACCCGTCGGAATTTTTCTTGTGAAAAATTTTGAATGGCTCCGTTCGACAAAATCGCATTAGGAATATGGATTTTTTTGTTGTCAGGGGTGTTGATGGCTGTGCTAAAAATATCAATTTTATCTACGGTTCCGAGGAATCCACCCGCTTCAATAAAATCACCCACTTTAAATGGTTTGAGTAATAAGATGAGTACTCCGCCAGCAAAGTTTGAAAGACTTCCTTGTAGCGCCAATCCTACGGCCAATCCCATGGCTCCAAGCATGGCAATAAAAGACGTCATTTCGACTCCTAAAACGGTGGCGGCAATAATGAATACAATGGCTTTCAGCCCCATCGAAATGAGACTTTGTAGGAATAATCGCAGTGACTTTTCAATGCGTTGTTTTTTAAAGAGCGTGTTGGTGCCGTTGGTAATAATTCGCACGATTTTTAATCCAATCCAAATGGTTAAAGCTGCTAAAATTAATCTTCCGCCAAATAGAACGAGTAGGTCAATCGCTTTTTCTAAATAATAGGTTATTTGTTCGTTTTCAAAAGGCATGTGTGTTTGCGTAAAAAAATATCCATTACAGTGTATATTTTTGTGTTTGTTTAGGCGAATTTAAATTGATTTTTCGGGAAAAATTTGGTACAATGAAACGATGGATTTAAACAAAATTATTGACGTAGCCTCACAACAAGGTGCTTCTGATGTGCACATACAACCAAATCGAGAAATTTATTTTAGAATTGATGGACGTTTGACACCGGCCGGAAGCGGAGTTTTGTCAAATAAAACGATTGCTGATTTGATTGAAAAATCGTTTTCTCGGCGGATTGTGTCGACTTATCAAAAAGAAAAACAAGCCGATTTTTCGTTTGAGGCCCAATCTGGTGTACGGGTGAGAGTTAATTTATTTCAACAAAATAAAGGGGCAGCCTTGGCACTTCGGATTATTAATAGCAAAATTCCAGAGTTTTCTTTTACGGGGTTACCGCACGATGTACTAGAACGATTTAAAGCCCTTAAACACGGGTTAGTTTTGATTGTTGGAGCCACTGGTCAAGGAAAATCAACGACGATGGCGGCTCTGCTAAATGAGAAAATTCAGGAAGAAGCCTGTAATGTAGTTACTATTGAAAACCCAGTTGAATATATTTTTCAGTCAAAGAAAAGTTTGGTGTCGCAACGGCAAGTAGGGGATGATGTAGTGTCGTTTCAAGCTGGGGTAAAAAGTGCCATGCGAGAAGATCCAGATGTAATTTTGGTCGGAGAAATGCGAGATTATGAAACTATTTCGGCCGCTATTTCGTTAGCCGAAACGGGGCATTTGGTGTTATCAACGATGCATGCCAATAATGCGATTGAAGTGTTGGGAAGAATGATTGAATCGTTTCCGAGCGAACAACAAAACCAAATTAAAATTCAGTTGTCTTCGGTACTCAAAATGATTATTTCGCAAAAATTAGTGCCAAACAAAGAAGGAAAACGAACGTTGGCGTACGAAATTATGCATTCGAATTATGCGATTTCGAATAAAATTCGAGAAGGAAAATTAAGTCAACTCGCCCAAGTGTTTGAACTTTCGGCGGCGGATTCTGGAACTATTTGTTTTGAAAAATGTTTGCTCGAATTGGTGCGAGCCGGAAAAATTACATACAAAGAAGCCTTATTGCATGCCACAGATCAAGAAAAGCTGAAATCACTTCGGAACAGTGCGGATATTACAGATTCGTAATAATTTCTTTAATTTCTTTGGCGTGGGTGTGGTGGATGCCATGTCGACCATTTTCAAATACGCGTAATTGTTTTACCGTCGGAAGATGTTTTTGGTAGACAAAAGCGGCTTTGAGCGGAGTGTAGGTATCATTTTTTCCCCAAATTATGGTACTCGGAATTTTGATGGTTTCTAATTCGAATCGGAAGTCTGGTTCGGCAATTACATTCAAAAAAGTTTGCTTCATAGTGCCTTGAGTGGCATCCCAGTCATGGGCCCGGAATATTTTTCGGCGAATGAAACTTTGTACGGAAACGGGGATTAATTTTTTTAGCGGTTTAACGTAAGCAGTTCCAGTTTTGATAACTTTTTTGTACCACGGAAGGGGAAACACAATTCCGGCGGCTCCGGTGAAAACAAGGTGTTTTATTTTTGAACTAAATTTTTGTTCATTTAGGTATCGAACCATGACGCGACACCCAAAGCTATGACCATATAAAACAATTTCTTCAAAATCTTGAAAATCAAATGAGTCTATGAATTGTTTGAAAAAATGAGCGTATTGGTGGGTGTCCCAATCCGTTTTGGGGGCGTCGGATTGTCCAAATCCAGGCCAGTCGAATATTAGCGTTGAATGGGTTTGGGCGATTGCTTGTGCCAATGGGGTAAAACTTTTTTGTGAACCGCCCCAACCATGTAAAAAAATATACAATCGTTTGGCGGTTGGGTTTTGATATAAATTGTAACAAATTTTTTGCGATTCAATGGTGGTATATGTCATGTTATTTTGATTGAATCATAGCCACTTCACTGGTTTGTATTTCTACAAATTTAGGGTTGGTAATGAGTTTCATTTCTTGAACTTGTTCAGAACTTTCTAACGCGTACAAACTCACGGGAATGGTTAAGTCAATATCTAATTTTTCTAAATCTTGTCGTAATTGTTCTTGTTCTTGTTTTGTTTGAGCTAGAATAAATCCTTTGGTTGAAATGGCATTAGTTAATAATATGTACCAAGCAAAGAGTGGCAGTATGGCCAAGAAGCATAATTTCAATATCCACTGCACTTTTTTAAGATCCGTATCTTTTCGAACACTGACTGTTTCAGATCGGAATGAATTCGTTTGTCCGTGGGCGTTAAATTGTTGGATTTTCATGAGATTATACTTTTTGAATAATTCGTAGTTTGGCACTTCTTGAGCGAGGATTGTTTTGTATTTCGGTTTCTGAGGGGAGAATTGGCTTTTTGTTTATTAATTTTCCTACGGCTGGTTGTACAACACTGTGGAGTGAAAAATTGTCGGCTTGGGTGATGGGCGTTGATAATTCTTTAAACAAACGTTTGACGAGTCGGTCTTCGAGTGAGTGGTAGGTGATAATACCCAGTTTGTCGCCCGACTGCATAACCGAAAAAGCACGGTTAATAGTGGTTTCAATAACTTTTAGTTCTTCATTTACCGCTATTCGAATAGCTTGAAACGCTTGGGTAACGGCTTTTTTTCGTTTTAGGGGGTGCGTGTGTGTTTCGATTAAGTTTTTTAATTCATGGGTACGGGTAATGCGTGTTTCCTGACGATACTTAACTATTTCTTTTGAAATTTGTTGGGCGTTTGGCATTTCGCCAAAATTTCGTAATGCGTTTCGAATTTCGGTTTCGCTGGCTTCGTTTACAAACACTTCAGCTGCGTTGTCTCCACTAAAACTCATTTTAAGTGGCCCGTCCGCTTTAAACGAAAATCCTTTTTCGGCTTCGTCTACATGGTTTGAACAAATGCCTAAATCAAGCAAAATGCTGAGTGGGTGCGTGGCTTTTGTAAGGATTGAGTGAATTTCGGTGAAGCTGGTGTTGTGCAGAGATAATTTATCTTGAAAGGCTTTTAATCGTCTAGCAGCCTCAGAGAGATGTTGTGGGTCAAGATCCGTTGCGTAATAGGTTTGTATGTTGGGATATTGTTCGAGGGTGGCTTTGGCGTGTCCACCAAGCCCTAGCGTGCCATCGAACACGCTTTTTGTTTCGGTTGAATAGAGAACTTCTAAAATTTCATTTTTGAGCACTGGAATGTGAACGGCTTGTTCTATGTTCATAAGAGGCAAAAAAATGACGAGTTGGTTTGAGGGTTTTCTTCTGTGTAAAAAAACTGAACAGTAAAATTTTTTAAAGTTTCATTTCTTTCGAAAAGAGGACTCTTAAACCATGAAAAAATATAGAACAAAAAAATTGTTTTATCTAGTATTTTCATTAAATATGGTTTGATTTTTCATTCTTTTTGTGTTAAAAAAGTGTTCAATTTTATAGAAAAATTTTTTTGTATTAAAAAATTACTCGTGAGTAGAAAAAATGTTTATAACTATTGTATAAAATGTGGAAAACTTTTATGGATTTTTAGATATTTATCATTGAGTGTTTTTTGTGTTCAATTATTTGTTTCTATTTCTTATAAAATTATGTAGTTCAAATTTTTTATTCGGGTGATTTTTGTAAAAATACGGTATTATTTATTGTTATTTTTTTTTCTTTTTTTACGCTTTTCCTCGAAATTGAAGAATGATTCAGTATTTATTGACGCTTGTGGCATCTATGACTCCGTTGGTGGAGTTCCGTATGGCGATTCCTTTTGGGGTTTCGTTAGGGGTTCCAGTTTGGCATTCGGTGTTGATGTCGATTATTGGAGGGTTGATTGCGACGAAGTTGTTGTTGTTTTTTCTTCCGAAAATAATAGATTTTGCGCGAAATCATTGGGTTTGGTTGGATAAAAAATTGGCTTATTTGCTGAAAAGAACAGAAAAAATGCATAGTAAGAAAATGCAGAATATTGGTTTTTTTGGCATGGTGTTTTTTGTGTTATTACCGATTCCAGGGAGTGGTGCGTATACATCCGTTCTGTTGGCCTATATTTTCCGTTGGCCGTATAACCGTTCTTGGTTGGCTATTTCTTTGGGGATTATTTTAGGTTCGGGGTTGATTGGAATAATAACGCAATCAGGCTTAAGTATTTGGCATTATATTCAGTCATTCTTATAGGTGATTAGGTGTTTGTGATTTCGTTTTGGTATACCAAAACGAAAGTCTCGAAAGTCTTTGACGGGGTGGACTCAAACATAATAGTATTTCTAAAATTACTAGTGTGTTTTTAGTATGGAAAAAATTAGACGGGTATCATTCTTTTTGGGCGATCGGTTAAATGATTTTCTGGGTGAATTTGTGTATGGTGGTATTGACGGAGCGGTGACTACTTTTGCGGTGGTGGCGGCTTCTGAAGGAGCTGGTTTGTCTCCTAAAATTGTGATTATTATGGGGTTGGCTAATCTGTTGGCGGATGGATTTTCTATGTCAGTGGGGGAGTTTTTGTCTACCAAATCAGAAATAGATCAATATAAGCAACAAGAAAAAAAGTTTGTGCAATCAGTGCCTGATTTAGCGTCGTTGAAACACCGTTTGCGAGAAATTTATGCGCATAAGGGTCTTTCTGGAGAGGTGTTAGAATCGGTGGTTGATGTGTTGTCTAAAGATAAATCTCGTTCGGTGAATGAAATTATGAAGCATCATGATTTGTCGGCCGAGATGCGTTCGCCCGTGGCGACTGCTGGTATGACGTTTGGAGCGTTTCAGGTAATGGGGGCGGTTCCGTTATTGCCCTATGTGTCAGCGTTTTTGTGGCAAGATTTAGAGATTCATTTATTTTTTTGGTCGGTGGTGTTAACGGCTGGAGCTTTTTCTATTATTGGATTCTTGAAGGGGTTTTTGACGAAAAAATGTTGGATTATGGGGGTGTTAGAAACTTTGTTATTGGGAGGTATTGCGGCCGCGGTTTCGTATTTTGTAGGAGACTGGTTGGAGTCTTTGGTGTAGTGGTTTTTTAAAATTCCTTGCCAGTCGTTGTTTTTTGTTTTAGACTCGTTCTGATTTATTAATTATTTTTTCTTATGACCAAAAAAGAACCTGGTTTTTTGTATCGAATGCGTCGTAGTAAACACGCTCGATTAATTATTATGACGATTCTTATTGCTATTTTGGCGGTAATGTGGTTTGCGTTCGAAAAAGCACGCGCTTTTATTTTGGGGATGATTATTGTGATGTTGGCTGCAGTGGGGATAGAATTATTTAATTACGATTTAGATTTGGGAACGTTGTGGAATACGGGAAGTATTGAACAATCTCGGGTGCAAACGAAAAATGGGGTTAAATTGATTGGAGCTTGTATTGCGGACGACTTAAATTGTTCTCATTTTAAGACTCAACCAGAGGCGCAGTCTTTGTATAATAAATGTGCGGAAGAAATTAAATCATACAATGCTCATCTAGAAGGAAAAGATGTGAAATCATTTGATGTGTATGGTTTGGATCGAGATAAAGACGGATTGGTGTGTGAGGCTTTGCCTGCTTCGTAGTTATTTGAAAAGTGTGTATGTTAGTCGGAAATTCTCAGATTAGCTCTGAGAATTTTTTTAGTGTATGGCTAAAACTTTCTTTTCTATATGGCAAGTCATAATTTTTGAAAAAATTAGACAAAGTATAAGTCTGAAATTAAGATTTATTTGATGAGTTTTATTGAACCGAACCGAACCGAACCGAACCGAACCGAACCGCGTTAGCGTTTAAGGATTCTTGTGTTTCTATTACAAAAGGATTTACCTTGATAGAATTATTGGTGGTGATTGTGATTATTGGAATTTTGGCGGGAATTGGAATTGCTCAGTATAAAAGTTATATCAACAAAGCCAAAAGTGCTAAAATTATTTCTGATTTGTCTCAAATATCAAAAATATTGCAAACGGATCGGATTGCTCGAAATAAATCTGACTTTTCTTATTTACAATATGATGAATCTGGGCAAGAGCGAGATGGAGCCATTGAGGTGGTCCGGATTATTAAGGAGGCTGGATTTAAACTTCCAGATTCAAATGATGCTTGTTATATGATTATGCCTTTGCGTAGATTTAAAGGGGTTAACTTAAAACAAGGAACTGAGTGGCAGGATTTTGCGGTGGTTTCACTGAGGGCTGAAGCTCAGTCAAAAAAGTTTACACGTCCATATCCTAAATTTGGTGAAGTTATTTTTGCTTCGGGTACATCAAGGGCTGTAAAAATATTGAGTGATTTGTCGTTAACTCCGGCGGCAAAATCTGGTTTGAATTGGGCTGAAGCTATTCATTCGTATAGGAAATTGTATAAAAATTGTCAGAGAGATAATCGATGGAAATGGAATGGTGTTGTAGTAGAAAGTAGTCCATTTTATAATATCTTTTCAATGGCTCCTATTGATCCTAGTTTGTAAGGTTCTTTCGACTTTTTATTGTCCAATAAAACTTGTAGCGGCCATCCAAGCCAAATCAAAAATGGTTTTTTGGGCGTTGTAGACCGCTTGATCTTCGACCACGGTTCCAATGGGGGTTTGTTGGTTGAGGTTGAGGGTTATGGTGTAATTGGGGAAAATGGTTACTTCTGATTGAAGGGGAAATTTATCGGTGGAAATGAAAAATACTTCAAAAAAATCGGTGTGTTGTTTGAAAATTTTTTCGTTTAAAATAGAAGCGGTCGAATTTTGGGCACAAATAAATCTTGATTTAATACCTTTTTTTACCCGTTTTAGTAAATGTTGTTCTATTTTTTCTAAGGGGATGGTTTCTTGCAGTGATTCAAAGTTTGTAAAACTAAAAATAGTATGTGGTTCTTGTTGGGTTATTCTTTCGAATATTTTGTTGATTCCAGATTTATCTTCGAAAAATTGGAATTTTGGTTTGGTTGAATGAGTGTTTATGAGGGCTGTTAGATTTGGTAAGACGTTTTCGGCGAGGTTTTTCTGTTCTTGAGCTTTGGATAAGAATATTTGAGGATCTTCGGCTGAAAAATGCTTCATCTTGTTTTTTCTTGATTCGAGTACAAATCCTTTCTTTTTTAGGTTTAATAAATGGTGATAACAGTTGATGCGCGGGATATTGGTGAAATTTGCAATGGTGGTAACGGAGGTTTGTCCGCGTTGTAATAATTCAAGATAAATGGTAGCTTCTTCTTTTTTTAGGCCGAGTTTTGATAGTTTTTGTTCAAGCATTGCGGGGTGATTATACAATAATTGTAAAATTTTTTCTACATTTTTTATTAGTTATTTTGTTAATTATAGATTTGTTTTAAGGTTTTTATTTTTTTTGTATTTTGAAATTATTATTTTTGTTATAGGATTAAGTTGTAAATATTAAAAAATATTTTTAAATGATAGAAAGGACTTGTCGTCAATCGGGAGAAAAATTTGAAATCACGAAAACGGATTTAAAATTTTATGCGAAAATGGGGGTGATTACGGCGGAACAATTGGAAAAATTAGCGAGTTTGCCAGTTGATGAGTCTGTAAGTGTACGCGAAGAAAAAATTCCGCAAGAATTATTGGTTGGTTTGCCGACTTTGTGTGAATCAGAGCGACAGCGACGAAGAATGTGTTGGCGAAATGAACGAAAGTTGTATCAACGAAAATGTGATGGGACTGGGAAAACGATGGTATCTGTATATGATGATAAAACGAGTTTTCCTGTGTATTCACAAGATTATTGGTGGAGTGATAATTGGGATGCAACCGATTACGGAAAAGATTTTGATTTTTCAAAACCATTTTTCGAGCAGTTTCAGTCGTTGTTGCAAACAGTGCCGCAAATTGCTTTATGGAATAATGAGTCAGAAAATTCTGATTACAATAATTGTTGTTTCTTTAATAAAAATTGTTATTTGAACTTTAATACCGACCATTCTGAAGATTCGTGTTATAATTATATGCTTTGTGATGGAGTAGAAGTGTTTGATTCGGTGGGGGTGTTAAAATCGGAATTATGTTATGAGTGTTTGGACTGTGAAAATGGATACGAACTTAAATATTCGCAAAATTGTAAAAATTGTTCGGATTCTTGGTTTTTGCAAAATTGTATAGGGTGTAGTAATTGTTTTGGATGTGTGAATTTACGGAATAAAGAATATTATTTTTTGAACGAAAAATGCACGCCAGAAGAATACGAAGCAAAATTGGATACGTTGAATTTAACGAAAAATTCTTCACTGAAAAATTTCCGAACCAGTTTCGTACAGTTTTGTCTTAAGTTTGGTCAAAAATATTCTATTCAAGAGCAGTCTGAAAATTGTACCGGAAACTATATTCGTCAGAGTAAAGATTGTGTGAATAGTTTTGATTTATTAGGAAAATGTGATTCGGTGAAAAATTTTGATTATGGTTTTAATTCAAATTTTGTGCACGAAGCGTTGGCGGTTGGAAATGCAAAATATGCGTATGAAGTGTCTTCGGGAGATAAAATATCAGATTCATGTTTTATCCAAGGGATAAAAGATGGTCCGCATATGTCGTATTATTCGATGAATTGTGTAAATAATTCTCAAAATTGTTTTGGCTGTGTGGGATTGAAAAAAAGACAATATTGCATTCTGAATAAACAATACACGCAGGAAGAATACGAAGCATTAGTATCCCAAATCATCGAACATATGAAAAAAACTGGTGAATGGGGGGAATTTTTTCCAGCGGAGTTGTCACCGTTTGCGTATAACGAAACAGTGGCTCAAGAATATTTTCCATTAACGAAAGAGGAAATTGTGAGACGAGGATATAAATGGAAAGAAGAAAAACATAACTTTCAATATACTGGACCAAAATATGAAATGCCCGATGACATTGCGGATGTGCCAGATGATATTGTAAATAAAGTCTTGGAATGTGAACGAAGTGGGAAATTTTATCGAATTCAACCGGCAGAATTGAGATTTTATCGAAAAATGAATTTGCCAATTCCACGTTTACATCCTGATGAACGGCATAAAGATAGAGTAAATTTACGAAATCCACGGAAATTATGGCAACGGACTTGTGCCGATTGTGGGTGTAAAATCCAAACGACTTTTGCGCCCAACCGCCCAGAAAAAATATTGTGTGAGGCGTGTTATTTAAAAGTGGTGGATTAAAAAATCATCCTTAAATTCTTTGTACCAACAGAGAGAGATTCTAAAAAAATTACTAAGCAAAAAATGATAGAAAGAACTTGTCGTCAATCGGGAGAGAAATTTGAAATCACGAAAGCTGATTTAAAATTTTATGCGAAAATGGGCGTAATTACGGCGGAGCAATTCGAAAAATTATCGAGTTTTCCAGTTGATGAGTCTGTAAGTATAAGCGAAGAAAAAATTCCGCAAGAATTATTGGTTGGTTTGCCGACTTTATGTCCAGCAGAGCGACAGCGACGACGATTGATGTTCTTTAATATTCATAATCTATACAAAAACAACACATTGATTTCACCGCACGCACCAGAATATAAATTGAATGTAATTTCGAAGAATGATTTTCTAAACGAAAAAGATTCTGGTTTGAATTATGGACGAAATTTTGATTTTTCTCGTCCGTTTTTTGAACAATTTAAAGAACTGCAAATAGTTTCACCTCGTTGGGATAGAATGTCGTTGAATGCGGAAAATAGTAATTGGACGACGAATTCTATTAGCTTGAAAAACTGTTATTTGGTGTATTCTTCCACGTATTTAGAGGATTGTTTGTATTGTGATCGGGTTGATAAATCGTCTGATGTGGTGGATTGTGAAGATGTTAAAAATTCAGAGTTGTGTTACGGGAGTCTTTTTTTGGAAAACTGTTTTGAAGTGTTATGGTCTAAAAAAATAAAGCAATCTACTCGTTCGGCATTTTTGCAAGATTGTCGAAATTGTTCTCATTGTATTTGTTGTGTTGGATTGAAGAATAAGGAATATCAAATTTTTAATAAACCTGTTTCTCCTGAAGTGTTTGAAGAAACTTGGAATAAATTGTTGCGAAGTAGTGCTTTTCGGGCCGATTTATGGAAGAAATTCAAACAAGGGTGTGTGTTGATGCCACAAAAAAATTTAGAAATTGTATCTTCGGATAACTGCGTGGGAAACAATATTTTTAATTGTAAAAACGCTTGGTTTTCGTACGAAGTGAAGGATTGTGAGGATATTAAATTTGTACAAAATGCTTTGCGGTCAAAAGATACCATGGATTGTACGAACGATGATGAAAGTGAATTGAGCTTTGAAAATGCTATTTCTTTTGATTTATATAATTCTAAGTTTAATTTTACGGTCGCTGAACGGTGTATAAATCTAGAATACTCAGAAACGTGTTTAAAATGCCAAGATTGTTTTGGCTGTGTTGGATTGATTAATAAGCAATATTGCATTTTCAACAGACAATATGAACAAAAAGAATACTTTGAACTTCGTGCCAAAATCATCGAACATATGAAAAAAACGGGAGAATGGGGCGAATTTTTCCCAGCGGAGTTATCACCATTTGCGTACAACGAAACAGCGGCTCAGGTGTATTTCCCTCTGACGCAAGAAGAAGCTGAGAAAAGGGGATATAGGTGGCGAGATGACCAACAAAGTGTTCAGTACACTGGACCCAAATATGAAATATCAGAAGATATTGCGGATGTGCCAGATGAGGTTGTAAATCAAGTTTTAGAGTGCGAACGAAGTGGGAAATTCTATCGTATTCAAAAACGAGAATTAGACTTTTACCGCAAAATGAATTTACCAATTCCACGTTTACATCCTGATGAACGCCATAAAGACCGAATGGCCTTGCGAAATCCACGAAAATTGTGGCAACGAACCTGTGCCGATTGTGGATGTAAAATCCAAACGACCTTTGCCCCAGACCGCCCAGAAAAAATATTGTGCGAGGCGTGTTATTTGAAAGTGGTAGATTAGAGGAAATTTTATAAAAATTTCTTCATTCCCAACTAGATTGGAAATCTTTTAGAAATGCTAAATAAATGATTCTTAGTTTTTCTCGGGGATGAGAGGAGAAAAAATTCTTAAAAAAGAGTTTTGAACTTTGTAAAAAATTTTGTACCATTAAGTCCCGAGAGGTGGAAACACTTTGTACTTCAATTTTTTGAATGGTCATGATTAGAAAGTCTCGGGAAAAACGGCTAGAAACAAAAATCATCTTTGTAACAGGAGGAGTTTGTTCATCATTAGGAAAAGGTATTGTGGCGGCATCAACCGCAGCCATTTTGAAATCTGCTGGAAAAAAAGTTTCGATTATGAAACTTGATCCGTATTTGAATGTGGATCCAGGAACCATGAGTCCATTTCAACACGGAGAAGTGTTTGTGTTGGACGACGGAGGTGAAACAGATTTAGATTTGGGGCATTATGAACGATTTATTGATGTGCCGTTGAATAAATTTTGTAGTGTGACTACGGGGAAAGTATACCGAGAAGTGTTGAATGAAGAACGAGAAGGGAAGTATTTAGGCGGAACAATTCAAGTGGTGCCACATATTACCGCTAAAATTATTGAAAAAATTGAATTGGCGGCTGAAAAATCGGGAGCGGAAATTTTGGTGTGTGAGATTGGGGGAACGGTTGGAGATATTGAAGGAGAACCGTTTATTGAAGTGGTTCGACAAATGAAATCAACCTACGGAAAACAAGTGTTAAGTATGCATTTAACGTTGTTGCCGTATTTGGCGGCGAGTGGAGAACTCAAAACCAAACCGACACAAATTTCAGTACGACAATTACGAGCGTTGGGGGTTTCGCCTGATTTAATTTTTGCTCGAGCCGATAAAAAAATTCCACAATCATTGCTAAAAAAGATTGCGTATTTTTGTGATGTGAATGAAGAAGCGGTAATTCCCGCCGAAACCGTTAAATCTATTTATGAAGTACCGTTGCGTTTCCAAAAATATAATCTAGGAAAAATCTTAGCAGAAAAATTAGGCTATGATGATTTAGCGTTTGATTTAGACGAGTGGAAACAAGGTGTGGAAAAAATTAAAAATTCCAAAGAAACGATTCAAATTGGTTTGGCCGGAAAATATAATGAATTAGATGATGCGTATTTATCGGTGATTGAAGCGATTAAATCGGCTGGGTTTTCGGTTGATAGAAAAGCAGAAATTGTTTGGATTGATACTGAAAAAATTGAACATGACGATGCCGATGAACTGGAAAAACTCCAAGCGGTAGCCGGGGTGGTTGTGCCTGGTGGGTTTGGAAATCGTGGAATTGAGGGAAAAATAAAAGTAGCGCAATTCTGTCGTGAAAACAATAAACCGTATTTAGGGTTGTGTTTAGGAAGCCAAATTATGGCGATTGAGTTTGCTCGAAACGTTTTAGGAATTGAAAAAGCCACCAGTGAAGAATTTGATGAAATCGAACGAGAATGTGGTTGTACTTGCGCCCCAGTTGAATACAAACATGGAAAAGAGTTCCATTTAGTGCATTTCATGGAAGAGCAACGAACCGTGCGGGCCAAGGGAGGAACCATGCGATTAGGGGCGTATCCATGTAAGATTGAGGCCGGAACTTTGGCAGAAAAATTGTACGGACAAGCTGAAATTTCAGAACGACACCGACACCGATACGAGTTTAATAATGCTTTCCGAGATCAACTTTCAGAAAAAGGGTTTGTGTTCTCTGGTACGTCACCAGACGGTGAATTAGTGGAAATTGTAGAAAATCCCGCTTGTGATTTTATGATTGCCGCCCAATTTCACCCAGAACTTATCAGTCGACCGTTCAAACCACATCCATTATTTAAAGGGCTGCTAGAAGCCAGTATTAAACTTCAGTAAATACCTTTTCCAATTAGAAGAAACGAATTCAAAAAACTCCGAGAGGAGTTTTTTTATAAACAATAGTTGTTTCTTTTTTATTTGGAAAATTTGCGTTTGTTTTTAGACTCCAAGAGATGAAATTTGTAGAACGACCACGAAAACAACCCGACTTCCCACAATTCGAATCACAAAGTGGGTTAATGGGACTCCTCACTTTCTTTTTTTCAATTGTATTGTGGATAGGATTAATTGTGATTTTTTTGTTTACGCTTTATACAAATGCGTTTCGAAATAGTATTCAATCCATTTTGTTCTATTTTGGGCAAGAAACGTATTTGGTACCCTTTTGGGTGGCTGGATTATGTGTGTTTTTTGCTTTTCCGGTAACGTTAGTGGTGGTGTTGCTCGGGTATATTTTAAAAAAATAATTTGACTTTTTATAAAAAATATTTCATATTGTGTTTGAAAGTTATTTTCTTACACATTATTTCATTATGAGTGGTTTAGAAATCCCTTTGGCGGTTATTCAGGTAGTTAGTCCAGTGCCAGCAGAAGGAACAAATTTAGAAAAAAGTAATCAAGGAGCATTGGATATTCAACAAATAGCTGATACGATGCGTAACAAAGCGTTGCAACCAGTAGATACAATTCCTAATGATACTACAAAATTTGAAAAGACGAATATTCTTCCATTTATGTATCCTCATAATCTGCACTTTGCTAAAAAAGATACAGAATTATTATCGGCTTTTTCGAACATGAGTCCAGAAGTTGGAGTGTCTTGTGATTTTTTGAATGGTCTTTTTAATCTTAAATTTACGGAGGATTATAAGAAATTTGAGCAATCATATGCACAGGCAGAAAAAGAATTTAAAGTGGTAGACCGAGAGTTGAAGTCTTTGGTTCAACAATTGAAAGGAGTTGTTGATATAAATTCCGATGAAGAAAAAATTAATTGGTTTCATAAAATAACTCAAGAATACAAAGCGTTGTTAAAGGTGCACCCTGAATTAAGGACGTATGAAGAGAAATTTAATGATTTTAAAAAATATAAGTCTTATTTTGACTATATAAAGCAGGTTGAAGTATTATCCAAGCACTTAATAGATTCTGGATTGGTTGATAATGCTGATTCTAATATATTTTTGAATAAACGATCTCTAGAAGAATCTTCGGTAAAAAAACTGAAAGAAATTTTGGAGAAATTGAAGGGGAAATTTTTAAAGGCAGTTAAGGAGAATTTTTCTAATACAAAAGAGCTTCCTGGAGGAAATATTGTGGGAGAATCATTTGTGGGAGATATATTAAAACTGTTTGAAAAAGTAGAAACGATTGATTTGATTCAACAATCTGGTGAGAAATTAACTAATACGGCAGAGCAAGAAAATGTTCAGATGAAGTTAGATATTTTGTCTTTGTTTAAATACTTAAGAGAAAATTTTAACTTAGATGGAATCGGTCATCATTTTGCAACGGAAGGATTTGATAGCACAGAAGCGTTAAACAACGCTCAAGAATATGCTAAGGCTTATACACGTTTTGATGGACTAAAAAAATCAGAATATTTGACTACGGTTGAATTGGCTCCGTTATATGAGTTGTTGATTAAAATGGCTCATGTAGAACATATGCAACGAAAACAAGAAGTGTCTGAGGCTTTAGAGGAAGTAAAAGATTTATTTAAAAAAGGAAAAAAACAGAGAGATATTTCGGAATTGACATGGAAACAGGTAATGAATCCACGTTTCCAACGCGTGTTAGCTATTCTAGAAAAATATAGACAGTACAATCTTGATCCAAATAATGATACGTCGGTATCACTAGATAAATGGCCTGAAAAATATTTATCGCCTAAACAATTAACCACTATTAATCAATATGTAGATCGAGTGGGGCAAATGCGATCAATGAAGAATTTAGCAGCATTTATAAAACAGTTAAAGAGAACGAATATTTTTGATGGAGATGTTGAGGGAGCTTTAGAAACAGGGTTAAATATTACGGTAGAACAAAAAAATGAGTTTGTGCAGAAATTAATAAATGTGTTCTCTTGGTATGGATCTGAGGCGGAAGAACAATTCAAAGAAGATTTAAAAGAGAACCGGTTGGATGATGAATTTGATTATTTAGCGAGTGTTTTTCAAAAATTATCTCTATTATTCCCACCTAAAAAAGCCAAAGAATTACTAAAATTTAGAGAAATAAAAGATGTGTTCAAATCGGGTGAAGAACCAGGAAAAACTACTATTACATGGGAAAATGCACAGGCATTTTATAATGAACGACACAATAAACAACATAAGTAGAAAGGGGAACAGTAAGCCTGAAGGGGAGGTAAAAAAAGAATCAAGTGACTTTGCTTGCTTCTTTTGGTTTTCTTTTTATGGTAAAAAATGATGAAAATAGAGTATGAATTACGGCTGGATGATGTAGTGGCGTTGCAAAAACATTTGCTACGAAACTCAAAAAAACATACACAGTTAAAGTTTTTGACACAATTGCTCGTGCCATTTGCTTTGGCGGGTATCGTCGCTTACAAAATTATGAATCAGGCGACTTTAACGCAGTGGCAAATCTTTTTGTTTGGGGGCTTGGCTTTGCTTTGGATTGTGTTGCATCAACTTTTTTTTGAAAAAATAGTGTTTGCAAAAGTGCAAAAAACGGTAGCAGCCCAAGCTCATGCGTTAGGATTAGGAAAAAATTCGGTTGAAATAACGGATGCTGGACTTAACTTTCAGCAAAATGAAGAACAATTGCTCTTGCCATGGAAACGGTTTGTTCGCCTTGATGAAACGGCTACGCATCTTTTTTTGGTGGTGGGAGAATTTGCTGGTATTACGGTAAGTAAAGAAACTGCTCAGACCAAAGATTTCTCAAAATTTGTGGCTGCGTTTCAAAAGCATTTGGAGGCATAGATTTTTGTGTTTGCGGGATGGCGGAGACGGTTTGGCATTTATCGATACAAAGTGTGGATTTTAACGCAAAGGTAAGAACGGAAAAAGTTGCATAAAAATCTTTTGTTATTTTGTATTCTTCCTACAATGGGCGTGATTTTTAGTAATACAAACATGGTAAAAAAGTTTATAGAACAGTTTTTAGGAAACTACAACGAAAAAGAAATTAAAAAAATCCGGAAAATTATTCCCAAGATTAACGCTTTAGAAGAAGAGTTTCAGACTTTATCAGACGAAGAAATGAAGGCCAAATTCTTGTCTTGGAAAGAAGAACTGACGGCTGACCCGAGTCGAATAGAGGATTATTTGATTCGTGTGTTTGCGGGAGTAAAAAATGCCGCTCGTCGTTTATCGGGGCAAGCATTTGAGGTTAAAGGAAAAACCGAAACGTGGAATATGGTGCATTATGATGTGCAACTTATTGGTGGAATCGTTTTGCATCAAGGGAAAATTGCTGAAATGAAAACGGGAGAAGGGAAAACCTTAGTTTGTACCGCGCCCGTAATTTTGAACGCGTTGACGGGCAAAGGCGTGCACGTGATTACGGTAAATGATTATTTGGCCTCTCGAGATGCCGAATGGATGAAACCGTTGTATGAATTTTGTGGGTTGTCTGTGGGTGTGATTGTACATGGCGTTGAAGCAGCCGATCGACAAGCGGCCTATCAAGCGGATATTACGTATGGAACAAACAATGAGTTTGGGTTTGATTATTTGCGAGACAATATGGCTCAAAATAAGGCCGATTTGGTGCAAAGAGCTTTGCATTTTGCGATTGTGGATGAGGTTGATTCGATTTTGATTGATGAGGCTCGAACACCGTTAATTATTTCGTCTCCAGCCGAAGAATCAACTGATAAATACGTACAATACTCATTACTTGTGCCACAATTACAAGAAAATGATCATTATAATGTTGATGAAAAGACCAAAGTGGTGACGCTGAACGAAGAAGGGGTCGCCAAAATGGAAAGTCTGTTAGGACTATCAAACTTGTATACCGAAGCCGGATTTGAAGAAGTCCATCACATTGAACAGGCCTTAAAAGCCCACGTCATTTTTGAACGAGATCGCGATTATGTAGTGCAAGACGATCAAGTGGTGATTGTAGACGAATTTACTGGACGGTTGATGCCCGGAAGACGATTTTCAGATGGGTTGCATCAAGCTCTAGAAGCCAAAGAGCGAGTAGAAATTCAACGAGAGAGTAAAACGTTGGCGACTATTACGTTTCAAAATTATTTCCGATTGTACGAAAAATTGTCTGGTATGACCGGAACGGCCGAAACTGAAGCAGAAGAGTTTGCCAAGATTTACGCGTTAGACACGTTAGTGATTCCAACCAATAAACCAATTGCTCGGCAAGATTTGACTGATAAAATATTTAAAAACGAAAAAGGGAAGTTCTTGGCTTTGGCACAAGACGTACGAGAAATCCACCAAACAGGGCAACCAGTGTTGATTGGAACGAGTTCGATTGAAAAGTCAGAAGCGCTTTCGACATTGCTTCATTCAGAAGGGATTAAACACGAGGTTTTGAATGCCAAACAACACGAACGAGAAGCCGAAATTGTGTCTCGAGCCGGAGAAAAAGGAGCGGTGACGATTGCCACCAATATGGCGGGGCGAGGAACCGATATTAAACTAACTGATGAAGTGTTGGAACTTGGTGGGTTAGCGGTATTAGGAACCGAACGACACGAATCAAGACGAATTGATAACCAATTACGGGGTCGGTCTGGACGGCAAGGAGACGCTGGATTTACGCAGTTTTATGTGTCTATGCGTGACGAATTAATGCGACGATTTGGAGGCGATAGAATGTCGGGGTTGATGGAATCAATGGGGTTGAATGACACCGATGCGATTGAGAATAAAATGATTTCAAAATCAGTTGAAAACGCACAGAAAAAAATTGAATCGTTCCATTTTGATGCCCGGAAACACGTGGTGCAATATGATGATGTGATGAATGTTCATCGGGAAAAAATGTATGATCGACGGCGACGAATTTTGTTTAGCGAAACGCCTGAGGAAGAATTGATACGAGTGTTCACAAATTTTGCTCAAAATTTGGCAGAAGCCCACATTCCAGGTGAAACGGTTGATGCCACGGCGAATCTTGATGAAATATTTGAGACGCTGCGGTCTATTATTCCAGCGTTTCCAGATAATGGACGGGCCGAGTTAGAAAACTTATCGGCGCGGGTGGATATTGCTCAGTTTATTGAAACACAATTATTGAAAGCGTGGGAAGTAAAAAAAGAGTTTTTCCCGGCCGAACAACGAGACGAAATTATTCGGTTCGTGTTATTGAAGTCGTTTGATGACTTGTGGCTAGAACATATTAATTCGATGACTTCTTTGAAAGATCGAGTGGCGTTGAGTGGATACGCACAAAAAGATCCGATTGTTGAGTATCGACGAGAAGCGTTTAGCATGTTCAAACATTTGTTATTTGAAATTCGATCAACTGCTACCAATAATATCTTCAGAATTGAAATGGTGGAAACGCCAACGGTGTCGGCGGCTCCAGAAATGCATACGAATGAAAACCAAATAGCCGAGAATCTTTCCGGTAGTACTGACGTACCAAATTTGACGAGGGCTGAACGACGACGGTTGGAAAAAGCCCGCAACAAACAATAAGCTTCTTGAAAAAATTTAAATTAGCGTGAAAAAAATTTGCGTTCGCACAGAAAAACGATAGAGTCTCTGTGCGTTTTTATTTGCCGGGGTGGCGGAATTGGTAGACGCGCGCGACTCAAAATCGCGTTCCGCAAGGAGTGAGGGTTCGATTCCCTCCCTCGGCACCAAAAAAATCTCTTGAGCCAATGGCTGAAGAGATTTTTTTTGTTTCCACGAAAGTGGAAAAGGGAATTGAACCCTGGGGTTCGAAAACGTAGTCTTTATTTTGAAAGCAAGCAGTTCACGGAGCGAAGCGAAGTATTCCCTCCCTCGGCATAATCTAAGGACTTTCCACGAAAGTAGAAAGGGGGCTTTAAATTTGAGCGGTTTGTTTTCAATATGAGTTCACCGAGTAAAGTGGAGTATTCAATTTTTAGAAAGTTTTTTAATGGCAGATTGCCACGCTTACGCTTGCAATGACGGAGAAAATTATTGTGGAGATTTATGGTATTTGAAATATTTTTTTCCCAACAATATTAGACTTCCAATTATCGCTCCCAAAGTCATTTGAATCCAGCCCCAAAATACAACGAGTCCAAGAATAATTACTGATGGTTCGTTTCCATAATGAAGTTTTTTGGCTTCGATTGGCATGCTCAATATTTCGGGGATAGTGTAAAATATTATGCTTAGATTAATAATTGAAGCGGTATAAAATGAATAGAAACAAATCTGTTTTATAGTTTTATATTTTACGAATAAAGTTAGGAGTCCTGGAATTAGTACCCATATCAGACTGAAGAAACTGGTATAAATTAAATGTAAAATTGGTGGTTCAATATATTCGTAAGAATAACAAAAAAGGATGAGGATGAATTGCAGTTCAAGTGTTAGTAAAAGAGTGGTTGGTTTTGATAGAAATTTAATCATCTTTGTTTTTTGAAAGAAGTTATAATTATACCAATTATAGCACCCAATAAAAGTGGTATAAATCCATACATAAATAATAAAAATGGAATGAATAAGGCATCTTTTTCGTTATTTAGTAATCCGTATAACGTAAAAAAAAGAGTTCCTAAATTTACGGCTGTAATGGTATAAAATGAGTAGCAACAAATGTGTTTAAAGCGACTACTTTTTTTAGCGATGATAGTAACGATGCCACTAATTAATGCCCATATTATTATGGATATGGTCATTCTTAGTAAAAAAGTTATTCTGATTGAGGGTAAATTTGTTGTAAAGAACAATAAAACTAATCCAAATTGAATGGAGATTAGGCTTATTATTGAGAAAGGATTTGATAGAAAATTCATTATTCTAAAACACAATCAATTCGCCCATAATCGATTCAATATTTTCAATCGAATGTGTGTTTTGTTCGCCAGTAGTCATATTTTTTAATACAAAACTATTGTTTTCAATTTCTCGTTCGCCAATGATGGCCACAAACGGAATTCCGAGTTTATCGGCATAGTCTAATTTTTTTACAAACTTCTTTTTGTCCAAATATGTTTCGACACTTAATCCTAAAATATCACGTATTTGTTGGCTTAATTCAATCGCGTTTGGTACCAATTTTTCGTCTTGTGGTACCACTAATATGTGGCTAGGAGACGCTGTGTCGGCTTGTATAATTCCAGCATCAAACAATTGCCCGAGTAGACGAGTGAGTCCGATAGAAATACCAACTCCTGGGAGATTTTTTTTCGTAAAAATTTTGGCTAAATCATTGTATCGTCCACCACTACAAATCGACCCCAGCGATTCGTGGCCAACTAATTTGGTTTCGTACACGGTTCCGGTGTAATAGTCTAATCCACGAGCGATTTTTAAATCAACTATAAAATTTTGAGCGGGCACTTTAAGGGCTTTAATTCCGGTTAAAACGGTTTCTAGTTCTTGTACACCAGTCGTAAAATCTTCGCCTCCGTTAATCCCTTTAAGATAGTTTAAAATTTCGGTTGGTTCACCCGTAACATTTGTAAATTCTAATATTTTGTTGGTTTGGTCGTTAGTTAACCCTTGCTCGGCAAAGTTTTCCATAATTTTGGCTGGTGGCAGTTTCTCCAAATCATCAACAATATCCAAAACAGGTTTAATTTTGTCGGCACTAATGCCTAAATCGGCAAAAAACCCAGTAAGGATTTTTCGGTTATTAATGCGAATCACAAATTCGCCAATGTTAAGTTTGGTAAAGATTTTGGTAATAATTGCCACCATTTCAGCATCGTGAAAGAACGACAAATTTTCGCTGCCAATCACATCAATGTCACACTGATCAAACTGTCGGTAGCGTCCTTTTTGGGCTCGTTCGCCTCGAAAAACTGGGCCGATGGCTTGCCGTCGAAACGGAAACGAAATATCGTTTAAGTGCCGAGCCACATACAAGGCCAGTGGTACGGTGTGGTCAAACCGGAGGGCGTTTCCAGAATGACTTTTGTCTTCATCGGTGGCTTGCAGTCGTCGCAAGGCATAAATTTCTTTGGGGTTTCCGCCTTTTCCCACCAAATTTTCGTCTCGTTCAACTAAGGGGGTATAAATTGGTTGGAATCCGTGGCTGGCGTAGGTTTCTGATATGACTTTTATCCATTGTTGTCGTACTTTTTCTCGCTTGGGGCAAAACTCTGGAAACCCAGACGGAGTGGAAACATTAAACTTTTTATTCATCATTGACAATGATACTTTAAACTCTTTTTTGCACAAATAATTGTGATTTAAACTCAAAATGAATAGTATTGCTTCGAAGATATTTTTTAAATAAAAAGAACAATGAAAGCCGTATTTAAAACCAATCGAGGAGATTTTGAACTAGAATTGTGGGATGAACACGCTCCAAACACGGTAGAAAATTTTGTAAAACTAGCCAAAGAAGGGTTTTACAATGACACGAAATTCCACCGAGTTATTGAAGGTTTTATGATTCAAGGGGGAGACCCATTATCAAAAGATGATGAGCAAGTAGCGTATTGGGGAACTGGTGGACCTGGATACCAATTTGATTGTGAGATTCATCCAGAAAACAAAAACGAAATAGGAACTATTTCGATGGCGAATGCAGGGCCAAATACCAACGGAAGCCAATTTTTTATCAATACCAACGATAATCATTTTTTAAACACCAAACATACCGTGTTTGGAAAAATTTTGTCGGGTATGGATACGGTAACCGATATTGAACAAGTAGCAACCAACCATATGGATCGACCAATGAATGATGTGGTGGTAGAGTTGGTTGAAGTGTTGGAGTAATTTATTGGAGAAATTTTTGTCCGAAAATAGACTTGAACCACTGTTTTTTATGAAAAAATTTGATAGAAATAAGCAAATTTGTTTGCCTCGGAAAGAATTAAAAGATACGCAGATTGACTTAGAAGGCAGAGCGTTGATTCTTGGGTTTAATGAACCTCGATTCCGTAAATCAAAAAGAAAAAAAACGGTGGGAGATATTGATTCGAAATTAAATGCTCGTTTTGTTACGTACTTTCTTCCGTTAGTGGAGTTAGCAAAACAGCAAAAAAATCCGCCCAGAGTCTATATAATGAGCGGCATTGTGGCGGCTCTAAGGTATAATTCTGAAACGGAGAATCAACGAAAAATCCTGTTAGCCAACAATAAATTGAAAATTGATTTCTTGCAGAAATTTTTTGAATATTTTTTTGATGATACGTTTCTCTTAATTGAGTATGTGTGTCCGCAGGACATCCTTAAGGTGTCAGAAACGGAATTATTAAAATTCTGGGAGATAATAGAGCAACGGTATCCAGACGAATTGAGAACGTTAAAATTTCATTTAGCTAAATTTGCTTATCCGAGAAAATTTAATGTATCGGATATAAAAGATTTAACCTTAGAACAAAGAAATGAATTACAAACGATTGATTTGTCGAATCCTATAACGTACTGTTTGTTTCATGTTTTTGCTTTAGGTGATATTAATTTTGAAGGGAATTATGTCCATTGTTCTCGTGGATATGTTTCGGTTGGGGGACCATCAGAATCAGTTTTTAATACGTTTCGCGATTTAGCCTTTAAAACCTTAAAAGATTTAGATTATAAATTTTTTGAGAAAAAAATAGAGTTGTTCGATAACTTTAAAATTGTTCTTACTGACGAACAAAAGGTTCCAACCCCGTACAATGGAATGATAAAGAAAAACGAGTTGTATGAAGTGACGTACGAAAACGAAAGAAGTTTGGATTTTTATGACGAGGAACCCAAAATAAAACCACAAATGGATTACATGTACGAAAATATTGTACCAAAAGACCAATATAAATTATTTTGGAATAATTATAAAGCACGGTATTTCAAACTAAAAGAACGATACCGCAGGGCTTATGAGATAGAAGGGGAGTGGTAATTTTTTCTAGTTGTTTTTTATAAGATTAAAATTAAATTTGCTTCCCTTATTTCTCTCGTTCAAATTTATATTTTAGGAACAATAATACCCACATGATTTAAGGTTGAATTGTTTGGTGGGTAAAAGGTTGCTTCTCCTAGTCCTCCGGCAACAGGTCGACCGAATCCGGTTGGGAAACCTGCCTGAACCCATCCAGATACTGGGTGCGGTGAAAAACTATCAGCACTCATTATCTTTAATGCTTGCCGATATTTTGCATTCATTTCATCATTGTTTATTGCGGCCCTAAATACATCATGATTACAAAAATCTTCTACACTGAATGCTCCACCTTTTGCGTCTAGATATGTTTCTTTATCAATAGTTGAATAGGCGTTATCAATGATTTCTGGCATATATTGAGAATAATCAAATCCTCCGTCTTTTAATCCCTTCTTAATGGCCTTTGCTACTTCATTTGCTTCTAGTTGTTTATCTACAAAATAAACTTCATCTTCTCCCATAACAACATTGGTTGATGTTACATATCGGTCATACCACACTAAAAACTTTTCTCGGTTTGCATGCATGAAATGTTTCATGGCAGCCATTACTTGAAAATATTCTTGCGATTTTTCTTGATTTATAATGTTTTCTAAATGAGGCATTTCTGTTAGCAGTATCCCTACAGATTCTATTCTTTTTTTTATTAATTCTCGGTAGGTAAGGAGTCGGTTTGACTCATCTATATTCGAGAATAATTCCGGAATTGTTTTTCCTTGTATGAGTTGGATATTTTCTTGTAATGTTGTCATGTTTTTATATTGAAATTTTTTTTATTTTTGTCAAAAAAACATCGAAGTATTCGAGTCTTTGTTTTTTCATCTATTAATACTTAAGAAAATGTTCCGCATTCGTTTATACGAATGCGGAACGGATTTTCCTTTACTTTTTCTTTTTACATAATCCAGCCAGAGTAATGATTATTCCTATGACTAGAATTATTCCTATTGGAATGAATATAGCATTCCAATTCTGGCTCCACACATCGATGAACCAGACTAGCAGTAGGATAGCCAGAATAAGAAATCCCAAACTATCACCTGCTACGGATGTCATGATGCAAATCGCCATTGCTATCATGATAAAGAACAGGGTTACTCCTGTTTCTAATAATGTTGTTTCCATAACTTTTTATTTTATTTAAATTTTTAACATAGTGAAACTGATAAAGATTCTTAAAAAATAAAAATGCTTATCAGTTTCACCGTGTTTTATGGAAAAAGCACAAAGAAGAAGTAAAAGAGCAATAATTAGAAGAAAACAAGCTACATAATTTAAACAAATTAGTATTTGAATATCATTCTAATTGATTTTATTATAAATTATATTCCTTTGTTTGTCAATATTGATTCTTCGACAGAAAAAAACACCGAATTACTCGGTGTTTTTTCTTTCTTCGTCGGTTTTTAATAATTATCGAAATGAAACGTATTTTCGTTTTCGAGAGAAAGCATCAAATATTGGCGCTCCACCTTTATAGAATTGATTGAAGAATTCAATAAATTGCAAACGCATAGAGTGGATGAAGGCTCCTAAGGCTGAAAGGGCAAAGTTTAAACTGTGTCCGAAAATAGCAAAGGCAATTACCACCACCGGCACTAGGTATGGAGAAATTCCTCCCACAATGTCTCCTAATACCACCGCGGTTTGATTCATTGATGCGCCAATAATTCCGGTCGCTAATCCTAACGCCATCAACCGTGAGTAACTTAACACACCTGAAAGGTATCCAATCAATCCATTGAAGATTCCTAAGGTACCCATGAGGGCCGCTTTTAGCACCCAAGCAATTCCTTTCAATCCAATAATTACTGGATTGGTTCCTTTTTCAATCTTAAATTCGCTTCGTCCTTGTGCCAAGACAAACAAAGCCGTGTAAACAAAGAAGATTGGAGTAACAATGCTGGCTGGGATAATTTCTGGCAAGGCTTTGGCCGCTACCCAAAGAGCGAGTAGTACCATGAAAACAAACCATCCAATTCCGTCAAGCCATCCGCCTAATGTGTCTTTCGTTGCAAATCTTTGGGCGGCGTCCATCAAGTGTCCAAATACTAATTGGATAAATCCAATGGCGAATACACCGGCCAAGAACATGATTGAACCACTTCCTTTGAGCGGATCCATTAATTGTCCGTAGAACAAACCGTTGGCAGGGTTTTTCAAGAATGGAAGTTGGTCTGGTGTTAATCCAAGCCATCCTCCGAGGAGAACTCCACCGATAATAGCGGCGGCTCCACAAATAGCCAACATTCTAAATGAAACTTTTGAAGATTCTTCGTGTTTTCCAAAAATCAATAAGAATAACGCTGGCAATAACATCAAAGTTCCGTATCCAACGTCTGATAAACAAATTCCAAACGCAATAACGAAGAATGGTGAAAGCCCGGCGGTTGGATCAATTTCGGTTTTGGTTGGGGCTCCAAACATTTCTGTTAATACTTGGAATGGGGCAAATCCTTTGTTATTTTTCAATAAGGCTGGGATTTTTTCGTCTTCGGCTGGTTGGACTTTTTCTGCCACTACTTCACCCACAAACACTTGTTTTAACCAAGTTTGGAATTCTTTTAATTGAGCGGCTGGAATCCAACCTTCGTATACAAACAAATTCTTGGTTTGCAAACTTTTTCGTTGGGTATCATTTTTGTCTTTTTTCCAAGAATAATAATCATACATGATTCGCAAATCATCTGATTTTTGTGCGAGTTCTACTCGTCGCACTTTTCCGTTTTGAATTTCTTCGTTTAAGGCCAAAATATTCGCTTCGAGTTCTTGAATAGCTTCGGCTGGCGTTTTTCCTTCGAATTCAGCGAATAAATTTTCTAAATTTACAATTTCAAATTTGTTTTGACTACACACACTTGTTACCTCGGTTTGAAGTGTTTTTGGATACGTCAATCGAGCCAAAATCTTCCCGTTTACTTCATCGATAATTTCTATGTCTACGAGATTTGATTTTTCTGACATAGCCGCCAAAAATGCTTCTTGTTGAGCCAAACCAACAATTCCAAAGACGGTTTTTGTTAATTGTGTATCGACTTTGTCTCCAATAGCAAACTGGAAATTCTTGAATGGTTCGAGTGCTTGGATTTTTTCTTTCAAAGCCTTGATGGCATTTTTGTTCTCAGCGAACATTACTTCTAATTTTTCACATTCAGTTACAAATGCTTCAAAATTTTCCGAAAACTCGTTCATTCGTTTTTCGGCTTCTTTTTCTTTCATGAAAATCAATCCTCCGGTCAAAATTGATTGTAGAACGGGTTTCTTCGGAGCTTGTTTTTCTAAAAATTTAAGGGCGAACTCAATTCGATTTAAATCAAATTTATCAAATAAATCGTGATGAGTTTTAATAGACATTTCTTCAAACGCTTTATTTTCAGAAATGTGTACCAATCCTTTTTTCTGTAATTCTTTTAGAAGAACTTTGGCGTGTTGGTGGAGTCCAACAATTTGAATTTTTTCTAAAGCAATTTTCATAATGTAATTTTGGGAAGAAAAAGATTATGCACTAATAGTTTCTAATAAAGTAGAAAAGGCTTCAGCATTTAATTTAGAGGCTTCTACTTGTTTCTCTTTTTTTAATACTTCTGTGTCGGCTTCGTATTTTTGAACCATTTTTTCAACCTCTTTGTCAGCGGCTATTTTAGCGGCTTCTAAGGCTGATTGGTTGGCTTTTCGAGTTTGTGCCAATGTTTCTTGTTTTTGTGTTTCTCGATCGGCTCGAGCTTCGGCAACGGCTTTTTGTTTTTTATCCAAAGCGGCTTGAGTCATTGTTTCGGCTTGAGCTTCTGTTTCTTGGATACTTACCAAAAAATCGTTGTGACTTTTCTTTCCATGGGTGTCTTTTGTATTACTCATAGTGTTGTTTGGTAAACATAAATAATCAGGCGTATTCTTTTTGGATCGTCAAAAATGTCAACTAATTTTGAACTTTTTTCTGAGTTTTTTGGTCCTCCTTTTAAAAAGGGTTTGTAAAAGTAAAAAGGCCTCGTATAATGCAAACCGATATGAAGCATATAAACACAAAAAGGAACGCAACTGGATTATTTATATTCCTAATGACGATGGTGTTAGTGGGATGTCAAACCACCACCCAAACAACCGAATTGCCCCCCCAAGAAACGCCGAGCGTGGTAACCGCTCAAGAGTCATTTGAACAAATTCAAAACACCGTACAACGACTGAAAAAAGATTCGCAGTACCAAGCGGCCATTTTAGAGGCGCATAAATTATTGAAAAAATATCCAGAAAATCGAGTAGGCTATTTAGTGTTGGCTGATTTGTATGCTGGACAGTCAATGACCGAAAAGTTATCAAAGTTGGTTGATGTTTTGGCGCAAAAGTTTCCGAACGAAAAGGGGGTGTTGCTTTGGCAAGTAAAACGAGAAATCCAACAAGAAGATTTCCAAGGAGCTTTGGATTTGATAAATCCACTTTTGTCAGACAAAACAGACGCTGATTCATCGGTGGCTGACCCAGAAGTTTTGTATTATTATGGGTTATTGAAGATATTACAAAACGATATTGAAGGTGGAAAAGTGGTGATGCAAGCGTTACGTACCAATGATGAAGTGTCTGAATCAATACGCAAACAAGCCGGCGAAATAGCAACCATTTATGATAATTTTTCAGAATTTTCTGACGGAAAAAATGCACACTTTTTTGCGTTATTAGCGAAAAGTTTGATTGATCATCAAGAGTATGTATTAGCCAAAAAATTTGCGGAAAATGCCGGAAAAGAAGATGCAAACTACATTGATGCTTGGATTTTGTCGGGGGTGGCAAATTTTAAAGTAGGAGATTTTGAGGCCGCGTTAGTTGATTTGAACCTAGCGTATGATCAAGATCCGTTACGACCAGAAACACATTTCTTCTTAGCGGAAACACTCCAAAAATTAAGACGCTACACCGAAGCCGCTTTGTATTACGAAAAAGCTCTAGAAAACGGATTCGAATTTAATGATTCGGTAACCCGCCAGTTGATTGGGATTTTTAGTCGGCAAAAAAAGTATGATAAAATCGTCCAATTATATGAACGTCTTTTGCAAATAGAAGACGCTCGTGCTGATGAGTTTATTCCAGCTATTAATGTAGTGTTGAATAAACAAAAAGATCCGCAGAAAGCGTTGGACTTAGCGCAAAAAATATACAAAAAGTTCCCGAAGAATACGGTAACGTTGAATTTGTTAGCGTGGGCACAAATGGACAATAATTTGTTGGAAGAGGCACAAAAGACACTAGATAAAGCGTTTAAATTGGAAAAAAACAATGCACGAACATTCTTAAATCAAGGGTTTTTGTTGGAAAAAGAATCTGAATTAAATGAAGCCGTTGAGTGGTTTCAGAAAAGTTATCAACGGGGAAAAGAAACGGGGGAGTCGGCGATTACGAATTTAGCGGCAGACAAATACAATGAACTCGTGCAAAAGGTTCAGGCCACCGTGTCGTCTGATTTGGAACGTCCAACGAGTGCTCCATAGAATATGAATTGAAGATGAGATTTTTTTAAAAACTTTCAAAAAAATCATCCATTCGGCGGCGGTCTTTTTTTACTGGGCGACCTTGGTCTTTTCGGTAGTGTTTTTTCTCAATCCGTTCTTTTTGCGGAGCGGCACTAAATATTTCTGGGGTTTCGTACTCGGTATGATCAATAAAATATTGGGCGACTTTATCTGCCGAAGTTTGTTTGTTAATGAATCCAACTACTTCATAGTCTTTTGCTTGTTTTTGGTATTTGACCGTAATTCGGTCTCCAACTTTAATTATTTTGGCCGCCTTGGTAGTGATTTGTCCGTTTACGGATACTTGTCCTAGTTTGCAGGCGTTCGTGGCTTGAGTTCTAGTTTTTACTAATCGAACCGCCCATATCCATTTATCAAGTCTCATCTTTTTTGAATAAAATTTTTATACAAAATTACCACTTTCGTCGACTTTTCTTTTGGGCGGCTTCTGCCGAAATTTGCAAAAGAATTCCCGCTGATAAGAGTGTCATAATCATTGAAGAACCACCGTAAGAAATGAGTGGGAGGGTGATTCCTGTGTTTGGTACGAGGGCAAGGTTTACGCCAATGTTAATAAAAGCTTGTCCAACAATGAGCGTCGAAATTCCAATGGCGAGATATTTTGAAAATTCGTCGCTACAGTTTTTGGCAATAACGGTTCCGCGAAGGGCGATAAATAAAAACGCTCCTACGAGAAAAATGACTCGAATAAATCCCATTTCTTCTGATATGGCAGCAAAAATAGTGTCGGATTGTACTTCGGGGAGGTAATCAAATTTTTGAATAGAGTTTTGAAACCCACGTCCAAAACTTCCTCCAGAACCAATGGCAATCAGTGATTGTTTGATTTGAAATCCGCTTCCTTGAAGGTCATTTTCGGGGTTTAAAAACGTCAACACTCGTTCTTTTACGTACGGAACGGTCAGCGTAACAATAAACATTCCCAAGATAGAGGTGACCAAGCCAGAAAAGAAATGCTTGAGGTTGGCTCCAGCCACAAAGTAGATGGATGCGGCGGCGATAGAAAGCACTAACAGTGAACCAAAATCGGATTGAATAACCAAGATTAGAGCAGGAATTCCGAAGAGAAAAGCAAACGGAACAAATCCGCCTTCAAAGGTGTTGGCGGCGTTTTTTTTGCTCGCAAAAATAGCGGATAAAAATATGACCGTACAGAGTTTGGTCACCTCAATTGGTTGTACGGAAAACGAACCAATTTTTAACCATAATGAGGCAAACGTATTGTGGTTTTTCCCAATAAAAAACGTCAGTAATAAGAGAATAATTCCACCGACAAAAATCAATGGAGAAAGTTTTTTTATTTTAGCAATAGGAGTTTTGAACCCCAAAATAAAGGCCCCAGAACCAAGTATGAGATACAAAAAATGACGCCATAAGAAGTAATCGTTTTCTCCTTTAATTCGAAAACTGGGCGCAATAGACATAGAACTCATCATGACGAGTCCAAATATGGCTAATAATACGATGGTGATAAACAGCCAGTTATCTACTTTTTTCATTCTTTTACCGATTTGATTTTAAAGATAATTCTGTCGGGAGAAATAGGGGTCGTGGTCGCCCAGAAAGGTTTGATAGAAATATTCAAAACTTCTTCAATCTCTTGGTTGTTGGCAAGGATTGGTTTAATTTCTTCTTTGGTTTTATTGGTAATGTCTTGTTTGATTTTCAAAATCCATTGTTGGAATGAAGGGTTCGTAGAATCGATGCTAAATTGTTCCGTGGCAAAGGCTTTTACCGAAATTTTCCCCCATAAATTTTCTTTGAAATTTTTGATATCAAACGGAATGTATTGAATTGATTTGGTATCAATATCAATAATTTTTCGGCGTTCATCCAACGATTTCTTTAAAAATTTTTGCAACGCTTTTTTGACTGAATTTTGGTCGAATATAAGCGCCGATACGGTCAAACTCCCAGTGACAGACACCGTTTGTGTTTCTTTTCCAATTTGGTCGGTAGGAAACTGAAAGTCTTTTAGTTCGGTAAAAATAAAATCAGGGTTGGTTAACAAAATATGATTTTCGCCCAATTTGTTTTTTCGATTGGCGATTTGTTGTTTGAGGATTTGCAAAGCTCGATCTTTGAAATTTTCAATGAGTACTTTTTTCGCAATTTCTTCGTCTTCGGCTACTAATTTGTGTTTGACTAAGGTTGAGCCGCCCACTAATGGTCCATTAATCGCTTTGGCGTAGTATACTTCTCGTAAATCAGACCGTAAGGCTGGAAAGAATAACTCAGTTCCGGCTTCGATGTTTCCTCGAATTCCGATTGGTTTTTGGTGTACATCAAATTCATCGGCTATAACACTGACAACGTATCGTCCGGGTTTGTTTCCTTTTTTGGCCGGAATAGTAACCGGTTTTTGAAACCGAAAAACTAATCCGTTACTGGTTTGTAAACGAGATGGAACCAATTTTTTAGGTTTATTTGATTCATTAAAAAGGGTGACTTTTCCTTTGGCGGGCGTTAGCTCGTAGTCTTTCCCACTAGTTGGAACAACCTCGGTGTCAGTAACAGTGGTATCGAGTAAGATGCTTTTGATGATGGGTAAAGTTGATTCTGTTTGGTCAACTTTGGCGTTTGGAAGTTTCAGAATCATGTTTTGCATAATTGGAACGGTCGAGATTCTTGGACGCAGGGTGATAATAGCGGTTGGTGTTTGCCACAAGAATAAAGCGAGTCCGAGTAGAAACAAAGCCAGGAACCAAAAGAATATACGAGCTCGAATTGGGGTTTTTTGTTTTTTAATTTTTTGTAAAGAAAAAACAGGCGCTTCGTTTTTGTTTGGTTTTACCTCCTTTTCCTTGGTTTTGGTGGTGACTTCAGTAGTTTCTTTGGTAGTTTTTTCTACTATTTTCGTTGTTTCTTGGTCGGATAATAAGGTGAATAAAGAGATGATTTCGCCTTCTTTAAACTTAGCTGGTACAATTGAGTAAGCGGTTAATCCTGATTTTTTTAAGAAATCTCGTACCAATTTCTTTTTTGAGACAAAAATTATTTCTTTTCCGGCTTGTTGTGACACTTGTTTGATTTCTTTTAAAAATTTTTTTTCTAATAACGGTGGATAATGACCGTTGAACAAAAAGACTAAAGTGTTGGATTCGCATTTATTAATTCCTTCAAAAATGTCTTTTATTCGTTGATTACTTCCGATTGTGATTTTCAAAAAACTCATCGTCAAAAATCGTACTGAAAAAATGTAAAAAGAAAACTTGATTTCTCTCAAATTAGATTTAATATCGGCGAGCTGAATTTTCAGCAACAATTGGCAATGGGGTGTGGCCAAGCGGTACGGCAGCTGGTTTTGGTCCAGAAGATCGGGGGTTCGAATCCCTCCACCCCAGCCAAAAAATTGTGTATGACTCCAACGGAGTTATAGACAATTTTTTTTATTTTATTGAAGAGATAAAAATCATTTGATGCCGAGCTTTGAGCTGGATAATAAGCACCGTGAAGTTTTGAGGTATAATATCTATGAAATATAAAAGGTGTTTGAGGGAATAATAGCACTTTTTTTGTTCATCTTTTATTGACATTGTTCTTTTTATACATATAATAAATACGACTTTTGGTTGATTTCATTTTCAACTAAAAGGGTTACATATCCTAGAAATAACTTGCTCGCGCAGGTTATTTTTTTTGTTGTCTATATTTAATTTTTCTTCCCCAAATTGGTAGGTCTAAGATATCAAAGTATCCGTTAGTACCAGTTCTTAGTTCTTTTGATACATTATTTTTAGAGGAAAAAACAAAACAGAGTTTCTTTCGATTATTTAAATATTTAATAAGTGGAAAGAAATCAGAGTCTCCACTAAAGAAAATCGCTATATCATATTTAGAACTATGATGAACAGCATCTATCGCTAGTTCAATATCCATATTCCCTTTCTCCTGAATATAAGAACCTTGGTTACTTTCAAGGTGAATTTGTTTAATTGGTTTTTTTCGAACTACAAATTCAAGTCCTTTTTTGAGAAAAGTTAAGAATTTATGTTTCGGATCCGTGTCATATTGGCGAGTATGTTCAAGTGGATATGCTTCGTAATAAAAAATTTTATCAATTTGGACTGGAATTTTGATTTTGTTTGAAAGTGTTTGTGTTACAACTTTCTTTAAATTTGGGTAATCAATGAATCTGCTTTTTGATTTTTGTGCGTTCCAAACATTCGCGACATCAATAAACACGAAAACTTTTTTAGCGGAAATATTCTCTTTCATTATTTTTCTTTTCTTACACCTTTAAATGGTTTGTTATCAGACTTCATGTCTATAAATCGACCAGTTGTTGAGTCTCTTTTTATAAATCTTTTTGTTAAAGGATTAAACGTTTGAGAGCGTCTTCTAACGGCTCCTTTTCGGTGTCCGTCGCCAGTTGGGGGATTAGTAGCCATTATATTGTGGTAAATATGTCTTCTTGCTACTAAATATAGTTATTTTTAACAAAAAGTCTAATAATATTTTTCAGCTTTAGAAATCTTTAGTAAACCTTTTTTATTCTGAATCCCAAAAATCTATTTTGTGAAATTTTTTGTTGGAAAATTTATACGTATCACTTTATAATGAAAACAGAATTAAATATTTTATATTCACTAATATTATGAACGACGCATTAAAACAAGAGTTATCGGCGGTAGCCAAACAAATGGTGACCAAAGGAAAAGGAATTTTGGCCGCAGATGAATCAACTGGAACTTGTACCAAACGGTTTGTGGCTTTGGGTGTAGAAAGTACGGAAGAAACCCGGCAAAATTACCGACAAACTATTGTAACGAGTGAAGGATTGGAAAACTCAGTAGCGGGAATCATTCTTTTTGATGAAACATTTTGGCAAAAAACTGATGACGGAGAATCATTTGTGTCAGTGTTGAATAAAAAAGGAATTTTGCCTGGAATTAAAGTTGATACAGGGTCAAAACCACATGCTTTGTTTGAAGGAGAACAAATTACGTCTGGGTTAGACGGATTGCGAGAACGATTAGCTAAATATAAAGAAGCGGGCGCAAAATTTGCGAAATGGCGAGAAGTGTTGGTAATTGATACCGAAAAAGATTTACCATCAGTTGGAAACATCGAAGCTCATGCCTTTGGGTTGGCTCGATACGCTGGACTGTGTCAAGAAGCGGGAATTGTGCCAATTGTTGAACCAGAAATTTTGATGGACGGAAACCATACTATTGAAGATTCAGAAGCCATTACAACCGAAGTGTTGGGGACTTTGTTTGAAATTTTAGAAGCCCAAAATGTATATTTGCCAGGAATGGTTTTGAAACCAAACATGGTTATTGCCGGAACAGAAGCTGAAAACAAATCAACTTCGGCTGAAGTAGCCGAAGCGACTATTAGAACCTTGCGAAATACTGTACCAGCGGAAGTGCCTGGTATTGCGTTCTTGTCAGGAGGGATTTCACCAGAAATGGCGGCTGAAAATTTGAAATTAATGAATCAAATGGAAGACTTGCCTTGGAATGTGACGTTCTCATTCGGAAGAGCGATTCAACAACCAGCCTTGGAAGCGTGGTCTAAAGGAAACGTGGCTGAAGCTCAAAAATTGTTGGTGGAATTTGCCAACAAAAATGGAGCCGCTACCAAAGGGGAATAATTTGGAGAAGTTTAATGAGAAAAAACCGCCATTTCGGCGGTTTTTTATTATGTTATCCACAAATTTTTCAATGATTTAATGACTTTAGATAAATAACTCATTTCAACTATAATTCCTAATTTTTTTCCAGCAATCATAAAACTGTTATTTATTTGCACATCATCTAATATATATTTTCTGTTTTTAGAAAAATATTTTATAATTTCTTTTTTCAAGTCTTGTATTTCGTTTGATTGTACACAATTAAGTCCCTCTTTTTTAAATAGTTTTTCGTCTATAATTATTTCTTTTATTCCAGATTTTTTCAATCGATTCATCCATTCAACGCAACAGCTAGAAGCAACTTCTGAATGACGAAGTCTAGAGATACTTACATTGGATTGAGTAAATAATGGTTCAAATTTATCTAATAAATTTCGTATTTTTTCGTTATATTCTTCTTTTATTTCTAACTTCTTGAAAATTAAATCAAATAATTTTTCAATAACTGCAAAAACTTCGATTAATTCTCTTTTTGCATCATTATTCATAAGCTCTTCATATTCAGTGTTCACAGTTTTATCTAATGCTTCGATTTCGAGTCTTTGTCTTTCTTCTAGAAGCCCTAGGAACGTTGAAGCGGTAGATTTCATGGATTACTGTGTGTGAAGATTACAATAAATTGTTTTCAACATATCACTTATTTTCTTTTTTGTAAAGATGACTTTATTTAGGATTAAAGGGAAACGAGGAATGGTGCAAGTTTATTTTTAGTTTCCCGTTTAATAATTTGTACCCAAACGTGTACTCAATTTTGGTTTCAGTGCCAGTAGCATCGGTAAAAAAATAATTTCCCATGGCGAGTGCCCGGTCTTCTTCGAGAATTAAGTTGGCGTTTTCAAACCGCACCTTGGTCCATGGGTTACTGATAAATCCTTGATCTTCTGCGCATGCTCGCTCTGGACCACCTATAAAGTATGATAAGGCGGTTAGTTTAGTTGGTCTAAATTGTTCTACCGAGCATCGAGTTGGTTTGAATAAAATGGGACCATCTTCAAAAGCATACAATTCATCAAGAAACGCTAAGGTAAAAGCTTTATATTTTTTAGGATGATCTCTCAGTGAACCAATTTTGACAATTCCGTCTCCCCATTGTTTTTGAGAGGCTATAATTTGTGCTTCGGTAATCATTTTTTGTAAATTTATAGTTGGTGTTACTATAGCCGTAGCCGTTTTTTTGTCTATACATATTACTTCAGTGAGAATTATTTTGTTTGAACATATTGTGCTATCTGATAAACTAGTACTAATTTAAACTGATACTACTTATGAAATTCTTCTCATTTTTTAAAAACTTTCGGCACCAACTCACGACGGCCGGGAAAAAACAACCCATTCATTTCTTTTCATTGTTCGTAATTTTGGCCTTGGATATTTTTGTTCTGACCAATATTTTTCAGGGGTTGGACTTTCAAAAACGACAATTAACCTCACCCAATGAGAGTATTCCGTATACTTGTGAACAATTTATTCCTGATTTCGAAGCTAAAACGCCTACTGAAAGGAGAAACGCATCACTGGAAGTGGTTAAACAAGCAATAAAAAACAATCGTTCTAGACGAATCATAAATAAATATTCGGCCGAATTGGTAGCGAAACACAATCAATCAAAACTAGCGGCTGGATGTCTTCAAATTTTAAATAAAGCCAAAGAATTAAATCAGTCAAAAGTGTTGAGACAATATTTGGCGGTGGTGAAGGATTTAGAACAATCAGTCTACGAAGAAGAACGAGCGTTAGACAAACTAAATAAACTGTATGATACGGCACTATTAGAACGAATTGCAAATCAATCGGAGGAAGATTTGGTTACAGATTTACCAGCCCACGAAGCTAAAAATCGGATTCAAACACACAAAAAACTAATTCGTAATTTGCAATCACAAATTAACGCCCAAGAAACCCGTATTTTGAATGAGGCGGCCGTGAAAGAATTTTTGGCATTAACCAAAACACAAAAACCACGGCTCGAACAAACTCGGTCAAATTTAGAATTTTGGTATCCGATTAAAGTGTTTGGCGTACAAATGTTGTTCTTGTTGCCGTTATTTTTGTTTTTCTTGTGGCAATACATTCGAATGCAAAACAAGGAAAATTCTTTGTTATCGCTTATTTTCTCTCATTTGTTTTTGGTCACCCTGATTCCTATGTTGTGGAAAGTCTTTAGTGTGTTGGCCGATATTCTGCCGTTCCATTTCTTGGCCGATTTATTAGCAATATTGGAAGCCCTTAACTTGGTGGCTTTATGGAACTATTTTGTAATTGCTCTAGCGATTGGTTTTGCTTTTGGTTTGATTTATTTCTTGCAAAAGAAAGTGTTTTCGGCTGAAGCTATTTGGCAAAAACGATTGGCCAAACAACAATGTTGGAATTGTGGAAAACGTAAATTTTCAAAAACAGAAAAACATTGTTCATTCTGTGGTGAATTACAACAAGAAACTTGTAAAAAATGTGGAAAAGAAAAAAGAGTAAAAGCATCGTTTTGTCATAATTGTGGTCAATAAAAGTTGCTATTTTAGTTAAAAAATAATCACCGCAGGGTGATTATTTTTGTATAAATTTTTTATTCATTTATGAGTTGTAATTTTTGCGCCTTAGTTAGTTGCTTGATTCGGTATTCTTCTTTGCTCGCGAGGGATCGATTTTCAAATTCAGCCCACCATTTGACCCTAACTGGGCGGCGGGTGGCGGTGTATTTGGCCCCTGGGTTGGGGCCGTGTCCGTTGTGTTCAGACAGGCGACGGTTTAAGTCGGTGGTAATGCCACAATAGAGCGAGTCATCGGCACACTGCACTAAATAAACAAAATATTTCATTACGTTTAGTGTAGGGGAGTTTCTTTTTGTGAAAAACTTTTTATACTGCTTTGGGATGGCAGAAATAATTACTTTTGAACAATATAAAGGGCGTTGTAAGCGATTGATAGAATCGTACCAGTTGTTAAAGAAAAAATTTCCGGAAGACGTGAAATTTAAAAAAATGAATCGAGTGTTTCGGCTAATGAGGTCTTTGTATGGTCGAGACAAGATTTATGCGGTAAACCATTTAAATTATTTAGAACATCATCAGGTATATTTTGATGAAGAACGGCGCGCCTTGATAGTGCAGGGGATTGAGTTGTTAAAGAAACTTATTTTGCATAAAAAATTAAATAAACCCGTTGAAAGTCCGATACGGAAAAAGAAACTTGATATAAAGACTTTGATTAGGAAGAGTAAAAATAAAACTAAATAACAACTATTCTAGAGCATTTGTTATTTAGTTTTGTATAAATTTTTTATTCAAAAAGAGCGTTAAACCAGTCAATAATTTTAGTCCAAAGGCTTTTTTGGGGTTCTGTTTTTTTGGTGCGATTATCCTGTTTTTCAGGGGAGTTGTTTGCTTCTGTTTTGGGCGTCATTTGTAAGTTTTCTATCTCTTCGGTTTTGTATCTAGTCCAATCATCTGATGAACAACCAATATCTTGTTTTAAGGTTAATACTCCATTTTTTACACTAGATTTGGTGGTAATTGGTACAATTTCGTCCTTTTTGAATTTGGTTGGAATTCCCATCCAACTAGTGGCATCAATTCGTAGTATAAACTCCGATGAGTTGGTTTCTCCTTTTTTTAGAGTGTCCCATTTAACCTTATGAGTAGTGTATTTTCTTGGTTTTCCTTCGGCGGTTAAGTCCGGAAATGGACCATTCATAAGATTTAAGGCGGCTTCTTTTTCAAAATTTATAATTTTTAAGGTTCCAATTGTTTGGTATTGGTTTTGTGTTTCTTTTAATGGAGGTGTAACAGGTGGTTTGGCACAGCTTAAGGCAAAAGTTTGACTGGCACTAAATAGTAAAAGTGTGGCCATAATTAGTTTTTTCATAATATTGAAAATTAAAAAATATGTTTCCTCTTATATAATACGATAAAAGTATCAAAGAGTAACAAAAAAAACCGCCAACGGCGGTTTTTTGTTTTATTAAAGGAAACTTCTTTAAATTATTTTTTTGCTTCGTCTTTCATAACAGCTTCAATTTTTGCTTTCATAGCGGCAGCTGGAAGCATTCCATTTACGAATTCAACTTTTCCAGTTTTGTTGTTTACAATAAAACTGGCTGGCGTTCCTTCTACGCCAGATTTTTGTCCGCTTTCAATATCAGCTTGTACTTTGGCCGCAATGGCTTCGTCTTTTAGACAAGTATTAAATTTAGCTTTGTTTACGCCTACTTTTACGGCTAGAGTTGGAAGTTCTTCTGCTTTCATTCCAATGTTTGATTTGGTAGTTTTGAAGACTAATTCGTTGAATTTCCAGAATTTTTCGGCTCCGCCTAATTTTCCTACACATTCTACGGCTTTGGCTTGTTCAACCGCTAAGTCTCCGTGGAAGGGAAGTGGAAAGTGTCGGAATACTCGGTTTACTTTTCCGTCTAAGTCTTTCATAACGGTACTCATAGTTTCAGAAAACCGTTTACAGAAAGGACATTCGAAATCAGAATATTCAACAATGGTAATATTAGCTTTTTCTGCTCCGGCTACGTATTCGTTTTCGTTTACTTTTGGAAGATTTTTTATTTTTTTTGCTTGTTCGGCTTTTTTGGCCGCAATCGCTTTTTCTCGTTCTTCTTTCATTTTGGCTTCTTGCTTGGCGATGTATTTTTCAATTCCTTTTTCAATCGCTGCGTCTAGGTTTTTCGGATTGTTGTTTTGGTATTGCATACCAAAGAACACCAACGCTCCAGCAATGATCAAACTTGATACGATGATAGAAATAGGAAGTAGTAGTTTGTTTTCCGTTTTCTTTTTTGTCATTTTTTTTAGGTTTATAAATAAAAACTCGCCACTCATTGTGCGAAAAATTCATAAAAAATCAATTCTGCCACGATTTTTGAGCGGTCAGAGGGAAGAAATAATGGTATTTTATAATTCTTTTGATTGGGGAGCAAAAAATAGATTCCAGTTTTTTATGCCTTTGTACAAATGATAGGCTTCTTTAAATCCAAACTGTTTTAGTTTTTTTAACACTTGTTTACTGCGATTGCCCGTACGACAATATATGGCGTAGATTTTGTTTTTATTGAGTTGTTTTATTTGCGTTTCAAAATTTGGGTCATAAAAGTTCAGTTCTTGGGCGGAATCCAGAATTTTTCCGTTTTTTATTTCTTGTGGGGTTCGAACATCAATTAAAACCGTATTTGGGTGTTTCAATATTTGTGCGAATAAAGACGGGGCCACAGCTTGAAAATTTGGGATAGTATCAAAACTTTCATATACACGGTAAGAAATACCACTTGATTGAGCCGCCTGATTGATTTGTTCTTGTGGTGGGGGAGTTGTTTGACAAGCTAAGAGAACATTCGTGAATAGAGCGATGCTCAATAATTTTATTTTGTGTGTGTGCATGAGCAAGTTTTTGGTTTGTGAGGTATATGTAAAAACATTCCCAAAATGAACCCACTTCCAAGATGAATAAAGGCGTCTACGAGTGGGTTTACTTCGAAATGATTGAATGAATGTGCTAGATACAAGGCGGCAAACCAAGTTGTTGCAATGACGATAAAACTACTGATTTTTTGCCAGGTTTTTGAAAAGGCCCAAGAAATAGATCCAGCGACCAAAATGTCAATTATGAGGTGACAAAAAAATCCAATTTGGGCGAAGAGGTGGGTGTGTTCATTGGCTAAAAGTTCTTTGCGTAAAAATGCTTCAGGGAAAAAATGGAAACAGAGTGCTACAATGGCTCCTAAGTGCCACCATTGTGTTTGGATAGAGCAATATTCATGGTTGCATGGCACAAATTTTTTTAGTTTGGTTTTTTGCCAGATAATCATAATAACGACCGCTCCGATAAATCCGAGCAACGTTTCAAACGTGAATAAATTTTCAAACAATTCCTGCCATCCAATTTGCGTTCCGTATGATTGAAACCCATGTTGATGATGAACCTCAAAAAGGAGGAGTATTCCATGTCCAACTAAATGAGTAATAAGGAAAAAGAACATGGGAAACGCCATAAATTCAAGAACATAGCGTAACGTTTGCAATCTTTTTTTCATGATATATTTATAGGTTTAGTCGATTGCATATTAAAAAAGCCTGTCTATCAGGCAAGGCTTTTTTTTGGGGGAGTTATTGTATATGAGGCGTTTCTACTTGATTTTTTGAAAAATAAATTATTAAGCCGTCAATTATTTCGTTTATCTTTTTTATTAGAAGTTCCCTGTATTGCTTGTTTTTACCGTTTGCTCTATTATTTAATTCTGTTACAACAGGAAGAAAACTATTTGCCGGAAGTAAATGAGATAACCTTTTTTCTAATTCTGTGAGTGAAAGAGTGTTCATATTTTTCTCATTTTCCCAGATACTCTTTCCTTGTCTCAGTGCCGTGGCTGCGGCTCTTATTTTTTTATCTACAGTTGATATTGTATAAACGTTATTTAGATAATTCACAAACATTCGGTGTTCTTCTGAAGACACGTTATCCGCTAAACATTCTCGATCAAGTTCTATTGTTGATGGAGGTTGATTCTGTACTTCTTGTACGTTTGTTTCTATTTCTTTCAGCACTTTTTTTATTTCTATTTCATCTATGTCTTTTGGTTTAAGTGCCTTTACCTTTTTATCGCCTTCTTCTAAATATTTGTTTACAGCTGTTTCTAAATCCATTTTGGTTATATTTCTTAAATATTTTTATAATTACAAGGAAATTGGGATTCCTTTTTTCACTTGTTTACACACTCTTAACAATGCTTTAGTGTACGGTCCATTCTCTAATTCAGCATATTTTCCTACTACTCTCATATAATTATTGTGTGATAAATTATTTTCAAGAAATTCCTCTAAGTCATTATAGGTGAAGCGTTTATCTAGGTTTATGTCGAAAAGGAGTCGTCCTTCTCGGAGATTGGCGGCAGCTTCGGTTATTCTTTTGTTGAGGGTCATGGCTGATTTATATTTATTACGTATTTGTTCCATGAACTTCTCAAATTCTATTTCCCCTAGTTCTTCTTTTAGGTATTCAGTATCTGTGTGTAATTGATTCACTGTTTTTTTCCTTGCTCGGCTTCGGGAGGCTCTTTGTTCTGGAGTAAGTTTTTCTTTTTCTGGAAAGAAAGTTGCTGTTTGTGCAATGATGTCTTCATCACTCAAACGAGGTCCCATCTCATCTACGGCAATTGAAAAATCGGTTTCTAGATTATTTGTCATTTGGATATATTTTAAATTATTGGCTATTGGTTGGTATGATAATCTCTCCAGTTCTTAAATGCTGATAAAAAATATTTTTTAGTGTTTCTCTTTCATTTTTTTCATTCATGCGACTCGTAATATCAACTATGCTTTGGAAATCTTGAGATGTACAGGATTCTCTTAAATAGTCGATTATATGATTTGCTGTTATTCTGAAATTAACCGACTCTGCAAGCGATAGTCCGGTTTGTAAATTGTTTATAATTTTTCTTATTGGTTCGTTTGAAAAGATCGTTTTTAACACTTCAAAACGTTCGTATTCTTCTTCAGATAATCCTAATTCTTCGTGGGGAGACTTTTTGGCAATATTTTCTTCCACTGTTTTTTTGGTAGATTCGTTTATCTTATTTGTTCTTATTTCAACTGATTCTCCGGGCTTTAAAACTCGAGGCGGTCTTTCTTTTGCTTTTATAGCTTCAGGAGAATTAGAAATTTCTATTGCTTCTTTTCGAATCTCTTTGATAGTTTTTTCTTTCATGATTTAGATATTTATATTAAGCATCGGTTACAATCTTCCATTTTACTTCTTTTTTGAGGTGTCCCTGTGGCACGGTAAACCCAGCGGCTTTGACGTGTCCACCGCCACCAAATTTTTCGGCAATGGCTTTTACGTTTACATCATCTTTCCGGGTACGGAGCGAGGCTTTTACATTGCCTTTTTCGTCTTCGGAAAGCATTACTGAATATTGAACTTCTGGCATCGAATTAATTAAATCAATAACGCCTCCTAAATCTTGTCGTGTAGCACCGAGACTGAGGTAGTCATCTTTGTGTACGCCAACAATGGCGGCTCCTTCATCGGTTACGTGGAGTTCTTCGAGCACTTTTCCCCAGAGTTTCAATTGTTTGAGGTCATTTGACCGAAACACGTTTTGTGAAATTTTGCTCACGCTTCCCCCGAGTTCGACTAATTCGGCGGCGGCGGTATAACTGTCTGGGGTGGTATTTTGGTGTACAAATCCGCCAGTATCGGTGTAAATTCCTAAGAGTAAACTGGTGGCAAGTGCACTATTCATTTCTACGCCCATTTTTTTCCAGAGATAATACACAATTTCGGCGGCTGATGAAGCGTTGGTAATAACCAAGTTCAAATCACCAAAATTATCATTACTCGGATGATGATCAATATTAATTTTAAATTTTTGATCGGATAAAATTTCTGGATGATTTTTATCAAATCGAGTGAGTTTTTTGTCTCCACAGTCAACAAAAACAATATTTTTAAAATCGTTGAAGTTTGGGGTTTGGGTAAAAGTATCTTTCGTATCGACAAATTTAAAAGCGGTTGGCACTTCATCAATGCACGATACGGTTGGTGTGAGCCCCAATGACTTGAATCCAAGATATAATCCATAGGCCGACCCAATCGCGTCTCCGTCAGGGTTGGCATGGGTGAGTATTAAGATTTTTCCATCGTGTTGTTCTTTGATGTCGGAAATTTTTTCCTGTAATGAATCAATGTATTTGGGTGTGATTTGTTGCGTAACTGATTGATGACTCATAATTTTTTGATTAATACTAGATTTTATTTTAGCATTTATTTTTACACTTGTCAAATATTATTTTTATTTTTTTATAATAAAAAGACTTCCTATTATTTCTGTACTATCTATTTGATGGGTCGGGGACTGTGCGATAATTAAAACAAAAGCACTAACGTCAGTTAGTGCTTTTTTCTTGTTTTTTAAAATGTGAATAAAATTTTTATTCAACAAATAAATCAACGAGTTTTTCCGATTCGCCAGTGTAGGTTTCTGGCGTTAAGTTTATTAATCGTTCTTTGGCTTCGGCTGGAATATCAATTGTCCCAATAAATTCTCGTACTTCTTCCAAATTCAAGGCTCTTCCGCGGCTAAACGCTTTGAGTTGGTTGTATGCGTCGGCGTGTCCGTGGGCTCGCATAACCATTTGTACGGCTTCGGTTAATACTTCTGGGGCGTTTTGTAAGTCTTCTAATAATACAGCTGGTTTTAGTTCTACTTTTCCAAGTCCTTTTTTCAGGCTTCGTACTGCCAACAAAAAGTGTCCAAATACAATTCCAAAGTTTCGTTGTACGGTCGAATCGGTTAAGTCTCGTTGCCAACGAGAAATAGGTAATTCGTCAGCCAAAGTTCGGGCTAATCCGCGGGCTAATTTTAGGTTTCCTTCGGCGTTTTCAAAATCAATCGGGTTTACTTTGTGGGGCATCGTTGATGATCCAACTTCGCCGGCCACTACCTTTTGTCCAAAGTATCCCAATGAGATGTAGCCCCACATATCTCGGCACAAATCAATCATTACGGTTGATAATTGGCTGAGTAAATTCATGGTTTTGGCCTGATTGTCGTGTGGTTCGATTTGCGTGGTTAATGGGTTCCAAGTCAAATTTAATCGTTCGGTTACAAATTCTTCGCTCAAATTAATCCAATCTTCGGTTGGAAACGATTCTTTGTGGGCGGCAAAGTTTCCAGTAGCACCAGCAAATTTAGCCGAGAAGAACAAGTTGGTGTGATTAATCAAGTCTTTCATTCGTTTGTAAAATACGGCCATTTCTTTTCCAACGGTTACGGGCGTGGCGGTTTGCCCGTGGGTTCGAGACAACATTGGTACGGCTTTCCAGTCTAAGGCTTTGGCTTTGAGGTCAGCCAAAATTTCGTTTTCAAAAATATCCAGTACGGTTTCCATGCCGTCTCGCAAAGTTAAAGCGTAACTGGTTGAGTTGATGTCTTCACTGGTACATCCAAAGTGGATAAATGGATGAAATCGAGCCTCGGTTTTTGATTGTAAAAATACTTCTACTGCCTTGACATCGTGGTTGGTAGTTTTTTCAATATCTTTAATAGCGTTAAATTCCGTGTCTGAAAAATTCTCAATCAACGCTCGTAATTCGGTAATTTGTTGGGCTGATAATGATGGAGCAATGTTTTTGTCGCTCAAAAAAATCAACCATTCAACTTCTACTTGGGTGCGGTATTTGGTAAGTCCAAATTCCGAAAAAATAGGGGCAACTTCTGCTACTCGGCTAGCGTATCGTCCGTCTAAAGGAGAAAGAAACATGAAAATTGTAAGGTTAAAAATTCGCCTCTATCATATAAAAAAGAATGGTTTTATCTAATTTTTTTTGCATCTCTTAAAAAAAGGGTAGAATGAACTTGATGAAATATTTATTAGGCGTTTTGGTGGCGGTATTGAGTTTGGGGAGTGTTTTTGCAACTGGATACACTAGCGAGGATGATGAAGCTTACCAGAATTCTCAAAGTGGAGAAACAAACGAAATAGACTATTCGAATTATGATTTATATGATTATAATATAGACTGTGAAGAGTTGTTATATCTTCATTATCCATTTAATTCTAGCGATAAAAATTCTCTTTTGGAAGCGGTTAAAAGATGTGAAGAAGAGGGGATATTAGCCGCAGAGAAAGTTATAAAAGGGTTACAGAAAAAATTGAATCGTACTAAGAAAGAAGAAGAAGTGTTATTAGATTTTAAGGAAGCACAAGAAGATAATTACAAAAGTGTTCATGAATTTTTTAGTTCTTCAGATTTTTGTTGGGATCAAGAAAAAACGTTTGCTAAGAAATTAAAAGGAGATACCGCGGATTTTGATGAGGCATTAGCTTTTTTAGATAAGTTTATTAATTCTGCTAGAACGACCGTGGTAAAAAAGGACGCAGAGATAGAAAAAAAGTCGATTGAGTCAGAATATGATGACTACAAACAAAAGCAAAATCAGCAGAATACTGGCGATGAATCTGCTAAAGAAGGTGCTTCTCAACAGGGTTCAAATGATGATACAGATGTAGACAAAAATGCAGCGGCTCCTGTAGAAGAGGGCGCGAACGTTCCAGTAGAATTACCAGAAGAGGCTTTGCGTGATGACGAATTTAATGGCATCTTACCTTCCGCGAAGAAATGTTTGAAATGGCAGGCAGGACTCTGTGTTAAATGGGATAAAGGCTACGAAAACACCAAGGCTGGACAACTCGGAAAACGAATAGAAGAGGGGACAGTAACGTTTGCGGATATTCCGGTGTTTATTGTGAAGTTTATCGACTTTTTGACGAAACTAGTCGGAACGGTGGCGCTTTTGTTTATGATTTATGGGGGATTCCAATTGATGACTGACCAACGAGATGACGGAAAATCAACGATTAAATACGCGATTGCCGGTGTATTTGTGGCGTTTTTGTCATGGTTAGCGGTGAATATTGTTAAATCGCAGTTAACGGGGGTTGATTATTATGGAAACTGGGTAAAAGAAGAGTTAGAAAAAAAGTAATTTATTTTTTTAATTTTTTATACAATGACCGAAAAGAAAACGGTTTGGTGGCGAGAAATTCCAGCCTTGGCTGGTACACTAATTGGAATCATTTTAACGGCGATTGGAGGCGTAATGATTTTGAATGTGGTAATGAAATTGTACGTGTTTGGGTTTGATACTCCACGATACGGTGGAGATTTTGAATACCAATGTACGTATGAACGAGATATGGGGCCACGCGGAGACGAACCACGAGTAAAATTATCGGAAGAGAAAAAACAGGCTTGTATTACAAAACACAAAAAACGAGCCAAAAAACAATACATACGACGACAAAAAGAGAATTTGGTAGATGCGTTAGCAATGTTGTTGCTTGGAATTCCGTTTTGGGTGGTGTTTAACCGACGACGAAAAAAATAAGAAAATCATAGGTTTTAATAAAAAACTCTCAGTAAATGGTTGAGAGTTTTTTGTTTTATTTGTATGCTCATGGTATGAAAAAATTAGTGTTTTGTTTGTGGTCGGTTTTGGTGTTTGGTCAGGTGTTGGCTTTTACCGATGTAAACTCAAACACGCCGTATGTGGTAGAAATAAAAAAACTAAAATCGCAAGGAGTTTTGTCTGGAAACCCCGATGGTACATTTTTACCGGAAAAAACTATTAACCGTATCGAGTTAGTGCAAATTTTGTATAAATCAGGTTTTTTTGATGGACCTTGCCCGTATAAACCCATTCGGTTTACTGATACCGAACTCAATACTTGGTACACACCGGCTCTGCGGAAAGCGGTGCTTTGTGGAGGATTTACGGGGTATCCCGATAAATCGTTTCGTCCGGCTAGTCCGTTAAATTTTGCCGAATTTGCCACTATTGTTACCCGAGTTAAAAATAAGTCATACCAAAAAACAAATCCTTGGTTTCAGGCGGGGATATCGTTTTTACAACAACAAAAAATAACTTTAAACGAACATCCAACACCAGAAACCAAAATTAACCGAGCCCAAGCCGCGTATGTGTTGGCCCATTTTTTTCCTAACAAAAAAATTAATAAAAACGATTTTTCAACGCTTTCTCGAGCCAAGTTTTTGCAAGAAGTAAAAAAACAATTAGGCGTGGTTACTAAATATGATGCGGGGTATTATCAAGGTGGGTTTCCGCCGAACGACCGAGGCGCGTGTACGGATGTAGTAGAACGAGCCGTGCGAACGGCGGGGTACGAGTGGAAAAGGCGCTTAGATGCCGATATGAAACGGAATCCGCATTTGTATCCGTCAAAGTACGATGCCAATATTAACTACCGCCGAGTGCGAAATGTAAAAGTGTTTTTGGATCGTTACGCCAAAAAACTGAGTTTGAATGATCCGTATTTACCGGGTGATATTGTAACCTACGACCAAATTCCTGGTGGGTCATGGCATATTGGGGTGGTGTCGGATAATAAAACGAATGATGGTACCAACACGCCGTTATTGCTTCATAATTACGCTCGTGGAGTAGTAGAAGAAAATTCGTTACATACTTGGCCCGCACCAAAGACAGGGCATTATAGGTTGGGGGATTTATGATAAATAATTTTTCAAACTTTATTTAAGGTTTGTGAGATAGAGTTTAAATTATTTTTTCCCTCATTCCGTACTTGATACGGAATCTCTTAAAAGTGTTTTTATAAGAGATACTCAATCAAGTTGAGTATGAGGCGGAAAGAGGGGATAACTTCTTTGAATTTAGATGTATTTTTGTCGTGGCCTACGGCATCGAACCCTTTGCTTCAAATTACCTTCAATTTTCTTCAAAATTTAAAAAACAAAAAAACAGAAAGGAAGGGATGACGCTTCGCTAATAAACGAACCCTAGAATCGGGTTCAAATTCCGTACTTCCAAAAGAAAAAATTCTTCAGTCCGAGGACTCAAGAATTTTTTCTGGCGGAAAGGAAGGGATTCGAACCCTCGGTACCCGATTGGGTACACATCCTTAGCAGGGATGCGCTTTCGACCACTCAGCCACCTTTCCGTGCCAACGCATTTTAGAAAAATAAATATGAGGGTCAAATATTTACGAGGCAATTATTAGAATAAGTTTTTGAAAAAATCCATAATTTTTTGCCACAAACTTTGTTTGGGTGTTGTTTTTTGAGATAATTCGGTTTTAGTAGCAGTTTTGGATTGTTGGTTTACAACTATTTCTTCTTTATCTGCTAGTTTAACCAGTGTGCCATCTTTTTTTCGTAAAAAATCACCATCCTCATTCCCATAAAAGTCGGTCTCGGTTCCGCCGTACCGAATAAAAGCATTTAGTAACTCGTGTTCGAATCCTTTATTGGTTACTAGTTTTGTGGTTTTAAAATCAACGGTAGTTAAGGCTCGAATACCGAAGGCACTTTTATATCCAGTAAGGGTTTTGTTTACTCCCAAGAAGAATGGTTTTCTCGCTTCAAATTTATCACATTGTACTTGTCCTTCGGAACAGGCTTGAACATTGATTGTTTTATTCGTATCTAATTTGGTTCTCGATTGTGGGAACACATAATATGGTTTAACGGTGGCTGTCTTGTCTTGAACCGATTCAACGACTCCAATAAAAATGGCATCGTTGCGGTTACCGCCTAATAAACATCCAAATGGGTCGCAGGCGTTGGTAGTATTTAAAGCTGTTAAAGATGCACCAAGTATAAACGCGAAAGCAAAGAGTATTTTTTTCATAGGTTTTTCATCTAAATATGTTTTCATCCTATACAATTGGATATTCTTAATCAAACTTTTGTTCGACCATAAAAAAGAGCCATTTAAATGGCTCTTTTTTGTATAAAATATTTGTTCGATTTACCCTTCGCAAGCGGTACAAACTTTCTTTTGATTCATTTGTTGAGCAGCATTCATACTATGTTGGTAGTACAAAGTCTTAATTCCCATTTTCCAAGCATCAATATATAATTTATTAATGTTTTTCGTTGATTCATCTGGGTGAACCATCAAATTTAATGATTGCGCTTGATCAATGTGTTTTTGCCGAATGGCGGCTTGTCCAATAATAGTGTTCTGGTCAATTTCTGGATAAGTTTTAAACACTTCTTTTTCGTGGTCAGATAAGAAATCCAAGTGTTGAACTGAACCGTCATGATCTCGGATGCTTCGCCACACTTCAGATGTATTTTGTCCTTTTTCTTCTAACAATTTAACCAAGAATGGGTTTTTAATCGTTGTTTTAATTTTTTGAATATCTTTTACGTAACAATTACTCCAAACTGGTTCGATTCCTTGTGAGACTTGTCCCAAAATAAAGGCAGAAGAAGTAGTTGGAGCCACCGCCATAAGCGTGGTGTTTCGTCGTCCGTATCCTTTCAAAATTTCTGGTTCGCCAAATTGGTCTGCTAATTCTCTTGAAGCTTTGTAGGCTCGTTCTTCCAATAATTTAAAGATTTCAAGGTTTAGTTTTGCGGCTTCTCGACTTTCGAAAGACAACATATTGCTTTGCAAGTATGAATGCCAACCAAGAGCTCCCATTCCCAACGCTCGGTGTCGTTTGGCAAACTTGTAGGCTCGTTCCATAAACAAGAAGATTTTTTGGTCGTCAGCTTCGTCAGAATCTCGGTATGCTTCTAGTTTTTCCAAAAATTCACTCATAATCGCATCAAGGAAATACACCAATGTTTCCACGGCGTCTGTATCTTTCCATTCATCATAGTGCAAAATATTCATTGAAGACAAACAACAAACAAACGATTCGTCTTCTTTACTTGGGAGCATGATTTCAGTACACAAATTTGACGCCCACACGCGCATATCTTTGTCTTTGTATACATCAACTCGGTTGTTGTTTACATTATCTTCAAAGAAAATATATGGATATCCAATTTCTCCTCGTCGTTGAATCACTTTGGCCCACAGGGCTCGTTTATCGGCGTCACCGTCGATCATGCTTTGCATCCATTCATCGCTTACGGTTACTCCATGGGTAAGTTTTTGAATAAGGTTTCCTTCTGTTCCGATGTCTAAAAATTCATCGGCATCTGGGTGTGATAATGGTAAGTAAGGCGCAAATTGTCCGCGTCGAGTAGCTCCTTGCGATACAATATCAACCATTTTATCAAATAATTGCATAAAATGAACGGCTCCTGAAGAGTTTCCATTGTTGGTAATAGGTGCCCCTCGGTGTCGGAGTTTTCCAAAATAACCAGAAGTTCCACCACCCATTTTTGACATCATTCCAACTTCGGCTTGGGTGAATAGAATTTCTCCCATGTCATCACCGATGAAAGACCCAAAACAACTGATTGGTAATCCGCGTTTTTTTCCGAAATTAGACCATACGGGCGAAGCCAGTGAATAGAACCCTTGTTCCATGTAGCCATAGAATTTGTCGGCAAAGCCTTTAATGCCATTAATTTCTTCTGCTCGGTCAGCAATTTCTCGAATTCGTTCTTCTGGCGTGGTTCCTTCTACGAGGTATCCTAGTTCGAGGAATTTTCTACTATTTTCGGTAAGCCATTTCATTTTTTGTGGGGTTAATAATTTAAGTTAGTGGGCAAGTTGCCATTTGTTTTCTTTTTTGCAAACTCGCTCTCTGGCGGACTTGCTAACTAGATAACACTCAATGTTTAGAAGAGGTCGTCTCCAGTAATACTTTTACTTTTTTTGTTGTAGTTAATGCTTCGTTTTACAAAGAAATCTACGTGTTTGGTTCCAATAATTTCTTCATCGAACCATTCAGTTTCTTCCAGCATTTTAGGGTCGGTTTCAAAGATTGGTTCAATATCAATACTTTTGAGTGAACGATTAAATCGGTCCTTGATGAATTCGTTGACCACGGCTTTGGGTAAGAAACTTAGTTCTCCTTGTTCGAAAATCCAATCAATAATTCGACTTTCGGCTTCAAAGGCTTTTTTACATACTTTTTGAATTCGTTTGCTGTGTTTTTCGTCAAACCAAGTTGGGTTTTCTTGCTTGATTATTTGAATTAAATCAATCCCGAAGTTTCCGTGAATTTGTTCTTCTTTAGAGGTGGCTTCAACTGCGTTTGAGATTCCTTTTAATTTGTTTTCGTACTTGTTAAACGCCATGATAATTAAGAACTGTGAAAACAGAGACACGTGTTCAATAAAGAGTGAGAATAACAAGATTGATTCAGCGTAGTCTTTGTTGTCTTCTGCATTGGCGTTTCGTAGTGCCATGTCTAAATAATCAACCCGTTCCATAATAACTGGGTTTTCTTTTAGTTTTTCAAATTCTTCATTTAATCCCAAAATTTCTAGCAGATGAGAATATGCATCGTGATGTCGAACTTCTGATTCAGAAAAAGTCGCTCCTACACTTCCTAGTTCTGGTTTAGGCATTTTTTCGTAGAGTCGTCCCCAGAAAGTTTTTACGGCTACTTCAATTTGTGAAATGGCCAACATTGTGTTTTTTATGGCATTTCGTTCTGAGTCGTTCAAATTTACTTTGAAGTCTTGAATATCACTCGTGTAATTAAACTCGGTGTGAATCCAGTACGAATGACGAATGGCGTCAACGTATTCTAATAAATCTGGATATTCGTAAGGTTTTAAATTGATTCGTTTTTTGAAAATATCTGGTTTCCGAATCAACGCTTGTTGGGTTCGGTATCGAATGTACGATTTGGCAGTGGTGTGAAATTCACTTTCAAGTAACGCGTCTTCAACCATATTTTGTACGCCTTCAACCGATGGAATGTATCGTTTATCGATTTTTTTCATAGAATCGATTTTTTTCAACACTTCTTTGGTGATGTTTTGGGCATCTTTCAGACTTCCTTCATTTGAAGCTACCATTGCTTTTTCTACCGCGGTGGTAATTTTTTCTTCTTCGAAGTCTTTGAGGCTTCCATCTCGTTTTTTAATTTTTGTAATGTTCATGAAGATATAGGAAATAATTGATAAAAAAATTTATACAAAAAGTAAGCAAATCAAAAATTGTGATTTTCTCCACATTTTTTTGCGAACTCTTGTATATTTTTGTTTCGAAAAAATAGTATTGTTTTTGTTTTTCCCTGTCAACGGAAAATGTTATTTTTTTGGAATATGTAGTGTCTTTTGTTTTCTTAAAGCACAATATATTGTGTTTTTAAAAGAATATTTCGTAAAGTCTTATTGGTAGCCGTGAGCGGTGATTTGTATTCACAAAAATTGTTCAAATAAAGTGAAAAAATTTCTCCCATTCTTTCTTATTTATCTGAAAGAAGATCTGACAATGAAACAAAAGTGTAACCTTGTTTTTTAAGGGTGTTTATGATGATTGGCACAGCATCAATGGTTCGTTGATAAATATCGTGCAAAAGGATAATTCGGTTTTGTTTTGTTTGTGCTACCACCGATTCAGCAATTTTTTTAGACGTTTGTCCTTTTTTCCAGTCAAGTGGATCGACGTGCCAAAGAATCATTTTTTTGTCAGGAATAAGCTTAAAGATTCTAGATTTAAAAGCTCCATAGGGTGGGCGATAAAATTGAGGTATCGTACCAGTTGCCGCAAGAATCGCTCCATCAGTTCGATTAATTTGTTTCAGCATTTTGTAGCGACTTAGCTGTGCAAAATTTTTATGATTCCAACTATGATTAGCAATTTCATATCCCAAATCATGTATTTTTTTTGTTATTTCTGGATCGTCTTGAACCAAATGTCCGAGCATGAAAAACGTAGCAGGGATTTGGTGTTTTTGTAAAATTCGCAATAACTGATTTGAAAATCTTCGTCGTGGTCCATCGTCAAACGTTATGCTGATGCATTTTTGTTTGGTGCAATCGACGGTTGGGGCTGTGTTTGTGGTAATAGGTGGAAAATAAGATTGATAGCGAGGCAGAATATGAGGTTTGATTTTTCGATATGGAATTCGAATATTTATCCAGTCTGGAAAGGCTTTTAATTCAGGTTTTATCCAAACCAGTAAGTCTCCGTTGGAAGCAAAAGAAAGCGTTTGAAAATTTTTTTCTTCTGGTGCCGTGGTTGTTTCGAGCCATAATTTTGCCGATTCCGTTTTGAATTTTTGAGGAAATTTTGTCTGTAAATAGCTTGAACAAATACTTGATATTTGTCGGATGAATAATTCGGGTTCTGCGAAGAGTGAGAGGGGACGTAAGGATTTTTTTTGTATAGTGTCTAAAAAGAGACTTGAGAGTTTCTTTTTATTTTGTGTCTGAGAAAAGAATAATAGGTTGTGGAAAGATGAACTTTGAAATGGAATAGCGGTAAATTGCTGATAAGATGTTTGGTCATCAACTGTTGGAGGCGTATGTGTTTTTTGAATATGATTGTTTATGACTTTATTCAAATTGGTATCAGAAAATTTTGGCGTTTGTGTTATTTGTGTTCGAGAGGCGGAAATAGTTTGTTGAAGGGTCAATTGACTCAAATTTGCTTGAGAATTATTACAAAACCAGGTATAGGTTTTGTGGTTTTGGTTTACACAAACTTCTTGCACGGGTATTTCGGTACTTCGATTCAACCAAAAAGGGGAGAATTTTTGTACGAGTAAATATCCATTTAATCCAAAAACGTACAGCAACAGTGTGAATAAGATTTTCATTTATTTAGTGATTGAAGATTAAAATTCCGTTAAAAATAATCGAAGGGTTGCCTCGGGATTATCAGATTTAACAATAGCTGAGGCAACTAAAAATCCTTGGGCTCCTAAATCTAGTGCGGTTCTAATGTCAGCGGGCTTATTGATTCCAGCACCAACCAAGAGGGGAATCCCATTGGCTTTTTCAATTGACTGAGTAATTAATTCTGGTTCGTCCGCGACTGAAATATCTGATGAACCAATGAGTTGTGGCGGTTCAAAAGCCAACATGTCGGGTTTCAGTTCGGCAAATTTTGCTACTTCTGCGGGTGATTCAGCACAAACAATTGTTTTTAACTCATATTTTTTGCAGGCGGTAATAGCCGCTTGTAGGGCTTCAAACGACACACGATTTTCTGAATGATTGAGTAAGGTTCCAATCGCGCCCGCATTTTGAACAGTAGCAGGATGAATGTGTCCAGTATGTGAACCGTATTCGATTCCGTCAACATGTTGAGCCAATACAGGCGAGAGAATAATATCCGCCGTTGCTTGTAAATCAATGGCATTAACGGCACACCAAACATTTTTTCCAGTTTCTTTGGCGACTTTCTCATGGATAAGTCCTAATTGAATAGCGTTTTCGTTTACGCTTTGCTCGTATGTTTTAAAGTTGGTAATCCAAATGGGGCTGTTTGCGTTCATTTGTTTATGTTCAATAAATGTCTTACCGATGATAGTTAAAAAAAATATTTCGTCAGATTATTTTTGTGTATTTTTTTATAAAAAAAATTTGCGTCGAGAAAAATTATTCTTATATTGAACCAGCCTACTTGACCAAGTAGTGTACATTGTCGGAGGAGTGGCAGAGTGGTCGAATGCAACGGTCTTGAAAACCGTCGAGGCGGCAACGTCTCCGGAGGTTCGAATCCTCTCTCCTCCGCCAGATAAAGATATTAAACAAAAAATACCCCTTGTGGGTATTTTTTGTTTTTTAAAAGAAAAGGAAGACTCCAAATCAAGTTTGGAGAATGAATATATTTATCATTTTCCGTGCTCCGACACGGAATTTCCAAAA
>PDWI01000288.1_pt1 | contig 80882 bp, 62 predicted proteins | sample 1430891 | NCBI WGS metagenome assembly PDWI01 (sample SAMN01162508, study PRJNA174530) | Oral metagenome, whole genome shotgun sequencing project. | biome: Marine environment; feature: Marine mammal; material: Swab sample of the gingival sulcus; isolation source: swab sample of gingival sulcus... | reverse complement strand
TGAATATAGATCTAAAAAGAATATGGAATTTATATGGGAGTAATTCTCAAAATGTTATAGAAAGTATTACAAGAAATACTGAAACAAAAAAAATAATATTTGAAAAAGAAAATATATTCTTAGGTGAAATTTTATATGTTATTGAAAACGAGATGGCTGTGACGGCACAAGATGTTATAGATAGAAGATTAGGACTTAGCGCTTTCGAAAAAGTTCCCAGAAATTATTATGAAAAAGTTGAAGAAATAATAAAGCTTTATGAAAGAAGAAATTAAATCAGAACAAGCTGATATTGAAACATCATCAGATGATTACGCAACAAGATTTTCTGGTATAATTGGTGAATATTTTTTAGATGTTCAAAAAAAAATCACTTTAGAATTACTTGAAGATGAAAATGTTAAAACTATTTTGGATGTTGGTGGTGGCCATGCTCAATTGGCAATTCCACTATTAAAAAAAAATTATAAAGTAACTGTTACGGGCAGTAATTCTGATTGTAAAAAAAGGATTGAATATTATGTTGATAATGGTCAATGTAAATTTAAAGAATGTAATTTTTTGAGTCTTCCCTTTGATGATCAAAGTTTTGATGCGGTAATATGTTTTAGATTATTAACTCATGAGAAGAATTGGAAAATACTTATAGAAGAAATGTGCAGAGTTTCAAAAAAAGTAATTATAGTAGATTATCCTGATAAAAGGAGTTTTAATATTCTTTATGATTTTTTATTTAGTTTTAAGAAAAAATATGAAAAAAATACAAGAACATTCTACTCTTTCTCGAGAGAACAATTAAAACAAAGTTTTAATAGAAATAATTTTAATGTATTTATATTTCGTCCTCAGTTCTTTGTACCAATGGTTTTTCATAGATTAATAAAAAATGTAAAACTTTCTAAGATTATGGAAAAGATAGCTCAAATTTTGGGACTAAAATATTTGTTCGGGTCTCCAGTAATATTAAAGATTAAGAATACTGATAAATAGGTTATTTCAAAACACAATTTTTTTCCTTTTTTTTTTACATATTTGCTAGTTAAAATTTTATTTACTAAATAATTTGAAGGTATAATAGTGAGCGTACTAATTACAGGAGCTACAGGATTTACTGGTAAAAATTTACTTAAATTTTTGTTAGATAATGATGAACAAGTTAATGTAATTGTTAGAGATAAAAAGAAATTAGGTGAATTAGTTAATCATAAGAATATAAATGTATTTCAAGGAAATATTTATGATAAAGAAGTAGTAAATAAGTCAATGGCAGGGGTAAAAAAAGTTTTTCATGTTGCTGCTATATATAGAACTTCAGGTATTCCCGATCAAGTTTATTGGGATACTCATGTTAAAGGAACAAATTTATTGATGGAAGCTGCTTTAAAAGAAGGAGTAGAAAAATTTGTTCACACAAGTACTGTTGGAGTTCATGGTGATGTTGGACTAGGAAAATCTGTAAATGAAAATGCTCCTTACAGCCCTGGAGATATTTATCAAGAAACTAAATTAGAAGCTGAATTAAATGTTCACAAATTTCATAAAGAAAAAGGTTTGCCAATTTCTGTTATAAGGCCTACAGCCATTTATGGTCCTGGTGATTTAAGATTATTAAAGTTATTTAAAATGGCAGTTATGAAAAAAACTCCAATACTTGGCAATGGAAAGATTAATTATCATATGGTATATATAGATGATCTAATTCAAGGATTTATGTTAGCAGCAGAAGTTGATGTTGCAATTGGTGAATCATTTATTATTGGTGGGGATGAAATTCAAAATTTAAATACTTTATTAGATACTATAGGAGAGATAATGGGAAAAACGGTAAGTAAAATTTATTTACCTGCAAAACCATTTCAAATTTTAGGAACAATTACTGAAAAAATTTGTACTCCAATTGGAATTTCTCCACCTATTTATAGAAGAAGAGTTGATTTTTTTACTAAGAGTAGGGCATTTGATATTTCAAAAGCAAAATCGATAATGGGTTACAAGCCTAAGATTAGTCTTAAAGAAGGTTTAAGGAAAACAGCAGAATGGTATAAAAATAATGGTTATTTATGATGAAGAATATCCTAAATTTTAAATTTATCCTTAAAATAATTATCTCTAGTTTGCTATTGTATTATATCCTTTCAAAAGCAAATTTTGATGTAATAATAGCCTCAATGAGAAATGCAGATTATATTATACTTTTTTTAGCTTTTTTATTACATTTTTTAGGGCTATTGATAAGTACATTCAGATGGCAAATTTTGTTAAGAGCTCAAAAAATAAAAACTAAGTTATCAACATTATATAAATCCTATTTAGTTGCTACTTTTTTTAATCATTTTTTACCTTCAACAGTTGGAGGTGACTCTGTAAGAGCATATGATTCATGGAAAATAGGGAAAAATAAGGAAAAGGCTTTTACAGTAGTTATTCTTGATCGTTTTTTTGGTGTGTTTGTTTTATTGCTTTTTGCAATTATTTCATTATTATTTAGTCCTGATCTTGGTGATAAAATTGAGGGAATCTATTTATGGATTTCTATTTTAACAATTGGGGCGATATTTTTAATTTGGTTTATCTTATCTCCTCCATTGATGTATTTCTCAAGATTATCTGAAAATTCTGAAGGGATAATATCTAAGTTAGCATGCATTATTTTTAAATTAGATTTGGCTTTTAGTGAATTTTCAGAAAAAAAAGAAAAACTATGGTATGCATTTATTTTATCAGTTTTTTTACAATTGAATGTAGTTTTCTATTATTTTTTAATATCGGAAGCATTAAATTTGAATATTGCTTTTATAGATTATTTCTTAATTGTACCCTTAACAATCTTTATAACTATGCTTCCAATTTCACTTAACGGTATTGGTTTAAGAGAAAATGCTTTATTCTTATTCCTATCACAATTTGGAGTCTTACATGCTGAGTCTGTTGCATTTGCGTGGTTGGAATATGGAATGCTCCTTGTATTGGGAATAATAGGTGGTTTAGTTTATTTATTGAGAAAATAGTTATGAAACAAAAAGAATTTAAAATACAAGACTCTATTTCTGGTAAAAACAAATCTAAAATGCAAAAATACCAAGATATGATTATTGGTAGCAACAAATTTTTTGATTTAATCAAATATGAATTAATAGTTTTATTTACTTCAAGAATTCCTGGAGCACTTGGTGTCTTTTTAAGATCAAAATTGTATCCATTGTTTCTAGGAAGTGTTGGAAGCGGAACAGTATTTGGGACTAATATTGTTTTTCGTCACCCCAAAAAAATCCATATAGGAAAAAATGTAGTTATTGATGATAATGTGTTAATAGATGCAAAAGGAGCTTCTAATAAAGGAATAGAACTTAAAGATGATGTTTTTATTGGTAGAAATTCTATTTTAAGTTGTAAAGATGGGGATATTTTATTAGATGATCGTGCTAATATTGGATTTAATTGTTACATATTTTCATCTAATTCCGTCAAAATTGGCAAAGATGTTTTAGTGGCTGGTTTTACATATATTGTTGGTGGAGGTAATTACAGTTTGGATGAGTTAGATATTCCTATAAATCAGCAATATGATTTTGAAGGAAAAGGTGGTGTTGTTATTGAAGATAATGTTTGGATAGCGGCTCATGTTGTAATTTTGGATGGAGTAATAATTGGGACTGGTTCAGTATTGGCAGCTGGTGCAGTTGTAAGCAAAGATATTCCTCCAATGGCAATAGTTGGTGGTGTTCCAGCAAAAGTTTTAAAGTTAAGGAAGTAATATGAAATACCTAAATAAATTAACAAGTATTTTTTTGTTTAGCACAATTTTAATTTTTGCTAATAATCATTCATTTGCACAATCTATAAAGATTATAAATCCAGCTGGTGGAGAAATATATAAAGCCGGTTCGCATCAAGTTATAAGTTGGATATATAATGATATTAAGAAAATTAATATAAGTTACTCTAGTGATGATGGTAAAACATGGGTTCAATTATATGAAAATATTAACCCGAGTTTAGGAATGACCTATTGGAAAACTCCTAGTATTTTTAATAGAGAACTTAAAATAAAAATTGAAGGAGCAAAAGAAGGTATTTCCACAATAAGTGATAAATTTTCTATATCTGAAAAAAAATATTCACAAAAAGGTAATTTGGAAAGACTGAATAAGTTTGAAAATACGGTAACAACCATAATGCCTTTAGGAAATTCTATTACCTTTGATAATAGAGTAGGTGATGAAAGAGCTATAGGAGATAAAATCGGGTATAGGTATCCGTTATACAATTTATTGAATAATGCAGGATACTCATTTTCTTTTATAGGTAGTGAAGATGCTGGTGGAAATTACTTACCATTTGGGTATACAAAAAATGCTGGCTTTCCTGGAATTAGTGATGATCAATTATTGACATTGTTAAAAACTGGTAGACAAATTCAACCTTTTCATGGTATTGATAGACAAATTACAGTTGGTCCATATTTAAATACTTTTCATCCTGATATTATTTTATTGCATATTGGAACAAATGGTAATGATAAAAGTGATGGAACAAGTCCTGATGATGTTGAAGAGATATTGGATGAAATAAAAAGGTACGAAGATTCAACTAATACCAATATTAAAGTAATACTAGCTAGAATAATTGATAGGGCTCCAAATCAATCATACGTTCATACGTTTAATGATAATATTGAAACAATGGCTTTAGATAGAGTTAATAATCCGGCTAATGATGCTTATCCCGATGATATAGTGATAGTTGATATGGAAGATAGTGCAGGATTTAATTATACTATTAGTCCCGATCCTAATGGAAGTCCTGGGGATATGAATGATATTTATCACCCTAATGACAAAGGTTATGCAAAGATGGCTCAAGTTTGGTTTAATGCTTTGAAAAAAATATTGCCTAATGTTGCTCCACAAATTGTAACGCAACCTGAAAAAATTGTTTCAATTATTGAAAATTCAAGTTTAAATATTTCTGTTGCTGCTACTAGCAACTCTAATATTTCTTACCAATGGATTAAGGATGGAACTAATATTGCAGGAGCTAACAGTTCGGTATTAAACATAAATAATGTATCCATTAATTATAACGAATCTAAAATATGGTGTAAAGTTTACGATTCTTTTGGAACTACTTATAGCGATACTTCTTATATATATGTTACTAAAATAAATGAAAGAATAAGCAATAGTCTTAAACTACTTTATACTTTTGATGAATTACAAGGCTCAATTGTTAATGATAAATCGGAGATTGCTCCATTATTCCCTTTGCAAGTTAGTGATAGTACTAGTTCAAAATGGTTACCTGTTGGTATTGATTTATTTGATGATAATTTTCTTGAAACAAGTATTTCACCATCAAAATTTTATGATGAAATTTTTTCTACTGGTGAATTTACAATTGAACTTTGGGTACAACCTAAATCGGATGATCAAACAGGCCCTGCAAGAATTTTGACATTATCAGAAGATCCGAGTTATAGAAACCTTACGATTGGTCAAAGTGGTAATAAATACAGTATAAGGTTAAGAACAAATGATCCGGGTATTGATCTAAACGGAAATCCTGAAATTTTAACTTCGGAACAAACAGTAAAAAATGAAATTATGCACTTAGTTCTTACAAAAGATAAAGATGGAATAGTTAAATTTTGTGTAAATGGTAATGAAGTAATTAATACTTATCGTCCAGGATCGATAATAAATTGGAATACGAATTACAAATTAGGACTAGGAAATGAATTTAATTTTTCAAATAATGATAATAGAACTTGGCTTGGAACATATTATCTAGTAGCTCTATATTCAAGAGCATTGTCTTCAACTGAAATAACGCATAATTATAGTTTAGCATTTCCTAATAAACAAAATATAGTTCTAACACCTTCAGATTTGAGTGGTGAAGTAGAAAATGAATCGGAAGTATTACTAAGTTGGAGAGATAATTCAAATAACGAGAATGGTTTCATTGTTGAAAGGAAAGCAAATCACCCCGATTCAATTTATCATGTTTTAACTCGAATAAATTCTTCTGATATTACTGAATATCTAGATAAAAATTCTAAGTTTACTACATCTTATTTTTATAGAGTAATAGCGAAAAGCGAAGATTATATTTCTTCATATTCAAATATTGTAAAAATAGATAATATCACAACAGGTATCTATAATAATGATAATCTTCCAAAGAAAATCTATTTATCTCAAAACTATCCTAATCCTTTTAATCCAAATACTAAGATAAGTTTTGGAATACCTTCTTTAAGTCTTGTAACATTAAAGATATATGATGTGTTAGGCAAAGAAGTTGCTGAATTAGTAAAATCGAAAGTATTAAAGCCGGGTAATTATACTGAAACATTTTCGATGATTAATAAGAATTTAGCTTCAGGAATTTATTATTATGTATTAGAGGTTAAGGATCTCAATAATAATATTTTCTATAAAAGTGCAAAAAAAATGATTTTAGTAAAATAAATGTTTTTTAATTCTATTGAATTTGGATTTTTCTTACCAATAGTTTTTATTTTATACTGGTTTATTTTCAACAAAAATATAAAATCTCAAAATCTATTAGTCTTAGTAGCAAGTTATATATTTTATGGTTGGTGGGATTGGCGTTTTCTATCCTTAATTATTTTTAGTTCTGTTATTGACTATTATGTAGGAATAAAATTAAGTACTGAAGAGAATAAAGAAAAAAGAAAGAAATTTCTTTACCTCAGTCTTTTTGTTAATATAGGTACTTTAATAACTTTTAAATATTTTAACTTCTTTATAAATAATTTTATTGATACATTTTCTTTCTTTGGAATGGAAATATCAGGCTATTCTATTAACTTAGTATTACCTGTTGGTATAAGCTTTTATACTTTCCAAACTTTAAGTTATTCAATTGATGTATATAAAAGAAACTTAGAACCCACTAAAGATATAGTCGCGTTTTTTGCTTATGTAAGTTTCTTTCCGCAACTTGTTGCAGGTCCAATAGAAAGAGCGACCAATCTTCTTCCCCAGTTTTCTAGAGAGAGAAAATTTAATTATGATAAAGCTAGTGATGGTCTTAGACAAATTTTATGGGGTTTATTCAAGAAAGTTGTAATTGCAGATTCCTGTGCTAATTATGTTAATTTGGTTTTCGATAATTATGCAGATTATAATGGGAGTGCTTTATTGGTTGGAGCAATATTATTTGCGTTCCAAATATATGGTGATTTTTCTGGTTATTCAGATATTGCAATAGGAGTTTCCAAACTTTTTGGCTTTAATTTAATGCAAAATTTTGCTTTCCCGTATTTTTCTAGAGATATAGCGGAATTTTGGAGAAGATGGCATATATCATTATCAACATGGTTTAGAGATTATCTATATATCCCTTTGGGAGGCAGTAGAGGAAGTTTAACGAAAAAAATGAGAAACACTTTTGCAATTTTTATTGTTAGTGGTTTTTGGCACGGAGCCAACTGGACTTTTATTTTTTGGGGATTTTTAAACGCTCTATATTTTTTACCCTTAATGTTGCTTAACAAAAATAGAGTTAACAGAAATGTAGTTGCTGAAAGTAAAATTATTCCTACGCTGAGAGAATTCTTTCAAATGTTAATAACATTTTCTCTTACTACTCTTGCTTGGATTTTTTTTCGTTCTCAAGATATATTTTCTGCTTTAGAATATATTGAAAGGATTTTTTCAAATTCATTATTCTTAAGTATTGATTTAGGGATTAAAAATCTATTTTTCATTATTATTCCGTTTATCATAATTGAATGGTTTAATAGAAATAAATTGTACGGTTTAGAAAAAATTAAACTTTTACCCAAATATGTTAGATGGCCATTTTATTTATTAATAGTATTCTTTATTATACATTTTATGACTGTTCACAAAAGTAATGAATTTATATATTTTCAATTTTAATTATGAAAAAGTTTCTACTCAATTATCTTAAATTCTTTATATTTTTCTTGTTAATAAGCTTAATATTGTTTTTTATATCTAATTCAATTTTAACAACAGGTAGTAAATATGAATGGATTTTTTCAAAAAGAAATGGTAAATATGATTTTGTTGTGTTAGGTTCATCGAGAGCTGAAAATATGATTAGTGTTAAAATTCTTAATAACGAATTGAACTCTTCAGGAATTAATATTGCTACAGCGGGCAGTAATTTTGCAGATAATCTTATAGTCTTAAAAAAATTTTTAGAAAGTAATTCAACTAATAATATTATTCTTAATATTGACCAATTCTCTTTGAATTCATACAAAAGTTTTTCTTATCCTTTTCATTATTACGAATTTATAAAATTTTTCTATCAGCAAGATGTAAGAGAGGTAATTAAAGATTATATTCCTTTTACAAAATATGGAATCCTAACTTTTTTCCCTTTTCTTAATACATTAGAGTTTTATAACAGTTACAAATTAAAAACGGTTGAACGAACTGATCATTTAAAAAAACATGATATTAACTTTGGCACAATTTATTTTAAAGACTCTATAAAAAAAGAGTTCAAAACAAGTCCTCAAATTTTAAGTATTAACGAATTGGATAAAAAGTATTTTGAAAAAATTGTTGATTTATGTAATAAAGAAAAAATAAAACTTATTCTAGTTACAACTCCACTATTAGAAGACATATATAAATTTAAGGAAAATAGTTTATTATCTTTTGAATATATAAAAAACTTTTCACTACAAAATAATTTGGAATATATAAACTATAGTGAATTAGGTGATTTTAATGATACAACATATTTCAAAGATTATACGCATACAACAGAATTTGGTACAAATTATTACACTAAATTATTATCAAAGAAAATAAAGTTTAACTAAGTTTTTTAATCTCTTGTGAATTACAAATATATTAATATTTTAAAATTTATTGTAAGTATATCTCTACTTACATATATAATATCAAAAGTACATTGGGGGGATTTTCATAATTCAGTAAAAGAATCAAATTATTTTTTGATTCTTTTAGGGATAATTATTTCATTTCTAATTATTTGGGTTATGTCTTACAAATGGAATATTCTTTTAAGAGTCAATAACTACAAAGTATCAACAATTAGATTAGTAATAATTACAATGATTACTAGTTTTCTTGGTTTATTTTTGCCGTCCAGTTTCAGTACAGATGTTTTAAGAGGATATTATTTAACAAAAGAGAAATCTAGTAAATTATTAAGTGCCAGTAGTATTGTTATTGATAGACTCTCTGGTATCTCTTCGTTATTGGCTATAGCATTAATTGGATTTTATTTTTCATCAGAGCTATTGAATATTGATATTTTAAAAGAAGTAATAATAGGTTTATCTTTTTTTATCTTATTTACTATCCTTTTTTTTCTAAATAATAAAATAGCCAATCGTATAATTCACTTTATGGATAATGGCAATAATATTTTTAATAAATTAAAGAATTTTTATATTTCTCTTTTAGAGTTTAAAAAATATCCCATTGTATTATTTTTTTCTTTTTTATTAAGTTTAATTGTTCAGATTTTAAGAGTATTGAGGTTTTATGTTATAGCTGTAGCAATTGGAATAAATATGGAAGTATTTTATTTCTTTTTAATTGTTCCATTAATCATGTTGGCAATCATGTTGCCTATAACTTTAGGTGGTTTTGGTATAAAAGAGGGAGTTGCAGTATCTTTCTTTGTGCTAATTGGTATATCTCTAAATGATTCAATTGTAATTACTTTGATTGAATCTATAACTATGACCTTTGTCGTTCTATTAGGAGGAGTATTATATATGTTTTATAAACCATCTGATAATTCAATAGATGCAAGGAAATATGAGTGATATAATTTCAGTAGCAATAATAAATTATAATGGAAAAAAAACATTATTAAAAGTAATTGAGAGTTTATTAAACTCAAAAAATATCAATGTTGATTTATATATCTTTGATGATTGTTCAACAGATAATGGATTAAAAGATATTGAATTAAAATATCCTAACATAAAAATTTATAAACATCCTCATAATACTAGAAATCCAAATGTTTTAAGAAATTTTGCTTTAAAGACAATTAATTCTAAATATATTTTTATTACTGACAACGATATTGAATTTGATGAAAATTGTCTTGATATTTTATTGAGTGAACTACAAGCAAATCATGTAAATGGAACTTGTTCGCCCCGCCTTATGTATTTAACTGATAGAAAAAGAACTTATTTTGCTGGGACTAAAATGCATTTTATTGCAGCAGCAATTGGACCTTATAGAGATGAAATTGTTAATCATAGCAATAGATCTATTGAACCTAATAGTGGGTCTGGTATCTTATTGGTTGATAGGGACAAAGCGTTGGAGGTTGGTGGATTTGATGAGGATTATGGTTTGGCATGGGGAGATGATGGTGAATTTTATCAAAGACTTTTGATAAGAGGATATAAATGTTTGTATGTTCCTAATGCATTTGGATATCACGAATATAAGCCCTTTTCTACTGAAAGATATTATAGGGCATCTGGACAAATTACAAATAGATTACTTTTTATTTTTACACATTATTCAAAACGAACTATATTTTTATTGTTACCTGTTTTTCTTATTTATGAGTTGGCTGAACTCGTATTTATGATTTTTAAAGGAATACCATTATTGTTTTTTAAGGGCAAAATTGAATTCTTAAAGAAATTTAATTTAGTAAGAAAAAAAAGAAAACAAATTCAAAGTTTACGAAAAGTTTCTGATAAAGATGTTTTGTATTCTGGAAAAATTTATGTTTCGCCAGCATTATTAAATAACAGACTTCTGAAATCTCTAGATTCTCTTTTAAGCCAGCTATTGAATCTTTATTGGAAAATAATATCTCCATTCATTCCTTAATAGATTGTCATAATGAAATTTAAAATCATTCAAGAATTAAAACACGAATTTTTATCTCTTAAAAGTTTATATCCAGAATTTGTTTATTCTGATAAATTAAAAAAAATTAAAGATCAAATTCCTATATTTGTGTTTCACACTATTTCTCCAAATATTTTTGAAGAACAATTAAAATATATTTTAAAAAACAATTACAATACACTATCAATAAATGAATATTATAATATCATTATAGGTAAAAGTAGATTTAAAGAAAACTCAATTTTGTTAACTTGTGATGATGGAAGACTTTCATTTTGGCAATATGCTTTCCCACTATTAAAAAAATATAATTTAAAAGCTACATTATTCATAATTCCTGGAATTACTGAAGAATCTAAAAATCTTAGAAAAAATTTAGAGAATGTTTGGAAAAAAGAAATATCTAATTCTAGTTTGTTGCAAATAAATCAGGATGATAGACTATTTTGTAATTGGAAAGAATTAAAAAATATGTATGATTCAAACTTAATTGATATAGAATCTCATACCTTAATGCATAAAGTTGTTTTTACTGATACTAAAGTTATTGGTTTTGTAAATGCCAAAACTCATAGTTCCATTTTTGCAACTTATCAGGAATTAGATAATATTTCAATAAATTTCAATCCTGAACAGTATTATGGATTTCCTATTTATGAACATGAACCTTTTCTTAAAGGGAATAGAAATTATTTCGTTCACCAAAAGGTAATAGATGCTTCTTGTTTGAGCAAAAATAAAAATGAGGAAAGTAGTAAAATAAGAATTCAAGAGTTATCAAAAAAAAATAATAAATTAAAAACTTTTGAGGAAGTTGAAACTGAAATCTTAAATGATTTATCGGAATCTAGAAATATTATTAAGAAAAAAATAAATTCGAGAGCAGGGGACCACTTATGTTTACCTTGGACTATTGGAACTGAAAAAACAATAGAATTATCGAAAAAAGTAGGATATAAGGCTGTTTATTGGGGAGTAAGAAAGGATAAGAGAATAAATTCTATTAATGATAATCCATATTATAGTTGTAGAATAAAGAATGATTTCATTTACAGACTTCCTGGTAGAGGAAGAAAAAGCTTATTTAAAATTTATATAAATAAAATTCTAAGAAGATTTTCAGGAGTTACTGGATATTAACCTCCAATTTTACCTCAAATCATTAATCCTTTGTATATCACATAAAAACTGTGCCGCTAATAAATGTTTTACTAAATTATTTTTTAGTTAAACAACTAACTCAATTCTTAATTACTCAATATAAAAGTAAAAATTATGGTTATAGATTATTCTAAAGTTAAAGAGTAGTCTAAATGGGAGAAATGTTTTTAATAATTGGCTAAATTATTAGTGTATTTTTATTAATTAAGTAAAAAGATTAATGATTATTTTATATCCATACTTCCTATTAATTATTTCTATTTGGAGTTGTTCATCTAATAGCTTTGAGAGTGATGGAATGATTAAAAACTATAATTATAATGAGCCTATACAATATAATATATCTTTAAAATTGAAAGAAATATCTGGATTAACAACAACTTCTGATTCAGATTTATTTGCAATAAATGATGAAATAGGTATTGTCTATAAATTAGATTCTGAAAACGGAAAAATTATCAAACGTTTTTTTATTGGGAAACGACCTGTTAAAGCTGACTTTGAAGGGATAACTATTGCAGATAATAATATTTATGTAATTACTAGTAATGGTACTCTATATAAATTTATTGAAGGAGAAGATAAAAAAGCTGTTGATTATTCTGTGCAAAAATTACCATTTAGCTCAAATTTCAATATTGAAGGTCTTTTTTTTGATAAAGAACTAAATGGATTGTTAGTTGTAGCGAAAGAATATGCCGGAAAAAAATATAAAAATAAAAGGGCAATTTACTTTTATGATTTGAAGAATAAGGAAGTTAATAAAAAGCCTAAGTTTTTAATTTCTTTAAAAAAGCTTAAAAATAATTTTGGAATTAAAGACTTCTATCCTTCCGGAATTTCAAAACATCCATTTCGTAAAACTTATTTTATTCTTTCTGCCCGCGATCAAAATGTTATTGTTGAATTGGATATTGAAGGAACAATTATAGCAGTACAAAAATTAAGTGAGAAAAAACATCGTCAACCCGAAGGAATTACTTTTTTAAAAGATGGAACGTTAATTATTAGTGATGAGGCAGCAGGGAAGAAACCAACTTTAACTAAATATATTTATAAGGATTAAACATTTATGAAAAGATTGTATTTAATTTATGCAATCCTATTTTTTTTAATCTCATTAAATGTTAATGGACAAAATAATTACGAGAAAGATTATATAACAATAACACCTGATTCTCTTTATAAAGCTGGTTGGTTCCATGAATTTTTATTAGGTGAACACTGGCGTGATGCGTGGCTTATACCAATAAAGGTTGAGATATTAGATTTAGAAAAATTTGCCGGAGGACTTACTCCATTAAAACGTGGAGGTGGATTTCAAACTAAATCATTACGTTTTACAGGTAACGATGGTCATATTTGGAAATTTAGATCAATAAAGAAAAATCCCGCAAAAGTTTTACCTGAAATATTACGAAAATCTTTAGTTGCCGATATATTCCAAGATCAAATTAGTTCAGCCTATCCACTCGCGGCATTGGTTGCTGCTCCAATTATATCTGCTGTAGGTATTTTACAAGCAAAACCATATTTGGTCTATATGCCAAATGATCCAAAGTTAGGAGAGTTTAGAGAAGACTTTGGAAATTTATTAGGAATGATTGAAATTCATCCGGATGTAGATGAAGAAGTGGGAATAGAATTTGAGAATGCAGATAAAATAAAAAGTACATTTAAATTATTCGAAAGACTTGCTGAAAAAAGGAAAGAAAAAGTTGATGTAAGAGCATATTTAAAGGCAAGATTAGTTGATTTATTTTTAGGTGATTGGGATAGGCATACTGATCAATGGAAGTGGGCAAGGTATGAAAAGGGAAATAACTCTTATTGGGAACCAATTCCGAGAGATCGTGATCAAGTTTTTGCAAAATGGGATGGAGTTGGTCCCAGAATTGCTGAATATATGGTTTCTCAGTTTAATAATTTTGGGTTTAATTTCAATAAAATCAAAGATATGAGTTGGAGTGGAAGATTTATTGATAGAAGATTTTTAACAGAAATTAATAAGACTGTTTGGGATTCGGTTACCACAGATGTTATCTCTAATTTAACAGATGAAGTAATTGAAAATGCACTAAAACATTTACCTAAAGAACATTATGATCGTTTTTCAGAAGAAATTATTGGTAAACTTAAATCGAGGCGAAATCAATTAGCAGATTATTCTACAGAGTATTATAATTTAATTAATAGCGTAGTAGATATTTATGCTACCAATAAAGATGATATTGTTGAAGTTGAAAGATTAAGCAATAAAGAAACTCTTGTTAGCATTTATGATTTGAAAAAGAAAAGTGGAAAGAAAAAATTATTTTATAAAAAAGTATTTAATAATTGTTTAACAAAAGAATTAAGAATTAGAACTTTAGATGGGAATGATAGTGTTATTATATCCGGAGAAGTTGACTCAAGTCCTCTTGTGAGAGTGCTTGGTGGAAAAGGAAAAGATAAACTTGTAGATAACTCTAAAGTGAATGGATATTTGTTTAGTATTTTACCAATTCCCTGTGCTGAAAACAAAACTGAGTTTTATGATTCGGGTAAAAAGACAATAATAAAAAAAGGTAGTGGAACAAAATATTATAATGAAAAAATTTCGATACCCAAAACATTTGAAGAAAAGTATGAACCACAGCAAAAAGATAGAAGTCAAGATTGGTTTCCCAGTCCGGTATTAAAATTTAATAGTAGTGATGGGATAAAGTTTGGGATGGGTGCCCAAATTTTTAAATATAATTTTAGAATGGTACCCTATGAATATTGGATGAATGCTACGATTAATTTTGCTACTAGACCTGGAAGCTTTAGTTTTAATTTTAATGGAGTGTATAATTCAATTATTAGAAATGCTACTGTTACTTTAGATATTGATAGATCGAGATTATTATTTACCAATTATTACGGACTTGGGAATGAAACAACCTATGATGAAGAATTGGATATTGATGAATTTTATAGAATAGATGAAGATCTGTTTTCTATTAAATCGGCTGTAAACATAAATTATTATGGAAATGTTTCCGGTGCTTTTGGGATTGAATATAGATCTAGTAAACTTTCATTGCATAATAATGGTCTTTCTAAAAAATTAAAAAGTAATTATGGACTTGAAAGATTTAATCTATTAGAAATTTTTTCTAATTTTAGTTTAGATACTAGAAATAATTCTTATTATCCGGAGAGTGGATTTTATATAAATCTTGAAACCTCTATATTTCCTAAAATGATGGAGAACAAAGAGACCTTTTTTAGAGCAAATGGTTTTGCTTCTTATTTTGTAACGTTAAAAACTTTTACAGAATTTACATTTGCATTAAAAACCGGAGGTGGTGTAGTTATTGGTAAATATCCTTTTTTCGAATCTATATTTTTAGGTGGTTCAGATAACCTCCGTGGTTTTACTAGAAGACGTTTTGCGGGTGATTCTGGTATTTTCGGACAGTTTGAATTACGTACGTATTTATTTCCACTAAAGGCTATTGTTCCGGGCAAATTAGGTTGGTACGGATTTATTGAGTCTGGAAGAGTATATGATGATGTTTTTGAAGATTCAGATAAATGGCATCCATCCTATGGTGGAGGTTTATGGGTTAGTTTTGTTGATAACTCTATTTCAGCATCATTTAGTATGGCTAAATCTTCTGAAACTACTGCTTATTATTTTAATCTTGGAATGGGTTTTTAGGATTAATTAGCTTATTTAAATTATTAGATTTCTTCTCTTGTAAATATTTATGTGTATCAATTTGTGATTGATTCAAACTGATTATTCTATCTTTAACATAGGTATTTTTGTCGTATCTATCAATAACTCTTGCTTTAACATTATCATTTAGCTGAATCTTAATTATATCATAAAGCTCTTGTTTTATTTCTTCATTATAAACTGGGAATATAACTTCAATTCTTCTACTTAAATTTCTTTTCATCCAATCTGCAGAACCGGCATACATTTTTGTATTTCCATTATTATGGAAAATAAAAACTCTTGAATGTTCTAAATATCTGTCAACAATACTAATTACCCTAATATTTTTGCTTAATCCTTGTATACCAGGCACAAGGCAACAAATTCCTCTAACAATTAAATCAATTTTAACTCCGGCTTTACTGGCTTCGTAAAGTTTTGCAATCATCTTTTTATCTTCCAGGCTATTCATTTTTAAGATGATTCTAGCTTTTTTCCCTTTCTTAGCAAAGTTGATTTCATTATCAATTAACTTAACAAATGTTTTACGCATGTTAAACTGGGCAACAAGTAGATGTTTGAATTTAGGTTTTTGCGAAGTATCTTTTAGATAATCAAAAACCATTTTAGCTTCTTTTGTAATTCTTGAATCAGAAGTAAAAATTCCGGTATCGCAATACAGTTGTGCTGTCTTTTCGTTAAAATTACCTGTAGCCATATAACAATAATAATTATCGGTTTTACCTTCTTTTCTTTTTACCAAGGCTAATTTAGAATGAACCTTTAATCCCGGAAAGCTAAGTAATACAGTAATTCCTTGAGACTTCATTTCTTCAGCCCAATATATGTTGGATTCCTCATCAAACCTGGCTTTAAGTTCAACAAATACCATTACTTTTTTTCCATGTCGGGCAGCCTTTACTAATGCATTTATAACTTCTGAACCTTTTGCTACTCTATATTGGGTAATATATATAGCACTAACATTAGGATCATCAGCAGCTTGATCTAAGAACTGTAAAACATAATCATAGGTTTGATATGGAAAGTGAAGTACATAATCTCTTTTTGAAATAGCGTCAAATAAATAACGATATTTATCCAAGGATTTATGGCGTAATGTTGGAAGTTGTTCATTAAATAAATTTTTTCCGTGTGGACTTGGAAAAGTAAAAAAATCGCTAAAATTATGGTATTTTGCTCCAGGTACTAAATCATCATTTGCAATATGAAAAGTTTCTTTTAGTAGTTTTAAGAAATTCTTTGGCATTCTTTCATCAAATAAAAATCGTGAAGGTGCACCAATATTTCTATTTAATAAACTCTTCTTAATTTTATCAAATAAGTTTCCGCTAAATTCATCGTCAATATATAGTTCTGCATCTCTTGTTAGTTTTATAGAAAATGAATCAATAATATTGTAACCCAGAAAAATAGAACTTAGATGATATCTTATTATGTCATCCAGAAAGATAATATAGGTGTTTTTATCATCACTAGGCAGCTCAACAAACCTTGGTAAATGATTGCTGGGTATTTCAACTATAGCATATCTATTTCTTGTTCTTTTTACATTTGAGTTTTGAGATTTTGGTTTAAGAATTACACCTAGATATAATCTCCTATTTCTTAAAAATGGAAGAATTTTATTTTTGATTAAAAGAATTGGTTGTATTTGATGAATAATTCTTTCGTTAAAATACTTTGTAATAAATTCTTTTTGCTTATCTGTTGTCTTAGTTTCGTCTATTAAGCAAACGTTATTTTCTTTCAATTCTGGTATAAGCAAATCACGAAAAATTCTGCCATATTCTTTTTGTTGTTTATTAACTTCTTTGGATATTTTTTTTATTAGATTAGCAGGATCGAAAGACAATTCCTTTTGGGCATTCTTATCAATGTTTAATAAACTTCTAATACCGGCTACACGAACCCTAAAGAACTCATCTAAATTAGAAGAATAAATTGCTAAAAATTTAATTCTTTCATAAAGAGGAACTCTTGGATCTTTTGCTTCTTGCAATACTCTGTAATTAAATGATAACCAGCTAAGGTCTCTATTTTTAAATAATAATTCTTTCATTTCAAATATTTTTTTGGGTATTCAAATAAAATTAATTTTCCTTTTTCGCCTTCAACCTCTTTCCAAGATTTAACATCAAAGTCTATTTTAACAAATCCACATGTTGGAATATTATCTATAAATTTATTTGATAAAAAATTGGAAGCCATTGTAAATGTTGGATTATGTCCAAAAATCATTATTGAATTATGAATATCTGGAGTGTTATTTATTATTCTTAATAACTCTGATACAGCCGATTCATAAATCTTTATATCTTCAACTATTTTTTCTTTATCGTAATTAAATGAAGATGCTATTATTTTTGCAGTTGTAATGGCTCTATTTGCGGGACTTGAATAAATAATATCAGGTGGAGAAATAAGCTTTGATAAAACATCTCCCATTAATGGAGCATCTCTTTCTCCTCGCTTATTTAGTGGACGGTCAAAATCAGCAAGTGAAGGAGTATTCCAACTGGATTTAGCATGTCTATTTAAATAAAGAGTTTTCATTTTTTCTATGCCTTAGTCAATCAAAGTATTTAGATTTGATTCTGCCGGATTTAACCAAACATAAATTCCAAACAAAATAGATGCAACTACAATTCCGTACATAAAAATGGTGTAACATAATCTTAATAGTCTATATTTAGTTCCTAAAACCTGTCCCAAATAATAGAAGTCTTTAATCATACTTCCGTATAGAAAATTTTTGTCTTCCATCATTTGTTGCATTCCCCAACTAAAATCTTTTAAATTCATTTTATAAAAATTTCCAAAAAATAAAAGATTAGTATTTTTATTTTCAATATCTTTTTTAGTAAATGTTCCCGAAGAGATTGTGGGGCGAGTTACACGAACTGCTAAGATTAAGGTTACCAAGCTAACCAATGTTAAAACAACTGTTGGTAAAATTAAGTGTGGATTTGTATCTAATTTTCTTGCAAGTATTGTAAAAATGGCACCAAGTAGAAGTGTATTTACACTTATCATTATATTTGCTTTATTATCAGCCATAGCACTAAAACTTACATGGGTTCTCATAACATTTCTGAACATCGTTTCAATTCCTCGGTCAGATTTTTTTGATTCAATGTTTTTTTTTTTAAGCTTTTCTTTTTCTACAGCTAGTTTTTCATTTTTAGTTTTTATCTCTTTTTTTTTCTCAAGTTTTTTTTTATAGCTTTTTTGAAGTTTTAATAAATTAGCATTCCTTTTTTTTTCTAATTTAAATTTAGCATATTTAGAGAAAAAATCGTTTTTGGTTATAAAGTCAATATTTTTTTTAAGCCATTCAGAATCAGATATTTTTTTACCTTTTCTATTTTCTATCTCAATTCTTAAAAGATCGCTTAAATCCAAAAACTCCTTTGACCCAATATGGGCAATATCTGCATCACAAATAATTTCTTCTAACAAATTGTTTGGTTTATGAGGTAAACGAGTAGATAAAATACAATTGCAAACTTTTTCTATTTTAGTGTTGTCATACCTTTGTTCACTAAGAAATTTTTTTGCATGTTCTACACCTATTTTTTCATGGCCTTCCCATGTTTCAATATGTCCTATATCATGAAACCAAGCAGCAATTTTTAATACTTCTAAATCATCTTCCGATAAACCTGAATTGGTCCCAAATTCATTAACTAATTTTACAACATATTTTATATGACTTAGATTGTGGTAAACATTAGTTGTTGGTGAATTATTTTTATAATAATCATAAATATAATTTTCTACAGATATTAATATTTCTTGTTCCATTTTAAATTCGTTATAATGTAAATTTAATTATCAAATTTGTTGAAACCCTAAAATAAGGAATTAGTAGAAAAGAATTTGTGATAATTGTATCAAATAATCAATTCTATACGTAAAGTATGAAAAATAAACCAAATTATTGGTATAAACAGTCCGCTGTTATACCTTTTAGAAAGTCTGGAGAATTATTAGAAATTTTGTTGATTACTTCAAGGAAAAAGAAAAAATGGATTTTTCCTAAAGGAATTATTGAAATTGGTTTAACTTCCAAAGAATCTGCTGAAAAGGAAGCTTTTGAGGAAGCCGGTATTAAAGGGAAAATACTTCCAAAAAAAATTGGAAATTATTCTTATAAAAAATGGGGAAGTAAGTGTAAGGTTAAGGTATTTGCTATGCAAGTTACCATGGAGCTTCGCGAGTGGGAAGAAGATTTTAGAGAACGGAGATGGACAAATATTTCAAATATTGAGAATTACATTAAGAATAGAAATATAATTAAAATTGTAAATAAATTAAGGCTTCAATTGGAAGAATAGAATTGGTGTTAGAATGCTATCCTTCCGAACAACAATTTTCTTCCACTTTCTCAATAGTATTGGGAATAAATAATTTTTTTTCCGGTGGACTTAAAAATGGAATTCCAAGGTTTAGTCCTCTCAAAATAAATATAATTGCAAGTATAATAGCAAATACAGGAATTAATTTGTTCATCTTTGAACGAATTCCTCCAGCAACAAACTTTCCAATTAAGGAAGTTGCTAACATAATAGGGATTGTTCCAATACCAAATAGAGCCATAAATAAAGTTCCTGAAATAAAATCACCTGTTGTTATAGCACCCGCAAGGGCAACATATACAAATCCACAAGGTAGAAAACCATTTATAATTCCAAATAAAAATAAAGAATAAGCAGAACCTGTTTTAGTTAGCTTATTAAAGGCAGTTGTTATAAAGCTATTGATAATTTTGTATAGCTTGTTAGAAGAAAGAGAGCCTTTAAATCTGTTTGGCATTAAGTAATATAGTAGTATTGAAATACCAAAAATTATTGAAGTGTATCGTTGTATTCCTGCAAAAGCAATACCTTTACCGAAGAGTCCGAATACTGCACCAAAAAAGGCGTAAGTAACAACCCTTCCCAAATTGTATAATATTCTGCTAATAACTAATTGTGTGTTTGAAGCTTTTCCAATTGGGAGTGCTAACACTATTGGTCCACACATTCCTACGCAATGAAAGCTCCCCACAAATCCAATTATAAAACCACCCCAAATATCCGGATTCATTTAGGGTACCATAATTATTTCTTCATTAAAATATGATAGCGAATCAGCCATCCAATTAACTTGAACTTTCCACATTCCCGTTTTTAAATTATCTGAATCGATATATTGAGTATTATTAGAATCGAGGAGAATATTTTTACTTAAATCCAAAGCTCTATTGGAAGGTCTATACAATAAAATTGTACCACTAATATTATTAAAAGCAAACTGTTTTGGGAATAATAATTTGATTTTTTTTTCTGAAAAAAGTACGTTCAATTTTTCATCAAGATTTTTAGTTCGTTCAATTGTTTTTGTAAGTTCGTTAAATTGGACCTCAGCTTCATAATAGTCTTCTCTTACTAAATTTATGTCCTGTCCAATAGCAAAGTATACAAAAGATAATGAAATAACTGTAAATACCACTATTGTAATAGTTATTCCAACGCCCCAACTAATTTTCACTTTTAAATTTCCTCCCCTTTATTTTTCCTAAAAACGAAGTTTTGATAACATCAATAATTTTTCCTTCAGCTTTAACTGCCACTTCTATTGGAGTTGTTAAAGCTTTTATATTTTCTTTAGGAAAGATAACAAAAATTTTACCTTCCGATACTTCTTGAGGTTGTAAAGTTAAATCACCGGAAATAACTTTAACTTCACCTTCCATATTTTGAACTTCTAAAGTTACCGGACTAGATTCAAAAGTTTTATTAATAATTTTTACATCATATAAATTACTTAGTTTTCCTCCGGGTTGTTCTTGTGCCATTAACCCAGCAGTTCTAACTAAAGATAATTCATAATCTGACCTATTAAGTAATAAAAATGAAATTATTGAAAATAGTATTGATAAAACAATTGTATAACCAATCGCTTTAGGTGTAAATATCTTTCTATGCTTCGTTTCAATTTCATTTTTAGAAGCATATCTAATCAACCCTTTAGGTTTTTTAATTTTTGTCATAATAGAGTCGCAAGCATCTATACACGCCGTACAGTTTACACACTCAAGTTGAGTTCCATTTCTTATATCAATTCCTGTTGGGCAAACATCAACGCAAAGATGACAATCAATACAATCACCATTTGAATTTGCGGTAGCTTTACTTATTCTACCTCTTGGTTCACCTCTTAGATGATCATAATGAATTACAATCGAATCAGGATCTAACATTACACCTTGCAATCGACCATAAGGACAAATTAGAGTGCATACTTGTTCTCTAAGATAAGCACCCATCATATAAGTTACTGCTGTGAAAATCATCATTGCCATAAAGCGCCCAAATACTTGGTTAATTGGTTTGGAAGCTAATTCAACCAAAGCATCTAATCCTATTACCCAAGCAAGTAAAGCATTGGCTATTGCAAACGAAGTAAGAAAGAAAATAACTTGTTTTGATATTTTCTTAAATATCTTTGTTGCATTCCAAGGGGCATTATTTAAAGCACGTTGTTTTCCTGCATCACCTTCTATCCAATATTCAATTTTTCTAAATATCATTTCCATAAAAACTGTTTGAGGACAAATCCATCCACAAAAAATTCTTCCGTAAACTACAGTAAAAAGAAAAATGGAGATAATTCCACCAATAATTGCCAGTACAAAAAGATGGAAATCATGTGGACCAAATGCTATTCCGAATAAAATAAATTTTCTTTGGAGAAGATCTAATAACATAAAGGGGTGACCGTTTACTTTTATTAAAGGAACTAAAAAGAGAATAGCCAATAAAATAATTGAAACAATTGTTCGTAGATTATAAAATTTTCCGGTGGGTTTTTTAGGATAAATCCAAACTCTTTTCCCTTCTTCTGTAACTGTAGCTAAATGATCTCTAAATTCTTCAGTATCTTGATTTTTTACTTCTTCATTCATAAGTCTTAAATGTCCTTTTATACTCTAAAGTAATTTCGAAAATAAAATTAACAAATAGTTGATTGAATATAAAAGTATATATTAACTATGAACTTAACAGCCAAAAAGGTTGTTATTTCTTTTTACGAGATTTAATTTCTTCGATAGACATTTTATAAGCATCTTTATAACCAACAATTTGTTTACCTTCAAAAGTTTCTTTAAAACTTTTGGCTTTTTCAATATCAGAAAATGCAAATTTGCTTATCGATGTCATTGTACCTCTAAGATTTGTACCAATAACATAATATAAATCGTTTACATTATAATATTTAGTAAGTCCGTAGTCAATTCTAAATATATCTTTTACTTGTTTACTATAATTATCGAGTGCAATACTGCTACAGTTAATAGAGTAGTAGAAATGTATTTTTTTAAGTTCATTCCACAATTCTCACATCCCATTTCGTGGGTTATCATATCAGTAGAAATTTTTTGAAATATAAACAATAAGCAATATTGGAATAAGTATCCATAAAAAAAGTAAAAATATATAAAACAACATTCCAAAGTCAGTACCAAAAAAATCTTGAAAAACAGCACCGGTATATCCAAGTAATGCTGCAATATCTAATTTTAATATTATTAGAATTCTTGATAAATCGATAGGAGCAAATATAGATGCAAATAATGCAAATTTATCTAATGGATAATCATCAAACATTAAGATTAGTATTAAAAATAATCCATCATAAATTACTGCAAAGAATAGCCATGAAATTATTGAAAATCCAAAGCCTTTAATTTTATCTTCAAACAACAACGCAATTAGGGCAACAAAGATAAAAGTAAGAAGTGTACCAATAAGCAAAAGTGAGAAGAAGTTATAAATTTCCGCAGAAGTAAATAATCCATAAGCCAGAAATGGAATTCCGAGTCCAATTACTAAGCTTAAAGCCAATTAAAGACTAATTCCCAAATATTGACCAAGAAAAATATCTTAAATAAAATATTTTTTATAAAGACGTTTGTGTAGTTTATTGAATGAAAAAATTAGTAAATAAAAAACCCCAAAAACAATTTGTTAATGGGGTTTAAGTAAAATATTTTATACTAAACTATTTATTCATATTTGTAAAGTTCACCCTCAGGTGCCTTCGGATTTGGAGGATTAGTTCCGCGCATTGTTAAAATATAACTGGCTACTTCTTGCATTTGTGTCGGATCCAATTGAGTTTGCCAGCTTATCATACCTTTTTGCGGTACACCATATTTAATGGTTTTAAATAAATCAGAAATTTTATTTCCATGAATCCAATAATCATCTGTAAAGTTTGGACCAACCATTCCTTCACCATTCATTCCATGGCAGGCGGCACAGTTTTTTACATAAATATCTTTTCCGTTTGCTAGAGCACCTGCATCATCAAGAACGGTAACAGTATTTTCGTCAATTAATGCTCCACTTTTATTTAGTATTTCCATTTCCAGTTCAGCAGCTTGAACTTCGGCAAGATATTCTTCCTCTTGAACATTTCCAGTACCAAGAATATGATAATCAACCATATAATATACTGCCCATATTATTGATATATAGAAAATAATAATAAACCATGGAGGAATTTTATTGTTAAGTTCCTTAATACCATCAAAATCATGATCCAGCAAAAGTTTTTGTTCTTCATCAATTGCAGGTCTTTGATTAAGTAAGAACCAGAGTTTCTTCAATACTGATTCTTCGTTTGTTGTTTTGGCTTGTTTTTCTTCTCCTTTTTCAGAATAAACTAAAACAAGCCACATCATTAAAGCAACGAGAAAAGCTGTAACAGCCACCAAAATTTTTATTATTGATTCAAGTCCACTAGCAGATTCTGCTCCAGTTCCGGCAACTATAGGTGAACTTAAAAAGAATAAAAAAAGCAGAACAGCAATTACATTCAATTTTTTAATTACTTTCATTTTCATTCTCTATGTTTTTATTAAAATTGTCATTTTCTAAAGGAATGTTTTCTAATTTTGAGATATAATCTTTGTCTCTTGTATAAATCCAAATTACTGCTCCTACAAATACTGTACAAAATATAATAAGAGTAATGATTGGGTAAATACCTACATTATCGATTGATGATAAATAATTAGAAAATTTCATTTTATTTTATTCCTTATCTGCTACTTTTGCTTTAATATCAGTGCCTAACCTTTGTAAGTATGCAATTAAAGCAATTATTTCTTTATCGGGTTCTGTTACAATACCGTTTTCTATAAGATCATCTGCAATAGCTTGTGCTTGTTTATTTAAATCATCAAGAGCTATTTTTTCGTATCCTTCTTCATACGGAACTCCTAAAGTTCTCATTACTGAAATTTTTGCTTCCAGACTTGAAACATCTAGTTTATTCTCCAATAACCAAGGATATTTTGGCATTAAAGAGCCTGGTGACATTGATCTTGGGTTTTCCATATGTAAATAGTGCCACATATTGGAATATTTTTTGCCTACACGCTGCAAATCAGGTCCTGTTCTTTTGGAACCCCATAAGAATGGATGATCATAAACGAATTCGCCTGCTTTGGAATATTCTCCATACCTTTCAACTTCAGACCTAAATGGCCTTACTAATTGAGAGTGGCAACTGTTACAAGCTTCTTTGATATAAATATCTCTTCCTTCAAGTTCTAAAGGAGTATAAGGTTTTACAGAAGCAATTGTTGGAATATTTGAAGACACTAAATATGTAGGAACTACTTCAACTAATCCACCTATTATAATTGCAACAAATGATAACGCAGTAAAAAGTATAGCTTTTGATTCAAGATATCTATGAATCATTCCATATTTTAATTTATCCTTTGAAGTACCTCGTGGAGCTGCTTCAGCTGGTTCATTAGCTTCAATTGAACCAAGTCCCATAGTTTTGAATAAATTGTATGCACCAATTAATACACCAGTTAGATATAAAGCTCCACCAAGTGATCTCATAATATACATTGGAACAATTTGTAATACAGTTTCTAAGAAGTTTGGATATTTTAATAAACCTAAATCCGTGAATTCTTTCCACATTAAAGCTTGAGTAATACCAGCCCACCACATTGGTACAACCCAAACTACAATACCTAGTGTTCCAATCCAAAAATGAACATTGGCTAATTTTTTAGAATATAATTCGGTTCTCCATAATTTTGGAATCATCCAGTATAAAACTCCAAAAGTCATAAAACCGTTCCAACCTAAAGTACCAACATGAACATGAGCAGGTATCCAATCTGTAAAATGAGCTAAAGCATTTACATTCTTTAATGATAGCATTGGACCTTCAAATGTTGACATACCGTAAGCGGTAACACCAATTACAAAAAATTTCAGTACAGGATTATCTCTTACTCTATCCCAAGCACCTCTTAAAGTTAATAAGCCGTTTAGCATTCCTCCCCAAGATGGCATCCATAACATAATTGAGAAAACCGTACCAAGAGATTGTGCCCAGTTTGGTATTGCTGAGTATAATAAGTGGTGAGGACCTGCCCAAATATAGATAAATATTAAAGTCCAGAAATGTAAGATAGATAACTTGTATGAGAATATTGGTCTATTTGCTGCTTTAGGTAAGAAATAGTACATTAATCCTAAAAATGGTGTTGTTAAGAAAAATGCAACGGCATTGTGTCCGTACCACCATTGTACAAGAGCATCTTGAATACCAGCATAAACAGGATAACTTTTTAAGAAAGATACTGGTAATTCAATTGAGTTACCAATGTGTAGTACCGCTACAGTTACAAAGGTTGCAATATAAAACCAGGCAGCTACATAAATATGTTGTTCTCTTCTTTTTAGTAGGGTTCCAATCATATTAACACCAAAAACAACCCACACTAAAGCAATTAAAATATCAATTGGCCATTCAAGTTCAGCATATTCTTTAGAAGTTGTAATACCTGAAACTAATGTAATAGCGGCTAAGACAATAATAAGTTGCCAGCCCCAAAAATTAATTTTACTTAGTACATCACTAAACATTCTTGCTTTAGAAATTCTCTGAAGCGAATAATAAACACCAGCAAAGATTGCATTTCCAACAAAAGCAAAAATGGCAGCGTTTGTGTGTAATGGTCTTAGTCGACCAAACGTGGTAAATGGTAACCCGAGGTTTAATTCTGGAATATAAAGTTGAATTGCTATGAGTAATCCAACTGATAGTCCAACAATCCCCCAGATGATAGTAGCGATAGAAAAAAGCTTAACTATCTGGTTATCATAATTGAACTTTTCAACATTCATAAATGGTGCTCCTTATATAATTCATTTTATACAAAATAATTTACGAACTACTTTTATAATTATCCTTCTTAGTTTCATTGTCAAATAAAATTCTAATCGAAGGAGTATGATTGTCATCATATTGCCCTGTTTTTACCGACCATATATATGCAGCTAAAAACAATATTGCTACAAATGAACTAAAACCTATTAAAACAAAAATTACTGACATTAAATAAGGCCTCTTTTTCTTGCAATTATATTAGTTGTTAATGTTGTAAATATAACAACTGAAATTGAACTTATAGGCATAAGGATTGCTGAGATAACCGGAGAAAGTGTTCCCTGTACCGCAAAACTTAAACCAACAATATTATATAAAAAAGAAATAATAAAACTCAAAATAATAATACGTTTACTCGTTTTAGCAAATTTGATAAATTTATTTAATTTTTCAAAAGATTGTGCATCAAGAATTGCATCGCATGCGGGAGAAAAATTATTTACATTTTCGGCAATAGAAATACCTACGTTACTTTTTTGTAATGCACCTGCATCGTTCAATCCATCGCCAATCATCAAAACATTTTCATCATTTTTTTGAAGGTTCTCAATATATTCTAATTTGTTAAATGGTGATTGTCCAAAAAGCATTTCTGTATTTGGATCAAATATTTTTAACAATTGTTCTTTCTCGCTATCATTATCTCCCGATAAAACAGAAATAGAATAGTTATTCTGAAGAGATTTAATTACTTCATTTAATTTAGGTCTATAAGTATTTCCTATTGAGAAAAATCCTTTTACTTCATTATCAATTGATAAATATACTTTTGTGCTAAGATTACTTTCATAGCTATTCTTTTTAGCTGTAATATATGTTCTTGAACCTATTTGAAGAAAGTGATTATCAATTGTTGCACTAATTCCTTGCCCTGCAATTTCTTTATAGTTAGATATTTCAAATAAATTATTGTTATTGAAAAGTTTGAAAATATTTTTACTTAAAGGGTGTGATGAATTTCTAACTAACGATTTTACAAGTCTTGATTCGTATTCAGATAAATTTTCTCCGTTAAAAATTACATTTGCATTTTTTGTTTCTGTAATAGTTCCTGTTTTGTCAAATACAATAGAAGTAATTCTTGAAAGCTTTTCAATTATATATGTACTCTTTAAGTAAAACTTATTTCTTCCAAATATTCGCATAGTATTACCAAGAGTAAAAGGAGTTGAAAGTGCTAAGGCACATGGACATGCAATTATTAAGACAGCGGTTAACGCATTAAAAGCTAAATTACTATCTACTGGGGCCCAATATAAGCCTGCTAAACTTGCAATAAGCAAAACAATAAATGTAAAATATTTACTTACTACATTAACAAATGTGTCTATTTTGCTTTTATCATATTTCTCAAAGGTTTTATTGTTCCACAACCTAGTTAAATAGCTTTGCGAAACTTCTTTTATAGTTTCTACTTCAATTGCTCCACCAACTTGTCTGCCCCCAGCATAAATCAAATCACCATTAATTTTTTCAACAGGGTTTGATTCACCGGTAACAAAACTATAATCTATAAATGCATTTCCGTTTATTAAAATAGAATCAGCAGGAATTAATTCACTATTTTTAATTACTATTCTATCCCCAACTTCTAGTTTTTCAACAGGTTTTGATGTTTCAATTTTATTTTTAATAATTGTTACGGCAATAGGGAAGTAAGATTTGTAATTTCTTTCAAAATTTAAAGTAGCATAGGTTTTATTTTGGAACATCTTTCCTACAATTAAGAAGAAAACCAATGCTGTCATTGAATCTAAATAACCAGTTCCTGTTTGAGAAAAAATCTCGTAAAGACTTCGTAAGAATAATACAATAATTCCAATAGAAATAGGAACATCTACATTTACAATTTTTTTCTTAAGTCCTTTGTAAGCTGAAATAAAATATTCGCTTGCACTATAAAAAAATACGGGAAGAGAAAAAATAATGTTAAGATAACTGAAAATTGGTTTTATTTCATCATTCCCTATTTCATTAAGTGAAAGATACTCAGGAAAACTAAAAAGCATTATATTACCTGCTGCAAAACCTGTAACCCCTATTTTATACCAAAGCCTTTTATTTATTAAAGCAGATTTTTCCACTTCTTTTTCAGCAAGGTTTAAATCGGGTTCATAACCAATTGAGTCCAGGAGAATTACAATATTCTTAAGCGAAGTTTTTTCTTCATCAAATTTTATAGAAACAATTTTTTTAAGAAAGTTAGCTTGGGAATGGATAATTCCAGCATCCATTTTATAGAGGTTTTCCAAAATCCAAATGCAAGAGCTGCAATGTGTTTGCGGAATGCTAAATGTTACAGTAGTAGTTTTTCCGTCAGTAAAATCAATAAGTCTTTCTTTTAATTCTTCATCATTAAGAAAATCGAAATTTTTCTTAATTTCATTTTTTTTAGAAAGTCCCGGTGTTTTATCTAAATTATAATATGTACATAAATCATTTTGGTTTAATAATTCAAATACTGTTTTGCATCCATTACAACAAAATAATTTATCTCCAATTCTTATTTCATCATCATTGCATTCTTCTCCGCAATGGAAACAAAGGTCTTTAACATTAACGCATATTTCTTCTTCTTTCTTCACACAAAAACAAAATGATTATAATTAATTGATAGTATAAAATAAATATTTTTTCTTAAAAAGAATAAAAAAAAGATATTTAATTCTTTTTAGAAAATTTATGTTCTATATCAAAAACCTAAAGCCAAATCTATGATTCGGCTTTAGAAGAGTATTTATTATAATTTTTCCTTAATAAAGTAACCATCGAGTTCAAATGAGCTAATATACTTTCTGATTCCGAAAGAATTTCTAAGAAAAGCATACTATTTTTAGCTGTGTCGGTTCCTTCAGCAATTCTTGCCAATTGGTGCTCATCAAAAGTAGAAATCATTTCGTTAAATTCTTCTTGACCATTAGTGAATTGTTCAAATTCATCAAAATTTTTCGAAGTGAAGATATGTTTTACTTCTGCAAATCGGGTAAGTAAAAGTTCTTTTAATGATTTGAGTTCTACAACTTGTTTACCAATAGGTAAACTATGGTTATTATCAATATGCGTTAAGCTCTTTAAGTTTACTTCTTTTACATGGTAATATAATTGTTGAATATTGGCAACCATTTTCCCAAATCTTCTTCTTGCTTTTTTATTTTGTTCAGGAAACTTTTTAACTAAGTTTAATAACTCAGCTACCATATAATTAGCATTTTTCTTAAGTAATTTTAACTTTTTGTTTTGGGCTCTTAATAACTCAATTTCTCCTGTTGAAAGACTTTGAATAGAATTAGCATAGATCTCTTCTGATAGATCAAGATATGCTACAAGCTTATCCATTAACATTTTTATAGAATCAATTTCCGAAGTAGCAGTTTCAATTTTATTTATTTCTAATTTATTTTCTTCTGCAGTTTTTTCTTTATGAAGAACATGAGTTCTAAAAATGAAATATCCTGCAAGTAAAGTAAGAATAATTATTGCTGGTAATTGACCATAATAAATAACAAAAGCAAAAGCTCCTGAAACCGTAAAAGCAATCATGGCAGTTAAAAACCATCCACCAATAACAGTAATAACACCTGTAACTCTGTATACTGCACTTTCTCTTCCCCAAGCTTTATCGGCAAGGGAAGTTCCCATTGCAACCATAAATGTAACATAAGTTGTAGAAAGTGGAAGTTTTAATGACGTTGCAAAAGAAATTAACATACTTGCAACCATTAAATTAACCGAAGCTCTTATTAAATCAAACGCTGGTGCTTCATCAATACTTTTATAGTCTGTTACGTTTTTACCAACTTCAGCAAATCTTTTTGAAATAACATTTTGAATTGGAAGTGGGATAGCTTTTTTATAAACATTGCTTAATCCAATACTCATACCTACAATTCTTCTAGAAAGTAAGGTTGATTCAAATCTTTCAAATCCCTCTGATTGACGACCAAGATTTACTTCTGTTTTGGTTACGGATCTTGATTTTTTATTAACCCAAAGTGTTACAACCATAACTGCACCAGCTAGTAAAAGTAGTAATGTTGGGGTTGAAACTTTTTGAGTTAAAGCTACCATTAATATTTCAGATGGATTTGATGATGTTGAACCAATAATATATGTGCTCATTCCAGCAAGAGGAACACCTATAAAGTTTACCAAGTCATTTGCAGCAAAGGCTAATGCAAGAGCAAAAGTTCCAGTTAAAACTATAGGTTTTAAAATGTTAATTTTTGTAAACCATTGAAATAGTTGTAAAATTATTGTCCACACACAAAAGCTAATTACTAAAATTATATTTGCATGAGCTTTAATCCAAGTTTGATCTTCTGAAGATAAAAATGAGGAGCCTTTTGCGCCTTTAATCAAAATAAAAAATGTAATTGCTGTTAATGCAAGTCCACCCCAAATTGCACCATATCTTTTAAATCTTTTTTTATAATCAAATGTGAAGAGTAATCTAGTAAAAAATTGAATTATTGCACCGGTTGAAAATGCTACAACCACCGAAAGTAGAATTCCCGAAATAATAGCAAAGGCTTTAGCTGTGTTAATATATTTAACTAAGTCTGCAAAATTTTCACCACTACTATTAGAAATTTTTATTAAGGATACTGATACCGCAGCACCTAGTAATTCAAATACAATAGAAACAGTTGTTGATGTTGGAAGTGCAAAAGTGTTGTATAAATCTAGTAACAAAACATCAGTAATCATTACTGCAAGAAAAATTACCATTATCTCATTTAGGTAGAAGAATTGCGGATTAAAAATTCCTTTACGTGCAACTTCCATAAGACCGCTTGAGAAGGTTGTACCAACTAGAATTCCTAAACTTGCTACAATCATTATTACGTATCTTGGAGCAACTTTGGAACCAATTGCTGAGTTTAAAAAATTTACGGCATCGTTACTAACGCCTACCATTAAATCTGAAATCGCGAGAATAAATAGGATTATAACTATTACTAGATAAACATCCATTTTTCACCTTTTAAGTTTAGTTTTGGAATGATTTTTTTCAACCTTTTAATTAAATCGAATATATTCAATTTATTCAATGAATGGAATGAAATCAAATTATTTTTATGTTAAGTTTATAAGTACTTATTGGAAAGTTTTGATAAATAATAATTGAATATTGTTTAATTTGAGAAAGTTAATACCGGAATCTTATTAAATTACGATTCCGGTATTATACATTTAGAAAAGTTAGGTAGATAAAACGCAAATCTAAATTATAGTTAAAGCTGTTTACTAACTGTAAAGAGCTTAATTTCTTCTTTTTTTACGTCTTCTTGAACCTTTTTCAGAGGAATTGTTCCAATCTTTTTTTGTTCTTCTATTTCTAGAATAGTTTTTCTTTCCTTTGCTTGTATTACCGTTATTTTTTTTCTGCGAGGCAATTTCCAGAACAATTTTTCTACCGTTAAAATCTCGTTTATTTAAAATTTGGAGTAACTTTTCTTCAAACTCTTTTTCTGTTTCAAAAAATGAAAAATTCTGTTTTATTTCAATTTCACCAATTTCAATTTCTTTATTTCCTGAATTATCTTTTATTAAACCTATTACACTTGTTGGTTTAAGATCGTCAGTTTTTCCAAGATTTATAAAGAAACGGCTCATATTTGCCGAAGTTCCTCTGCTTTCGCCTTTATTTCTTTTCGAAGAGGGTTTATTTAAATCAGGAACATTTCTGTAATAATCTAAAAATCGGTTAAATTCTACAGATACAAACTTTTTGATAAGTTCTTCTCTATCAAGCCACTCTAACTTTTTAGTAATTTCAGGAAGATAGGTTTCAATTTGTGTGTGATCTACTTCTACTTTTTCCATTCTATCAATTAAATGAAAAAGTTGTTTTTCACAGACTTCTTTACCAAGAGGAACTGATTTAAATTCAAACTTTCTACCAAGTTTTTCTTCAATAATTTTTATTTTATTTTTTTCTTTTAGATTTGCAATTACAATTGAGCACCCAAATTTTCCGGCTCTTCCTGTTCTTCCACTTCTATGAGTATAAGTCTCAAGTTCGTCGGGTAAATTATAATTTATTATATGTGTTAAATCATTAACATCAAGTCCGCGAGCAGCAACATCTGTAGCAACCAATAATCTAAGGTGCTTAATTCTAAACTTACCCATAACGTTATCACGTTGAGCTTGAGAAAGATCTCCGTGTATAGAATCAGCTTGGTAACCATCTTTAATTAGCTTTTCAGCAATTTCTTGTGTTTCTCTTCTTGTTCTACAAAATACAATTCCATAAATATTAGGATGAAAATCAACAATTCTTTTTAGTGCTAAGTATCTGTCTTTTGCCTGAACAAAATATATTTGATGATTTATATTTTTTGCTCCGGTATTACGTTTGCCAATTGTAATTTCCATTGGGCTCTTCATATATTTCTTTGTCATTGCCAAAACTTCTTTAGGCATTGTTGCAGAAAATAGAAGAGTTGTTCTTTCTTTAGGAATTTGATCAATTATTGCATCTAATTCATCTCTAAATCCCATATTCAACATTTCATCAGCTTCATCTAAAACTAAGGTTTCAATTTCCGATAAATCAACATTTTTTCTTTTTATTAAATCTACAAGTCTACCGGGAGTTGCAGAAATAATATGAACGCCTCTTTTTAATTTTTGAATTTGTTTATCAATGCTTGATCCGCCAAATACTGCAGCAATTTTAACATTAGATTTGTAATTAGAAAAGTCTCTCAAATCATCTGCAATTTGTAAACATAATTCTCTTGTTGGACTTAAAATTAAGTGTTTAACTTTTTTTGATTTTCCATTAGACTTTTGAATTAATGGAATTCCAAAAGCCGCAGTCTTTCCAGTTCCCGTTTGGGCTAAAGCAATAATATCTTTTACTTCTTCATTTAATAATTGTGGAATTACTTCTGTTTGTACAGGCATTGGTTCAGAGAATCCCAATTCAGTAATAGCATCAATAATCTTTTGTTCAACACCTATATCGATAAATGAACTCATTTGTTTCCTTAAATAACTTTTAAAAATATTTCTTATAATTAAAGATAGTTAAATTAAGAACAGTAAATGCTTTTATTTGGATAAATGGTTTATTTTATTTACACTTATAGCTGTTATTTTTTGAATTTAGCCTTTTATCCGCAAGATAAAAGGCATTTTTTTTAGTTATATAAGAAGGTATAAATTTGACACAAATAAGAAACATTGCAATTATTGCACACGTAGATCATGGTAAAACAACACTTATAGATCAATTACTTCAACAAAGTAATATTTTTAGACATAATCAAGTTGTACAGGAACAGTTCTTAGATTCAAACGATCTTGAGCGTGAAAGAGGAATTACAATCCTTTCAAAAAACATCAGTATTCCTTATGAAAATACAAAAATTAATTTAATAGATACTCCTGGTCACTCCGATTTTGGTGGGGAAGTTGAACGTGTTCTAAAAATGGCGGATGGTGTTTTACTATTGGTTGATTCTTTTGAAGGACCAATGCCGCAAACAAGATTTGTACTTGAAAAAGCTTTACATCTTCGTTTAAAACCAATTGTGGTTATCAATAAAATTGATAGACCGGATAATCGTCCTGAAGAAGTTTTGGATGAAGTTTATGATTTATTTATTGATCTTGATGCAGATGAAAGTCAATTGGATTTTCCTGTAATATATGCTAGTGGACGAAGTGGTTGGGGGGTAAAAGATTTAAAAGATGAAAGAAAAGATTTAATACCTTTGTTAGATTCAATAATTGAAAATATTCCTCAACCAGTGCTTGCAGAAGGCACAACACAAATGCAAGTTACAACTCTTGATTATAGTGATTATGTTGGAAGAATTGGAATAGGCAGAGTTTTTAGAGGTGTATTAAGTAAAGGTAAACCATTAAGTATAATAAAACGAAATGGTCAAATACATCCTGTAAATATTAAGCAACTTTTTGTATTTGAAGGATTAGAAAGAAAAGAAGTTGAAGAAGTTCTTGCAGGTGATATTTGCGCACTTGTAGGAATTGAAGATATTGATATAGGTGATACAATTGCTGATGCAGAAAATCCTGAGCCAATGCCAATTATAGCAATTGATGAACCAACAATAAGTATGAATTTTACTGTTAATACTTCTCCTTTTTATGGAAGAGAAGGAAAATATGTAACATCAAGACATTTGCATGATAGATTACAAAAAGAGTTAAAACAAAATGTTGCCCTTAAAGTAGAAGATACAGGTTCACCCGATACTTTTAAAGTTTCCGGAAGAGGAATTTTACATCTTTCAATTCTTATTGAAAATATGAGAAGAGAAGGGTACGAACTTGCCATTGGTGCACCGAAAGTAATTTATAAAGAGATTGATGGAAAAAAAGCTGAGCCAATAGAAATTTTAGCTATTGATGTTCCAACTGAATCTTCTGGAAAAGTTATTGAATTGGTTGGACAGAAAAAAGGTGAGCTTGTTAAAATGGAACAGAAGGGAAGTTTGAGCAAATTAGAATTTCATATTCCTTCTCGTGGTTTAATGGGACTAAGAAATAAAGTTTTAACTGCAACGCAAGGTGAAGGAATTATGCATCACCGTTTTTATCAATATGAATTCTTTAAAGGTTCTGTTGCTCAAAGACAATCTGGTGTTTTAATCTCAATGCACGAAGGTCAATCTACGGCTTATGCAATTAACTCCTTACAAGATAGAGGGAAGTTTTTTATTGAACCAGGCGATGTTGTTTATAGAGGACAAATAATTGGTGAATATAATAAAGATAATGATATTGAAGTTCATGTTCAGCGAGGAAAAAAATTAACTAACATGCGTGCATCCGGAGCAGATAAAGCGGCAAAGATTGCACCTTCAATTAAATTTACTCTAGAGGAATGTTTGGAATATATTAAAGATGATGAACTTGTTGAAGTAACACCAGAATCAATAAGAATGAGAAAGTTGTATCTTGATCCAAATGAAAGAAAAAGGTTTAATCAAAAAAAAGTATAAAATAAAAAGTTTTGTACAAGTCCTTTTTAATAACAGTAATTAAAATGTTGATATTACATTTACTTTCCAGTCGGTAAGAAAAAACACTGACTGGAAAGTTTGTGTTACAATAATTGCATTCCGAAAGCAATTGAGTATTGATATTCATAGAGTTTATGAAATCCTAATTTCTCGTAGAACTTGATTGCACTTTCATTAGATTTCCCAACTTCTAAATGAAGAGCCGGCACATTTAATTCCTTCAACTTGTCAATAAAAGAAAACATTATTTTTTTTCCTATACCTTTTCCTTGAATTGAGTGAAGTAAATCAATATGTAAATGGGCGGGGTATTTTTCTAATTCTTTTTTTAATACATATCCTTGATGAATTAGTCTAATTATTTTTGCATCGGGAGAATTATCTGACTCTAATGGCATTATGTATTGTTTGCGTAAATTTGGGAACCATTTCTTTTCAGTTATTTCTCTAAATTTTTTAGAATCTTTTGTGCCAAGAATATATCCTGCCGGTTTATTGTTTATTGTAGCAATAAAACATAATTCATTTTCAAATATAGCGTAAGGGGCTGCATAAAAATGTCCAAGTAACTTTGGATCACTATAAATTTCTGTTGCATCTTTGCCACTATCACCTGTTAGTAAACATATTTTATATAATAATTCTAAATCACTTTCTTGATAAGTTCTAATTTCAATCAGAGGTTTATTTTTCATAATTCGCTTTTTTTTCTTCCTATTTGAAGCATTAGTTTTTTATATAAAAATATTTTTCTAAAATGAGTAATTTAGTTATTTAATCTTAGCATAAATCTATATGCTTTATTTTTTTGTTCCAATATTTAATACCTTATAAACTTTATCTGCAATAAAAAAAAAATTTATTTAGAGGAATATATTGAGCTAATTCACTCATGATTTAACAATCAAATTTATTTTCTACTCGTACCTCTTCAAATTTTATATGATGAAAAAGTGCTTCAATATTTTCTGAAAAGTTTTTTATTTGGGCAATATTAGGAGATAATTCTTCAACATTATAGTTAAGTTCAAATAATCTTGTTAATTAAATTCCTGTTTCACACCTAACATTTAATATTTTTATTAGAACTATCCGGAATTTTTTCTACTATAAAATCTCCATATCTAGCTTGAACTGTTTTTAGATTTTAAAAAAATAATTCATCTTCCTCAAACAAAATACCATAATACAAACTCTCTAAGTCTAAAACTTCATTATAAAATTTTTATGGTCTATTGTTTACTAAGCTAGCAGATTAATGCTATTAAATATTTATTTAACAAGTTATAAATCAGTTAACAAATTCAATAACAATAATTAATAATTTATTTATTTTTCTAAACATTTAATAACTATTATTAGGTAGAATATGAAAAAATTACATAAAAAAATAGTATTTATAACGGGAGCAACTTCCGGTATTGGTAAAGCTTGTGCTCTTGCTTTTGCTGAACAAGGAGCAAAGATTATAATTAGTGGAAGAAGAAGTAAGCTTTTAGAGGAGCTTGAAGAAAGAATTAAAGCAGAATTTAAAGTTGATGTTTACTCATTTAAAATGGACGTAACAAAGCGAGCTGAAGTTGAGTTAGCAATAAAATCTTTGCCGGAAGAATGGAAAGCAATTGATATTCTGATAAATAATGCAGGATTAGCTAAAGGTATGAATAAGATTTATGAGGACCATATTGATAATTGGGAAGAAATGATTAATACTAATGTTAAAGGTTTACTTTATGTTACAAGAGAAATTATTCCGGGAATGGTAGAAAGAAAAAGTGGTCACGTTATAAATATTGGTTCTACCGCAGGGCATGAAGTATATCCTAAAGGGCATGTATATTGTGCAACAAAACATGCAGTAAATGCAATTACAAAAAGTTTGCGAATAGATGTTGTAGATAAAAACATTAAAGTTAGTACTGTTGATCCGGGTGCAGTAGAAACTAATTTCAGTAATATTAGATTTTCGGGTGATAAAGAAAAAGCAAAAAATGTTTATAGAGGATTAACTCCTTTGGTTGCAGAAGATATTGCTGATGCGGTTTTATTTTGTGCAACAAGACCAGCGCATGCAAATATTGCAGAAATTATTATGATGCCTACTCAACAAGCAAGTGCATTAGTTTTTCATAGAAAAGATGATTAAAGTATTTAGCCGTAATTATTAAATTACGGCTAAATTAATTCTTATTTTGTAGCTGGGATTTTTTAAATATCTTCCAATGTAAATAAAAAAAGATTGATGAAATAATCAGAAATATAGAAGTCCTAACCAAAGCTTGTGTGCTTTCTCTCTTAACATTTTTCAGTACTACCGAGTAACTTTCGATTCTTAATTTTGTTAATTCTTTGTCGGAAGGTCTTTGGGGAGTGTTGTTATTGTTTTGATCAAATTTAATGTTCCTGTTTTCTTTCCAAAAATTATTATTAGTTTGATGCTTTTGATATTCCCAATTGTTAACTCCGAACTCAGGATAAGATATTTCGATTATACTATAAATGCTAATAACAAGTGAAATTACAATTGCAATAATACAGGTAAAACAAACTGCAAGTGCGTAAATTTCTAAAATAGATTTTTTCATTTTATTGCTCAATAAAAAATTGATAGATTACCCGAACCTTCTCGTATTATTTCTGCTTTATCTCCGCTAAGATCAACAATACTTGATGGAACTCCGTTTAATGCACCCATTGAAAGCATAAGATCAACACTCATATTAAATACTGATCTAATTTCTAATGGATCAAAAAGTACCTCACCTTTTCTTGTGGTAGCACTTGTGCTAATAATAGGATTTCCTAACTCGTGAGCCAGTATTCTTGTAATATCATTATCGGGTACTCTTATTCCTACTGTTTTTCTTTTAGTCCATAATTTTTTAGGAACTTCTTTTGCAGCGGGTAGCACAAAAGTATAAGGACCCGGAATAAGTTTTTTCATTGATTTATAAGCAAAATTAGAAACCTTTGCATACTTAGAAATGTCCTTTAAGTCGCTACATATAAAGCTAAATAGTTTTGTTTCAGTTTCATTCTTAATTGTGTAAATTCTTTCAACTGCTTCCTTATTGTAAATATCACAACCCAATCCGTAAATCGTATCGGTAGGATATATAATTACGCCTCCATTTTTTAAAATTTCAATAGCTTTGTTTATAAATCTTTGTTGAGGATTTTCTGGATGTAGTTCTAAATATTCCATAACTATATTCCTTAATAAAGGGAAAAATTTTTATTACTAGACTAGTAACTAATAAAAATATTTTCAGAAAAGCTAATTTTTAAGAAAAATATTTTTAAATATTAGTATGTTCAAATCTTCATAAAAGCTTATATTTAAATGTAAAAAAAATGTTTAGGGGAAATTATGGAGAAGGAACTTGCAGTTGTAGCTGTGAGCGGAGGTCTTGATAGTTGCATTACAACGGCTGTTGCCAACAAGGAATATAATCTTGCTCTTGTTCATATTAATTATGGTCAGAGAACCGAGACAAAAGAATTAGATTCATTTCATAAAATTGCAGATTTTTATAATGTAGAAAAAAAATTAGTTATAGATTTTACACATTTTCAAAAAATCGGTGGTTCATCTTTAACTGATAAATCAATGGCAATAACAAAGGCTGATTTAAATGCTGATGAAGTTCCTACATCCTATGTGCCTTTTAGAAATGCGAATATTCTTTCTGCATGTGTTAGTTGGGCAGAAATAATTGAAGCTAAAGCAATCTTTATTGGTGCTGTACATGAAGATTCATCTGGGTATCCAGATTGTCGTCCCGAATTTTTTGAATCGTTTGAGGAGCTTGTAAATTTAGGTACCAAACCTGAAACTGAAATAAAAATAAAAACCCCGATAATAAATCTTAACAAAAAAGAAATTATTGAGTTGGGATTGAAACTTGAAGCTCCGTTGGAATTAACATGGTCGTGTTATAGTAATGAAACAGAAGCCTGTGGGGTTTGTGATAGTTGTGGATTACGATTAAGAGGATTCCAAAGCTTAAATGTTGTTGATCCAATTCCATATAAAGAAATACCTAATTATTTAGAATAGTGGAAGGAAAAGATGGAAGATAAAAAACAAATTTTAGAAACTTTTGAAAATGCTTATCCCGATAGAGACTATTTGGTTGAGCATACAGCTCCCGAATTTACATCAGTATGTCCTAAAACCGGACAACCTGATTTTGCAACTATTATTTTAGAATATATTCCTGATAAACTTTGTATTGAACTAAAATCTTATAAGTTTTATTTAAACTCTTATAGAAATGATGGTATCTTTTTTGAGAGTGTAACAAATAAAATATTAGATGATTTGGTAGAAGTATGTCAGCCCAGATATATGAAACTTACTGCCGAATTTAATACTCGCGGTGGAATTTCTTCTATTATAGAAGTTGAATATGTACAAGAAGAAGATATAACAAGTTTAAATTAGAGTTTATGTACTTTAATAATTTAGATAGGACTAAAACAAATTTATTGGTTAAAATTAACCCATGGAATATTTTTAGTCCTTCTACACCTTTACTTTACTTATCGTTAGAAAAATCAAGAAAACTCCTTTTATATAAACATATGGCAATGCTGTAAATACCTAAAAATACTATTTGTTAATTAACTTTTTTATTAAAAATATATTGAGGTATAAAAATGGCAAAAAAGAAAAAAATTACTAGAAGAAGTTGGGCAGAACCTTATAAAATTAAAGTTGTTGAACCTTTAAAAATGACAACTAAAGCTGAAAGGGAAAAAGCTGCAAAGGAAGCCGGATACAATACTTTCTTGCTTAAATCAGAAGATGTATATATTGATTTATTAACTGATAGTGGAACTAATGCTATGAGTGATAATCAATGGGCTGGAATGATGATTGGTGATGAAGCCTATGCCGGAAGTAAAAACTTTTACTATTTGTGGGATAACATAAAAAAATATTACGGATTTCCTTACTTTGTTCCAACGCATCAAGGTAGAGCTGCAGAACACATGATTTCTCAAATATTAATTAAGCCAGGTGATTACATTCCTGGAAACATGTATTTCACAACAACAAAATTGCATCAAGAATTAGCAGGGGCAACATTTGTTGATGTAATTATTGATGAAGCTCATGATCCACAAAGTGAGCATCCATTCAAAGGAAACATTGATGTTCAAAAATTGGAAGACCTTATCAAAAAAGTTGGTGCAAAGAAAATTCCTTACGTAAGTATGGCTGGACCAGTAAACATGGCTGGTGGTCAACCATTTTCAATGAAAAATTTAAAAGAAGTTAAAAAAGTCTGCGATAAAAATGGCATTCAATTATGGTTTGATGCAACAAGAGCTGCCGAAAACGCTTTTTTTATAAAAGAAAGAGAAAAAGGGTACAAAACAAAATCAATAGAAAAAATCTTTTTTGAAATGTGTTCTTATTTTGAAGGTGTTTGGATAAGTGCAAAAAAAGATCTTATGGTTAATATTGGTGGTGTTATTGCAACCAAGAATAAAAAAGTTTATAACGAAGCGAGAAATATGGTTGTGATTTATGAAGGACTTCATACCTATGGTGGTTTGGCTGGAAGAGATATGGAAGCTATGGCAAGAGGAATTGAAGAAATGTTAAACTACAATAACCTAAATGCCAGAGTTGGTCAAATAAGATATTTTGGTGAAGAGCTTGAAAAATATGGTGTGCCGTTTGTTAAACCAATTGGTGGTCATGCAATATTTTTAGATGCTAAAAAAATATTACCACATATAAAACAAGATCAATTTCCGGCACAAACATTAGCTTCGGAAATTTATATTGATTCTGGTGTAAGAACAATGGAAAGAGGAATTGTTTCTGCCGGAAGAAATAAAGAAACTGGTGAACACAATTATCCTAAGCTTGAATTAGTGAGATGTACATTCCCAAGAAGGGTTTATACACAAGCTCATATTGATGTAACTGTAGAATCAATAGCAACTGTTTATCAAAATAGAAAATCTATAAAAGGTCTAAAGATGACTTACGAACCTAAGTATCTAAGATTTTTCCAAGCTAGATTCAAAAAACTATAATTCTATTTTATAAACAAATATAAAATAATTTAATAATTCCCACTCTCCTTACTTTTATGGTTTGTGGGAATTGTTATATTTGAGTAATAATTAAATTAATTTTGATAAAATGAATTCATATCTAAATATTAGAGAACAATTTTTAGCAGAGAGACAAAGACTTTTTAATAATAAATCTCTTTACGAAGATGCATTTAAGTTTTGTATAAAATATAGTCTTTTGGTTGAAGAATTTATATTGAAAGCTATTCGACCTCAGAATTTGAACTGTGTACTTACAGCTGTTGGTGGATTTGGTAGAAGAGAACTTTCGCCTTATTCTGATATTGATTTAATGTTTATCGTTCCCAAGATAGAGAATTATGAAGAAAATATTGATTGTTGTATAAGAATGCTTTCCGATATTGGTATTGAAGTTTCTTATAAGGTAAGAGAGTTTTCTGATATAGAAAGATTTCTAAATAAAAATCTGCATGTGTTTACTCAATTTTTTGAAACCCGTTTTTTATGGGGAGATAAAAGCGCATACGATCAATGGAATGCTAATTTATTTAATGCATTAGAAAATTGTGATAAAGAAAAATTAATTTATGAATATTTTGATGATATTGAAGATAGATATAATAAATATGGACGTTCTTCAAAAGTTTTAGAGCCAAATCTAAAATTTACCGCTGGCGGATTAAGAGATGTTCACGCTGTAGAATGGATGTTTTCGGTAAAGAATTATAAGCTTTTATCAGGTCAAGATGAAATTACGCAGACGGAAATTTTTCTTAAAGAATTATTGAATCATGGAATTGTAAATAGAAAAGCATATAAAAGGTTATTTGAAAGTTATAAGAAAGTATTGCAAACAAGGAACTTATTACATCTTATTGAGAAAAGAAAAAATGATAGGTTAGAATTTTCTCAACAAAAAGAGATTGCCAAACTTGTTGGATATAATGAAAATAATTGGAAAGAATTTATGCATGAATACTTTCGTGCAGCTACTATTCTTAATCGTTTTTCTAAAACAATGATGAAAAGATACAAACAAGAGTTTTCAACAAAGCTCTCAGAATATCTTTCAATAAATATAGATGATGACTTTGAAGTTATAGGAGATCTATTAATATTTAAAAATGATGTAATTTTATCTATTTCTGATATTATGCGTGCATTTTATTACAGATGTGTAAATGATGCACGATTTGAAAAAAATCTTCGTTCATTAATTATTGAAAGTATTCATCTTATTGAGGAGACACATCCTATTGAGACTACTTCATCAGTATTTTTTAGAGAAATACTTAAACTTCCTGCTAATGTTGGTAAAACATTTTTAACTATGAATGAGTTTAGTTTCTTAAATATTTTCTTACCTGAGTTTAAGGAATTGAATGGTTTTTTTGAACCTGGAGTTTATCATTGTTACACGGCGGATGAGCACACACTTATTGCATTACAGAATTTAGAAAAGCTTTCGGGAGAAGATAATCATTTAGCAAGAATTTATAAATCATTACCTTCAAAAGATATACTTTACCTTGCTGTTTTATTACACGATATAGGTAAACCAATTAGTGTTGTTGGACATGAAATTTTAGGTGCAGAGATTGCTAACACTATAATGCAGAATCTTGGTTACGGGCAAAGTGAAATAATGCTTGTACAATTTTTAGTAAGAAATCATATTGAAATGCAAAAAGTAGCATTTAAACGTGATCAAAACGATCATTCTAACTTAGATGGATTTATTTCTTCTCTTCCATCATTAAAAGCACTTGATCATTTATATTTACTATGTTACGCAGACTTATCAGCAGTTAATCCTCAGATTTTGACACAATGGAAAGTAGATCTCTTAAAAGATTTATATTCCAAAGCAAAAGATATACTTCTTGAACAAATGGCGGAAGAAGAACTTATAAGTGCTAAATCTAAAGTATTAACAAGAAATATTGATATTGCAGATGAAGGAAGTTTAGCAAAGCATCTAGATAAGATTGATGATTTAAATAATATATTTAGCTTTTCTGAAGATGAGATTTCTCAATCTTTTCAAGAAATTAAGAAAGGTGCAAAAGTTTCTGTCTTTTTAAAAAATGCAGAATCATTTACAAATATTTCTGTAATTACAAAGGACTCTCCTTCTTTATTAGCGAAACTTTGTGGGATAATTGCTATTAATGGTTTGAATATTCATGATATAAAAATATTTACTAGAAGAGATGGAATTGTGATTGACAGTTTTAATGTTACCAATTTTATGACTGATGAACTAATTAAAGAAGCTGAGTTTAAGAAAATTGAGGATACGATTTATAAAGCTATTTCTGATGATTTGAATATGGAAAAAGAATTCAAGGAAGCAGAACCTAAGTGGCAGAAATTTATAAATAAAGATGAAAATAATACTTCAAAAGTTGAAATAACTTTTGAAAGACATAATAAATATACGATGATAGACATTCTTGCACCTAATAAATTAAGGTTATTATATATTATAACTCAAAAAATGTTTAACCTTGGGTTAACAATTGCGTTCGCAAAGATTTTTAAGAAAGAGGAAGGAGTTTTTAACACATTTTATATTTTAAAAAATAATGGTGAAAAACTTCGCCAAAGCGAATATGGTTTTATCAGTTCAGAACTATCTGAAGAAATAAAGAAAATTTTATAGATTATGAATTTTATGAATAATTCAAATCCGATTGGAATCTTTGATTCCGGTATTGGTGGATTAACAGTTGTAAAAAGTTTAGACAATACACTTACCAATGAAAATGTTGTTTATTTTGGTGATACTGCAAGAGTTCCATATGGCTCAAAATCGAATAAAACAGTTACTGCTTATGCAATTCAAAATTCTATATTTTTAAATAGTAAAAATGTAAAACTTATTGTAGTGGCTTGTAATACTGTTTCATCTGTTGCACTTGAAGTTTTACGAAGTAAATTTGAGATACCAATTATTGGAATGATTGAGCCGGGAGCAATAGCAGCAATAAAAGCAACCAAAAATAAAAATATTGGTGTAATTGGTACCGATGCTACAATATCTAATCAAGCTTATTCAAATGCATTGTACAAGTTAGATAATTCTCTTAAAGTTTATGAAAAATCATGTCCTTTATTTGTTCCTTTAGCAGAAGAAGGCTGGATAAATCACAAAGCTACAAAATTAATTGTAGAAGAATATTTAACTGAGCTTATTGAGCATAATATTGATACTCTAATATTAGGTTGTACACATTATCCTATTTTGAGAGAAGTTATTCAAGATGTAGTAGGCGAAAATGTTGTTTTAATAGATTCTGGTGCTGCTGCTTCTATAGAAGTTGAAGCTTATTTAGCCGGACGAGGACTAATGAATACTTCTAATAATTTAGGTGTTCATGAGTATTATGTAAGTGATGCGCCCCAAAAGTTTAAGAAAATTGCAGAAAGGTTTTTAGGTCGGGAAGTAGAGCATATTCAAAAAATTGATTTGGAAGAATAGAGAATTATTTTATTCTATTTCTATAATAGTATAATGCACTTAAAGATTTTGAATCAACAATTTTGCCTTCGGTAATCATTTTATCAATTTCCTTAAAAGTAAATTCAAAAATTTCCATTCCCTGTTCACCTTCTTCTCTATTGTGTTTACCGGGTATTAAATCTTCTGCCAAATAAATGTAGAGAATTTCATTGCAAAAACCTGGAGTAGTATAAATTTTTCCGAGTGGAGAAATATTATCTGATTTGTAACCTGTTTCTTCAGTTAATTCTCTTGTAGCACACTCAACTGGTTCTTCGTCAATCTCTAATTTACCGGCAGGAAGTTCATAAATAAATTCATCAAAAGCATATCTATATTGTTTTACAAAGACTATTTTACCATTTTTAGTAACCGGAAGAACAACAGCGCCACCATGGTGCAGAATTATTTCACGCACTCCTTTATTTCCGGAATCATATTCAATTTGATCAACCTTTATATCGAATACATGACCTTCAAAAATTTTTTCTGATTTTGTTACCTTAAAATTCATTTTATACCTATCAATATATCTAAGACATAAAGCTTAATTGGAGTAATAATATAAATCAAAATAGATTTGCGTAATCTGCTTTATATTTTAGTCGAATAATTTATCGTCTTTTTAATGAATTACTTAATCATAAAATTGGGTTAATTCACTACCCAAATATTTAATAACTGCTGTAATTACTCCAAGATCATCAAGGTAGCCAACTAAAGGTGCAATATCCGGAATTGAATCAATTGGAACAATAAAATAAACTAAAGCACCAACCACAATAGATTTTCTATACCAAGGAATTTCTTTGCTTGAAAAATAATTAAATAGAGCTTTTACATCTTTGGTAAAGGAAATTTTCTTACCTACTCGCTCTACTTTTTCCCAAAAGTTTTCTTCAACAAATTCTTTGTCTACATTAAATTTGTCATGGGATTCGTAATCAGAATTTAAGTCTGTTAACGCATCTTCCATGTAGTCGTGTTCTTCAATCTCACTTATGTCTGCATTTGATTTATAATCATCCATGCATGCACCTTATTTAATTAAAATAATTACTTAACTTTTGTTTTATGCTCGTCTAACCAATCATAAATTGTATTCCACCACAATCTAGCATTTTGTGGTTTTACAACAAAGTGTGTTTCATCGGGGAAGTATAACATTTTACTTTCTATATTCAATTTTTGTAATGCTGTAAATAATTCCATTGCTTGTCCAAATGGAACTCTAAAATCATAAGCACCATGAACAACTAACATTGGTGTTTTAAAGTTTTCAACAAACATATGAGGTGACCATTTTTCATAAAGCTCACGGTTTTCCCAAGGTGTTCCACCATTTTCCCATTCTGGGAACCAAAGTTCTTCTGTTGTACCATACATACTTGTAAGGTTAAAAACACCTGCATGACAAATTAATGCATTAAATCTATCAGTATGTCCTTGTATCCAATTGATCATATATCCGCCGTAAGATGCACCGGAAGCGAAAGTATTTTCTTTATCAATAAAACTAAAGTTGTTTACTGCATAATCATAGGATTTCATTAAATCAACATAAGGTTTCCCACCCCAATCACCGGAAATTTCATCTGTAAATTTTTGTCCGTAACCAGTACTACCTCTTGGATTTGGTGCAACAACAACATAGCCTTTAGAAGCAAACATTTGTAAATTCCATCTATAATGGAAATCATCTTCCCAATGCCCTTGAGGTCCACCATGAATTAAAAACATCATTGGATATTTTTTATTTGGATCGAAGAACGGAGGTTTTACTAAAATTGATTGTACTTTTGTATCTTCTGCTCCTTCGCACCAAAATGTTTCTACTTCATTCATTTCTAAGTGAGCTAATATTTTTCTGTTTACATTAGTTACTTTTCTGAAATTCGATTTATTTGTGTTAATAGCAAAAATTTCATTTGGTAAAGTGGATTTCTGATTTTTAAAGAAAAGTGTTTTTCCATCATTCGATAGTTTCAGGGAAGATGCAACTACCGATTCGATAAGTGTGGAAACTAATTTTGTGTTTAAGTCAACTTTAAAAATTGAGTTATAAATTTTATTTGCTGAAGTAAAATAAATTGCTTTTGAATCTTTTGCCCAAATTAGTTGCCCTGCAGAAAAATCATAATCTTCGGTTAGATTTATAGTTTTTCCCGTTATTCTATTATAGAGCATTATTCTTTGTTTGTCTGCTTCAAATCCGGCTCTTTCCATTGAGCAGTAAGCAATATATTTACCATCTGGAGAATAAACAGGTTGGTTATCATTTCCACTACTTACAGATATTTTTTTGAACGGAGTTTTTTCTCCATCTTTAATATCTTTTACCTTGATAATAAAAATATCATTGTTTGTACTTGTTGCAAGAAAGTCAGATTCATTCATTGTAAAAGCTATTTCACTACCCGTAGGGGAAAATGAATAATCATTTGCACTTCCTAGAGCTAAAGGAGGAACATCAGCTTTACTTCCTAAAGTTAAATCAGTATATACTTTATTTTTTAAATCATACAAAAATAAATGGCTTATTTTTGGTCCTCGCCAATCATTCCAATGTCTGTACATTAATTCGGTAAATATTTCTGCCTTAACTTTACTTTCTTCTCTTGCTTTATCTTTTTGTTCATTACATTCTTGAGTTTCACATTCAGCATAAACCGGAGATGAAAAAAGTAATAAAGATTCATCAATTGAAAATTCAGAACCGAAAACTCCGGAATAAATATCTGTTAATTGAACTTCGTTATTACCTTTTAGATCGCTTGTGAAAATTTGACCTTTACGGGAATAATAAATTTTATTTCCACCATCAAAAAACTTAGGAGAAGATGCTGATTGAACTATTTGTTTAGCACTAGTCCCATCAGAATTAATTATCCAAATATTACTCTGACCTTTATTCTCTTCCATGCTATAAGTAGTTAGGTCAAATACAATTTTCTTTCCATCGGGACTAACATCATAAGAACTTATTCTTTTCATATTCCAAAGGTCATCAACAGTTATTGCATGTTTTCCGTGAGCCATTAAAGTGCTAGTAAAAATTAATAAACTAAGAAGAAGCAATATTTTTTTCATTTTATTCTCTATTAAATTTTAAGTAAGTATCCTAAAATAATAAATTGTTTTACTAAATGAAGCTATATCCTAAATATGTTAGTTATAATTCTATAATATTTTCATTTTGTATTAACTGTTCAAAGGTTTCACGTTTGCGAATAACTTTGTATTTATTTCCGTCAACTAAAACTTCTGCAGGTCTTCTTCTTGCATTATAATTTGATGACATTACAATTCCATAAGCTCCGGCTGACATTACTGCAAGTAATTCATCTGGATTGCACTTGGTAATTTTTCTTTGTTTACCAAGAAAATCACCACTTTCACAGATTGGGCCAACTATATCTGCAGAAAAAATGTTTTCATTTGATTTCTTTACTGGTTGAATATGATGATAAGCTTTATAGATACTTGGTCTAAGCATATCATTCATTGCGGTATCAACTACAACAAAATTTTTATCAAGATTATTTTTTACATATAGTACTTTGGTTAGCAAACAGCCGGCATTTGCAGTTAATGATCTTCCGGGTTCAAAGAATATTTCACAATCGGAATCCTTAATAATTGGTACAATAGCTTCGGCAAATTTTTCTGAGGTAAAAGGATTTTCATCAAAATACTTTATTCCCATTCCGCCGCCAATATCTATATGTGTAAGGTTTATGTTTTTCTCTTGTAGTGCTTTAACTATAGTAACCAACTTTGTTACCGCTTCAATAAAGGGTTCAACCTTAGTAATTTGTGAACCAATGTGCATATCAATACCAAGAAGCTGGATGTTACTTAGTTTTGAGGCGCGTGTAAATATTTTAAGTGCAACGGTTTCATCAATACCAAATTTGTTTTCTGCTAATCCTGTTGAAATGTATGGATGTGTTGCGGGATCGACATTTGGGTTTACTCTTATAGCTATTGGTGCAGTTTTATTGAGTTTTTTTGCTATGCTGTTAATTAGCTCAATTTCACCAATTGATTCTGCTTTAATAAGAAAAATATTATTTTCAAGTGCTAGTTTAATTTCATCCTTAGTTTTCCCAACTCCTGATATAATCATATTTTTGGGGTCAACACCTGCTTTTCTTGCTCTATAAAATTCGCCTGCCGAGTTTACATCTATTCCTGCACCTAAATCATTAAACAGTTTTATTACATTTATATTGTAATTTGCTTTACATGCGTAGAAAATTTTGTGATTTACTTCTTTAAATGCTTTAGTTAATTCTAAATATTTCTGCTTCATATAATTTTTGCTATAAACATAAACTGGAGTATCAACTTCTTCAGCAATATTGGTTAAACTTACTTCTTCGCAGAATAATTGTTCGTTTTTGTAATTAATAAATTCGGTTTCAAAAAAATGCATTATAGTTCCTGATAATCATAGATTTTAGTTGATAAAAATATAAAATTATTGTCTTAACTCTGTATCAAAAATTCCATTTTCTTGATAAACGCCTCCTATTTTGATAACTTTAATGTTCCTTATTATTAATTATAGATGAGTTAAAATGAAATATCCATTTGCAGAAGTCGAGACTAAATGGCAATCTTTTTGGGATGAAAATGAGATAAATTCTACAGATTTATCGGATGTGGAAAAGAAACTTTACACACTTGTAATGTTTATTTATCCTTCAGGCTCCAAAACACATATTGGTCATTGGTATAATTATGCTCCAACAGATTCTTGGGCAAGATTTAGAAAACTTAAAGGTTACAATGTTTTTGAACCAATGGGTTATGATGCTTTTGGTTTACCTGCTGAAAATTATGCTATAAAAACAGGTGTACATCCTAAAGATAGTACAATGAAAAATATAGCTGATATAAGAGAGCAGTTAAAGACAATGGGCTGTATGTATGATTGGAACACAGAACTTATGACTTGTGTTCCCGAATATTACAAATGGAATCAATGGCTTTTCTTAAAATTATATGAAAAAGGATTAGCTTACAGAAAAAATGCTCCGGTTAATTGGTGTTCTTCCTGTCAAACAGTTTTGGCTAACGAACAAGTTCAAGCTGATGGAACTTGTGAACGGTGTAGTACAACTGTTGAACAGCAAAATTTAACTCAATGGTTCTTTAAAATTACTGATTATGCAGAACAACTTCTTGATGGTTTAGACACAATTGAGTGGCCAGAAAAAACAAAATTAATGCAACGCAATTGGATTGGAAAAAGTTACGGTGCAGAAATTGAATTTGCTGTAGCTGATTCAGAAGATAAATTTACAGTATTTACAACCAGACCTGACACAATTTTTGGTGCAACCTATATGGTGCTTTCTCCAGAACATGCTTTGGTTAATAAAATTACAACTGATGAACAAAAAGATGCTGTGGAAGAATATCAAAATAAGGTTAAAACTCTTTCTGAAATTGATAGAACATCTACAGTTAAAGAGAAAACAGGAGTGTTTACGGGAGCTTATGCTCTTAATCCTGCTACAGGAAAAAATATACCAATATGGATTGCAGATTATGTTTTAGTTACTTATGGAACTGGTGCAATTATGGCTGTTCCTGGTCAGGATGAAAGAGATTGGGAGTTTGCGGAAAAATTTGATTTACCAATTATTAGAACTGTTCAACCTCCAGCAGATTTTGAAGGGAAGGCATTTACCGGTGAAGGTCCGGCAATGAATAGTGATTTCTTGAATGGATTAGAAATTGATGATGCGAAAAAGAAAATAGTTGAATGGTTAGAGGAAAAGAAAATTGGTACAGCTAAAGTAAATTATAGATTAAGAGATTGGTTAATTTCTCGTCAAAGATATTGGGGAACACCAATTCCAATAATTCATTGTGAAAAATGTGGTGAAGTGCCTGTTCCCGAAAATGCATTACCTGTTGAATTACCTTACGAAGTTGAATTTAAACATGATGGTGGATCTCCACTAGAAAGTAATTCGGATTTTGTAAATACAACATGTCCAAAATGTAATGCTCCTGCAAAAAGGGAAGTTGATACAATGGATACATTTGTTGATTCATCTTGGTATTATTTGCGTTATTTAAATCCTAAATCAGAAGATATTTTTGATATTGACTTAGCAAACAAATGGACAACGGTTGATACATATGTTGGTGGTGCTGAACACGCAACAATGCACTTACTTTATGCTCGATTTGTTCATAAATTTTTACGCGATCTTGGTTTGGTTAATAGTGATGAACCTTTTAGAAGACTGATTCATCAAGGAACAATTACAAATCAAGGTGCAAAAATGTCAAAATCAAAAGGTAATGTTGTTGATCCAGGCATTTTTATTAACAAATATGGTTCTGATGTTTTTAGAATGTACTTAATGTTTATGGGTCCTTACGATCTTGGTGGTGATTGGAGTGATAAAGGAATTGTTGGTGTTGATAGATTTGTTCAGAGATCATACTTGCTTTTTGAAAACAATAAAGATTTATTAAAAACTAATACATCAAAAGACATTTATGATCTAGGTTTATTAAATGAATCAGAAAAAAATGTTTATAGAAAAATTAATGCAACATTAGAAAAATATGATGTTGAGTTAGAAAATTTTAGATTTAATACTGCTGTTGCTGCTTTAATGGAACTATTAAACGAATTAAGTAAATCATTAGAAAACTGTTCAGATGAAATTAAAACATTTGCTTTACAACGGTTTGTTTATATGCTTGCTCCTGTAGCTCCACACTTAGGTGAAGAATGTTGGCAATTGTTAGGAGGTCAAGATTCAATTTTCAAAAATTCTAAGGTGTACGAAGTTGATAAAAAAGCACTTGTTGTTGATAGTGTAACTATTGTTGTGCAGGTGAATGGTAAAATAAGAGCTAAATTAAACCTAGCAACAAATAGTGAAGAAGCAGTTGTAAAAGAAAAAGCTTGGGCGGATGAAAATGTTAAAGCACATACAGAAGGTAAGAGTATAATTAAGGAAATATATATAAAAAATAAAATTTATAATATTGTAGTAAAATAGGGAATAGAACGCAGACCTATTAACAGTTTTTTAATTTTAATAAATTATTAAAATCAGCGTTCCAATAAAATTATAAGAAGGAAAAAATGATAGACATAAAACTCATTAGAGAAAATCCCGAATTAGTTAAGCAAGGAATAGCTAATAAAAATGATAAGAGCAGTATTGATGATATTTTATCTATAGATCGCGAGCGAAGAGAAAAAGTACAGTTAGTTGAAGATTTAAAAGCAAAACGAAATACTGCATCTCAAGAAATTGGCAAGCTTAAAAAAGCTGGTGAAAGTACTGATGCAATTATGGCTGAAATGAAGAGTGTTTCTGATGAGATTAAGAAAATAGATGACGAATTGAAAGAAATAAATGAAAAGTTTCAGAACATGTTGCAATGGGTTCCAAATCTTCCTCATTCATCAACGCCAGTTGGTAAAAGTGCGGAAGATAATGTTGAAGTAAGAACATGGACTCCAGAAGAGTTTAGTTTTGAAAGTAACTTTAAGTTTCTTGATCATATTGAGTTAGGCAAAAAATTAGGAATTCTTGATTTTGAGCGTGGTGCCAAAATATCCGGTTCCGGTTTCCCAGTATATGTTGGTAAAGGTGCAACGTTAGAAAGAGCATTAATAAGTTTTATGCTTGATTATCATATTCAACATCATGGTTATACAGAAGTATTTCCACCATTTGTGGTAAATTCTGATTCGATGTTTGGAACAGGACAATTGCCCAAAATGGCTGAAGATATGTATCATATTACAAAAGATCAATTATATCTTGTTCCTACTGCAGAAGTTCCAGTTACTAATTTACACCGAAATGAAATTTTATCCGAAGAGCAATTGCCAATTAGTTATGTGGCTTATTCAGCTTGTTTTAGAAGGGAAGCGGGCTCTTATGGTAAAGAATCTAAAGGATTTTTAAGGGTTCATCAATTTAATAAAGTAGAAATGGTAAAAATTGTTAAGCCGGAAAATTCTTACGATGAGCTTGAAAAGATTACTAATGATGCAGAAGATATTCTTAAAGAATTAAAAATTCCTTTTAGAATTTTAGCATTATGCTCTGGTGATTTAAGTTTTGCTGCAGCTAAGTGTTATGACATTGAGACATGGTCACCGGCAGAAGATAAATGGTTGGAAGCATCATCGTGTAGCAATTTTGGAGATTTTCAAGCAAGAAGAGCAAATATCAAATTTAAGAGAAAAAATGCTAAGAAGCCTGAAATCGCACATACATTAAATGGTTCAGGCTTAGCTACAAGCCGTTTGATGGTTTCACTTTTAGAAAATAATCAAACTCCCGAAGGAAAAATTATTGTACCTAAAGTTCTTCAGAAGTATACCGGATTTAGTGAAATTGGTTAGAAATTGGAATAAATGATGTCTTGGATATATGGCATTCTTCAAAAAAAAGGTAATTTAAATAAAAGCTTAAGATTAAAAGAAGAATGCCAATCTGTTGAAAAACATAATTTTTATTTGGCAATTGATGAAAAATCAAGCCTATTATATTCCAAAACAGAAAAAATTGAAGCAATAGTTGGCCTTCCAATAATTAAGAATAATTCTAAAAAGAAAGTTTTAACAAAAAGTATTTTTAATTCTACCGTAATAAATAGTCCAGATGTGTTTGACGGACATTTCATTTACCTAAAATTTGAAAACGAACATTTACAAATTCAGAATGATTTATTTGGCTTAAGAGAAGTATATTATCTTAATACTGAAAAACAGTTTATCTTTTCTTCTAGGATTGATTTACTTATTAAAAATTTGGATGAAGTTTCTTTTAATATTAAAGAATTCAGTTCAATGTGGCTTACAAATTTTCAATTATCACATCAATCTGTAATTAAACAAATTAAAAGATTAGCACCTGGTGGTAAAATTTTTATTGATAAAACAGAGTTACAAATTCAAAATCATAAGTTCAAAAAAAGTAATGTTGATAATTCTAAAGAATTATTTAAAAATACTTTATCAAAATTCTCTTCAATTCAATCTGACTCGAGGAAAATTTCTCTTGGACTTTCCGGAGGAATTGATTCCAGAATTGTACTTGCTTATTTACTTAAAGAGAAAAATGATTTTGTTTGCCACTCATTAGTAAATGAAGAAGATAAAGATCTAGCTGTTAGTAACGAGATTTGTAAACGAATGAATATTTCACTAAACTTAATTGAGCGAGAACAAATAAGCTTAGCAGAATACGAAAGTGAAATTCTTAAATTTTATAAAAATATTCATCCTGTAATTCCTGTGGTACAATTATTAGATTTTGGAATTTTTGGAGTAGAATATTTAAAGAAGCATTTGTTATTAGATGGAGGTTTTGGCGGATTTTATAGAGGACAATATTTTAAGAAAATTCGTTTGCAAGGTTATAAAAAATTTAACATTGCTAATTATCTAAATCTAAAAAATAGTTTATATGCCCCCAAACCCAATATTTTTAGTAATGATTTTGAGCACTTACTGGATAAAAATCTGAATGATGCAGTAAAAGATTTTATAGATGAATTTAATGAACCAAAATCTAATAAAGAGTTTATAGAAATTTTAGATTACATTGCTATATATTATATGTTACCAAGTGTTTATAGTCCGGGACAAGTAATACTTGATCAAAAATTTACTGCATTTATGCCTTTGGTTCAAAAAGAAATTATTAACTCTGGTCTAAATATTCCTTTTAAGGACAGAGTTGATAGTAAATTTTTTAAAAAACTTATTACAGAAACGAATAGTAGTCTTACAAAAATTGGACTTGTAAATAATAATCTGAAAAATCCATATTTCTTAAATTATAAATTAACAATGTTGAGGTTATTACTAACTAAAAAACTTTATAAAAAAAATAATTTTGAAAGATATAATATAATTTATAACTCAAAGGATTTTATTTTGGACTTATTTAATACTTCTTCTGTGAAAGAAAATAAGTACTTAGATAACAAAAGAAATATGAATATAGTAAATCACTTCTTTAAAGGGCAACTAGCAAATGGTTATTTTGTAGAATGGTTACTTACGTTTGTTTTATGGAGCAAGGCAAATAATATTTCATAAAATTTAATTTCTCACAAAGATTAAAGTGTTGAATTAAAAATTATAAATTCAACTATTCCATTTAATATTTTAATAATTTGATTTACACTAAGTATCCTATTTATTAAGTTTATTATTGCTTTAAAGAATTCTCTATATATAGTTTACTTAATGAAAACATTAAAAACTCTTAATAAATATTTTATAAGATATAAGACAAGATTATTACTTGGCTTTTTGTTTGTGCTATGCTCAAATGCTGGGCAAGTTTACATCCCGGTTTTATTGAAAGATAGTATTAATGAACTTCAAACAAACCTTTCTTATTATAAAATCTTAGAATATTCAATTCTTATTGTAGTTGTCGCAATTATTAGCGGAATTTTTCGTTTTTTAATAAGAGCAACAATTATTATAGTTTCCAGAAAAATTGAATTTGATTTAAGAAGTGATTTATGGGTACATATTCAAACATTATCTAAAAAATTCTTCCAAAATAATACTACGGGAGATTTAATGGCACATGCTACAAATGATATAAGTGCTGTTAGAATGTATATTGGTCCAGCCGTAATGTATTCTGTTGATACAATATCAAAATTTATAATAATAATTATTATTATGATTTCTTTGCAGCCATTGTTAACATTGTATGCTTTAATTCCGCTTCCGTTGTTTTCATTTTTTGTTTATAAATTAAGTAAAAAGGTTCATGCTAAATTTATTCTCATTCAAGAAAAGTTTTCTGAGCTAACAACTAAAGCACAAGAAAGTTTTTCCGGAATTCATGTCGTTAAATCATATGTACGCGAAAAATCTGAAATTGCAAATTTTACAAGATTAAGTAATGACTATCTTAATCGCAATATGGATAAGGTAAGAATACAAGCTTTTTTTATGCCAATGTTATTTTTAATAACGGGTGTTTCTGTTATTGTTGTTATTTGGATTGGTGGAACAATGGTTATTAATGGTGAGATGACACTTGGTGAAATGATTGCTTTTGTTGCTTATCTAAGTTTACTTATTTGGCCGGTAATAGTTTTTGGTTGGATAATAAATATTATTCAGCAAGCATCTGCAAGTATGAAAAGATTACTTAAAATATTTGCAGAAGTTGATGATGTGTCAGATTCCGAAAATACAAACAAAGACTTAACAACAATAAATGGTGAAATTGAGTTTAAAAATGTTTCCTTTAGATATAATGAAAATTCAGATGATGTTTTAGAAAATTTAAGCTTCAATGTTAAACAAGGCGAAATACTTGCCATTATTGGCAGAACCGGAGCCGGAAAGACAAGTTTAATAAATTTAATTCCCAGACTTTTTGATGTAACACACGGACAAATTTTAATTGATGGAAATGATGTTAAAACAATTCCGAAGAATATTTTAAGAAAAAATATTGGACTTGTTGCTCAGGAAACATTTTTGTTTTCTGATACGCTTGAAAATAACATTGCTTACGGACTTAAAAAAATAGATAAAAAAATAATAGATAATGTTTCCGAAATTTCTCAAATAAAAAAAGATATAGATACTTTTTCTAATGGCTACAATACTGTGCTTGGAGAAAGAGGTATTACACTTTCGGGTGGACAAAAACAAAGAACAAGTATTGCAAGAGCATTGGCAATAAATCCTAAGATTTTAATTTTGGATGATTCTTTTTCTGCTGTTGATACAAATACAGAAGAGCAAATATTAACAAGGTTAAAATCTTTTATGAAAGATAGAACAAGTATTATCATAAGTCACAGAATTTCTACAGTAAAAAATGCAGATAATATAATTGTACTTGATAACGGAAAAATTGTTGAGCAAGGAACTCATAATCAACTTATTGAATATGGTGGAATTTATTCTAACTTAAATCAAAAACAATTACTTGAAGAAGAATTGAAAGAAATGGAATAAATGCAAGGTCGAACTGTAAATACCGATGATATAAAAGGAAAAGCATACGATTCTAAGTTAATGAAACGGTTGCTTGGTTATGTAAAACCGTATAAAGGTTATGTAATTCTTGCAATACTACTTAATATTATTATTGCCGGTTTGGGTCCTTTACGTCCTTATTTAACTAAAATTGCTGTTGATGAAGCAATTGCCTACAAAGACTATGGGTTGCTATTAACAATTGTAATAATTCTAGTTGCTACACTTTTGTTTCAAGCAACTATGCAATATGCGTTAACATTTTTTACCCAATTAATGGGACAAAAAATTATTTATGATCTTAGAGTAAAATTATTTTCACACATTCAAAAATTATCATTAAAATACTTTGATAAAACACCAATTGGAACAATGGTAACAAGAGTTACAAATGATGTTGAAGCTCTAAACGAGATGTTTTCTAGTGGAATAATAATGGTTTTTAGTGATATTTTTATAATTTTATGGATTTTGGGCTTTATGTTTGTAATGTCGTGGAAATTAGCATTAATTACTCTTTCGGTTTTACCTATACTTTTTTATGCAACATTTTTGTTCAGAAAAAAAGTAAGAGTTGCTTATCAACAGGAAAGAAAATTCCTTTCTAATCTAAATTCTTATATGCAAGAGCATATTACTGGGATGAATATTGTACAGATTTTTGGGAAGGAAAAAGAAGAGTTGAAAAGATTTAAGCAAATAAATGGGAATTATCGTGATGCTCTAATTCGTTCTGTGTTTTATTATGCAACCTTTTATCCGGTTGTGGAATTGTTGAGTTCAATTTCTATTGCACTAATAATTTGGTATGGTGGAGGAAATGTAATTCATGGAACAATGACAATTGGAGTTTTGTTCGCCTTTATTCAATACACAGAAATGTTTTTTAGACCAATTAGAGATTTATCAGAAAAATATAATATAATGCAAACAGCAATGGCTGCTTCAGAAAAAATATTTTCTGTGCTTGATGATGACACAATTATAGAGAATAAAAAAGAATCAAAAACAATTGGTAAGTTAAAAGGAGACGTTGAATTTGAAAATGTAACTTTTGCTTACAATAAAGGTGAAGATGTTTTAAAAGATGTATCATTTAAAATAAATTCCGGAGAAACAGTTGCAATTGTAGGAGCAACGGGAGCCGGTAAAACTAGTATTATCAGTCTATTAACAAGATTTTATGATATTCAAAAAGGGCAAATAAAGGTTGATGGAATAAATATAAAAGAAATTGATAAACATGAATTAAGAAAAAGAATTTCTGTAGTTCTGCAAAATGTTTATCTTTTTTCGGGAAATATAAAATCGAATATAGGATTGAATTCTTCTACTATATCTGATGAAGAGCTAATAGAAGCTGCAAGAGTTGTTGGAGCAGACAAGTTTATTCAAAAGCTCCCTGAAAAGTATAATGAAAAAGTAAAAGAAAATGGAGCAACATTAAGTGTTGGGCAAAAACAGTTAATTTCGTTTGCTAGAGCATTGGCATTTGATCCACAAATACTAATTTTAGATGAAGCAACTTCTAATATTGATACAGAAACAGAAGAATTAATAAAGGAAGCAATTGAAAGACTTTTGGTGGGGCGTACATCAATAGTTATTGCACATAGACTTTCTACAATACAAAATGCCGATAAAATAATTGTAATGCACAAAGGAGAAGTTAGAGAGATTGGAACACATCAAGAATTACTAGCAAGAAAAGGAATATATTTTAAATTATATCAGCTACAATATAAAGAACAAGAGCTTATTGGATCAAAACAAATAAGGAGTAAATAATGGCTATTAATTTCATGACCCTAACCCGTCATATTTATGAAGAAGAAAAGAAACATCCCGGAGCTACAGGAGAATTATCTGACTTATTACACGAACTCTCTTTAGCAGCAAAAGTAATTTCACTGGAAATCAATAAAGCAGGACTTGCTGATATAATTGGTTATACAGGAAAAGATAATGTTCATGGAGAGCAAGTTAAAAAATTAGATGTATTTTCACATTCCATGCTTTTTAGAGCAATGGATCATGGAGGACATTTATGTGCAATGGCTTCAGAAGAAGAAGAGGATATTATTCATATTCCTGAACATCATCAAAAAGGAAAATATGTTTTACTCTTTGATCCGCTAGATGGTTCTTCTAATATTGATGCAAATGTAAGTGTTGGTACAATTTTTTCAATTTATAAACGTATTACCCCTGATGATGGTACTCCTGGAGAATTGGAAGATATGTTACAGCCGGGAGATAAACAAGTGGCAGCCGGTTATATTGTTTATGGCTCAAGTACAATTTTTGTTTATACTGTTGGTGATGGAGTTTATGGCTTTACTTTAGATCCTGCATTTGGCGAGTTTTTGCTTTCTCATGATAATATTAAGATTCCAGAGAAGGCTTCTATATATAGTATTAATGAAGGTAATTATAAATATTGGCATCCAGGAGTAAAAAATTATATCAAGTATATTCAAGATGCTGATAATAGAGGTAGAAAACCATATTCCGGAAGGTACATTGGTTCTATGGTTGCAGATATTCACAGAAATCTTTTGTATGGAGGAATTTTTATTTATCCTGCCGATAATAGAAGTCCTAATGGTAAATTAAGATTAATGTATGAATGTAATCCTATGGCATTTATTATTGAACAAGCCGGTGGTCGTGCAATTGATGGCAAAAAAAGAATAATGGAAATTCAACCAACAGATTTACATCAAAGAGTTCCAATTTTTATTGGAAGCAAAGAAGCTGTTGATAAGGTAGAAGAGTTTCTTAAAGCAGAAAACGATCTTTATTCGTAAATCTATTTTTTTATAATATGATAAATCATTTAATAAAAAAAATAGTTCTTTGTATTGTAATTTCTCTTTTGGGGTTTTGCTCCTTAGTTTTTGCAGAGGAGCAAGATTCCACAATATTTGTACAAATAGATTCTTCCAAAATATCACTTCAAAATATTTATCAAGAAAGCTTGGATGAGCCTTTGTCAAAGACTCATTATGCAACTGTTGATTCGAAACTTGAAACTGCTTTACGTGTTCGTGTTTTATTAGAAGGTGAAAGACCTGTTTCAGATTTTCCGGTTATTTATAAGGTTATTTCAACTCCCGAAAAATCGAAGAATACAAGATTTGTTACAGATACAGTATTTACAGATATCAATGGATATGCAGAAAATTATGTAATACTTGGTAGCAAAGAAGGTGAATATGAGTTTTCAGCAAGAATAGATATTGAAACTGAAAAAACAGATATTGTTTACTTTAAAGCTCATGCACGCAATTCGGATTGGGTTTTCTTTTTAATTACTGGCTTACTTGGTGGTCTTGCTCTATTTCTTTTTGGAATGGAAATGATGAGTGAAGGAATGAAGAAAACGGCAGGAAAAAAATTACGCGTAATTCTAGAAACTCTTACCCACAATAGATTTATTGCCGTTGCAGTTGGTATTTTTGTTACTATGGTAATTCAGAGTAGTAGTGCAACTACTGTAATGCTAGTAAGTTTTGTTCAAGCTCAATTAATGACTTTTGTTCAAACTCTCGGAATTATTCTTGGTTCGGGAATTGGGACAACAATTACTGCTCAAATGATTGCTTTTAAATTGACTGATTATGCTTTATTGATAATTGGGATTGGTTTTATTGTAGTATTTATAAGTAAATCTAAAAAGATAAAAAGTATTGGTGAAGTTTTACTTGGATTCGGAATTCTTTTTTTCGGAATGCATATAATGTCAACCTCAATGTATCCTCTAAGAACTTTTCAACCATTTATTGATTTATTATTAGAGTTAGAAAATCCTATAATTGGGATTATTGTTGGTACAATATTTACAGCTCTAATACAGAGTAGTAGTGCATTTACAGGAATATTAATTATTTTGGGAACACAAGGTTTAATTACTCTTGAAGCTGCAATTCCATTAATTCTTGGTTCAAATATTGGTACATCAATAACTGCTATTTTGGCAAGTTTAAATACTAGTAGAGAATCTAAACGTGTTGCAATTGCTCATACAGTTTTTAAAGTTATTGGAGTTTTAATTTTTGTTTGGTGGATTCCGGATTTTGCCGAATTAGTCAGGATAATTTCTCCTGAAGCATCATCTTCCTTAAAAGGACTTGCATATTCTGCAGAAGTTGTTCCACGTCAAATTGCAAATGCACATACTGTGTTTAATTTGGTACTTACTTTAACTTTATTGCCTTTTATTAATTTAATTGCTGTAGGGATTGTTAAAGTCTTCCCAGATATTCATGAAGAAGAAGAGAGTTTATACGAAACAAAATTTTTGGAAAAGAGTTTAATTTCAACTCCGGCTTTAGCTCTTAATTTAGCAAAAGCAGAAATTATAAGAATGGCTTATAAAGCTCAAAGTATGGTTGAAAAAATTATTATTCCTTTTCTTCAAAATGATTCGTCTGTCCTTGAAGAAATTCAAAATACAGAAGCAGAAATTGATTATCTGAATGTTAGAATCAGTAAATATTTAATGAAGATTAGTCAGAGAGATATGCAAGATGAACGAACCGACGAAGTTTTTCAAATGATGCATTCGGTAACAGAGATTGAACAAATTGGAGATGTGATTACAAAAAGATTAGTTCCACTTGCAGAAAAAATGCTTGAGTTAAACAAATCGTTTTCCGAGGATGGGAAAACTGAAATTAAAGATTATCATTTACGTACAATGAAACAATTAAGTAGAGCTATTGAAGTATTAAAAGATGTAAATCTTCAATATGCAAAAAGAATGGAGAAAAAATATAAAAAGTATAGATTAATGGAATTAGACTTACGACGTACACATTTTGATAGATTACGTGATAAGGTCCCTGAAGCAATTGAGACAAATGGAATTCATTTAGAGCTTATTGATTTGTTAAAAAGAATAAGTTCCAATGCAACCAATATTGCTAGAATATTTTTAGAAACAAATAAAAAGAACGAGAGTCATCTTCGAAAAAAAAACTCGATTAAGAAGGGAGAAAAGAAAGCATAAAAAAACAGAAATACAATTAGTTTAATTGTGCAATCTTTTCTTCTAAAAGTTTTATAAAATCTTCTTTCGAGATATTTTCTAAAGTTAATTTATTATTTCTAACTGTAATAGCTGGTGGATCACCTTCTTTTTTTAAATAGTTTAATAAAGCAAAAGATAATCTGTTTCTATCGTTCATAATTGGTAAATATTCTTCTAGACTATCAATCATTGAATAAACTTTTTTTTCAAGTGAATCGTCAGAAAATTTACTTACATTCGGTGCTGCCAATGTAGCCATTAAGAATCCTATAATTATTTTTACTATTTAAAAATAATTATAAATTAAGATTATCTCAATATAAGTTTAGCAAGCCATATTTGAATTAGTTAACTTAAATATTTATTAAATTTAGTTTAATGGATTTATCAAATTACAATAAAATATTAATTATTCGTCTTAGTTCTTTAGGTGATATTCTTTTAACAACACCGTTTATTAGAACTATTAAAATTCTTTATCCTCAAATTAAGATTGATTTTGTTGTGAGGAAAGAGTTTGAAGATGCAATAAAATATAACCCATATATTTCTAATATAATATCTGTTAATAGAAATTATGATTCAAAAAAATTTGCAAATAATATTGCAAAAAATAAATATAACTTAATTATTGATTTACAAAATAATATTAGAAGTAGAAGCTTAGTTAAGAAAGCTGAAACTAAAATAGTTCGTTATAAAAAACCTTATATAAATAGAATATTACTTGTTAAATTCAAGCTGAACAGATTTAAGCAAATTATACCAATACCCGAAAGATATGCTAATTCTATTAAAGATTTTAAGTTGGATGAAAAAGGTTTAGAGTTATTTTTACCTGATTCGTTTGAAAGAATATTAGATACAAATAAAAAATATATTGGATTTTGTCCCGGTTCTCAACATAAAACAAAAATGTGGCCAAAAGAGTATTTTGAAAAGTTAGGTAAAAAATTAACTGATAAAGGATTTACAATTCTTTTACTTGGTGGAAAATCAGATAAACAAATTTGTAAAGAACTGAATCAAAAAATCAAGGACTCAATTGATATTTCGAATGATAATAAATTGCTTGAATTAGGCTATTATATGAAAAAATGTGAAGCAGTAATTTGTAATGATTCAGGATTGATGCATACTGCATTGGCTGTTAACGTACCGGTTGTTGCAATTTTTGGTTCAACAGTAAAAGAATTGGGCTTTTTCCCTTACAAAGGTAAAAATGTTGTTTTAGAGAATAATTCATTATCTTGTAGACCTTGTAGTCACATTGGTTTAGATGAGTGTCCGAAAAAGCATTTGGATTGTTTAAATAAAATAACGCCTCAATTTGTATTAGAAAACACACTAGAATTTATAAAATAATATGAAAACAATTTGGTTCTATCTTTATAATATTTTTGCTCTTCCACTTTTGAAAATTGTATTATATGTACTTAGTCTTTTTGATGAAAAGATTAGAGAAGGTATTAGGGGAAGAAAAAAATTATATGAAGAACTTATAATAAATGTGAGTGGATTAGATAGAACTAAAAATACTATATGGTTTCATTCTTCATCTATGGGCGAGTTTGAACAAGCTAAACCGATAATTGAACATATGAAATCAAATGTTAATTTGAATATTATTGTTACTTTTTTTTCACCTTCTGGTTATAGAAATTCGTTAAAATATCCTTATGCAGATGTAATTTCTTATTTGCCGTTCGATTCGCTGCAAAATACAAAAAGATTTGTTGGACTCATTAAGCCTTCGATGGTAATTTTTATGCGTTACGATTTTTGGCCTAATTTAGTTTGGATTCTTAATGGTTATAAAATACCTATGTTTATTGTAGATGCAACTATGAAAGAAAAATCCCAAAGGAAACTTCCGCTTGCCAAACAATTTCATTCAGATCTTTTTAGCAATTTTTTAAAAATTCTTACTATATCAGAAAAAGATAAAAAAAGTTTTGAAGACTTCAATATTGCAGATAATATTTTAACTGTTGTGGGTGATACAAGATTTGATCGTGTATACCAAAAAAGTTTGGAAGCTAAACAAAAAAGTTTATTTAGGAAAGAGATTGTAGAGGGGAAGAAAATTCTTGTTATTGGTAGTAGTTGGGAAGCAGATCAGGAAGTTATTATTCCTGCAGTTAAAAAATTGATTGCTGTTTTAGATAATGTTTTAGTTGTTATTGTTCCACATGAACCTACTCCTAAAAAGTTGGAAGAATTAGAATACTCTTTACAAGGGGTTAAAAAAATAAGATTTTCGTTTAAGAATGATTATACCGATGAAAGAATTATTATTGTAGACTCAATTGGCATTTTACTTACATTGTATTATTATGCAGATATTGCTTATGTGGGAGGAAGCTTTAAACAAGGAATTCATAATGTTTTAGAACCGGCAGTATATGGAATTCCGGTAGTTTTTGGTCCCCAAAATACTAATAGCAGAGAAGCCAGAAAGATGATTAAATTAGGATGTGGATTAGAAATAAAAGATAAAGTTGAGGTATATAAAATTTTTAAGGAATTACTTACCAATGAAGAAAAAAGAAAACAAATTGGAAAAATTTCATTGGATTATGTTCTTAGTAATATTGGAGCAACGGAAAAGATAATTTATGAATTTGGAAGGATTAATAAAAAAAGGTGAACAAAAAGTGTTCACCTTTTTTTTATAATTTATTTTAATCTGATTACAATTTAGGTCCTGCAGCTACTAATGATTTTCCTTTTTCATTATCAGTATATTTTTCAAAGTTCTTAATAAATAATTCAGCTAATTCTTTAGCTTTTTTGTCCCATTCAGCAGCATCTTCATAAGTATTTCTTGGATCTAAAATGTTGGTATCAACATCTTTTAATTCAGTAGGTATTTCTAAATTAAAAATAGGAAGCATTTTGGTTTCTGCTTGTTCAATTGAACCATCTAAAATTCTATCAATAATAGCACGAGTATCTTTAATTGAGATTCTTTTTCCTGTTCCGTTCCATCCTGTATTTACAAGGTAGGCTGTAGCACCACTTGCTTCCATTTTCTTAACTAATTCTTCACCATATTTTGTTGGATGCAATGACAAGAACGCAGCACCAAAGCATGCAGAGAATGTAGGTTGCGGAGAAGTAACCCCTCTTTCAGTTCCAGCTAATTTTGCAGTAAATCCTGATAAGAAATGATATTGAGTTTGTTCCGGAGTTAATTTAGATACCGGAGGCATCACACCAAATGCATCTGCCGTTAAGAATATTACTTTCTTCGCGTGTCCAGCTTTTGAAATAGGTTTTACAATATTTTCTATATGGTAAATTGGGTAAGAAACACGAGTATTTTGTGTAACTGATGAATCTGAAAAATCAATTTTACCATTTTCATCTAAAGTAACATTTTCAAGTAAAGCATCTCTTTTTATAGCCTTATAAATATCAGGTTCAGCTTCAGGATCTAAGTTAATAGTTTTTGCATAACATCCACCTTCAAAGTTAAATACACCATCATTATCCCATCCATGTTCATCATCACCAATTAATTTTCTTTTCGGATCAGTAGATAAAGTAGTTTTTCCAGTTCCTGATAGTCCAAAGAAAATAGCAACATCACCATTTTCACCAACATTTGCTGAACAGTGCATTGCAGCCATACCTTTAAGTGGTAGGTAATAGTTCATCATTGCAAATAAACCTTTTTTCATTTCGCCACCATACCAGCTACCGCCAACTACATGCATTTTTTCTGTTAAATTAAATACTGTAAAGACTTCTGAATTTAAGCCATGTTCTTGCCATTTACTATTTGTACATTTTGAACCGTTTAATGATACGAAATCAGGTTCACCGTAATTTGCTAATTCTTCTTCAGTTGGTCTAATGAACATATTTTTTACAAAATGAGCTTGCCATGCAACTTCCATAATAAATCTTACTTTTAATCTGGAATCTTCATTAGCACCACAAAAAGCATCAATAACAAACAATTTTTTATTAGAAAGTTGTTTTGTTACTAAATCTTTCAAATCTGCCCAAACTTCAGGAGTAGTTGGTTTATTATCATTTTTTGCGTGTTCCGATGTCCACCAAATTGTATCTTTTGTTGAATCATCTTTAACAATGAATTTGTCTTTAGGTGAACGTCCAGTAAAAATACCTGTCATAACATTCATAGCACCAAGTTCAGATACTTGTGCTTTTTCAAATCCTTCTAATGTGGGATCTGACTCATATTTATATAATTCATCATAAGATGGATTATATACTATTTCTGTAGTTCCAGTTATCCCGTACTTTTCTAAATTTAATGTACTCATTAAACTCTCCTTTTTGTATGTATAAGTAAAACCCTGAGTTCGTAAATCGGATGGAATTTTGCTTACGGTATATTCTAAAAGAATGTAAATTATTAAGTGATAAAGATATATATAATTCTAGATTTTCTCAATCTAATTTGCTTATTTAATGATTTATATCACTTCATTTAATAAAAAAATTATTATCTTATTCCCTTGAAAGAGTATAAAATTTGGTTTGTGTTTTTAATCACGAATGATAGTTTATAAAACTGCTTATTGTGATTAAATTTAAATTTTATTATTTATTCATTTTATGCAAAATCACTCAAAAATAGAATCTTTTTTTAGCTCGCTAAGTTTTAGTTGGCAAGAGTTAATAGAGCATTTACCAATTGGTGTAATATTTTTTAGTGAAAATTGGAAAATTCAATCTGTAAATAAAAATTTTATTAATTTCTTTGAAAATGATTGGAATGATATAAAACTTGAAGGAATTAATCTATTTTCGCAGAATATTCTTTCAGAAAAACTTCCTTTAACAGATGTTTTACTTTTAAGAGAAGGTAAACATTTTGAAAAAATAATTTCTTTCCGGAATAAAGATGATCAAATTTTTGACCTTGTGCTAAAAGGATCACCAATTTTTAAAGATGGTGTTTTTAAAGGTGGTACATTAGTTTTAGAAGATTATAATTCCCATTTACAACAAATACCGTTCCCTGTATATTCATCAAATTCTTTAATGAGCTTTTTAAATAAAATTTGTAAATGCTATATCGCTCTAAGTTTGGAAGGAATTGTTGAATATATTTCAGATTGTAATCATAAAAAAATGAAGTTTGCTGCTGAAGATTATGCTAATAAGAAATTAGATGAAATATTTGTTTTTGATTCTGAATTTAATTTTGAAAAATTTCTATCAAAAATTAAAAATGGAGCTATTACAGAAACTACAGCATTAAGTTATTTTTCAGAAAATGAAAAACTTAGCTATAATTCAGTTTTTCTACCCTTAGTTAACGAAGAAAATGATGTAACTTCCATTATTGTTTTACTTAGAGAAGAAAATTTTACAAATGAAGATAGTATTAAGTTTTTAACTGATTCTTCTAGCTTGAAAGAATATGAAACATTTTCTAAAGCTAACGCAAATGGACTTTTTAAAATAAATTTGTATGGTAATGTTACGTATTGGGAAAAAAATGCTGAAGAACTTTTGAAGATTTCTGAAGCTGAAATAATGGCACATTCTATTCAAAAAATCTTTCCAGATATAACAAAATCTTTTTTTGAAAGAATTCGTAAGGAAATTTTGGAAAATAATTTTTGGGAGGGATTTTTATCTTCTAAAAATAAGTATGACGATGATGAAATACTAAAAGTTAAAATTATACCTAACAAACTGCAAAATGCAACTAACTTTTTTGTTTACTGTAACAAAATAGATAAAAAAGCAAAAAAAATAATTTCTATAAAAGAGGAAGAAAAAGCATTTTTTAAAGATACTGTTGTAAAATCAAATCAGATGATTCTTAAAATTAATAAACATGGAATTATTCAGTTTGTTAATGAAAAATTTTGTGATAAGTATGAATATAATCTTGATGAAGTACAAGGAAAATATTTTACCGATTTTATTGATAGTGAATTTATTAGAAGATACGAAATAACAGATTTTGATATTCTAATTACAAAAGATAATAATCAAATTTTTCCATTAGTAAGTAAGTCCGGAATAATTAAAGAAGTATGTTTTTCTATAAATGTATCTTCAATTAAAAACGAACCAAATTATTTTACCTTTTATTTAAAGGAATGTAACTTAAAAGATAAACTTCTCTTAGAAACTACTCACTCACTTTTATATCAATTTCAAGATCCTGTTTTTATGGTTTATGAAGGACAAATTATAAAAGTAAATCCTAAATTTTGTGAATTATTCGGAACTGAATTTGAGACAGATTATTTTAATATAAATGCATTGAAAATTGTTGATTTACTTTCGAAAAGCAAATTTGAAGCACTGCTTAAACAGAATAAAATTGATAATATTGCAAAAGAACTAACTTTTGTTAGAAAGAATGGCTCTTTATTTGAAGCCTGGATTAATAAGATTTCATGCTCTACATCATCAGATTTTTCTGTGTTTACAATTAAACCTAAATATGAATATGCAAATATTAGATTAGATTTGACAGAAAAAATAAAGAAAGAATTTAGAAAATTTGGTCCATTTTTTTGGAAAAGCTCTAATTATAAAGATCCTCTTGCGGCAGATTATATTAGTGCCGAATTTATAAAAAGTATAGGTTTTCTTGATGCTAAATCGAGTGATCAAAAAAATATTTTAAAAGAAATAATACATCCAAATGATATAGATATGGTTCAAGATGAGATAGAAAAAATTGTATCTGGCAAAAATGAAAATCCTTCGGATGTTATTTATCGAATTTTTAATAAAAATGGTGAAGTAGTTTGGATTAATAATAAAATAAAACGTGTTCTAAATGAAGATAAAAAAATATCTTTTTATGGAGAAATTAGTGAAGTTACAAAACTAGTTCTTGAAAAAGAAGAATTAAGAAATAAGGTTTCGGAGCTTCATAAGTTAAATACAGCTAAAGAAAAATTTATTTCCATTATTTCTCACGATTTAAAATCTCCTTTTACTTCTATAGTAGGGTTTAGTGAATTGATGCTAACTGATTCTACTTTAGAGAAAGAAGAAATTTTAGATTATGTAGGTCATATTAAAGATGCTTCGCTTCATACAATTGATTTATTAAATGGATTACTTGATCTAACAAAACTTCAAACAGGAAGAATTGAAGTTGAACCAAGAATTGTTAATGCAAATTTATTGGTAAACAAAACTGTAGAAATTCTTTCTGGTCTTGCATTTCAAAAAGAAATATCCCTTAGTTCTACAGTAGATAAATCTACATATATAAATGTTGATGATAATTTAGTTTTTCAAGTTTTTAATAATCTAGTTGCTAATTCAATAAAATTTACCCCTAAAGGTGGAAAAATCTCAATTTCTGCTAGAAAAATACCTGAGCAGCAGAAGGTTGAATTTACAGTAAAAGATACTGGTGTGGGAATAGAACCAGATGATATTGAAAAATTATTTGTTATTGATAAAAAATTTACTACTCTTGGTACAGCAGGTGAAAGAGGAACAGGCTTAGGGCTTTCTTTGGTTAAAGAGATTATTGATAAACATAACAGTAAAATTTATGTTAATAGTAAACTGGGAGAAGGAACGGAATTTATTTTTACATTACCAATATCTTCCCCTTCAGTATTACTAGTTGATGGTATAGAATCTGAATTGGTTATTTATTCTCGTTTATTAAAAAGTATAACTGAAGATGTTACAATTTTTCGCGCAAAGAATGAAAAAGATGCATTAAAAATAATTGAAAATAAAATGCCAATGCTTATTATTTTTGAGCATGATTTGCCGGCAATGAAAGGTAATGAGTTTCTTCAAGAAATAAAAAAATTGAATTTACTTTATCATCCTTCTTTTATGGTACTTTCTAAAAATTACAATAAAGAATTAAACAGTTTTTATAGAGATTTAGGAATTGAGGATGTATTTAGTAAACCTTTTATTTTGAAAGAATTCAAAAGTCGTTTAGATGTACTAATAGAACGAGCATAGTATTTTTGTTAGAAGACAAAATTCTATTTATTTGCTATTAAAAATTTTACCAAATCTTATTTAGATTTACTTATCCCAAATTTTACATTATCATCTGATTCTTTATTAAAATTATTCCTGTTGAAGGATTTAATTTAATCTTTCCGCTAATAGATTTTTTGTTTTTTTTCGAAGATGATTTTTCATCAGCTAAAATTGTCCACCAACCTTTCGGTAAATTAAGAGTCAGATTATCTTTTATATCAGCATTAAAAGCTACAAAATAATTCTTATTTTCAAATTTAAGTTCGTAAGCTAATCCAAATTCTTTGTCCTTTAAAGGTGAAAATTTGTAGTTATTGAAAAGAGCTTTTTTAAAAGCTGTGTGTTTATTTCTAAGTTTAATTAATCCTTGGTAGTATTTAAATAATTCAATATTTATTTCGGCATGTTTATAGTTAATGTAATTTGTTTCATCATCCTTATTATAAGAATTATGATCAAGCATTCCTTTATTAGCATCTGCAATATTTGGGTTATTAGTAATAACTTTTGATCTAGCGAACTCCTGACCTTCATGAATCATTGTAATTCCTTGAGAAGTGAACAAAAACATTGCAGCAAGTTTATGTAATTTTAACTCAAGTTCATTTAGTTTTACATTTTTATCTAGGTCTTTTATAATTTTATCAGCTTTTGTTTTACCAATTCCAATTCTGATAAAATCACCTAAAGTATATCCGTCATGAGATTCAAGATAATTAACTGAGTGTTTTGATTCTTGAAATAAACCGTAATTTTCTTTTATTAATGTACCTCTAACATAGCTTTTTATTCTATCTTGATTATTATTACCTTGCCACTTGCCAAAAATCCAACCTAAAGCATTGTGTGGGTTCTCACCTTTAATTCCATTTCTTATTTGATCATTCCAGCTTCCCCAACCACGAAGAGAGAAACCTTTTGGATCATAGCCACCACCCCAAGGTTCGCATACAATAATTACATTAGGATTTATTTTTTTTGCTTCACGAATTATTTCTTCAATAGTTTCCCAATCAATTAATTTTCCAAGATCAAATCTGAAACCATCAATGTGATACTCTTGCATCCAAAATATGATACTATCAATTATTAGTTTCCTTAACATCGGACGTTCAGTTTTTAAGTCGTTCCCACAGTAACTTTCACTAATATAATTTCCGTTAGTATCTAATCTGAAATAATAATTCTTATCAATTTCTTTTAAGTTACCAATTTCATATTCAGATAAATGATTATAAACAACATCCATTACAACAGCAATTCCTTCTTTATGGAATGCTTTTACCATATCTTTAAAATGTTCTACTTGTTTACCACTTGTACCAATCCATTGCTCTTGTTCAAGTACAGGTGTGTCTTCTGCATAGTATGCAGCGGGGGCAAAATAATTGGAGGTCATATATCCCCAATGATTTCGTTCATAAGGGTTCCAAGTATTAAATCTTCCTTTTAGAGAATCGTTGTAAGGAATTTCTACATAACCATATTCTTGTGCTGGTAAAAGTTCTACAGTATTTACACCTAAAGATTTAATATAATTTAGACCACCTTTAATCCCTTTTTCAATTAAGCCTTTATACGTCCCCGGTTTTGAAGATTCTGAGGATGAATGAGCTGTTAAATCCCTAATATGACTCTCATAAATAATTAAATCTCGCCAATCTCTCTGAATCCATTCATCATTCCCCCAATCGTAGTCTTTAGAATAAACTATACCTTTTCTTGGATTGAAATAATCTGTATAAGTTGCTACTGCTTTAGCGTAGGGATCTACAACAGCAGTGGGATTTATATCTTTTTCAATGTGTTGTTGAGAATAAACATAGTAGGAATAGAATTTATTTGAAAGATCTTTTTTTATTTCTATTTCCCATATTCCGTTTGGATCTTTTTTCATTTCGTACAAACATCCATCCGAATCTTCTACTTTCTCAAAAATCTGGAGTTCAACTTTTAAAGCTGAAGGAGCAAAAAGTCTAAAAAATGTAATCCCATTTTCAACATTAACACCTAACTGTTTAGTTGAATATAATGAATTCAACTCTTTTTCTGTTAATTGTTGGGATTGAACATCAGTAGAATTAGTTTTAGCATTTTCAGTTACAAACAATAGATATCCTAGAATATTTGAATTAGAAAATAAAAGAATAATTAATATTATAGCAATAAGATTGTATCTTTTTTTCATCATATTATCGATTTTATTGTAAGAAATTTAAATATAAGCAATTATTCTTATAAAGATGATTTTTCTTTACAAGTTTATATCGATAATTACTGCTGACCAAAATAAAAAGTTTTGCTTGTAAAATAATTTAAATAATTAAGACTTATTAAGAGGATAAAAACAATCCTTATCAAAAATTCAAAATTAAAAATTAAAAAGGAAAAATGGAAAACGTGGAAGGGAAGACGTTAGATTTGAGATTTGAGACAGAAAGACATTAAAGCAAAAGAATAAAGGCACATATTCCGGTAATTTTGTCGCTACTCATTTCAAAAAAAAAGGGGGATTTTTTGAGTAACTCAGCCTTTCCAGGCTGAGAAAATTAGCAACTGCTAAAAAAATCTTCATTACGAATTTGCCCTGAAATCTAAGACTTTGAATAGGGGAAGTATCTTATTGGGAGCCTGCTCCTGCTTATCGGCTTGTCTCTAGCTAAAACCCAGTAAACATTTAGGTCATTCAGTATTTTTTATTTTGGACAGATGTGTCAATAATTATTTAATGGTATTTTTATAAGAAGTTATAAGTGTTTTATTCACACTTATAAAATTTTTTTATTTAATAAATATGAGAGCTTAAGAAATAATAGTATAGATGTAAAAATTAAACTCCGGTATCCGGCTTAAACCGGATACCGGAATAATAAATAATATTTACATTTTTATAGAAGCTTTTATAAAGTCTCTGTTCATTCTTGCAATATTAGAAACAGAAATGCCTTTTGGACATTCAGCTTCACATGCGTAAGTGTTTGTACAGCTACCAAACCCTTCTTCATCCATAACTTTAACCATGTTAGAGACTCTTCTATCTCTTTCTGATTGACCTTGAGGAAGAAGTGAAAATTGTGAAACCTTGGCGCCAACAAACAACATTGCAGATGAATTTTTACATGCAGCTACACATGCACCGCAACCAATACATTCTGCTGCATCAAGAGCCAATGAAGCTATTGTTTTAGATATTGGAATTGCGTTTGCATCTGGAGCACTTCCGGTATTAAAAGAAACATATCCACCAGCTTGTTGAATTTTATCAAAACCAGTTCTATCAACAATTAAATCTTTAATAACTTTAAAAGCTTTTGCTCTAAATGGTTCAATGTAAATAACATCTCCTTCATTAAAAACTCTCATGTGTACTTGGCATGTTGCAGTTTTCTTTTGAGGTCCATGTGGATGTCCGTTAAGTACTAAGCCACAAGTTCCACAAATCCCTTCTCTACAATCACTTTCAATTGCTATAGGAATTTTCCCTTCTTTTTCCAGATTGTTATTTAATTCATCAATCATTTCTAAAACTGAAGCGTGAGGAGATACAGAAACTTTAAATTCTTCAAAATATCCTTTGGCTTCAGCAGATTCTTGACGCCAAATCTTTAATGTCAAATTTATATTATTATGTGCCATTATTTGTAACTCCTTGTCGCCAATTTTACATATTCGAATTCTAATTGTTCTTTATGAAGTTTCCATTCGCCTGCAGTTTCATATTCCCATGCAGCTACATAGGCAAAGTCTTCATCATTTCTTACTGCTTCACCATCTTCTGTTTGGTATTCTTCTCTAAAGTGACCACCGCATGATTCTTCTCTATTTAATGAATCAACTGCCATTAGTTCGCCAAGCTCTAAGAAATCGGCAACTCTGCCTGCTCTTTCTAAAGTTTGGTTTAGTTGTTCACCTTTACCTACAACTTTTACATCTTTCCAAAATTCTTCTCTAAGTTCTTTAATATCTTTAATCACTTTTTTAAGTCCAGCTTCATCACGAGACATTCCTACTTTGTCAATTAATAATTCACCCAATTTTCTGTGAATATCATCAACGGTTTGAGAACCATTAATTGAAAGAAGTTTTTCTACATCATCTTTAACTGTTTTTTCTGCTTCCTTAAATTCTGGTTGGTCAGTAGATACTTTTTCAGGTTTAACTTCGCCAAAATAATTTCCTATTGTATAAGGAATTACAAAATAACCATCTGCTAAACCTTGCATTAAAGCACTAGCACCAAGTCTATTTGCTCCATGATCAGAGAAGTTTGCTTCTCCGGCAACAAATAAACCTTCAATTGTGCTCATTAAGTTATAATCAACCCACAATCCACCCATTGTATAATGAGGTGCAGGATAAATCTGCATTGGTACTTTATAAGGATTTTCTCCAGTTATATTTTGGTACATATCGAATAAATTGCCATATTTTTCTCTTACAGCATCTTCACCAATTCTATTTATAGCGTCAGCAAAATCTAGGTATACAGCTCTACCACCATTAATACCTTTTCCATCATCACAAGCATATTTTGCACTTCTTGAAGAAATATCTCTTGGAGCTAAGTTACCAAAAGAAGGATATCTTCTTTCTAAGTAATAATCTCTTTCATCTTCAGGTATATCTCCCGGAGGTCTGTGATCGCCAGGTCTATCTGGAACCCAAATTCTACCATCATTTCTTAAACTTTCACTCATAAGTACAAGTTTAGATTGTCCTTCTCCGTGAAGTGGAAGGGCTGTTGGATGGATTTGAGTGTAACATGGATTTGCAAAAGCAGCTCCTTTTTTGTGCGCTCTCCAAGCAGCTGTTGCGTTGCAATACATTGCACTTGTTGATAGGAAAAATACATTTGAGTAACCACCTGTTGCTAATACGACAGCTTGTGCTGCATGACTTTCAATTTCTCCTGTTACCAGGTCTCTTACAACTATACCTTTTGCCTGACCATCAACAATTACAACATCTAACATCTCTTTTCTATTATGTATTTCAACATTGCCATCATGAATTTGGCGATTTAGGGAACTATAAGCACCTAATAATAATTGTTGTCCTGTTTCACCTCTTGCATAAAATGTTCTAGAAACTTGAGCACCACCAAAAGATCTGTTTGCTAAAGTTCCACCATATTCGCGTGCAAAAGGAACACCTTGAGCTACACATTGATCTATAATATTATTACTTACTTCTGCCAATCTATAAACATTTGCTTCTCTAGATCTAAAATCACCGCCCTTTACAGTATCATAAAATAATCTGTAAATTGAATCGCCATCATTTTGATAATTTTTTGCAGCATTAATTCCACCTTGAGCAGCAATTGAATGTGCTCTTCTTGATGAATCGTGATAAGTAAAAGATTTTACTTTGTAACCAAGTTCACCTAAAGTTGCGGCAGCACCCGCTCCAGCTAATCCTGTTCCAACTACTATAACATCAAATTTCCTTTTATTAGCCGGATTTACAAGTTTCATATTAAACTTGTGATTGGTCCATTTTTCTGAAATGTGACCTTCTGGAATTTTTGAATCTAATTTTATCATTAGTTACCTCCCAATGAAGCTATATAAAAGAATATTGGTACGGAACCAAATCCGACTGTCATAATAATTGCAATAACTGTCCCTACCTTTTTTACCAACGGGGTATATTTGGGATGTTGCCAGCCAAAAGTTTGGAATGCACTTTGAAAAGCATGGTTGAGATGAAATCCTAAAATAATCATAACCACCAAATAAAAAATTGATATAATAGGGTTAGCAAAAGCATTAGAAACTATAGCATAAAATGGGTGTGTTCCATCCTCAGGATGTGGAGCAAAGTTAAATTCTCTCCAAAAAGTAGCAAGATGAATTAATAAAAAAACTAAAATTACAACACCACTAATTGTCATAAATCTGGAATAAAATGTGCTATTTTCAGAATCAGCACTAACCGCATATTTTTGAGGATTCGCTTTTTTGTTTTCAAAATAAAGCTTAATTCCATTGAAAATATGAAGACCAAAAATTACAACTAAAATAAGTTCAACAACTCTAACTAAAGGCTTTATTGCTTCTAAACGAGCAACATTTTCGTTAAAGATTTCTGGACCCAAAAATAATAGTAAATTATTCAGTAAGTGAATTACCAAAAAGAATATCAAAGATATTCCGGTAACTGCCATAATGAATTTTTTACCTATTGAGGAGTTCAGTCGCTCTGATAACCAGCCCATTCTTTACCTCCTAGTAAAAATGATCTATAATGATTTAATTGAAAGCTTTAATGTTGTTTATAAAAAAATAAATCAGACATATAAGTATAATTTATTTTCTAAAAACATTCATATACTTTTCTACTTATAAATATTGATTTAATAACTAAGCATTAATTGTGCCTGAAAAATTATTCAACAGGTTCTAAGAAGTATTTTCTTAAGATTTAATAAAATACTTGGGAAAAGAGCTCAAAAGTAAATTATAAATGATTTGTATTCGATAGAATTACTAACGACTTTAATTACTCTCGTTTATACAATTTTCGCATTATTGAGAATATAGTTTTTCTTTTAGTTCTTTTTAACAGCTAAAATTCAAATTAATTTCATGAGTTTTTTTTCAAGATAATAATTTGTGATAAATATTATTCTAAACTAACAATCACTTTTGCGATTATACCTATTAAGTATGATATTTGGTTGATGAGGATTTTATATCAGAAAAAACTACTTCCTAGTCTCATCAAGTAAAATATAAACTAAGAAAAGTTTTTTAGCTAACATCTAGAAAGAAATTTTTTTAAATGTGTACTAAAAATTCAAAATATTTTTTAATTATTTAAAAAAAATAACGAATATAGAGTTAGAATTATATCAAAATGGAGCTTTCAATGGAAAATGAAGTAAAAACAACAACAATGGTAAGTGAAGAATTATTACAACTTGTCAGTTTTAAGATTGGAGATGCTGAATTTGGTGTTGATATTCTTAGAGTTCAAGAAATTAATAAAATGATGGAATTAACTACGGTACCCAATACACCACCTTTTGTTGAAGGAGTTGTAAATTTAAGGGGTAGAATAATTCCTGTTCTAAATCTACGTTCTCGTTTAGGTTTACCAATTAGAGAATATGATTCAGAGACTAGAATTATTGTAGTTGAGCTTGAAGATAAAACTATAGGTTTTATAGTTGATGAGGTTAAAGAAGTTCTAAGAATACCTAAAAGCATAACTGAACAACCACCGGAAATAGTTTCAGGTGTTGATTCTGAATATATTACAGCTATAGGAAAATTAGAAGACCGATTATTAATTCTTTTAGACTTAACTAAAATTCTTTCTAATGAAGAGATGGGAAGAATTTAATAGGTAGTTTATGGAGGCAATTAGTGCTGATGACATAAGATCTGTTACTCTATTAATAAAAGAAAAACATCTTAGTTCAGTACGAGCAATTTTAAATTTTCTTAAGGAAAGATTTCCTGCTTTTAAAATTCAGAAATTTACTACTGGTGAGCTTGGCGAAGATGTTCTTGTATCTTTTAAAGTAAGTAAAGAGTTTTATCCAAAAGTTCTTGAAAAGTTCGCTTATAATGATATTCCAATCATTTTAAATGATGAACAATCGATTGAGTTAGTTCATCAAAGGAAAGAACTAAAAAATAGAAAACTAAGAGCTCAAGGTTGGACAGATATTTCACGAAAGAAAAGGCAAATTTCATTAGCTACTTTAATGAAATTTGCTGACAATGGCAAAGTTCGTGAAGTATCAAAAGAAGCAAGAGGTGGTGTTGGGTCTAATCTAGAAATAGTAAAAAAGGCTAAAGAGCTTCTTTCAGAAACAGTAGTTAATGCAATTGATAATTTGGTTTTTTATGCTGAAGAAAAATTTAGCAAAGCTGGTGACGCTATTGAACAATTATTATTAATAGCTACTGATAAAGAACTTAGAATTTTGCATAAGAATGAAGAGATGGATAAAGCAGGATTTACGGCACTTTTAATTGCTCAAACTCATAAGAATTATTATCCTTATATTATTAAGATAGCAAATAATACTAAGTTAAATAATCTTACAAATATTAAAGCGGCTATTTGTTTAGCAGAATTGGTTTTTGAAGAAACTGAAAATAAATTTGAAGATATTGATTTTCTGATTAAGAAATTGAATACAAGATGGTTGAGAATAGCCTACGAAACTGTTCTAAATAAAATTACTACAAATGAAAAAACAAGTTTTGCAAAAATTGTAGAGTTTGTAGAAGAAAAGAGAAGAGCAGCCTAAACCTAGTAATTAAAATTATAAGGATATAATTCTTACTTTTAGTTAAATAAAATCTTTTAATAATTGAAGTTATATTTATTATAAACCGAGTAATTATTACTAACTTCTTTCTAAGAATACTATCTACAATTTTTCAAACCGAATTTTATACTCATTAACTTTGTTTTATTATTATGCGTATATTTTTATTCCTCGATACATTAAGCTACATAGAATTTTAAAAATTATAATCAGAAATAATAATTATAAGTAAGTATGATTTTTGCACTTATTGCATGCTCTTTTTAGTTTTGTACTATGAAAGAAAAAATTAAAAATGTAATGTTTGTTGGAACAGGATCTGATGTTGGTAAATCAGTTCTTAATGCTGCATTTTGCAGAATCTTTTTACAGGATGGATATAAACCGGCTCCATTTAAAGCACAAAATATGTCGCTTAATAGTTTTGCAACTCCTGATGGATTAGAAATTGGTAGAGCACAAGCTGTTCAAGCTGAAGCTTGTAGGATTCCCTGCAAAGTAGAAATGAACCCGATTTTACTAAAACCAACTGGTGATAAAAATAGTCAGATAATATTAAACGGGAAACCTTTTAAAAATCAGAGTGCACAAGAATACTTTTTAGGAAATGATAGAGCTGAGCTTTTTCGTGAAGCAATGAAGAGTTTTTACAAACTAGCAAGTGAATTTAACCCGGTTGTATGCGAAGGGGCTGGAAGTATTTCTGAGATTAATCTTCGGGATAAAGATATTACAAATATGAGAGTTGCAGTGGATTCTGATTTACCCACTTTTCTAATTGCTGATATTGACAGAGGCGGAGTTTTTGGCAGTGTCTATGGAACCATTAAGCTTCTTCCGGAAAATGAACGTAAACTTATAAAAGGAATTTTAATAAATAAATTTCGTGGTGATATTTCCCTTTTTGAAAATGGTAGAAAGCAATTGGAGGAATTAACTGAAATTCCGGTAATTGGTGTAATTCCATATTTTAGAGATATTCATATTGAGCAGGAAGATTCAGTTGTAGTTGATTATAAAACTAGAACTGCAAAAGAAGGTGTAGTAAATGTTGCAATTGTTCTTTTAAAGCATATGAGTAATTTTACTGATTTTGATGTTTTTGAAAGATTGAATAATGTTCATCTTTATTATACAGCTGACCCAGATGAACTTAAAAAAGCTGATATTATAATTATTCCCGGATCAAAAAATACGATTTCTGATATGCAATATTTAAGAAATAGCGGTTTAGCAAAAGCAATTTTAGATATGCATAAAAATAATATTCAAGTAATAGGAATTTGCGGTGGCTATCAGATTATGGGAAAAAAAATTCTGGATCCTAATCATATTGAAAGTGAAACAGAAATGATTTTAGGATTAGGATTACTTCCTGTAATTACAGAATTAAGTCGTGAAAAAAGGACAGTACAATGTAATTTTAAATTTCTTAAAAATGAGGAAGTTTGTTCTGGATATGAGATTCATATGGGAATAACAAAATGTGAGAATAATAAACCAGTTTGTGTTATTAATGAAAATCAGTCAGATGGATATATTGTAAATAATAAAACTTGGGGAACTTATATTCACGGAATTTTTGATAACAATGTTGTTCTTAATCATGTTTTGAAACTTGTGGGTGAAAAACTAGACCAAAATGTTGAATATAAATCATTTAAAGAGGAGCAGTATAATAAGCTTGCAGATATTATTCGTAAAAATGTTGATATGAAATTGGTTTATGAAATATTAAAGAAGTGATGGAACTTGAGTTATAATTGGTAGTGAAAAAAGACTTGTGTAAATGGTTAAAGAAAAAATTATGTACGTCCCTGAAATAGGTTGACCGTTTATCAGGGTAGTGAAAAGAATTTTGTGTAAATGGTTAAAGCAAGAATAAAGGCTAAGCGGAGTGAAGCGTAGCGGAACTCAGCTTAGCCTTAAAAAAAATCGATGTTGCAAAAGTCGATAATAATTAACAAATTCTTTAATCAAAATAAGGAAATTAC